>CAJDUZ010000013.1_pt3 | contig 24454 bp, 20 predicted proteins | sample 7391221 | NCBI WGS metagenome assembly CAJDUZ01 (sample SAMEA7055692, study PRJEB34461) | soil metagenome | biome: terrestrial ecosystem; feature: Peninsula; material: soil | place: Antarctica | collected 2016
CGGCCGGCGCCGCACCGCGTCCTGGCGGGCGACCCGTTCGGCCATGGCCTCGCGCTCGCGGGTTTCCTGGTCGGCACGTTCATCGGCGGTCAGCGCCGGCGGCAGCACCTGCTTGACCGAGCCGTCGGCGTTGAGCACACGCTGCTCGCGCGCGATGCACTCGGGGATCACCCGGTCGGACGTGAGGCGCCGGCCGTGAACATCAATGCAGCTGTAGATGGCGCCAGCTGCGCTGGCGGCTTCCAGGACGGCCAGCAGCGCGATCGGCGTCACCCACGGCAATGCAGCGCTGATTCGAGCCATCGGCAATCAAACTCCATAACGTGCGCGGTAGGCGGCCACCGCTTCCCGATGTGCGCAAAGCACAGGATCGCGGGCGCCGTCCAAGTATTGCAGCAAGTCGGCGAGGCTTGCGATGGCCAGCACGGGCAAAGCGTGAATCCGTTGGAATTCCTCGACCGCCGATGCGTCGGAAAGCTGCGCGTCGGTGCCGCCGCGCTCCATGCGGTCGAGCGCGATCAGCACCGCGGCCGGCGCCGCGCCGGCCTGGCGGATCAGCTCGACCGATTCACGCTTGGAAGCGCCATCGGTGATCACGTCGTCGATGACGACGACACGGCCAGCGAGCGGCGCGCCGACCACGGTGCCGCCTTCGCCGTGGGTCTTGGCTTCCTTGCGGTTGTAGGCAAACGGCACGTTGCGGCCGAGCCGGGCCAGCTCGACCGCGGTCGCCGCGGCCAGCGTGATGCCCTTGTAGGCCGGGCCGAACAGCATGTCGAATTCGACGCCCGAAGCAAGGAGGCGACGTGCGTAGAACTCGGCGAGCCGCATCAGCTTGGTGCCGTCGTCGAACAGCGCCGAGTTGAAGAAGTAGGGTGACAGACGCCCTGCCTTGGTCCTGAATTCGCCGAAACCCAGCACACCGGCCTCGACCGCGAACTTCACGAAATCCTGTGCCAGTTTCGCGTCATTCGCGCTCATTCGCTGCTCCGCCTTGCGTCTACTTGCGTCCAATCCGATCACTGCTGGCCTTCGAGCCAGAGGCATGGGCGATTGTATGGAGAGGTGCGACCGCGGCCGGGATGGGCCCGATCCGAGGTCGACCGCTGTGGCAGACACCGGCCGGGTCGCTCGCATGCGCCTGCCTTCGAGACACTCGAGACCCGCGGGTGCATGGCATGGTCTATGCCAAGGGAGCCACTGTGCAGGCCGACCGGTTCGCGTGAACCGAGCGCTCGAAACCGGGTTGCCTCTACGGCCAAGCATCCTGTTCGGCTTTCCATGCCCGCATCAGAGCAAGCTGCGGGAACACGGAGTTCGATAGCGACCTCAATTGAGATGAATGCCCTTTTCTTGCGTGCCGCTGCTGGGTGCCTGGCATTGCTGTTGACGGCCTGCAGCGAAAGCGGAAACCAGACGCCGGCGCCCCCCACGCCCAAGGTGGGGGTGGCGACCGCCCGCATGGGAAACGTGCCGCTCACGCGGGATCTGGTTGGGCGGCTTTCGGCATTCCGCAGCGCCGATGTGAACGCGCGCGTCGCGGGTGTGTTGTTGAAGCGCGCCTACGTCGAAGGCAGTGAAGTGAAGAAGGGTCAATTGCTGTTCGAGATCGACCCGGCGCCGCTGCAAGCTGCACTGGACGGCGCCACGGCACAACTGGCGAAGGACGAGGCCACGCTCGCGCAGGCGCGCGCGGACCTCGCGCGCTACACCCGCTTGCATGAGCAGCAGTCGATCGCCGAACAGACTTACGCCGATCAGCGCTTCGTGGTGCAGCAGCAGGAAGCGGAGGTGAAGGTCGATCAGGCCAACGTACAGACAGCGCGCATCAATCTGGGTCACGCCTACGTCACGTCACCGATCGATGGCCGCGCCGGCGAGCAGCAGGTCACCGAGGGCGCACTGGTGGGTCAAGGCACCGCGACCCTGCTCACGACCGTGAGCCAACTGCACCCGCTCTACGTCAATTTCACCCTGGGCGTCAATGAGCTCGACGAGCTGCGAGCCGCTGCGGAACGTGGCGACATCCGGCTGAGCGCGCCCAACAAGACCACCATCAAGGTGACGTTGCCTGACGGCACGCCTTACGCCGAACTCGGCACCGTGGATTTCTCTGCGCCGACGGTCAATCCGTTGACAGGCGCCGTCAGCCTGCGTGCGGTACTGCCCAACCCGACGTTCCGGCTGCTTCCCGGCGCTTACGTCAGGCTGCAACTCGCGCTCGGCGAGCGTCATGACGCCTTTCTGGTTCCGCAGGCGGCCGTGCAGCGCGATATCACCGGCACTTACGTACTGGTGGCCGGTAAGGACGGCAAGGTATCGCACCACGACGTGACCACGAGCGGTATGCAGGGGAGCGACTGGGTCGTGACGGGCGGTCTCGATGTGGGCGACCAGGTGATCGTCTCTGGCATCCAGGCGGTCCAGGTCGGCGCCCCGGTCAAGACCGAGCCCTGGCAGTCGCCGGCTTCGGCGAGCGCTACGGCCGGCACCGCTGCCGCATCCGCCCCGGCTGCCGAGGGCAAGTAGCGGCATTCCGGATGTCGGATTTCTTCATCGAGCGGCCCATCTTCGCGTGGGTGATTGCGATATTGATCACGCTGGGTGGCGTGATCGCGATCACGAATCTCGGTGTGCAGTCGTACCCGGACATCGCGCCGCCGCAGGTCTCGATCGTCACCCGCTATCCGGGCGCCAGTTCCAGCACCGCGGAAGGCGCGGTCACCGAGGTCATCGAGCAGCAACTCACCGGCATCGACAAGCTGCTGTATTTCAGCTCGTCGACGAGCTCCGACGGTCGTGTGGCGATCACCCTGACCTTCCAGCCGGGAACGGACCCGGATATCGCAGCCGTGCAAACCCAGAACCAGGTCACGCGGGCCGAGCCACGCTTGCCGCAAGCGGTGCTGCAGCAAGGCATCGTGGTCGCCAAGGCGAACCCGGACACCCTGATGGCGGTGGCGTTGCGGTCGGACAACCCCGCCATCGATCGGGATCGGCTGAACGACATCGTGGCTTCGCAGGTGCTGAACCCGATTTCACGGATCTCCGGCGTCGGTACCACACGTCAGTTCGGTGCCGAGTACGCGATGCGCATCTGGCTGAACCCGGAGGAACTGCACGGGTACGGGCTCTCGGCAACCCAGGTGATCAGCGCCATCCAGGCCCAGAACATCCAGGTGGCTGCCGGCACGCTCGGTGCGGATCCGGCGGTGAAGCCCTGGGGCTTTACCGCCAATGTTGCCGGTGAGGGCTTGTTTTCGACGCCGCAGGAGTTTCTCGACATCATCCTGCGCGCCAATCCGGATGGCACCGTCGTGAAACTCGGCGACGTCGCGACCGCGAATTTCGGACCGCAGAACTACGGCTTCGACACGATATACGACGGCAAGCCGATCGGCGCGTTCGCAATCCAGACCTTGCCGGGTGCCAACGGCCTGGCCGTAGCCAAGGCGATACGCGCCGAGATGGCGAAGCTGCAGGTGGGCTTCCCCGAAGGGGTCAGCTGGTTCGTGCCCTACGACACCACCACCTTCATCACGATCTCGATCCGGGACGTGCTGACCACCCTGGTCGAGGCCCTGGTGCTGGTGTTCCTGGTGATGTTGATCTTCCTGCAGAACTTCCGTGCGACCCTCATTCCGGCGATCGTGATCCCGGTGGCCCTGCTCGGTGCCTTCATCGGCATGCAGGCCATGGGGTTCACCATCAATCAGCTGACCTTGTTCGGCATGGTGATGGCGATCGGCATCGTCGTGGACGACGCGATCGTCGTGATCGAGAACATCGAACGCCTCATGAGCGAGGAAGGCCTCTCGCCCAGGGAGGCAGCGCGCAAGGGGATGCACGAAATCTCGGGCGCCGTCGTGGCCATCACGGCAGTGTTGCTGGCCGTGTTCGTGCCCTCGGCGCTGCAGTCGGGTTCGACGGGGATCATCTACCGGCAGTTCGCGCTGACGATCGCCGTGTCGATGTTCTTCTCGGCGTTCCTCGCGCTGACCTTCACGCCGGCCCTGTGCGCCAGTTACCTGAAACCGGAGCACGAGCGCAAGAAGAACATCGTGTTCGTCAAGTTCAACGATGTGTTCGGTTGGACGCATCGCACCTATGTCGGCCATGTGGGCCACGCCGTGCGACAGGCGCCGCGCTGGATGGTGGTCTTTCTGGTGGTGGCCGTGCTGGCCGGCTTCCTCTATGCCAGATTGCCCGGCAGCTTCGTGCCACAGGAGGACCAGGGCTACCTGCTGACCATGGTGCAACTGCCACCGGGCGCGACCAAGCAGCGCAGTGAAGCGGTGATGAGCCAGGTGTGGCGCTCGCTGCAGAAGAACCCGGCGGTCGAGCACGCGATGCAGATCGTCGGCGCGAGCCCGGTCGGATCGGGCGAAAACAATGGCATGGCTTTCATTCAGCTCAAGGACTGGAGCAGGCGCACGCTCACCGCCGAGCAGCTGATTCCGCAGCTGAACGAGCAGCTGCACCGGGATGTCCGCGATGCTTCGATCGTCGTGGTCAACCTGCCCACGGTACACGGCCTCGGGCAGTTCGGCGGCTTCGACATGTACCTCGAAGACACTGCCGGTCTGGGACGAGCCGCGCTCGACCAGGCGCTGCAGACGGTGCTGGCCAAATCCGGGCAGGGCAAGGTGCTGGTGAACGTGCGACCGAACGAGTTGCCACCGGCGCCGCAGCTCGATTTCAGCATCGATCGCGTGCAGGCGGCCACCATGGGGCTGTCGGTCAGTGATGTCGCCAACGCCGTCAGCCTGATGCTGGCCCCCACCAACGTGGGCCAGATGTTCGCCGAGGGCCGCGTGAAGTTCGTGATGCTGCAGGCCGCGGCACCGTACCGGATGAACCGGGCGGCGTTCGGCGACTTCTACACGCCCAGCAGCACGCAGACCAGCCCGGACGGCACGCCGGCGATGATTCCGATCTCCAACGTGCTCAAGAGTCACTGGGCCCTCGTTTCGCCATCGCTCGTGCGCTTCAATGGCAACCCGAGCATCGAGGTCGTGGGCGACGCGGCCCCCGGTTTCGCTTCGGGCCAGGCGATGGATGCCATGCAAGCGATCGTGACGCGCGACGTGCCCCATGGCTTCGGCTACGACTGGGCGGGAGAGTCGTTCCAGGAGGCCGAATCGAGCAGCGGCGCGCCGATGCTGATGGCGCTGTCCATCCTGGTGGTGTTCCTGGCGCTCGCGGCGCTTTACGAAAGCTGGTCGGTGCCGGTGGCCGTCCTCTTGATCGTGCCGCTGGCACTGCTGGGTACCGTGCTGTTCACGATGGGACGCGGGCTCGCCAACGATGTCTTCTTCAAGATCGGTCTGGTGACGGTCATCGGCCTGGCGGCGAAGAACGCCATCCTGATCATCGAGTACGCCGTGGCCGCGCAACAGGAGGGCAGGAGTCTGCGCGAGGCGGTGATCACCGCTGCACGCCTGCGGTTTCGCCCGATCCTGATGACCTCGTTCGCCTTCATTCTCGGCGTGCTGCCGCTCTTCATTTCGACGGGTGCGGGCGCCAACGCGCGTCATGCGATCGGCACCGGGGTGATCGGCGGCATGTTGTTCGCAACCGTCTTCGGCTTGCTGCTGATCCCGGTCTTTTACGTGATCGTGCGCCGCTTGCACGGCGACAAGCTGGATGGACCGGGAGCGGCAGAGGAGGCGAAACCGCGGACGTGACGCACTCGAACACGGCAGACGAGCGCACGCGGGAGAGCGCTCAGCGTTCTGCTTCAGTCTGGCGAAGCGTCGCCGGAGCCTCGACCGACCAGCCTCCGCCGAGGTCGCCGATCAGCGCGACGGTGCCGAGCAGGCGTTGCTGCTGCACGTTCAGCGCGCTTTGCCGGGCGGCGAGTTCGGTCGCCTGGGCGGTCGCGACAGTGGTGAAGTCGACCGTGCCGGCCCGGTATTCGTTCATCGCCAGTTCGGCGCCGTGCGTCGCGTCGCGCACCGCCGCAGCGAGCACTTCTGCCTGTCGCGCGAGGATGCGCAGCCCGGACAAGTCGTTCTCGACGTTCTGCAGCGCCGACAGCACGACGCCTCGGTAGTTCGCGACCGCCGCGTCGTAGCGGGCGCGCGCTCCGGCGACCTCGCCTTCGCGCTGGCCCGCGTCGAACAAGATAACGCCCACATCGGCGCCGAGGGACCAGACGTGGTTGGCGATGTGCAACAGGCCGGACAAGGGCGACTGCGCAAGGCCGTCCGCCGCCGACAGCGACAGGCTCGGGAAGTACGCCGCCACGGCCACGCCGATCGCGGCGTTTTGCGCCGCCATCTCGCGTTCGGCCACGGCGATATCGGGCCGGCGCTGCAGCAGTGTGGAGGGGATCCCGACCGGCACCGTCGGCAGGCTGGGCAGCGCACTGCTGTGCGGGATCTCCAGGTCTTCCGGGTTCTTCCCGACCAGCACCGCGATCGCGTGCGCGTACTGCGCGCGGGCGATGCCCAGCGCGATGAGGCTCGATTGCGCCTGCTCGAGCTGGGCGCGCGCCCTGATCAAGTCCGACGGCGGCGCCGTGCCGCCCTGGACCTGGTTCTCGACCACGCTCAGGGAGTGCCGGTAGGCCTCGACAGTCTTTCGCAGCAGATCGCTGTTGACGTCCATCGTGTGCAATTCGACGACCGCGGTGGCGAGCGTGATCTGTCCGGACAGCGTGGTGTTGGCGAGCGTTGCCGCGCTCGCCTGCGCATTCGCCTGGTTTTCCTCGATGCTGCGATGCACCTTGCCCCACAGGTCCGGGGCCCAGCTCGCCGTGCCTTCGAGTGCGCCGCTGCTGAAGACCGTGCTCCTGCTCTGGATGGCGGCGCGCTGGCGGGCGGCCGATGCGCTCAGGCCGATGGTCGGAAACAGCGCGCTGCGGGCCACCCTCACCTCGGCCAGCGCGGCCTGGTAGTTGGCGTAGCTCTGGCGCACGGATTGGTTGGAGACGGCCACCTGCGGCGCGAGCGCGTCCAGCATCGGGTCGTCGAAGCCCGTCCACCAGTCTCCCTTGGGCGCCGCATCGGCTGGCGCGGCCGCAACCCAGCCGTCCGATTCCTTGTAGTGCGCCGGCATCGGGACCGGCGGCCGGTGGTAGTCGGGGCCGACCGCGCAGCCGCTGGCGACGAGAGCCAGTGCGACGCAGACGAGCTTGGCCCTCATGACGTTGAACCCGAGCGTCGCCACGGCAAGGTGGCGAACCACTTGGCGAGCCTGGCATGCATCGCGTTCTTCTTCACGATGCCGTCGGCAGAACGACCGCGATCTGCGCCGGCTTGGCCAGCTTGCCGCACATCTGCGTCTTGCGATGCTGCCGCACTGAACTGCATGCATTCGAGTATCTACGGGTACTGGCAGTTGCTTGGCGCCAAGGTCTTCTACGGCGGCCGGGGACAATGCCTCTTTGCATCCCGGGATGAACGCCTCCGATGTTGAAAGTGATCACCGCCAATCTGAACGGCATCCGTTCTGCCGCCAACAAGGGCTTCTTCGACTGGCTGCCGCAACAAGGCGCCGGTGTCGTCGGCGTCCAGGAAATCAAGGCCCAGCAGGAGCAGGTCGAGGGCGTGTTCTGCAGCCCGTGCCAGCTGAAGGGCCACTTCCACTATGCGCTGAAGAAGGGCTATGCCGGCGTCGGGCTCTACACCCGCGACGAGCCGAGCGACCTCATCACCGGCCTGGCGGTGCCCGAGTTCGACGACGAGGGGCGCTGGGTCGAGAAGCGCTTCGACAAGCCGGGGCGCAAGCTGAGCTTCATCAGCTGCTACTTTCCGAGTGGGTCGAGCGGCGAGGAACGGCAGGCGGCGAAGTTTCGTTTCCTGGAGATGGTCTACCCGCGCCTGCTCGAGTTGAGTGGGCAGCGCGACTTCATCCTGATGGGCGACATCAACATCGCGCACCGCGAAATCGACCTGAAGAACTGGAAGGGCAACCAGAAGAACAGCGGCTTCCTGCCCGAGGAGCGTGACTGGCTCACCAAGCTGTTCGGAGACGTGGGCCTGGTGGACGTGCATCGCACGCTGGAGCCCGAGGCGACGGGCGCGGCCTACACCTGGTGGAGCAACCGCGGCCAGGCCTGGGCCAAGAACGTCGGCTGGCGTCTCGATTACCAGATCGCGACGCCGGCACTCGCCCGGACGGCCCGGACGGCCTCGATCCACAAGGCGACGCGTTTCAGCGACCACGCACCCTTGACCATCGACTACGACTTCGTCATCTGAGCCCTTGCTGATGCACGGCATGCGGATGCTTGATGCAGTGGCGGGCAATTGAATGAGCCACCGAGCTGGATGGGCCGCCGGCCGCCGAGCCGCCGAGCCGCGGTCGGTGTCCCGGGCGGGTTCCATCGCGCGCTGCGATGGGCCCGTTCAGATCATTTCGGCGCTTCGGACTCCCGGCCGCCCTTGATCTGCGGCGCGAAGAGGCTCGGATCGGTGCCGAGCAACTCCAGCGGGTAGCGTTTGCCGGCGGCGTGGTCGGCAATGCAGCGCATCACCAGCGGGCTGCGGTGGCGCGCGACGCTCGCCTGCAGTTCTTCACGGGTCAGCCAGACCGCCCGTACGATGCCTTCATCCAGGCGGCGCGCCATGTCGGGTTCGCCGACGCTCCCGCCGAAGGCCACGCGCAGATACGTCACGTCCTCGTCGCGCGCCGGGCGCTGGAAGCGCGACAGGTAGACACCGACGACGCGGTCGGGCGTGAAGATGCGGCCGGTCTCTTCGAGCGCCTCGCGCACCACGGCCTGCTGCAGCGATTCGCCAGGATCGAGATGGCCGGCGGGGTTGTTGAGCTGCAGGCCTTCGGGCGTGTGCTCCTCGACCAGCAGATAGCGGCTGACGCCGTCAGTCACCTGCTCGATGATGGCAGCGACCGTGACACTCGGCTTCCAGCGCTCTGGCATGCGCTCATCTTAAGCGCCGCGTGGCGGCGATGCCGCCGCAGCACGGAAGACGAGCAGCGAGGCCGGGGCGTGGGTGATGCCGCCGACGCCGCGCCGCGACGAGGACTGAGGCCGGGCCGTTGGCGAAGCCAAACGGGACCCGGGCGTTCATTGTGTAAGCTGCGCCAAAATACCAAGTCATCCAGCGCCTGAGGAGGCATCCATGCTGATAGGGGTCCCGCTCGAAACGGCGGCCGGTGAAACGCGTGTGGCGGTGACGCCGGAGACCGCGAAGAAGCTCAAGGCGCAGGGCCATACGCTGCGCATCGAGTCGGGCGCCGGCGTCGCCGCAAGCGTCATCGACGAGGCCTACCGCGCGGTCGGCGCCGAGATCGTCGGCCGTGCCGAGTCCTTCGGCTGCGAACTGGTGCTGAAGGTGCGCGCGCCCGATCGCGAGGAACTCGCGCTGATGAAGAGCGGCGCCGCGCTGGTGGGCATGCTCGACCCCTTCGATGCGCAGGGGCTGCAGGCATTGGCCGCCGCCGGGCTCACGAGCTTTGCGCTCGAGGCGGCACCACGCACGACGCGCGCGCAGAGCATGGACGTGCTCTCGTCGCAGGCCAACATCGCCGGCTACAAGGCGGTGATCATCGCGGCCGACCGCTACCAGCGCTTCATGCCGATGCTGATGACGGCTGCCGGCACCGTCAAGGCGGCCCGCGTCGTCGTGCTGGGCGTCGGTGTCGCCGGGCTGCAGGCGATCGCGACCGCCAAGCGCCTGGGCGCGGTGATCGAGGCGAGCGACGTGCGGCCTTCGGTGAAGGAGCAGGTCGAGTCGCTCGGCGGCAAGTTCATCGAGGTGCCTTACGAGACCGATGAGGAAAAGGCCGCGGCCGAAGGCGTCGGCGGCTATGCCCGCGCGATGCCGCAGAGCTGGCTCGATCGGCAGAAGATCGAGGTGGCCAAGCGCGTCGCTGCCGCCGACATCGTCATCACCACCGCATTGATTCCGGGTCGGCCGGCACCGGTGCTCGTGACCGAGGAGATGGTGCGCTCGATGAAGCCGGGTTCGGTCGTCGTCGACCTGGCGGCCGGCAAGGGGCCGGACGGCGGCGGCAATTGCCCGCTGACCGAAGCCGGCGCGACGGTGCTGCGGCACGGCGTGACCTTGATCGGCGAGACGAATCTCGCGGCCCTGGTGGCGGCCGACGCCTCGGCGCTCTATGCGCGCAACGTCTTCGATTTCCTCAAGCTCGTGACCACCAAGGAAGGCACTTTCCAGGTGCCGCTCGACGACGACATCGTCGCCGCCTGCCTGATGACCCAGGCCGGCGAAGTCAAACGCAAATAAAGGAGTCCGCGATGGACGTCGTATCCCATACCGTCATCAACCTGATCATCTTCGTGCTGGCGATTTACGTCGGCTACCACGTCGTCTGGACCGTGACGCCGGCGCTGCACACGCCGCTGATGTCGGTCACCAACGCGATCTCGGCGATCGTCATCGTCGGCGCGATGCTCGCCGCGGCGTTGACGGTCACCGGCCTGGGCAAGACGATGGGCGTGCTGGCGGTTGCGCTGGCTTCGGTCAACGTCTTCGGCGGCTTCCTCGTGACGCGCCGCATGCTCGAGATGTTCAAGAAGAAGGACCGCAAGACCACGAAGGAGTCTGCATGAGCCCGACGAGCCGCTGCGCAGGCGAATACCGGCGCGCACGCCGCCAAGGTGACCGGGTGAGACGGCAACACCAGACGCACCGCGCCGGAGGGGCGCGATGAGCCTGGACCTCGTCACGCTGCTCTACCTCGTCGCAAGCGTCTGCTTCATCCAGGCCTTGAAGGGCCTGTCGCACCCGACGACCTCGATCCGCGGCAATGTCTTCGGCATGGTCGGCATGGCGATCGCGGTGCTGACGACCGCGGCGCTGATCGTCAAGACCAGCAGCGGCAACGCCTACGGCATGGTCTGGGTGCTGGGCGCTCTGGTGGTCGGCGGCGCGTTCGGCGCACTGCTGGCGTTTCGCGTCGAGATGACGAAGATGCCCGAGCTGATCGCCTTCATGCACAGCATGATCGGCCTGGCCGCGGTCTTCATCGCGATCGCTGCGGTGGCCGAGCCCTACGCGTTCGGGATCGCCGCGCACGGCGCGCCGATCCCGCACGGCAACCGGCTCGAACTGTTCCTGGGTGCGGCGATCGGCGCGATCACCTTCAGCGGTTCGGTGATCGCTTTCGGCAAGCTCTCGGGCCAGTACAAGTTCCGCCTGTTCCAGGGCGCGCCGGTGCAGTTTGCCGGTCAGCACAAGTTGAACCTCGTGCTCGGCCTGGCGACGATCGCGCTGGGCATCGTCTTCATGCTGACCGAGAGCTGGCTCGCCTACTTCGTGATGCTGGCGCTCGCCTTCATCCTGGGCGTGCTGATCATCATCCCGATCGGCGGTGCCGACATGCCGGTGGTGATCTCGATGCTCAACAGCTATTCCGGGTGGGCCGCGGCCGGCATCGGCTTCTCGCTGAACAACCCGATGCTGATCATCGCCGGCTCCTTGGTCGGCTCGTCGGGCGCGATCCTCAGCTTCATCATGTGCAAGGCGATGAACCGCTCGTTCTTCAACGTCATCCTCGGCGGCTTCGGCGGCGAGGCGACGACGGCGGCAGCCGGTGCGGCCGAGCAGCGGCCGGTCAAGAGCGGCAGCGCCGAGGACGCGGCCTTCGTGCTCGGCAACGCCGAGACGGTGATCATCGTGCCGGGCTACGGCCTGGCGGTGGCGCGGGCGCAGCACGCGGTCAAGGAGCTCGCGCTCAAGCTGACCGAGAAGGGCATCAGCGTCAAATATGCGATCCACCCGGTGGCCGGGCGCATGCCGGGGCACATGAACGTGCTGCTGGCCGAGGCCGAGGTGCCGTACGACCAGGTGTTCGAGATGGACGAGATCAACGGCGAGTTCGGCCAGACCGATGTCGCGATCATCCTCGGGGCCAACGACGTCGTGAACCCGGCGGCTCTCACCAAGGGCAGCCCGATCTACGGCATGCCGATCCTCGAGGCCTTCAAGGCGGGCACGGTGATCGTCAACAAGCGCTCGATGGCCGCGGGCTACGCGGGCCTCGACAACGAGCTCTTCTACATGGACAAGACGATGATGGTGTTCGGCGACGCGAAGAAGGTCGTCGAGGAGATCACGAAGGCGCTCGATTGAAGGCCAGGCGCGGGGCGCCTGGCGATCGACGAATGTCGGGTCTGTCGGCATCGCGCCGGAGCTAAGGGGATACCGCAGGAGAGCACCCCGGCCGAATCGGCGAGAATCGAGGCCTTTTGCCACCGGAGACTTCTCAATGCCCAGACTCGTCAGCCGGCGCACCGCGCTATCCGCCCTCGCGATGACCGCGGCGGCGCCGCTCGCATTTGCGCAGTCGCCCATCGTCATCAAGTTCAGCCACGTGGTTGCCGAGCACACGCCCAAGGGCCAGGGGGCGCTGAAGTTCAAGGAAGTCGCCGAGAAGCTGCTGCCGGGCAAGGTCAACGTGCAGGTTTTCCCGAACTCGCAACTCTTCGGCGACGCCAAGGAGATGGAGGCGGTGCTGCTGGGCGACGTGCAGTTCATCGCGCCGTCGCTCTCGAAGTTCGACCGCTACACGAAGAAGCTGCAGCTGTTCGATCTGCCGTTCCTGTTCGACGACATGGCCGCGGTCGACCGCTTCCAGCACAGCGAGACCGGCAAGGGCCTGTTCGACACCATGACCAACCGCGGCCTGCAGGGACTGGCCTACTGGCACAACGGCCTGAAGCAGCTGTCGACCAACAAGGACAAGCTCGAGCGGCCCGAGGACGTGAAGGGACTGAAGTTCCGCATCCAGGCCTCCGACGTGCTCGAGGCGCAGTTCCGCGCGCTCGATGCGAACCCGCAAAAGCTCGCCTTTGCCGAGGTCTACCAGGCACTGCAGACCGGCGTCGTCGACGGCCAGGAGAACACCTGGTCGAACATGTATTCGCAGAAGTTCCACGAAGTCCAGAAGACGATTGCCAACACCAACCACGGCGTGATCGACTACATGGTCGTGACCAACTCCAAGTGGTGGAACGGCTTGCCCGAAGACGTGCGCGCCGGCCTGAAGAAGGCGATGGACGAGGCGACGGCCTTCTCCAACAATCTCGCCAACGAACTCAACGAACGCGATCGCAAGCGGATCGGCGAGGCCGGCAAGGCGCGGATCCACGCGCTGACCAAGGACGACGTCGGCGCCTGGCGCAAGGCGATGGCCCCAGTCTGGAAGAAGTTCGAAGGCGATATCGGCCCCGACCTGATCAAGGCGGCGCAGCAGGCAAACCAGGCGTAAGAATCCGGTCATGACCGGGGACGGCGCCAAGGGTCGAGGGCAGCCGGGGCGCACCGTGTGCGGCGCGCCCCGGCGGGCGCGTTCCAGCTTCACTTCTCGATGAAATTCGACTGGCTCGAACGCCTCGAGGAGGGGCTGATCGCGTTCTTGCTGGCCGCGATGACCTTGATCACCTTCTTCCAGGTGGTCGCGCGCTATGCCTTCAACTACAGCTTCGTCTGGGCGCTCGAACTCACGATCTTCCTGTTCGGCGGCTTGATCTTCCTGGGTCTCGGCTACGGCGTGCGCGTCGGTGCGCACATCGGCGTCGACGCGCTCGTTCGACTGCTGTCGCCGCCGCGGGCGCGCGTGGTGGCGCTGATCGCCACCGCGCTGTGCCTCGTCTACGCCGCCATCGTCTTCGTCGGCGGGTGGATCTACGTCGCCAAGATCTACCAGGTCGGCATCCTGGCGCAGGACATGCCCATCCCGCAGTGGGTGCCGCGCCTGGTGCTGCCGATCGGGTTTGCGCTGCTGTTCTATCGCTTCAGCCAGGTGTTCTACCGGATTGCCAGCGGACAGGAGGCCAGCCTGCTCGGCGATGAAGCCAAGGACGCGCTGCGCCACCGCACGACCGAAGACCCGATGCTCGGCGACGAAGCCGACGAGGCGCTGCGCGATCAGGAACACGATGCGTCGCGAGGCGGCCGCAAATGACCACCGGCGCCTTGTTCGCGATGCTGTTCGTGTTGATGTTCCTCGGCACGCCGGTCGCCGTCGCACTCGGCCTGTCGTCCCTGGTCACGATCCTGGTCCTCGGGCAGGATTCGCTCGCCTCGCTGTCGCTCAAGCTGTACGAGACCGCCGAGCACTTCACGTTGCTCGCGATCCCGTTCTTCATCCTGGCGGGCGCGTTCATGACCACCGGCGGGGTCGCCAAGCGGATGATCCGCTTCGCGGTGGCCTGCGTCGGGCACCTGCGCGGCGGCCTGGCGATGTCCGCCGTGCTCGCTTGCATGCTGTTCGCTGCGGTCTCGGGCTCCTCGCCGGCGACGGTGGTGGCGGTCGGCTCCATCGTCATTGCCGGGATGGTGCGCGCCGGCTATCCGAAGAGCTTTGCGGCCGGCGTCGTCTGCAACGCCGGCACGCTCGGCATCCTGATCCCGCCCTCGATCGTGATGGTGGTCTATGGCGCGGCCACCGAAACCTCGGTCGGCAAGCTGTTCATGGCCGGCGTCGTGCCGGGCATCCTGCTCGGGCTGATGCTGATGGTGGCCATCTGGTTCCTGGCCCGGGCCCGCAACCTGCCGCGCCAGCCGCGCGCCACCTTGCGCGAGGTCATCGTCGCCGGACGCGACTCGTTCTGGGGCCTGTTGATGATCGTCATCATCCTCGGCGGCATCTATGGCGGCGTCTTCACGCCCACCGAGGCCGCGGCGGTGGCGGCGGTCTACGCCTTCCTGGTGGCGGTGTTCGTCTATCGCGACATCGGCCTGCGCAAGGTGCCCGAGGTGCTGATCGACGCCTCCAAGGTCACGGTGATGCTGATGTTCATCATCGCCAATGCGCTCTTGTTCGCGCACGTGCTGACCACCGAGCGGATTCCGCAGGTCATCGCCGAGAACATCGTCGCCTGGGGCATGGCGCCGTGGCAGTTCCTGATCGTCGTCAACATCCTGCTGCTGATTGCCGGGGCCTTCATGGAGCCCACCGGCATCATCCTGATCCTCGCCCCGATCCTGTTCCCGATCGCGACGCGCCTCGGGATCGATCCGGTGCACCTGGGCATCATCATGGTCGTCAATCTGGAGATCGGCATGGTGACGCCGCCGGTGGGCCTGAACCTCTTCGTCACCGCCGGCATCACGAAGATGACGATCGGCGAGGTGATACGCGCGGCGTTGCCGTGGCTTTCGGTGCTGCTGGTGTTCCTGGTGATGGTCACCTACATTCCGCAGATCTCGTTGTGGCTTCCGGGCGTGCTGTTCTGAGCCGAGCGTCCGGCGTGCTGCGGGTGATCCCTTATGCTACGAACCCGGCCGCCCGCGCGGCTGCCAATGTCCTGGAGCGGCCACCGATGAAGAACTTCCGCCTCGCCATTCTCGCCACGCTCGCCGCCTGCGCGCTGGCCCCGGTCCTTGCCACCGCCCAGGTGCCCGCGGGATACCCGGCCGATTACGCCGACACGATCGCCGCGGCCAAGAAGGAGGGCAAGGTGGTGATCTACAGCACCACCGACACGGCGTCGGCCAATCCGCTGATCAACGATTTCAAGGCGCTCTATCCGGGCATCTCGGTCGAGTACAACGACATGAACTCGACCGAGATCTACAACCGCTTCATCAGCGAGCGCGCCGCCAATGCCGGTTCGGCCGACGTGCTGTGGAGCTCCGCGATGGATCTGCAGATCAAGCTGGTGAGCGACGGCAGCGCGATGACCTACGCCTCGCCGGAGCTCGCCCACGTGCCGAAGTGGGCGGTGTGGAAGAACGAAGCCTTCGGCACGACCTACGAGCCGATCGCCTTCGTCTACAACAAGCGGCTGCTCTCCGGCGACGAGATCCCGCAAAGCCACGCCGACCTGTTGCGCGTGTTCACGCAGAAGGCCGACAAGCTGAAGGGCAAGGTCACGACCTACGACATCGAGAAGTCGGGCGTCGGCTTCCTGCTGATCACGCAGGACAGCAAATACAACCCCGAATTCTGGGAGATGGTCAAGGCGCTCGGCGCGGTCGGGCCGCGCTTCCAGTCGAGTGCCGGCACGATGATGGAGCGCATCAGCTCGGGCGAGAACCTGCTCGGCTTCAACGTGTTCGCGTCGTACGCCAACCTGCGCGCCAAGAAGGACCCCGGCATCGGCATCGTGCTGCCGAAGGACTACTGCCTGGTGATGTCGCGCGTGATGTTCGCGTCGAAGACGGCGAAGAACCCGAACGCCGCCAAGCTCTGGATCGACTACGTCTTGTCCAAGCGCGGCCAGACCGTCATCGCCGACCAGGCGCTGCTCGGTTCGATCCGCGACGACGTCGAGGGCACGATGACCGAGGCGGGGCTGTCGAAGACGCTGGGCAACGTCGCCAAGCCGATCCCGGTCAGCGACGAGCTGCTCGGCTTCCTCGACCAGACCAAGCGGCTCGACTTCCTGAAGCACTGGCAGCAGGCGATCAAGGGCAAGTAAGCCGCCCGCGGGTGCGCCGATGAGGACCACCGCGCCGCGCCTGGGCGTCATCGGGCTGACGGCGCTCGCGGTGTTCCTGCCGCTCGGGCTGGTCTTCTACCAGAGCCTGCTGAACGCGCCGTTCTTCGTGCCGGACAAGACGCTCGGCCTGGGTGCGTTCCGCTTCATCTTCGCCGACTCCGACTTCTGGGATTCGCTGCGCAACTCGGTCGTCATCGCCGCGGTGATGGCCGTGATCGCGGTGCCGCTCGGCGGCATCCTGGCGTTCCTGATGGTGCGCACCGACCTGCCCGGGCGCCGCTGGATCGAGCCGCTGCTGCTGGTGCCGGTATTCGTCTCGCCAATGGTGCTGGCCTTCGGCTACGTCGTCGCGACCGGGCCGGTCGGTTTTTATTCGGTCTGGGCCGACAGCCTCTTCGGCGGCGTGCCCTGGAACGTCTATTCGCTTACCGGCATCGCGGTGATCGCCGGGCTGACGCACGTGCCGCACGTCTACCTCTATGCGTCGTCGGCGCTGAAGAGCCTCGGCTCGGATGTCGAGGAGGCGGCGCGCATGAGCGGCTCGAGCCCGTTCCAGGTGGCGCGCGACGTGAGCCTGCCGATGGTGATGCCCTCGCTGCTGTTTGCCGGCGTGCTGGTGTTCTTCCTCGGCTTCGAGATCTTCGGCTTGCCGCTGGTGCTCGGCGACCCGGAAGGCCATCTGGTGCTGGCGACCTATCTCTACAAGCTCACCAACAAGCTCGGCATTCCGTCCTACCACCTGATGGCGGCGGTCGCGGTGTGCATCGTCGCGGTCACGTTTCCACTGGTGATGCTGCAGCGCGTGCTGCTGAAGAACGCCGGCAAGTACATCACCGTGCGCGGCAAGGCCGGGCGCCAGCGGCCGCTGCCGCTCGGTGCGTGGCGCTGGTTGGCGGTCGGGATCGTCGCGCTGTGGCTTTTCGTCACGGTGATCGTGCCGCTGTCGGGCATCACGCTGCGCTCGTTCGTCACCAACTGGGGCCAGGGCGTCAACATCCTCGAGGTGCTGACGCTCGAGCACTTCCGCGAGGTCTTCGGCCAGCCGACCCTGGTGCGCGGCATCGTCAACACGGTGCTGATCGGTGTCATCGGCGGCGCGCTCGCGGTCGTCTGCTACACCGCGATCGGGCTGGCGACGCACAGGAAGCCCGACGGCTGGTCGCGCTTCGTCGACTACCTGGTGCTGGTGCCGCGCGCGGTGCCGGGCCTGCTGGCGGGCCTGGCGTTTCTCTGGGTGTTCCTGTTCTTCCCGCCGCTCGCGCCCTTGCGCACGACGCTCTTCAGCCTCTGGCTCGCCTACAGCGTGGTCTGGCTCGCCTACGGCATGAGGCTCGTCTCGAGCGCGCTGCTGCAGGTCGGCCCCGAGCTCGAGGAGGCGGCGCGCAGCGCCGGCGCGTCGCGCGGCCAGGTCAGCCGCGACGTGACCTTGCCGCTGATCCGCTTCGGCCTGCTGGCGAGCTGGCTGCTGGTCTTCATGATCTTCGAGCGCGAATACTCGACCGGCGTCTACCTGCTCGGCCCCGGCACCGAGGTCATCGGCTCGCTGCTGGTGTCGCTGTGGGGCACCGGCGGCGCAGACATGGTGGCCGCGCTCTCAGTGATCAATGTCGTGCTGGTGGCCGTCGGGCTGGCCATCGCACTGCGCTTCGGAGTCAAGCTGCATGACTAGCACCCCGGCGAGCCGCGGCGACAAGCTGGCGGTCGATGACCTGCATCTTTCGTACGGCACCAACCCCATCCTGAAGGGTGTCTCGATGCAGCTGCACCAGGGCGAGGTGGTGTCGCTGCTCGGACCCTCGGGCAGCGGCAAGACGACCTTGCTGCGCGCCGTCGCCGGCCTGGAGCTGCCGCACCGCGGCACGATCGGCATCGAAGGCCGACCGGTGTTCGACGCCGCGAGCCGGCTCGAGGTGCCCGCGGAAAAACGCAACCTCGGGCTGGTGTTCCAGTCGTACGCGCTGTGGCCGCACAAGACGGTGTTTGCCAACGTCGCCTACGGCCTGAAGCTGCGCAAGGTCGGTGCGGCCGACATCAACCGGCGCGTCGAGACGGCGCTCAACAACCTCGGCCTGGGCGCGCTCGGCGAGCGCCTGCCGCACCAGCTCTCCGGCGGCCAGCAGCAGCGAGTCGCGATTGCGCGGGCGCTGGTCTACAACCCGCCGGTGATCCTGATGGACGAGCCGCTCTCGAACCTCGACGCCAAGCTGCGTGAGGAGGCCCGGGCCTGGTTGCGCGAGCTGATCCTGAAGCTGCAGCTCTCGGCGCTGGTCGTGACGCACGACCAGAACGAGGCGATGGCGATGTCGGATCGGATCCTCCTGCTCAACGACGGCGTCATCGAACAGCAGGGTACGCCCGAGGAAATGTACGGGCACCCGCAGACCCTTTTTTCCGCCGACTTCATGGGCAGCAACAACCGCATCGAAGGCCGCGTCGGCGAGTGTCGCGATGGCGCGGCGCTGCTGGCCGGCGATGGCTGGAGCCTCTGGGGCGAGGTGCGCGCGGCACTGCAGCCGGGAGCCAAGGCCACCGGGATGATCCGGCTCGAGCGCGTGCGTGTCGTCGAGGGCGCCGGCGAGAACCGGGTGCGGCTGCCGCTGGTCACGTCGATGTATCTCGGCGACCGCTGGGAGCACCTGTTCGAGCTCGGCGAAATGCGCCTGCGCGCCTATGGCAGTGCGCCGCTGGCGCGCGGCGAGCACTGGCTCGAACTGCCGCGCGTCGATCTGTGGCTGTTCTGAACGCCGGCAGGTCGGCCGCGCGGGGCGTGGGTGATAGGCGCGAGCGGCCCGGTGGTGCCGCGGTGGCTTGCTGTCCCGGCCGTGTCAGCGCGCCGGCGCTGCGGCGACGAGTTGGCGCCGGAACTCCTTCAGCTTGGCCTTGAGGCGGCGCTCGTTGACGGCGCCGGTGCGCAGCAGCATTTTCTGCCCTGACGAGAGCGTCTCGAGCGCAGGGTCGGCGAATTCGTAGCTGACCCACGGTCGGGGCGGCGCTTCCGGGCCCTTGATCTCGATGTAGTTGATCGCCAGCGGGGCGCTCGGCTCGGGGGTGGCGAGCAATTGGTCGATGACCGCGACCAGGCGGTCGTTGAAGTAGCGACCCGGGTAGCCGAGGTCTTCGTAAGCCTTCTGAAACAGCGGGTAGAACTGCGAGTAGAGCTTGGCGGCGCGATGCGCGTCGAGCGATTCGACGAACAGCACGAAAGGCGTGTAGCGCAGGTCGTTGTCGGCGCTGACGACACGCTGGTCGCCCTCACCGCTCACCGTGAAGCGGCCCGGTGTCGGGTTGACCGGCCAGAGCCGCGGTGCCGCATGCGGCCGGCCGAGGTTGTCGACGGTGACGACGACGCGACGCACGAAGCCATCGAGTTGCAGGAACGACAGCGAGGCCTTGGAGCCAACGAGGTCGGTGAGCGCCGAGGCGACCACGCTGTCGGAGTGCTCGAGCGACGGCAGCGCGGCAGAGGCGGCTGCGATCGGGTGCTGGATCGCCGGCTCGGACGGCACCGGCGTGGCCACTGCCGGTGCCGTGGGTGCCGGCTCGGCGACGACCGGCACGGTGCTTGGTTGCGGCAGGCGCTGCCACCAGAAGTAGACGCCGACTGCGATCGCGGCGAGCACCAAGGCCGTCAGCAGCCAGTATGACAGTCTGTTCATCACGTCCTCACGGAGTCGAGCGGGCATCCTACGCCTGCGGCTGTACGCCGCGGCGGGCCGTTCGTCGGCGCCTACCCTAGCGGCTGGCGCCGGTGCATGCAAGAAAGGCCCTGCCGCTGGCCCGCTGCGGACTGTGGATCGGTCAAAATGCCCGCGCGTTCAGCTCTCGCCGTGATGTCGATCCGCCTTGCTCCCGATTTGCGCATCCTGCAGCCGCCTTTGCAGGGCGCCCGGGCAGACCGCCGATGCTCTGGGCCGCGCTGACCCGCTTCGGCGAATCCGGCATCCTGCTGCCGGTCGGCATCGCCTTGGCGTTGTGGTTGACGGCCGCTGCCGGGCGCGTGCGCCCGGCCCTCGAATGCCTGGTGCCGCTGGGTGTCGCCGTGCTGGTGACGCTGCTCTCGAAGATCGCCTTCATCGGCTTTGGCATCGGCATTGCCGCGCTCGACTTCACCGGCTTTTCGGGCCATGCCATGTTTGCGGCTGCGGTCTACCCGATCCTCGCCTACAGCCTGCTCGGCCGGGCGCGCACGCCGGGCCGTGTGGCCGGCGTCGCCGCCGGCTACGCTTTCGCGTTGCTGGTTGCGGTATCGCGCGTCGTCGTCGGCGCGCACTCGGGTTCCGAGGCGGCCGCGGGCTTCCTGCTCGGCGCCGCGGCCAGTGGCCTGAGCCTGCACGAGCTGGGCCGGCCGCCGCAGCGCGCCGCGCCGGCGGCGCTGCTGATCGGGCTGATGGCCTGGCTGATGGTGACCCCGCAGGTGCCGCCGTTCGTGCCGTCGCACAGCCTCGTGACCCGGCTGGCGCTGAAGGTCTCGGGCCGCCAGACGCCTTACACCCGGGCCGACCTGCACCGCGAAGAGCGGCTGGAGCGGCGCTGGCAGAACGAGATCGGCCGCAAGCACACGTTCTCGGCCGGCCGGGCGCCTGCCGGCGGTCAGCTCGAGGGCGCCTGGATCACGCCGAGGCTGGCCAGCTTGTCGATCTGCTCGGCGTCGAAGCCGTTGGCCAGCAGCACTTCGCGCGTGTGCTGGCCGAGTTCCGGGCCGAGCCACTCGACCCGGCCGGGGCTGGCCGAGAGTTTGGGGACGATGCCGGGCATGCGGATCGCCGCCCCGTCGGCAAGCTGGGCATCGAGCAGCATCTCGCGCGCCTGGTATTGCGGATCGGCGGCGATGTCGGCGATGCTGTAGATGCGGCCATGCGGCACCGAGGCGGCCTGCAGGGTCTCGAGCACGCTTGCCGCATCGTGCCGGGCGCACCAGGCGCCGATGATGCCGTCGAGCAACTCGGCGTGGCCGGCGCGGCCGGCGTTGGAGGCAAAGCGCGGGTCGTCGGCGATGTCGGGGCGACCGAGCGCGGTCATCAGGCGCTTGAAGATGGCGTCGCCGTTGCCGCCGATGATGACGTGCACGCCATCGCGCGAGGTGTAGGTGTTGGACGGCACGATGCCGCTCAGGTTGCTGCCGGTGCGCTCACGCACCTCACCGAACATCGCGTACTCGGGCAAGCTGCATTCCATCAGGTTGAAGACCGATTCGTAGAGCGCGACGTCGACCACCTGACCCTTGCCGCTCCTGCTGCGGTGCTGCAGTGCGAGCAAGGCGCCGATCACCGCATGCAGCGCGGCGACCGAATCGCCGAGCGACAGGTTCGAGCGCACCGGCGGGCGGTCGGGGTAGCCGGTGACGAAGCGCAAGCCGCCCATCGATTCACCGATCGCGCCGAAGCCGGCTTGTTCGCGCATCGGCCCGGTCTGGCCAAAGCCGGAAACGCGCACCAGGATCAGCCCGGGGTTGTGCTCGGCCAGCCGCTCGTAGCTCAGACCCCAGCGCTCGAGCGTGCCGGGGCGGAAGTTCTCGACGACGATGTCGACCTCGCGCGCGAGGCGTCGCACGATCTCCTGGCCTTGCGGGGTGCGCAGGTCGATGCCGATCGACTTCTTGTTGCGCGACTGGATGCGCCACCACAACGACGTGCCGTCGTGCAGCCGGCGCCACGAGCGCAGCGGGTCGCCGGCGCCGGGCGGCTCCACCTTGACGACCTCGGCGCCGAACTCGGCCAGCAGCCGCGCAGCAAACGGCCCGGCGATCAACTGCCCGAGCTCCAGTACCTTGATGCCTTGCAGGGCGCCGCCCATCCTCGTTCCCTTCACAACCGGGGTGCGGCAGCGCCGCCAGTCGACAGCATAGCGGCGTGTCCCGCTGCAGCCGCACTGGTGGGGATGGCGTGCGGCTGCCAGAATCGACGCATGCCGAGACCTTCCCGACACTTTCCCCCCGCCCTGCTGGTCGTGCTGCTGTCCGGCCTGGCCGCTTGCAGCAGTCTGCGGGGCCCGGATCCGCAGGGCGTGGTCGACCGCAAGCTCGTCGGCACCCCGGTCGGCGATTTCTTCGCGCGCCACGGTGCGCCGCGCGGCCGCGCGCTGGGCGCCGACGGCCGCCACAGCTTTGTCTGGGAGTCGGGGTTCGAGGGCGTCGGCATCGGCCCGCGCGCCGGTGCCGGGCTGCATTGCCGGCTGCATCTCGTGAGCGACGCCGATGGCCGCATCGTCGCGGCGACGATCGTCAGCGACATGCCCGGCGAGCGTCACGTGTCGTCGTACTGTCTGGACCTCCTCGATTGACCGGAGCCTTCACGCGATGCCCGGCCGATCTTCGATGCGCGCAGCGCGGAGCTATCGAGGAATCGTCCGGCCTTTCCCCAGTTTTTCCGGTCGGTCTGGACGGCCGCCTGCCACGCCTCGGCGGGGCGCCGAGCGCCAGGCTGGCTTCACGCTGATCGAGACGATGCTGCTCGTGGCCGTCATCGGCATCGGCGCCGCGCTCGCCTTGCCGCGCCTTCAGCAGCGGCTCATACGCAGCCAGGTTGCGGCTGGCCTGGAGGTCGCGGCGATCGCGGAGGCGTCGGTCGCCACTGCCTGGCGCAACACGCACAGGCTGCCGGTGGACAACGCCGCCGCCGGGTTGCCGCCACCCGGCCAGATCACCGGCGAGGAGGTCGGCTCGGTCGCGGTCGAAGACGGCGCGATCCAGTTGCGCTTCGGGCGACGCGCCAACGCCGCGATCAACGGCCGGGTGCTGTCGCTGCGGCCCGTATTGGCTGCCGATGCCATCACCTGGCTCTGCGGCGATGCCGCAGACCCCGCGTCGGCCAGGCCGCACGGCATCAACCGCACCGACGTGCCCGAACGCTTCCTGCCCGAACGTTGCCGCGGCAGCGGATGAGTGCGCCGTTCACACCGACATGCCGCCGTCGATGATCTGTGCCGTGCCGGTGGTGAAGCCCGATTCGTCGCTCGCCAGATAGACCGCCAGCGCGGCAATCTCATCGGTCAGCCCCAGGCGGCCCATCGGCTGGCGTGCGATGAAGCCGGCTTCGACCTGCGCCAGGGTCTGGCCGGTGGCGCGGGCCTGCTGCTCGATGCGCTGGCGCAAGGACGGCGACTCGACGGTGCCGGGACAGATCGCGTTGCAGCGGATGCCGCGCGCGACGAAATCCGCAGCGATGCTCTTCGTCAATCCGATCACCGCGGCCTTGGTCGTGCCGTAGACGAAGCGGTTGGGTGCACCCTTGACGCTCGAGACGACCGAGGCGACGTTGATGATCGAGCCTGCGCCGCGCTCGAGCATGCCGGGCAGCAGCGCGCGGATCGTCCGGTACATCGAGCGCACGTTGAGGTCGAACGAGTACTCCCACATGTTCTCGTCGCAATCGAGGATGGTGCCGCTGTGGACGAAGCCCGCGCCGTTGAAGAGCACCTGCACCGGGCCGATCTCGGCCGCCAGTGCATTGACGGCCGAGGCGTCGGTGACGTCGAGGCGGCGCGTGCCGATGCCCTCGAGGGCGGCGAGCTCGGCAAGGGCCGCATCGTTGATGTCCGTGGCGATGACGCGGGCGCCCTCGCGCGCGAACGCAAGCGCGGTGGCGCGCCCGATACCCTGGCCGGCTGCGGTGACGAGGGCGGTCTTGCCATGCAGGCGATTGGTCATGAGGTGCTCCGGATGTTCGAGGAGTGCCATTTCAACACGCTGGCGGTGCCGTGCGCCGGGCGAGGTAAAGAATGATGGCGCCGCGGCCGCCGCGGCAAGATCGGCGCGCCCGAAGGCAAAGTACCGCGCCCATGCACAATCCATCCCGCCCTCCCACGAGCCCAGGCTCAGCCGTTCCGAAGGGGGCTCGCACCGCAGTGCGAAGCACCGAGGTCAATCAGTGAGCGTCGACACGAAACATGCCCCTGCCCGTTGATGCGGCCGCGCCGCCGCTGCGGCCCCGGCGGCGCTGGCTCGGCACGCTGCTGGCACTGCTGCTGCTGCTGGCGCTGGCCGGCCTGGCCTGGTACCTGACGCACCGCGAGGCGCCCAAGCCCGGCGCGGCGGCCGGGTCGCGCGGCGCGCCCGCCAGCACCGTCGGCACCGCG
>CAJDUZ010000086.1_pt1 | contig 23882 bp, 24 predicted proteins | sample 7391221 | NCBI WGS metagenome assembly CAJDUZ01 (sample SAMEA7055692, study PRJEB34461) | soil metagenome | biome: terrestrial ecosystem; feature: Peninsula; material: soil | place: Antarctica | collected 2016
TGAGAAGATGATAATGACTTTAATAAGTATATATTTCATGCCTAATTTATTATCCATAGGAGTAAAATTATTTTTTATCTTTTATGTTTATAATTTGCGTCTTTTCAAGAAACTAAAATTGGTGATTATTTTATTTCAACCACTTATCAAACCATTCGAAAGCCTCCAGCTGCATTTCTTTACTGAATCTGTGTCCACCAGGATAAAACGATCCCTTGTAACTGTTAGTAGCATTTGCTTTTTGATAAACCTCTTTCAGTATTTCATCTGCACGCTTCATACCATCAAGTGTAAACAGTGCATCCTGTTCGGCATTTAATACCAGAACTGGAGATGGAACATTCATTGCCAATATTTCAGGGAAATCAAGTTCATTCGGCAATAACGGAACAAAACTCATCCAAGTATGAGTATATGATTTGTTAAGCATAAAGTCTTCCCAGGTAGTCATGAGTCCAACGCAAACAGAACACTTAATCCTTGAGTCCAATCCACCTATAAACACAGTTCTCATTCCTCCACCCGAAAGGCCGCCACAACCAATTTTATCTGCATCAACATCTTTACGAGAACATAAAATATCAAGTGCGGTTAAATCTTCAGCTACCCATACTCCTGGCCAAGTTGTTCCGGCACAAAAAAGAGACTTGGCCATAATGTCTTCATGTTTGGCAGCCCAATCGTTGTACGCTTCAATATTTTCTATATCTTCAGGATTATTGTCGTCTAATCCTCTGCGTAAATGTTCAGGAACATCCTGTAGCATTACTCTGCGACTGGCAAATGGAAAAGCATCATGCACAAGAACTACATAACCTCTTTTAGCTATCTCGTTTGCCCATGCAAAACCATCATAATATTCATTTTGAGAATCCTCAACATGTGGGTGTTGTGAGTCACTGGTCCGAGTTATCTTCCGTTTCCCAAAATATTTGTCTGCACCATGATGATGAAAAGCAAGTATGCCAGGTAATGGTTCTGTTGCGTTTGCTGGTTTCAAAACAATTGCTTTCGTTGGACTTCCATAAGGTAAACTCCAGCTAATTTCCTCTATTTTTAAACCATCGTAGTAATATTCTTTGTGAATTGTCACTTTTGGCAGACCTCCAATATCTGGCATAGCAATTCTCTCCAGCACCTTTTCTTTTGCTGCTTTTTTCCAAGATTCAACATCAGTCCATTCTTCTTTTCTGAATGAATGTGTAGGGAGTTTGTTTTTACTGGATATTGAAATCCAATCACCATATGCACCGATAAGGTTAGTGTTTTTCTCAATTTCTGGATTCTTAAAATCGAGAGAATCAATGTTTGGATTTGGAACTAAAGAATTTGCTTCATCGAGGTTTTTATTATCAAAAATATTTTTTTTAGAAAAAATCACTTTATTATTCAGTGATTCCTGATCTTCCCAGATGGATGCAAATACATTCATCTTCTGATTTGCCTCATCTTCTGTATTATATTGTCCAGTACGTAACATATCGTTTTGAGCGAAATTGTTTAAGCTTGTTGAAATAAAGACAAGAATAAACAGATGTTTTATAAGTTTTAATTTTTTCATTTGGCTATGAACTTAAATCATTTTTGTATTTCCTCCTTCTATAAGTGAAATATCCATTTGAGGTTTATTGGTTTTCCAAGCACCTGCCGTAAAATCGGGTATATCAACAGCACTGGAACGATTTGCAACAGACCATTCACTTAAAGGGCCGATAACACTCCAAGCCGCTGCATCATAAACTGTCATGTCAAGAGGCAAACCATTCCGTAAGCAATCAATTAATCTCCACGCTAACATAAAGTCTGATCCTCCATGACCTCCTACTTTTTGAGCCATTTCACCAACTTTTTCTACTATTTTTGGTGTGTATTTCTTTTCAATCAACTCGTATTCTTCAGAAGTCAACCATTCATGTCCCACAGAAATTTTAGGTGGAAGAGGATACTTTAAAGCAGCAGCTTTAGTACCACTAATCTTATGTATACGTGAATAGACATTGGGCGAAGTTATATCGTGCTGTATCATTATTGTTCGGCCTTTGCTTGTACGTATAGTGCTTGTGTTCATATTGCCTCGGTGTGATGTTCTGGCATTTTTTGCAAATGGCTCCCAAAATTCGTCATGTTCAGCAAGTTTATTGAAGTGATTTTTCATCTGAAAATCATTACCAGAAACCGACACCATGAATTCCATGCGGTCACCATAATTGATATCCATTATCTGACATATTGGTCCAAGCCCGTGTGTTGGATAAAGGTTTCCATTTCTATGGGTATTTTCAAACTGACGCCAAGTTCTGCTTTTATTCATAGCTGTTTTGGAATAATCATCTGACTGAGATGTAAAAGCGTGTAAGTAGTTCGAAGAAGTCGTAACAGGTGTTTGAAAGCATCATGCAATGTTGTTTGGTGTTTTCGGAAGTTTCCACCAGTTGCCAACACTCATCGACAGTTTGAGCGGCAGGAACTTCAATCATCGCATGTTTGCCATGCTCCATGGCATATACTGCCATTGGAGCATGTAAGTTCCAAGGAGTTGTAATCCATATTAGATCAATGTCATTGCGTTCACATACTTTTTTCCAGTCATCTTTATTCGCTGAATAGGTATCGGGTTTATAGTCAGCGTTAGCAAAACTTTCTAAACCTTTATCAACTCTGTCAGGAATTATATCGCATATAGCTTTGACTTCAACACCTTCTATAAGTTGCAGGCTTCTTAATGGCTGCATACCGCGGGCACCGATACCTATAACACCAACTCTAACTTTTTCTAATTTTGGTGCGGCATAACCAACCATATTGTACTTTTGTTTATGTGTCTGTTTGAATGGCCCCATGCTTTCTTTAGCTATCTCACTGTTGGACTGATTTTTACATCCAGTAACATTTATACCAGCCAGACTTACAGCGGCAAGCCCAGAAAACTTTAAAAAGTCTCTGCGATTATTTTTCATTTCATTTCATTTTGATGGTGTAACAAATTTATTCAGCATTATATTCTGCAAAAACGACTTTCCCAGATTGTTTGCACATTTTCTTTATATCATCAAACTCTTTTTTGTATTCAGTTAACTTGCTCTCACTTAGCTCGCGCCCCGACATGGTTACAGGGTTTATGAAAGTAACATCTTTTGCACTTAAAGCTGTTGCCAATGACACGTCACCCCAAACAAGAAAACCTGGAAGATGAATACCCATACTAAAATAATTGATAGATTCGGCTTCATCAAACAGATAACTAACGGGTGAATTACGAAGAACAACATCTTGAATCTTTTCATCCAGTACACTCAGAAACAATCCTGCAAGTCCCGACTCTTTGTTTCCTTCAATGGATATTTTTTCAGCATTAAAATGGGAGGACAAAAATTGTGTGACTACATCTAACTCTTTCACCCATTCTCCAAGAACTGTCTTACCTAGCCATATTTCTGCGCGAGACAAATCGTGTAACTTTGAACGAGTATCGTTTTTTATTGTACGAGTAGAAGAGGACTCACCTGTACCTGACAAATCAACGATAACAACACCTTTACCTTTTTTGTGCCATTCATTAATTGATTGCAACGGAATGTTTTTCCCACCTTCTGGACTGCTCATTATTACATATCCATTAGAATTTTGTTGAGGACTTGAATGCCAAACCGGAATAAGTTTTCCATCATCTGTTTCCAAAGCAAATCTATCCCATCCATTAATAGCAGGATACTGATATGTCTTTTTTAAGATTGATTTCTCTCCTATTCTTAATACATCTTTTAGCTCAGAAATTTTCTTTTTATTATCAAATGACTTTGTGGAAACGAAAGCTTCACGTAATTCGTTTCCTTTTTTTCTACAATATTCTGCAGTAGATGCAACACTTTTATCACGCTGTCCAGAAGGAAAATTCATAAGCTTTTCAATTGGTAGATCTTCATTACGGTATATATCTGCTTTTGAAATCCCAGGTGTGCCTTTAAGGTGCTCATTAAAAAAATCTATCATTGCTTCTCTTGTTTCTGGCGGATATGAATGAGGACCATCAAATATTAAATGCTTTAATTTATGACCTGCATTATACATTTCAAAAACAGGCATGGCATTGTTGAAGCTTCTTAGCATTTCTGATGGATAAAATGCTGTGTTGGCATCTTTAAGTCCATTGGAAATTAACAAAGCTCTGGGGGCAATTAATGCAAGAATCCCTGACTCCTCTGTGAATGTTAATCCATCAATCAGTGTTTCACATATACAATTGTTCCCCATAACATAAGATTCAAAAGTGCCCACACTCACCACTGGAACCGCAGCCTTAACACGTTCATCCATGGCGGCTAACCACATAGTTTGGTTGCCCCCTCCACTTCCTCCAGTTGCGCCAATCTTTTCGGCATCAACGTATGGCAAAGAACAAAGCAGATCAACTCCTCGCATGTTGTCTGTAATCTGTCTGCCCATTAATGATTCTCCAATATTCATGAGCGCGGCACCCACGCAGAGCTATTGGCCCAAAACGGCCGGTATGCTGAGCTATACACCACTCAGTTTCAACAATAACCAGTCTTGAGCCCCGAGGTGAGCGTACGTGTCCGACGAGGAATCACAGCAGATGTGGGATGACCGATATCGCGAGTCCGACCAGATCTGGTCTGGCAAGGTCAACACGGCGTTAGCTGACGTCGTCACTAATTTACCGCCGGGCACGGCTTTAGATCTGGGATCGGGTGAAGGCGCCGACGTGATCTGGTTAGCCGAGCGCGGCTGGCGGGTGTTCGGCGTCGATATTTCACCCGTTGCCGTCTCTCGTGCTGAACAAGCTGCCCTTGACCGGGGAATATCGGAGGATCAGGCACAGTTTCTCACAGCGGATCTAACCGCTTGGAAGACCGATCAAACCTATGACCTAGTGGCGAGTTCGTTCTTACATTCACAAGGTGACTTTGACCGTGCGGGAATCCTTCGAGCCATAAAAGATTATGTGTCCGACGGCGGATACTTGCTGGTCATCTCTCACGCCACATTCCCGCCGTGGGCTCAGGCCCACCGGAATGATGAGGCCAAGGACCACCAGCAGCGCATGCAGCGACAGCCAGTGGCGCGCCAGCAGGTCAAGCCACATCGTGCCGGGGGCAAGGGCCAGGCCGCTGGCCGCGGCAACCTGGCGTGCCGCCGCAGTGACGCCGCAACGACAAAACCCGCCGGGCCGAAGCCGGGCGGGTCGGGCTGCGATAGGCTGCCGCGCCTATTTCTTGCGGAATTTGCGCCACGCGGCGATCTGCGCTGCCATCGTGGCAAACTCGCCCTGCGCCTTGGCGAAGTCGATGTCGGACTTGGCGTTCTTCATCGCCTCTTCGGCCTGCTTGCGCGCTTCGAGCGCCTTGGCCTCGTCGAGGTCCTTGCCGCGGATCGCGGTATCGGCCAGCACCGTGACCTCACCCGGCTGGATCTCGAGAATGCCGCCGGCGACGAAGACAAACTCCTCCTCGCCGTTGTCGGCGCGCTCGATGCGCACGGCGCCGGGCTTGATGCGCGTGATCAGCGGCGTGTGGCGCGGCAGGATGCCGAGCTCGCCGCTCTCCCCGGGCAGCGCGACGAACTTCGCCTCGCCGGAGAAGATGCTGCCTTCGGCCGAGACGACATCGACTTGGAGGGTGGCCATGCGCTACTCCTGGATGAAATGAGATCCCCCCGGAGCGCCTTCGGCGCTCCCCCCAGGGGGCGCCGCCAGCGGCCCGGCAGAGCCGGTTCCGCGGCGGCCGCTTGGTTGCCAGTTGTTCATGCGATGCGAGTTCCGATTGGTGCCAGGGAGCCGATTGACAGGATGCGACGCGATACGCAACGTCGTCATTGAATCGTCTTCGCCTTCTCGATCGCCTCGTCGATCGTGCCGACCATGTAGAAGGCCTGCTCGGGCAACGAGTCGCATTCTCCGTTGACGATCATCTTGAAGCCGCGGATCGTTTCCTGCAGCGGCACGTACTTGCCCGGCGTGCCGGTGAAGACCTCGGCGACGTGGAATGGCTGGGAGAGGAAGCGCTGGATCTTGCGCGCGCGCGCCACCGCCAGCTTGTCTTCGGGTGCCAGCTCGTCCATGCCGAGAATCGCGATGATGTCTCGCAGTTCCTTGTAGCGCTGCAAGGTGCCCTGCACCGCACGCGCGGTGTTGTAGTGGTCCTCGCCGACGACGTTCGGGTCGAGCTGCCGGCTGGTGGAATCGAGCGGGTCGACCGCCGGGTAGATGCCGAGCGAGGCGATGTCGCGGGACAGCACCACGGTCGAGTCGAGGTGGGCGAAGGTCGTCGCCGGTGACGGGTCGGTCAGGTCGTCGGCCGGAACGTAGACGGCCTGGATCGACGTGATCGAACCGACCTTGGTCGACGTGATGCGCTCTTGCAGCTTGCCCATCTCCTCGGCCAGGGTCGGCTGATAACCCACCGCCGAGGGCATCCGGCCCAACAGCGCCGAGACCTCGGTGCCGGCCAGGGTGAAACGGTAGATGTTGTCGACGAAGAACAGGACGTCCAGGCCTTCGTCACGGAACGATTCGGCAATCGTCAGACCGGTCAGCGCGACGCGCAGCCGGTTGCCCGGCGGCTCGTTCATCTGGCCGTAGACCATCGCCACCTTCGACTCGCCCAGGTTGTCGAGCTTGACCACGCCCGAGTCGGCCATCTCATGATAGAAATCGTTGCCTTCGCGGGTGCGCTCGCCGACACCGGCGAACACCGACAGGCCCGAGTGCGCCTTGGCGATGTTGTTGATCAGCTCCATCATGTTGACGGTCTTGCCGACGCCGGCGCCGCCGAACAGGCCGACCTTGCCGCCCTTGGCGAACGGGCAGACCAGGTCGATGACCTTGATGCCGGTCTCGAGCAGATCTTGTGACGGGCTCAGCTCGTCGTAGGCCGGCGGCTTGCGGTGGATCGAGGCGGTGAGCGTCTGATCGACCGGTCCGCGCTCGTCGATCGGCCGGCCCAGCACGTCCATGATGCGCCCGAGCGTCGCCTTGCCGACCGGCACCGAGATCGGCGCGCCGGTGTTGACGATCGGCATGCCGCGGCGCAAGCCATCGCTCGAGCCGAGCGCGATGGTGCGCACGATGCCGTCACCGAGTTGCTGCTGGACCTCGAGCGTGAGTTCGGAGCCGGGCATCTTCAGCGCATCGAAGATGTGCGGCATCGCGTCGCGCGGGAATTCGACGTCGACGACGGCGCCAATGCACTGAACGATCTTGCCGGTTGCCGCTTCGGCTTGCGTGGGGGTGGAGACTTCAGCCATTTCGTATCCTTGGAAAAGCAGGTTCTTGCGCAGCGCTCAGACCGCGGCCGCACCGGCGACGATCTCCGAGAGCTCTTTGGTGATCGCGGCCTGGCGGGTCTTGTTGTAGACCAGTCGCAATTCGTCGATGACGTTGCCGGCGTTATCGGTTGCCGACTTCATCGCCACCATCCGCGCCGACTGCTCGGACGCCATGTTCTCGGCCACCGCCTGGTAGACCAGGGCTTCGCTGTAGCGCAGCAGCAAGTCGTTGATGACGGTGGGCGCGTCGGGCTCGTAGATGTAGTCCCAGTGGCGCTTCTGGCCGTTGACGCTCGGTTCGCCGGCCATGCTCTCGGCCGTGAGCGGCAGCAGCTGTGGCAGCATCGGTTCTTGCTTCATGGTGTTGATGAAGCGCGTGTAGCAGAGGTACACCGCCGAAAGCTCGCCGGCGGCATAGGCGTCGAACAACACCTTGACCGGGCCGATCAGCTGGTCGAGCCGCGGCTTGTCACCGATCTGCGTCACCTGCGAAACGACCTTGACGCCGATGCGGTTCAAGAAGCCCAGGCCCTTGTTGCCGATTGCCACCGCCTGGGCCTTGATGCCTTGCGCCTCGAGCTCCTTCAGCTTGGCGGTGAGGGCGCGCAGCACATTGGTGTTGAGGCCGCCGCACAAGCCCTTGTCGGTGGTGACGACGATGAAGCCGACCGGCTTGGCCGCGTCCTGCACCACCATGAACGGATGCTTGTACTCGGGCGTTGCCGCGGCCAAGTGCGCCGCCAGCGCGCGGATCTTCTCGGCGTAGGGCCGCGCCGAGCGCATGCGCTCCTGGGCCTTCCTCATCTTCGAGGCGGCGACCATCTCCATCGCCTTGGTGATCTTGCGCGTGTTCTCGACACTCTTGATCTTGCCGCGTATTTCCTTGCCTGCTGCCATCAGAGGGCTCCGTGGGGTTCGAAGCAGCCGACGCCGTGTCGGCCGAAGGCGGCCGCGCAACTGCGCACGAGGCAGGGGCGCAGCGCCGTGTGAGCCGTCATCTCTATGCGAACGACTTCTTGAAGGCCGCCACCGCGGCCGAAAGCTCGGCCTCGCTGTCCTTGTCGAGCTGCTTGCTCGACTCGAGCTTCGCGAGCAGTGCCGCGTGGCTGCTCTTCAGGTGGGTGTGCAGCCCGTGCTCGAAAGCGAGGACCTGCTTGACCTCGACGTCGTCCATGAAGCCCTTGTTGACGGCGAACAGCGATGCCCCCATCAACGAGATCGGCAACGGCGAGTACTGCGGCTGCTTGAGCAATTCGGTGACGCGGGCACCGCGGTCGAGCTGCTTGCGCGTGGCCTCGTCGAGGTCGGAGGCAAACTGCGCGAACGCCGCGAGTTCGCGGTACTGGGCGAGGTCGGTGCGGATGCCGCCCGACTGGCCCTTGATGAGTTTGGTCTGCGCCGATGAGCCGACGCGCGACACCGAGATGCCGGCGTTGATGGCCGGCCGGATGCCGGCGTTGAAGAGCGACGTTTCGAGGAAGATCTGGCCGTCGGTAATCGAGATCACGTTGGTCGGAACGAACGCCGAGACGTCGCCGGCCTGGGTCTCGATGATCGGCAAGGCCGTCAGCGACCCGGTCTTGCCCTTCACCGCACCTTGCGTGAATTCCTCGACGTAGTGCTCGTTGACGCGCGCGGCGCGCTCGAGCAGACGCGAGTGCAGGTAGAAGACATCGCCCGGATAGGCTTCGCGGCCCGGCGGTTGGAAAGGTCGTCGTAGACGATCAGCGCGTCTTCGCCGCGGTCGCGGAAGTATTCACCCATCGTGCAGCCCGAGTACGCCGAGACGTACTGCATCGCAGCACTCTCGGCCGCCGGGGCGGCGACGACGATCGTGTATTCCATCGCGCCGTTGGCTTCGAGCGAGCGCACCACGTTCTTGATCGACGAGGCCTTCTGGCCGATCGCGACGTAGATGCAGGTCATGTTCTGACCCTTCTGGTTGATGATCGCGTCGATCGCCACCGCGGTCTTGCCGGTCTGGCGGTCACCGATGATCAGCTCGCGCTGGCCGCGGCCGATCGGCACCATCGAGTCGATCGACTTCAGGCCGGTCTGCATCGGCTGGTCGACCGACTTGCGCGCGATCACGCCGGGCGCGATCTTCTCGATCGGCGCGGTGAGCTTGGCGTTGACCGGACCCTTGCCGTCGATCGGCTGGCCCAACGCATCGACGACTCGGCCCTTCAACTCGGGGCCGATCGGCACCTCGAGGATGCGGCCGGTGCACTTGACGGTGTCGCCCTCGGAAATGTGCTCGTATTCGCCGAGGATGACCGCGCCGACCGAGTCGCGCTCGAGGTTCAGCGCCAGGCCGTAGGTCGGTGCTCCGTCGGGTGTCGCGGGGAATTCGAGCATCTCGCCCTGCATCGCCTCGGAGAGACCGTGGACGCGGCAGATGCCGTCCGTCACCGACACCACGCTGCCCTGATTGCGGATGTCGGTCGAGACCGCAAGGCCCTCGATGCGGCTCTTGATGAGTTCGGAAATTTCTGCGGGGTTGAGTTGCATGGCTTCTCTCCGGCCCGCCACCGAAGGCGACGGGCGTGATCCGGTGGCAAAAGCGCTCGGGCCTCAGGCCGTCAGCGCGACTTTCATTTGTTGCAGGCGCGCCCGCACCGAGGTGTCGAGGACCTCGTCCCCGACTACGACCCGGATGCCGCCGATCAGTTCGGGCTCGACGACGACCCGGATCCTGAGCTTGCGGCCGAAGCGCTTCTCGAGCACGGCGGTGATCTCGCCGACCTGCTCCGGCGACATCTCGAAAGCACTGTGGACGGTTGCGTCCGAGATGCCGGAGCGCTGGTTCACCAGTTCCTGGAACTGCCGTGCAATCGCCGGCAGCACGGCAAGCCGGCCGTTGTCGATGACGGTGCGCAGGAAGTTCTGCGCAGAAGCACTGAGCGGCGCCGCAACCGCGGGCCGCGCCACCGAGGTGATCAGCTCGAACACCTGATCGGCGCTCACCTTGGGGTTTTCGGCAAACTGGCGCAGCGCCGGATCGGCCGCGACATCGGCCAAGGCAGCGACTTCGGCGGTCAGCGCCGCCTCGGCGTCGCCGGCCACTTCGAACAGCGCCTCGGCATAAGGCCGTGCGATGGTGGCGAGTTCAGCCATGACGAGCCGGCCCTTCGCAGCGACGCGCGCTGCACCACGTGCAGGCGCAGCTCATAGCTCGACCTGCAGGCGCTTGAGAAGTTCGGCGTGCGCGCCGGGGTCGACCTCGCGACGCAGGATCTGCTCGGCGCCCATGACCGCCAGCGCCGCGACCTGCTCGCGCAGCGATTCACGCGCCTTCGTCGCCTCCTGCGCGGCCTCAGACTTGGCCGCGGCAAGGATCTTGGCGCCCTCGTCGTGGGCGCGCGTCTTGGCCTCCTCGACCATCGCCTGCGCCAGGCGCTCGGCGTCGGCCAGCCGCTGCGTCACGTCGGTGCGTGCCTCGGAGAGCTGCTCCTCGACGCGCTGGTTGGCCGTGGTCAGTTCGACCTTGGCACGCTCGGCCGCCGAGAGCCCTTCGCGGATCTTCACGGCGCGCTCGTCGAGCGCCTTGGTGATCGGCGGCCAGACAAACTTCATCGTGAACCAGACCAGGATCAGGAACACGATCATCTGAATGATGAAGGTAGCGGTGATGCTCACGTTGATGCCTCAATCACGGTTGGCACGATCCCGGCCCGCGGGCCACAGGGACTTACTTGGGCAGGTTGGCGAGCTGGGCCAGGAACGGGTTGGCGGTCGCGAACCACAGCGCGATACCGACGCCGATGATGAACGAGGCGTCGATCAGGCCGACCAGCAGGAACATGCGCGTCTGCAGTTCGCCCATCAGCTCGGGTTGGCGTGCGGCCGACTCGAGGAACTTGCTGCCCATGAGGCCGATGCCCAAGCAAGCGCCGAGCGCACCCAGACCAATGATGAGACCGGATGCAACCGCGACGAGACCGATGAGTTCCATGTTGACTCCAGAGTAAGAAAGAAAGGGAAAGGAAAAGGGAAAGGGACGAACGGAAAAGCCAAGCTCAATGCGATTCGTGCGCCTGACCGAGGTAGACGAGCGCCAGCATCATGAAGATGAAGGCCTGCAGCACGACGATCAGCATGTCGAAGATGGCCCAGATCGTGCCTGCAACGACCTGCCCCGCGGCCAGCACGAAGCCGGTTGCCGACAAGGTGAATGCGCCGCCGAGCATCGCGACCAGGGTAAAGACGAGTTCGCCCGCATACATGTTGCCGAACAGCCGCATGCCGTGCGAGAAGGTCTTCGCGATGAACTCGACGATCTGCATCGCGAAGTTGAACGGGTACATCACGATGTGGTTGCCGAACGGCGCGGTGAAGAGCTCGCGCAGCCAGCCGAGCGGGCCCTTGATCTTGATGTTGTAGAACAGGCTCAGCAGCAGCACCCCGACGGCCAGTCCCATCGACACCGACAGGTCGGCGGTCGGCACCGGCCGCACATAGGCATGCGCCGGATCGTGTCCGAGGAGCATGTAGCCGCCCTGCCAGATCAGCCCGAACAGATCGACCGGCAGCAGGTCCATGCCGTTCAGCAAGGTGATCCAGAGGAATACCGTCAACGCCAGAGGAGCCACCAGCTTCCTGCTGTTGGCATTGTGGACGACACCCTTGGCCTCGTTCTCGACCCATTCGAAGAGGATCTCGACAGCCGCCTGGAAGCGCCCGGGCACGCCGGAGGTGGCCGAGCGCGCCGCGCGCCACAGCACATAGCAGACGATGACGCCGAGCACCGTCGAGAAGAGGATCGAGTCGTAATTGAAGACCGAGAAGTCGATCAGACCCTTGGGCGTGGCGTTTTGCCAGTACGTCAGGTGATGGATGACGTATTCACCCGATGTAAGCCCTTGAGCTTCAGCTGCCATGACGACCCTGTCCCATTTCGCGTTTTCTAGAGCGCCCGTGCCACAGCAGCGCGAGCCAGTACACCTGCATACACACCACCAACGCGACCAGCAATGCAGGCCAGCTCAGCGGCTGAACGACGCGCGATGCCAGCAACAGCATCAGCACCGCCACCCCCATCTTCAGCAGCATCCACACCATGACGCCGATGGCGCGCGCGCCGGGCGACATGATCGACGACCCGCGTGTCACACCGCGCGCCATCAAGACACCCGGCACGATTGCCACACCGGCGCCGTACCAGGCCGACGCCGCCGCCGCGAGGCGGCCGCTGATCCACCACACGATGGCACCGACGACCAAGCCGACCGCGACCTGCACCGCCAACACTCGCCATGGCGACACCGACGGGTTCCGGTCGCGCAATGCCTGTGCCTCATCGGCAGTCAGCGGCACCACGGGCCGGTCATCGACCTCGTCATCGAAGCCACCGCCACCGCCTCGAGCGTGCCCTTCTGGCGCCTCGCGGCGGGGTACGGGTAGCCTCAACACAACCCGGCATTATACGTAAAAACCCGCGCGCGGCGATGACTTGGCGCGTCAGAGCGCGCTGCCGCGCCGGCGTTGATCAGGCCCCCGGCGGGGCTGCGAAATCGACCGGCAGGCCGGGCACGTCGACGCGCAGCGCGAGCACGCAGCCGGCGTGCGGTTGTGCCGCGAGCTCGGCGGCGGGGCGCTTGTCGCTTGCCGTCGTGATGTAGAGCGTGCGCAGATCGCTGCCGCCAAAGCACGGCATCGTCGGACAGCGCACCGGCAGGGCCACCTCGCGCAGCAGTTCACCTTTCGGCGAGAACTGCAGCAGGCGCTGGCCCTCGTACATCGCGGCCCAATAGCAGCCGGCAGAATCGACCGCAGCGCCATCGGGCCGGCCGCCATAGCCCGCGAGATCCTGTCCCGGCCGCTTCACCGGAAAGCTCGCGAACAACCGGCGCTGACCGAGCGCGCCGCGGGCCGGATCGAACTCGAATGCGTAGACGGCATGCGCGCTGGTGTCGCTCCAGTACATCGTGCGGCCGTCAGGACTCCAGGCCAGGCCGTTGCTGACGGTGATGCCACCGGCACGCCGCACGAGCCGGCCATCGGCGTAGCAATAAAGCGCAGCCAGTGCGGGCGTGCGCGGCTCGTAGCTGGTGCCGACCCAGAAGCGTCCGGCCGGATCGCACTTGCCGTCGTTGAAGCGCTCCTCGGACGGGTCGTAGGGGGGCGCCGCGAGGCAGCGGCGCTCGCCGCTCTTCGGATCGAAGCGCCACAGGCCGTCGCGCATCGCCAGCAGCAGCGCGCCGTCGGTACAGGGTGCGCAACTGGCGACCTCCTCGTCGAAATCCCAATGCTTCAATTCGGACGCTGCCGGATCGAACCGCTGCAGACGATGGGCGGTGATGTCGCAGTAATAGAGCGCTTGCTCGGCCGGATGCCAGAACGGCGACTCGCCCAGTCGTGCCGGAGTCGCAACGGCGATATCGATGTTGGGTGCGCTGGCCATCGGATCCGGGGGTGTTCAGCCGAGCTCGGCCTTCAGATAGTGTGCGCCGGCCAGCGGGTTGTAGTAGTAGGGCGGGATTTCCTCGAAGCCGAGCGAGGCGTACAACTCGCGCGCGGCTTCCATGTCGTCGAGCGTGTCGAGCAGCATCGTCGAATAACCGATGCCGCGGGCCTCGTCGAGGAGGGCTTGCGCCAATGCACGACCCAGGCCGAAGCGGCGAAACGCCGGCCGCACATAGAGACGCTTCATCTCGCAGGCGTTGGCGTAACCGGCGTCGCCGCGCGGCGCCAGCGCCCCGCAGCCCGCCACCATGCCGTCGACCAAGGCCAGCAGCAGATGTCCCGCGGGCGGCGCATAGCTGCCGGGCAGCGCCGCCAGTTCGTCATCGAACCCCTGGAAGCCGAGATCCACCGCCAGGCTCGCGGCGTATTCGCGAAAGATCGCGCCGGCCTCCGCCAGCAGTGCCGGCGTGTTGGCGCAGACCAGCCGGATCACCGGCGCGCCGGTCGACGGGGGTTCGGAAGCTGCCGCTGGCGCTTGCATGCCCCTCGACGATAACCGCAGCAGCGCACACCCCGACTCGCGCTCGGGATATCCCCGATGCGAGCAGCGTATCGAGCGTCGCGCGCTGCAGGGAAATCACCGCGGCGGCCGGCAAAACGGGGCACGCCATCCGTTACCATCCCCGGCTGGCCGAATCCGCCGATTTGCGCAGCCACATCCACGGCAGCCCCGCGTTCCACGCCGACCTTCCCTGCGGCCATCCCCGATCCCATGAAAGCTCTCCGCTTCCTGATACTCGCCGCGCTGTGCATGCTCGGCACGGCCCACGCGCAATCGTCTGCCGACCGCGATCCGGGCAATGCCATCGGCGCCGCGCTGGCGGGGCAACGCGCCACGCAGGGCAATCCGGGCCAGGCCGGCAACGCCGGGAACGCCGGCAGCAGCGGCGCTCAGTTGCCGAGCGGCGCGCCACAGTTGCAGTCGCCGCAGATGAACCCGCTGAACCTGCGCCAGGGATCGGAGAGCGAACGCCCCGCCGACCTGCAGAGCGAATGGCTGCTGCAACGCATGGACCGCACGCCGGCCAAGCCCGGCGAATTCCAGAAGTTCGTCGAGGGTGCGACCGGCCGGATGCTGCCGATCTTCGGCGCGCGCTTCTTCGCCGATGCGACCGACGCCTTCCTGCCGGCCGGCAACGTGCCGGTGTCGGGCGACTACCACGTCGGGCCGGGTGACGAGATCGTCGTGCGCGCCTGGGGCTCGATCGACATCGACTACCGCAGCCGCGTCGACCGCAACGGCATGCTGAACCTGCCGAAGATCGGCAGCTTCAGCGTCGCGGGCATCCGGGCGTCGGATCTCGAGAAGAGCCTGCGTGCGCAGATCGGCCGGCTCTACAACAACTTCAACCTGAGCGTCTCGCTGGGCCAGTTGCGCGCCGTCAAGGTCTTCGTCGTCGGCCCGGCGCAGTACCCGGGCGTCTACACCTTGCCGAGCCAGGCGACGGTGCTGTCGGCGCTGGTGGCTGCCGGCGGCCCGGCGCCCAACGGCTCGATGCGCAACATCGCGCTGCGGCGCGACGGACGCATCGTCTCCGAACTCGATGTCTACGATTTTCTCGTCAATGGCGACAAATCGAAGGACTTGCAACTGCAGGCCGGCGACGTCGTCGTGTTCCAGCCGGTCGGCGCACGCGTCGCAATCACGGGCGCGCTCGACAAACCGGCGATCTACGAACTGAAGTCGGCCGAGGAGCCGCTCAGCGAAATCATGCGCTACGCCGGCGGCGTGCCGGTATTGGCCAATCCGCACAAGGTGCAACTCGAGCGCATCGATCCGACGCGCCAGCGCGCGGCGCGCTACGTCGAGGAATTCAGCCTCGATGCGACCGGGCTGCGCAAGCCGCTGCGCGACGGCGACGTGCTGACCCTGCTCGGCATCTCGCCGCAGTTTGCCAACGCGATCACCTTGAAGGGTCATGTCGCGCAGCCGCTGCGCTACCCGTACACGCCGGGGATGCGCATCAGCGACCTGATCCCCGACCCGCAGGCGCTGATCTCGCCCGACTTCTATCGGCGCAAGAACCTGCTGGTGCAGGTCGTGGAAGACGAGGAGCCGCAGCCGCGCGGGCGCTTCCAGCGCGAGCCGATGCGCGACGACGATGCCGACCGCGCCGAGCGGCGCGACATGCGCGATACGCGCGACAACGAATCGCCACGCGGTGCACGCGACGGCCGCGATGCGCGCGACACCACGCAAAACAGCCGGCGCGGTGCGGTCGGTTTGCCGGGCGACGCCAACGATGCGCGCTACCGCGGCACGGGCAACACTGCACGCAACGCGCGCGAGGAAGACCGGCTGGCAGTGGCACGCGCGAAGAAGGCACCGGCCACGCTCTTTGACGAATTGAACTGGGACTACGCGGTGATCGAGCGGCTGAACCCGAAGGACCTGAGCACCGAGGTGATCCCGTTCAACCTCGGCAAGGTGGTGCTGCAGCACGATACGGTCAACAACCTCCTGCTGCAGCCCGGCGACGTCGTGACGATCTACAGCCAGAAGGACATCCGCGTGCCAGTGGCGCGCCAGACCCGACTGGTGTCGCTCGAAGGCGAGGTGAATTCGCCCGGCATCTATCAATTGCTGCCCGGCGAGACCTTGACCGGGCTGATCGCGCGCGCCGGAGGGCTCACCCCGCAAGCCTATGTCTACGGGCTCGAGTTCAGCCGCGAGGAAACGCGCCAGCGCCAGCGCGAGAATCTGGCGACGGCGATTGCGCGGCTGGAAAGCATCTCGGCCGTGCAGAGTGCGCGCGACGCGGCCAACCGCCGTGATGACGCCTCGGCTGCCGCAGCCGCGGCCGTCAGCAACGCCGCAACACAGGCGCAGGTCGCACGACTGCAGCGCATCGAGCCCAATGGCCGGATCGCACTCGAGATCGATCCGAAGGCAAGCGGTCTCGACGCGCTGCCCGATCTGCCGCTCGAGAACGCCGACCGCATCAGTGTCCCGCCGCGGCCCGGCTTCGTCACCGTCGCCGGCGCAGTCGTCAACAGCAACGCCTTCGTCTGGCGTCCCGATCGCTCCGCAGGCGACTATCTGAAGCTCGCCGGCACCGACGAGGCCGCCGATCCGTCGAACATGTTCATCCTGCGCGCCGACGGCACCGTGACCCACGCCAACCAGCGTCGCGGGCTGTTCGGCGGCCGACAGAATCTCGAGTCCGAACCGATGTACCCGGGTGACGCGCTGTTCGTGCCGAACCAGCTCGACTACGAGACCTGGGGCCACGCCTTCGTACGCAACCTGAAGGACTTCTCGCAGATCTTCTCCGGATTCGGCATCGGCATCGCCGCGATCCACGCGATCCAGCAGTGACGATGAAGAACGACGCGCAGCAGCTCCCGATCGCGGTCGACGCCGACCTCGAAGACGACGGCCCGCTCGTCGGGCTGACCGATCTGCTGACCTGGATCGGCGAAGGCAAGCGGCTGATCGGCGGCGTGACCTTGCTGGCCGCGCTGATCGCGCTGGCGGTGGCGCTGCTGCTCAAGCCCGTCTACACCGCGCGTGCGACCTTTCTTGCGCCCGGTTCCCAGCAGCAAAGCGGCTCGGCCGCGGCGCTGGCGGCGCTCGGTGCGCTTGGCGGCCTCGGCGGCATGGCCGGGCTTGCGTCCAAGACGCCCGACGAGCTCTATGTGGCCCTGCTCAAGAGCGACAGCGTCGACCGGCCGCTGGCCGAGCGCTTCGACCTGCTGGATCGCTATGAGCAAAAGAACTTTGAAGCGCTGCGCAAGACCATGCGCGACTACATCCGCGTCACCTCGGACAAGAAGAGCGGGCTGATCTCGGTCGAGGTCGACGACAAGTCGCCGACCTTCGCGGCGGAGCTCGCCAATGCGCACGCCGATGCGATCAACAAGGTGCTGGGACGCCTGGCGATCTCCGAGGCGCAGTTGCGCCGCGTCTTCTTCGAGCAGCAGCTGAAGGACACCAAGGAAAACCTCGTCAAGGCTGAGCACGAGATGCAGATGGTGCAACAGAAGACCGGCGTCATCGTGCTCGACAAGCAGGCCGAGGCGCTGATCGCGGGCGCCGCGCAGGTGCGCGCGCTGATCGCCGAACGCGAGGTGCAGCTGAAGGTGCTGCGCACCTGGGCCACCGAACAAAACCCCGATGTGCACCGCCTCAACTCCGAGCTGTCCGCCTTGCGCGCCGAGCTGGCGCGGATGGAATCCGACAAGGGCGGCAAGCCGGGCAGCGCGGTCGACATGCCGGTGGGCAAGATCCCGGCGGCGGCCCTCGACTACATTCGTGCCAAGCGCGAGTTGAAGCTCCAGGAAACGCTGATGGAGAGCATGGTGCGGCAGTACGAGATCGCCAAGCTCGACGAGGCCAAGGAAGGCCCGGCGCTGCAGCAGGTCGATGTGGCACATCCGCCCGACTACAAGTCCAAGCCGTCGCGCGCCTTGATCGTGCTCGCGAGCGCGCTTCTGGCGCTGCTCGCTTCGTCGGCGTTCGTCGTCGTGCGCCGCTATTCAAGGCTCGCGCGCGAGCAGGATCCGGAAAGCGCCGCTGCATGGGAAGCGCTGACACGCGCCTGGAGCTGGCGCGGCAGGGCGTGAGCCGGCCCGCGCGCCCGGCGCCGCGTCAGGCTCGAGCCAGCACGCGCGCGTAGACGTCGCGGTCGACGTTGCCGCCGCTGATCGGCACGCCGATCGCGCGACCGGCCCAGCGCTCGCGCTGCTGCCAGGCGGCGGCAAGCGCCGCGGCGCCGGCACCCTCGGCGACGTTGTGCGTGTCGGTGAAGAGCGCGCGCATGGCTGCGCCGACCTCGTCGTCGCTGACCGCGACGATGTCGTCGACCTCGCGGCGGATGATCTCCAGCGCCGTCGGTTCCGGCACGCGGCAGGCCATGCCGTCGGCAAGCTGCGTCGTCGCCGGCGACTCGATGGGCCGGCCGGCGCGAAACGACTGCCGGTAGGCATCGGCCTGCGCCGAGACGACGCCGATGATGCGACACCGTGCGCCGCTGGCCGCGCGCGCCACGACGCAGGCGCAGATGCCCGAGCCGAGGCCGATCGGCACGAACACGACCTCGGGTGCGTCGCCTGCGGTGGCTTCGAAGAACTCGAGCCAGTAGCTGGCAACCCCGCGCACGAGGTCATCGTGGAACGACGGCAGGAGATGCAAACCGCGCCCGGCGGCGAGCTGGGCGGCGTGCTCGCGCGCGGCCTGGAAATCATCGCCATGCTCGATCAGCTCGACGCCGAGTGCCCGCATCGCCGCGTTCTTCTCCCGCGAATTGCCGCGCGGCACGACGATGACAGCCTGGATGCCGTGGCGCTGAGCGGCAAAGCCGACCGACTGGCCGTGATTGCCGCGCGTCGCGCTGACGACGCCGCGGCAACCGGGCTCGCGCTGCAGCAGGCCGTCGAAATAGACCAGGCCACCGCGCAGCTTGAACGCGCCGACCGGCGTGTGGTTCTCGTGCTTGACCCAGACGCGGGCACCGACGCGCGCATCGAGCAGCGGCCAGCGCTGCTGTGGCGTGGGCGGCATGGCGCCATAGACGATGCGGCGCGCAGCGGCGAGCGATTCGGTCGAAATCATCTCGAGACTCCCTTCAGATCGATTGCATTTCGGCCGGATCGGTGGGCTCGAGCAGGAAGGCGGTTTCGCTCAGGTTGGTCCAGCGCGCAAAGGCCTGCATGCGCGCTTCGCTCAAGGTGTCGGCGCCGTGCACGACCGCAAGCGGATTGCCGAGCAGCGGCTCGGCGCTGAAGACATCGACCTCGGTGTAGACGTGGCGGGTCATGGGCACCCTCTGCCCACGCGGCTCTCGCTCGCGCGTCCGGTGGCGCGCAAGTCGTGCGGCAGCGCCGAGCGCATCTCGTCGATCGCCGCGGCCAGTGCGGCGACGCCGTGCGCAATCACCTCCGGCGCGACCGTGACGAAGGACAAGCGCAAGGTGTTCGGCTTCGCGTCGCTCGCAAAGAAGGCCGCGCCGGGCACGAAGGCGACGCCATGCTCGACGGCCCGCGGCAACAGCGCCGCGGCGTCGAGGCCATCAGGCAGTTCGAGCCAGAAGAACATGCCGCCCGACGGCACGTTCCAGCGGCAGACGCCGCCCAGGTGCTCCGCGAGCGCCGCCTGCATCGCGTCGCGCTGCAGACGATAGCGCGCGCGCAGCATCGGCACGTGCTCGCTCAGGAAGCCGTTGCGAATGACTTCGTGAACCACGCGCTGGTTGAAGCCGGGCGTGTGCAGGTCGGCCGCCTGCTTGGCCTGCAGCAGCTTCGGAAAGAGCACCGGCGGCGCGATCATGTAGCCGAGCCGCAAGCCCGGCGCCAGCACCTTGGAGAACGAGCCGAGGTAGACCGTGCCCTCGGGCCAGAGCGAGGCCAGCGGTGCGGCCGGGGCCGCGTCGTACCACAGCTCGCCGTACGGGTTGTCCTCGACCAGCGGCAGTCCGAGCGCTCGTGCCGCGTCGGCGAGTGCGGCGCGGCGCCCGGAGCCGATGCAGCGCCCGCTCGGGTTCTGGAAGTTGGGCAGCAAGTAGAGAAAGCGCGCACCGACCGCCGTGGCGAGCGCCTCGGGCAACGGGCCGTCGTCGTCGCAGGCCACGGTGAGGACCTCCGGCTCGTAGGCATCGAAGGCCTGCAAGGCGCCGAGGTAGGTCGGCGCTTCGACAGCGACGCGGGCTGCGTACTGCAGCGCCTCGCGCGGGGTGTCGCGCAGCACGCGCTCGGCGGCCGCGCGCATCGCCTCGACGGGAAAGCCATCCGGCGAGGGCAGGCCGCCGGCCAGCGAGACGATACCGGGGAGCTCGGTGAGCTTCAGGATCTCGCGGATCGCCGACGGGTTCATGCGCTCGGTGCGCCGCGCCAGGCGCCAGGGCACGGACGGGACAGGCGGCACGGACGGCACAGACCGCGTGGCCGGCGCAGACGGCGAAAGGGCTGTGGGAGTGGTGGCAGGCATGTGCGAGGGGGTGCGAGGTTGACGGGACAACGGCATCATCGCCCGGAGAGCGAGGGGATGGCGCCAACCGGCATCTTCTTGCCGGCAAAGACCGTTGCGATGACGGCCAGCGAAAACAGCACCGTCGCGGCGTCGAGCCGCTCACCGAGCACCGGCACGGCGAACAGCAGGGACAGGAAGGGCTGGATCAACTGCACCTGGCTGACGCGCACGGTGCCGCCGAGCGCCAGCGCCCGGTACCAGGCGAAAAAGCCGATCCACATGGAAAAGAGCGTGACGTAGGCGAATGCGCCCCAGGCGCTCGCGCGTACCGGCGCCGCCGGCCAGGTGGCGAGCATCACCGGCAGAGTCAGCGGCAGGCTCAGCACCAGCACCCAGCTGATGACCTGCTCGGCCTTCATCTCGTGGGCCAGGCGCGCGCCGGCCACGTAACCGACCGCGGCGCTCGACACCGCGAGCAGCAAGAGGCCGTCGGCCAGCACCAGATGGCCGCTGCCGCGATAGGCGGCAAAGCCGAGCACCAGGGCGCAGCCAAGTGCAGCGCAGGCCCAGAAACCGGCGGACGGCCGCTGGCGCAGCGAGATCGCCGCGGCCAGGGCGGTGGCGAGCGGCAGCACGCCGGTGATGACCGCCGCGTGCATCGCATCGACGTGGCGCAGTGCCAGGCTGAGGAACAGCGGAAAGCCGACGACGGTGCCGATGGCGCTGACCGACAGCGCCGACAAATGGCGCCGCCGAGGCCTCGGCGCACCGGTCAGCTTCAGATAGGCGGCGCCGAGCAGCCCGGCGAGCGCCGCACGCCCGGCGGTGACGAACAAGGGCGGCAGTTGCGGATCGGTGTCGGGGCCGACCGCCAGGCGCGTCATCGGCAGGGTCATCGCGAAGAAGGCGACGCCGAGCACGCCCAGCCACAGGCCGCGCATCTCGTCGCGAGAGCTGCTCGTCACGCGTCTGCCCGCTGCGACGCGTCGCGTGTCGGCACCCGCCATCTCCCGGCAGACCCTTGCTCGGCATCGGCGAGTCGCATGTCCGTCTTCATCCGGCGCGGCTGCCGAGCGCTTCCCAGCGTTCGAGCGCCTTCAGCAGCTCGTCCTCGATCTGCGCGTAGCGCGCCTGGGCCGGTGCCACACGTTCGGGCTGTTCGGTATACGTCTCCGGCCGGCCGAGCAACTCGCCCAGCGCGCGCTGCTCGGCTTCGAGCGCCGCGATGCGCGCCGGCAGCTCATCGAGCTCGCGCTGCTCGCGGTAGCTGAGCTTGCGCGGCTTCGCGGCCGCCGGCACAGCGGGCGGCGGCATCGGCTTGAGCGCCTCGGCGGCCGGCTCGCGCGACGCTCGCGCGCGTTCGCGCTGCGTCTTCCAGTCGGCGTAGCCGCCCTCGTACTCACGCCACAGACCCGGTGTCTCCTCGCCCTCCCAGGCGATCGTGCTGGTGACGACGTTGTCGAGGAAGCGCCGGTCGTGGCTGACCAGGAATACGGTTCCGGCGTAGCTCTGCAGCAACTCCTCGAGCAATTCGAGCGTGTCGATGTCGAGGTCGTTGGTGGGCTCGTCGAGCACCAGCACATTGGCCGGCAGCGCGAAGAGGCGCGCCAGCAACACGCGGTTGCGCTCGCCACCCGAGAGCGTGCGTACCGGCGAACGCGCGCGCTCGGGCGCGAACAGGAAGTCGTTCAAATAACTCATCACGTGCTTGCGCTGGCCGTTGACCTCGACCCATTCGCTGCCCGGGCTGATCGTGTCGGCCAAGGTCGCATCGAGGTCGAGCGCGCTGCGCATCTGATCGAAGTAGGCGACCTGCAGACGCGTGCCCAGCCGCACCGTGCCCGAGCTCGGCTGCAGCTCGCCGAGGATCAGCTTGAGCAAGGTCGTCTTGCCGGCGCCGTTCGGGCCGATCACGCCGACCTTGTCGCCGCGCAGGATCGTCGCGCTGAAGCGGCTGACGACCAGATTTTGCGCCGCGCCCGAACCGAAGTGCATCGAAACGTCGCGCAACTCGGCGACGATCTTGCCGCTCGGCACACCGGCATCGACCTCGAGCCGCACCTGGCCGAGCGTCTCGCGACGCAGCAGCCGTTGCGCGCGCAAGGCCTGCAGCCGCTCGATGCGCGCGACGCTGCGGGTGCGGCGCGCCTCGACGCCCTTCCTGATCCAGACCTCCTCCTGCGCGAGCAGCTTGTCGGCGCGTGCGGTGGCCAGCGCCTCGGCGGCGAGCTGCTCGTCCTTCAGGCGCTCGTAAGCGCTGAAGTTGCCCGGGTAGCTGCGGATCGTGCCGCGGTCGAGCTCGATGATGCGCGTGGCCACCGCGTCGAGGAAGGCGCGGTCGTGGGTGACGAGGATCAGGCTGCCGGCAAAGCCGACCAGCAGCTCCTCGAGCCACGCGATGGCGTCGAGGTCGAGGTGGTTGGTCGGCTCGTCGAGCAGCAGCACGTCCGGCACCGCGACCAGCGCCTGCGCCAGCGCGACGCGCTTTTGCAGGCCGCCGCTCAGTTCGCCGACCTTGCGGCTGCCGTCGAGCTGCAACCGCGCCAATGTGGTCTCGACACGCTGCTCCCAGTTCCAGGCATCGAGCGCCTCGATGCGCGTCTGCAGGGCGTCGAGGTCGGTCCCCGGGGCGTGCTCCTCGTACTGAAGGCGCACCTCGCGCGCCTCGGCGATGCCCTCGCCGACCGCGTCGAAGACGCTCAAGCTCGGATCGAACGCCGGCTCCTGCGGCACGTAGCGGATGCGCAGACCCTGGGTCAGCTGCAGCAACCCGTCGTCGAGCCGCTCCTGCCCGGCGAGCACCTTCAGCAGCGACGACTTGCCGGTCCCGTTGCGGCCGATCAGGCCGAGCCGTTCACCGGCCTCGAGCGCAAACGCCGCATGGTCGAGCAGCGCGACGTGGCCGTAGGCCAACTGTGCGTTGGAAAGCGATAGGACTGCCATCGATCAGCCGCCGAGCTCGGACTCCAAGGCGTCGATGAACATCTTCGCGACATCCAAGCCCGTCTGCTGCGCAATCTCCTGAAAACCCGTCGGGCTCGTCACGTTGATCTCGGTGAGCCAGTCGCCGATCACATCGATGCCGATCAGCAGCAAGCCGCGGCGCGCGAGGATCGGCGCGATGTGCTCGCCGATCTCGCGATCGCGTGCGCTCAAGGGCTGCGCCACGCCCTTGCCGCCGACCGCGAGGTTGCCACGGATCTCGCTGCCCTGCGGGATGCGCGCC
>CAJDUZ010000073.1_pt1 | contig 23812 bp, 18 predicted proteins | sample 7391221 | NCBI WGS metagenome assembly CAJDUZ01 (sample SAMEA7055692, study PRJEB34461) | soil metagenome | biome: terrestrial ecosystem; feature: Peninsula; material: soil | place: Antarctica | collected 2016
GCCACCCGCGACGCATGAAAGCTCGATCGGCTTCCGACATCGAGAATTCGTGGCGCTCACGCAGCCGGGAATGGGGCCACCCGCTGCGTTCAGCCAATTGCTATGGCTCTTTGCTCGTTGGCTGTGGCTGGGCTCACGTGGTGAGCCACTCATGGGCGACATTGGCTCGCAAGCCTGGATGGGCCAGGCGCGCAGGAGCGAGCGATGCGAGCACCCGAGATGCAGCAGTTGCTGACCTTGATCGAGCGCCTGACGATCACGCAGCGGCAGGAACTTCGGCAAGCGTTGGACGCGCAGCCGGCGCGGGCGAAGGTCGAGGAGATGGTGCAGTCGCGGCTGGACGCCAAGCCGGTTTGCCCGCACTGCAGCAGTTCGACGGTGGTTCGCAACGGCCGCGCCGACGGCCTGCAGCGCTACAAGTGCCGCGCGTGTGCCAAGACCTTCAACGCCCTCAGCGGCACACCGCTGGCGCGGCTGCGCATGAAGGACAAATGGCTCGACCACGCCGGCGCCCTGTGCGAAGGCTTGGTCATCCGCCAGGTGGCCGAGCAGCTGCAGGTGGCGCCCAGCACGGCGTTCCGCTGGCGGCATCGCTTCTTGCTCCTGCCGCAGGAGTTGAAGGCCCAGTTGCTGCAAGGCATCGTCGAAGTCGACGAGACCTACCAGTTGCGCTCCTTCAAAGGTCAGCGCGTGGTGCATCGTCGCAGCCGTCGGCGCGGTGGCAAGGCGAGCACACGCGGCATGTCGCACGAGCACGTCCCGGTGCTGGTGGCGCGCGATCGCGCCGGCGCGACCACCGACTTCGTCCTCGAGGTCCCCAATATCGCCCAAGTCAGTGCGGCGCTGCGTCCGGTGCTGCCCCAGGACGCCGTCGTGTGCACCGACGGCAGCCCCATGCTGGCCTCGGTGGCCAAGGTCCTCGATGTGGAGCACCACGCGCTGAATCTGAGCACCGGCGTGCGGGTACGCGGGCCGTGGCACATCCAGAACGTCAACGCCTACCACAGTCGCTTCAAAGGCTGGCTGCATCGCTTCCACGGCGTGGCCTCGTCCTACCTGGCGAGCTACCTCGGCTGGTTCCGTGCCATCGAGCGCTTCCGCCATTCTCCGGCCGATCCCGCACCGATGCTGAGGATGGCACTGGGTGGTTGAGTGCAGCATCAGTTAACGCGCAATGAGCCATTCCTATTCACTCCGCGGGTGGCCCCGCTCCCGGCTGATGCAGCGGTGCTCGCAGCGTCGCCCCCACTCACCCGCAGTGCATCGAACATCGCCGACTCAGCCGAGGGCGGGGCCCCCGGGCGCAGTGAACAGGAATTGGCCTCACTGCGCCCTGGGACCCCGTCCTCGGCGTGCTCGACAAGGGGGGTCGAGCCCCGGAACGGTGAATGCGGTGAGCGTGGGCCGCGCATCATTTCAACGGAAATGATCGAACGAGCCGAAATCGTGCGCCACCGGCGCGCCGGAGGACTCCAGCAGCCGCAGCCCCGTGACGCCTTCGATGCGGCCGATGCACGTGACGGCGACCCCGGCCTCGCGCGCCGCAGCGGCGACGGCTGCGGCGCGCTCGGGCGGCGCGCTGAAAACGAGCTCGTAGTCGTCCCCTCCGGCCAGGCTGCACAGGCGTTGCAGCCGCGGCGGCTGTGTGCGCAAGGCCGCGCTGCGCGGCACCCGGTCGATCTCGACACTCGCGCCGACGCCCGAACGCTCGAGGATGTGGCCCAGGTCACCGAGCAGGCCATCGGAGATGTCGATCGCGCTGCTGGCGACGCCGCGCAGCGCCAGCCCCAGCGCGACGCGCGGCTCGGGCACCTCCATGGCATCGCGCACCAGGGTGAACGCCTGCCCGTCGAGATCGACGCGGCCACGAAAGGCCTCGAGCGAGAGCCGGGCGTCGCCGAGGTGGCCGCTGACGTAGAGGTCGTCGCCGGCGCGCGCGCCCGAGCGCAGCAAAGCCTGGCCGTCGGGCACTTCGCCAAACACGGAGATGCAGATGGCCAGCGGGCCGCGTGTCGTGTCGCCGCCGACGAGCTCGCAGTCGTGGCGCTCGGCCAGTGCCAGCAGGCCGCGCGCGAAGCCGCCGAGGAAGATCTCGTCGACCGCCGGCAGCGCCAGCGCCAGCGTGAAGGCGAGTGGCCGTGCGCCGCAGGCGGCGAGGTCGCTGAGGTTGACGGCCAGCGCCTTGTGGCCGAGCCGTTCGGGCGCGACGGTCGCGAGGAAGTGCCGGCCCTCGAGCAGCATGTCGGTCGAGACCGCAAGCTGCATTCCGGGCTGCACCGCCAGCAGCGCGCAGTCGTCTCCCCCGCCCAGCACCGCGCGCCGCGCCGGACGGCTGAAATATCGCTCGATCAGTTCGAATTCGCCAAGGGGCATGGGTGACACGCGTCTGAAAGAACGGCTGGCCAGCAGGCGGCCCGGTTGCGAGGAGCCCACCCACCGCAGCGGCCGAAGCGGAACAGCCCAAGCAACCGGCTCTCGCTCGCCGGAGGCGCTTCCATTATCGGCGGCGCCGGCCGCCTGAGCCGCCGATGAGCACTTCTACAATGACCCGGCGCAGCCGAAAGCCCGCGCACCCTTCAACGCGACGAAGCGAGATCCGCCATGCCCGGTTCCGAAAACAAGGCCGCCCTGTTGCGCCGCGCGGCGCTCGACTACCACGAGTTCCCGACGCCGGGCAAGATCGGAGTGGTCGCCACCAAGCAGATGGTCAACCAGCACGATCTCGCGCTGGCCTACACGCCGGGGGTGGCGGCGGCCTGCGAGGAGATCCTGGCGGACCCGGCCAACGCCTTTCGATACACGGCGCGCGGCAACCTCGTTGCCGTCGTCACCAACGGCACCGCCGTACTCGGCCTGGGCGACATCGGCCCGCTCGCATCCAAGCCGGTGATGGAAGGCAAGGGCGTGCTGTTCAAGAAATTCGCCGGCATCGACGTCTTCGACCTCGAGGTCAACGAACGCAACCTGGACCGGCTGATCGACTTGATCGCGGCGCTCGAGCCGACGTTCGGCGGCATCAACCTCGAGGACATCAAGGCACCCGACTGCTTCTACGTCGAGCGCGCGCTGCGCGAGCGCATGAAGATCCCGGTGTTCCACGACGACCAGCACGGCACGGCGATCGTCGTCGGCGCCGGCGTGCTGAACGCGCTGAAGGTCAGCGGCAAGGACATTCGCGAAGTCAAGCTCGTCTCGTCGGGCGCCGGCGCCGCGGCGCTGGCCTGCCTGGGGCTGCTCGTCAAGCTCGGGCTGCCGCGCGAGAACATCTGGGTCACCGACCTCGCGGGCCTGGTCTACGAAGGCCGAACTGAGCTGATGGACGAGGACAAGGTGCGCTTCGCGCAGAAGACCGAGTTGCGCACGCTGGCCGAGGTCATTGTCGGTGCCGACATCTTCCTGGGCCTCTCGGCCGCCGGCGTGCTGAAGAAGGAGATGGTCGAGTCGATGAACCGCGACCCGATGATCTTCGCGCTGGCCAACCCGACACCCGAAATCCTGCCCGAGGAGGTGCTGGAGGTGCGCAGTGACGCGCTGATGGCCACCGGCCGCACCGACTACCCGAACCAGATCAACAACGTCCTGTGCTTCCCGTACATCTTCCGTGGCGCGCTCGACTCGGGCGCCACGACGATCACGACGGAAATGGAGGTCGCCGCAGTGCACGCCATCGCCGCGCTCGCCGAAGCCGAGCAAAGCGAGGTCGTCACGCGCGCCTACACCGGTGCCACGCCGGGCTTCGGCCGCGACTACCTGATACCCAAGCCGTTCGACCCGCGGCTGATGATCCGCATCGCCCCGGCCGTTGCGCAAGCCGCCGCCGATTCGGGCGTGGCGTCGCGGCCGATCCAGGACATGGACGCCTACCGCACCAAGCTGCAGAACTTCGTCTATGCCTCGGGCGCGACGATGCGGCCGATCTTCAGCCTGGCCAAGGCAGCGTTGCGCAAGCGCGTCGCCTTCGCCGAGGGCGAGGAGGAACGGGTGCTGCGCGCGGTCCAGGTGATCGTCGACGATCAGCTGGCGCGGCCGACCCTGATCGGTCGCCCGGCGATCATCGAGCAGCGCGTCGCCAAGTTCGGCCTGCGACTCGTCGCCGAGCGCGATTACGACGTCGTCAACACCGAGGACGACTACCGCTACCGCGAGTACTGGCAGAGCTACCACCGCATGACGGCACGCAAGGGCGTGACGCCGCAGTTCGCGAAGATCGAGATGCGGCGCCGGTTGACCCTGATCGGCTCGATGCTGCTGAAGACCGGCGAGGTCGACGGCATGCTGTGCGGCACCTGGGGCACGACCGCGATGCACCTGCACTACATCGACCAGGTGATCGGCCTGCGCGACGGCGCGCAGACCTACGCCTGCATGAACGGGCTGATCCTGCCCGGCCGCCAGGTGATGCTGGTCGACACCCACATCAACTACGACCCGAGCGCGGCGCAGATCGCCGAATTCAGCGTGATGGCGGCCGAGGAAATGCGGCGCTTCGGGCTCGAACCGAAGGCAGCGCTGCTCTCGCACAGCAACTACGGCTCGAGCAACCAGCCCTCCGCGGTGAAGATGCGTGAGGCGCTCGAGCTGCTGCGTGCGCAGGCGCCCTGGCTGGAAGCCGATGGCGAGATCCACGGCGACACTGCGCTCGACCAGCGTTACCGCGACACCTTGATGACCGACAGCCCGCTGCACGGCGAGGCCAACCTGCTGGTGATGCCCAATATCGATGCCGCCAACATCAGCTACAACTTGCTGAAGACCGCAGCCGGTGGCGGCATCGCCATCGGCCCGGTGCTGCTCGGCGCTGCGATGCCGGTGCATATCCTGACGCCATCGGCGACGGTGCGGCGCATCATCAACATGACGGCCCTGACCGTTGCTGACGCCAACGCCGCACGCTAGACGAATCTGCAAGCTCCGAACAGCGCTATACCCGCCTTCACGAAGTGGCCATGTAGGTGCTTACTCACCCCGCCGCGCAGCTGCACAAAATTGTGGCAGCCGCTTGAGCTTTTGCGGCCGATTCGGTAACATCCCGGCTTCGCCATTCAAGGGATGACCGTGTCGTTCTCAGCTCGGCTGCAGCCGTGGCACGCACTGCGGAAGTGGGTACTGGGAGTCGGCATCGCGGTGGCCTTTTGCGGCGCGGCGCCGGCACGCGAAGCGTTGACCAGCGTGACGCTGGACAGCCTGCCGCCCCAGGCGCAGCGCACGCTTCGGCTGATCCATGCCGGCGGCCCGTTTCCACATCGCCACGATGGCGTGGTCTTCGTCAACCGCGAGCGCCTATTGCCATCGCACGCGCGCGGCTACTACCGCGAATACACGGTGGCAACGCCCTCGGCACGCAACCGTGGCGCCCGCCGCATCGTTTGTGGCGGCGCTCAGCCGACCGCACCACAAGCCTGCTTCTATACCGCCGACCATTACGCAAGTTTCAGCCGCATCGAGCAATGAGCTGCCCCCAGGGAGTCTTACATGTTGAATCGAGGAGGAACGTGACCATGCTGTTGCAGACAGTCCGTCCAAACATCGTGCAGTCGATTCGCGCCTACCGCGTGGACGACCTGATGCAGGCCGCGCAGGAAACCGGCCAGCACTTCCTGTATGCGAGCCTCGCGAACGCGCAGACGAAACAGGAAGTGCTGGAGGCGATCGCGCAGGCCTTCACCTTGCCGCCGCATTTCGGCAAGAACTTCGATGCGCTCTACGACTGCATGACCGACCTGGTAAACAAGGCCGGTGCGCAGACCGGCTTCGTCGTCGTTCTCGAGCAACTGCCCGACAACCCGCGCTTCGACCGCGAGGCGCGCGAGCAGTTGCTGGATGTCTTCCGCGACGCGGCCGACTACTGGGCGGAACGAAAAGTCCCGTTCAGGTGTTTCTATTCTTTTCAGTAGCCCGCTCCCAGGAACAAGGGTCATGGGAGCGGGCTACGGAAACGACCCAAGCCGACAAGCCGGCCAAGCCGGCGGCCAAGAACGCTGCCGGTTTCGGCACCAACATGCCGCTGATGAGCAGCGCGTTCGACACCGCGATGTGGCTTGACGCCGCCTAGGCGGCGGGCGCCAGCGACGCGAGCAGCGCCAGGTATTCGCTGACCGCGACTTCCTCGGCGCGGCGCTGCAAGTCGAACGTGCCGCCGTAGCCGCGCTCGGCCAGCCACCGCCCGAGCGTGTGGCGCAGCAGCTTGCGGCGCTGCGAGAACGCCACCCTCACCAGCTCGCCGAGCAGCACCGCATCGACGGGCGCCGGCTGCGCCAGCGGCAGCATGCGCACCACCGCCGATTCGACGCGTGGCGGCGGCTCGAACGCCGCGGCCGGCACGTCGAAGAGCGGCTCGATCGCGTAGCGCCACTGCAGCATCACGCTCAGCCGCCCGTAATCCTTGCCGCCCGGCAGCGCCGCCATGCGCGCGACGACTTCGCGCTGCAGCATGAAGTGCTGGTCGACGATGTGCGGGGCGGCATCGAGCAAGTGAAAAAGGATCGGCGTGGAGATGTTGTAAGGCAGGTTGCCGACGACACGCAGCTGCTGGCGCCGGTCGGCAGCGAGCTTTGCGACATCGAGCGTCAGCACATCGGCCTCGATCACCTCGAGTTCCGGGCGCAGGCGCAACCGCGCTGCCAGGTTGCGGTCGAGCTCGACCACCGTCAGGCGCCCGCAGCGCTCGACCAGCGGATCGGTCAGGGCTCCGAGCCCCGGGCCGATCTCCATCAAGCCTTCGCCGGGCTGCGGATCGATCGCGGCGACGATCGCCTCGATCACCGCCGAGTCGGCGAGGAAATGCTGGCCGAAGCGCTTCAGCGGCGCGTGGCCGGCATGCGGCTTCGGGCGAGCCGTCGCCTTCACCGCGCGTCGGCGGACGACTGCGGCGGCTCGCGCAGCTCGATGTAGGCGCGGCCGCGCAATTCCGCCAGCCACTCGGTGTAGGCGGTCTCGAATTTCTGCTCGCGCAGGATGTTGCGCGCCTGGTCGCGCTGCTGCTTCTTGTCGAGCGTGACCTCGCGCCGGCCATCGACCTGGATCAGGTGCACGCCAAAGCGCGATACCACCGGGTCCGAGATGCCGTGCGGCGGCAGCGCCTCGACCGCCTGCTCGAACTCCGGCACGAAGGCGCCGGGCGAGGTCCAGCCGAGGTCACCGCCCTGCGCCGCCGAGCCGTCCTCGGAATTCTCGCGTGCGACCTGTTCGAAGGTCTTGGCGCCGCTCTCGATCTCGCGCTTGAAGCCGAGCAGGCGGCGCATCGCGGCGTCCTGGCTCAGCTCGGGCGAGACGCGCAGCAGGATGTGGTGCACATGCGTTTGCACGAACGAGAACGCCGAGGCCTCCTGGCGCTGCACCAGCTTGAGGACGTGGAAGCCGGCGGCGCTGCGCAGCAACTCCGGCGCGACCTGCCCTGGCTGCAGCGGCTTGACCGTTTGAGTGAAGAGATCGGGAAGGCGATCGGCCGGACGCAAGCCGATCTCGCCCCCTGTCGCGCGATTCGAGTCCTCGGAGACCTCGCGCGCCACCTTGGCAAAGTCTTCGCCGCCGCGCACGCGCTGCAATGCCGCCATGGCGCGCGCGCGGCGTTCGGCCACGACCGCATCGCTCGCGCCCTCGGGCACGGTGACGAGAATTTGCGCGATATCGAGCTGCTCGGACGAACTCGCCGCGGCGCGGCGCTTGTCGAGCAAGGCGTCGATCTCGGCGTCGCTGATGCGGATGCGTGCCGTCACGTCGCGCTCGCGCACCCGCTCGACCAGGATCTGGTCGCGCACATTGGCGCGGAACTTGTCGAACGCCATGCCCTCCTGGCGCAGCCGCTCGCGCAGCTGATCGAGCGTCAGCTGGTTCTGCAGCGCGATGCTGTTGACGGCGCGGTCGAGCTCGACCTCGTCGACGCGCAGGCCGCTGTCGCGGGCATTGCTGACCTGAACGCGCTCGTCGATCAAGGCGTCGAGCACGCGCTTGCGCAGCGCTGCGGGCGGCGGCAGCGCGCTTCCGTTGGCCGCCGCGTCGGCGCGCGCACGGTCGATGCGCTGCTGCAACTCGGCATTCGTCACCACCTCCTGGTTGACGACGGCAACGATGTAGTCGGCAGTCTGCGAGGCGGCCTGTGCGAGAGGGGCGAGCAGGCACAGAGTGAGCGCACACGCCACACGGCCGAGGAGGCCGCGCATCGGGGCACGGGCGCGGCGATGGCCGGCGCAGCGCGCGAGCAGGACGAAAGACGGGAGCGTGGCTGGTTTCATGGGAGTCAGGGTGAGCTGGACATGCCGCGGTCTTCGCGCAGCAGCCGATAGCCGGGGACGTTGTCTTTCAGGACTTGAAGCGGATTGGACCCGAGACTGGACAACCCTACGAGTTCGAGTTGCAACAGCAGCCGCGTGGTGGCCTCGCTGCGACCGGTGGAGAGGCGTTCGGCAACGAGGCGGCCGATCCAGCAGCCGGCGTCGTACTCGAAGCCGGCGATCGAGTCGGTGATACGGCGGTCGAGCCGGCTGTAGTTTACGCGGCCCACCGCATACAAGGTGCCGCGGCAGTTGCTGCGGCTGCCGGACGTGATGGCCCGGCGCTCGCGCACGGGACCGAAGACCGGCCACTGCCAGCCGAATTCGAGCTGGCTGGTCAGTCCGCGGTCGAGCCGGTAGCCGACGCTGACGGTGCGAAACGGCCCAGGCGAATAGCGCACGCTGGTGATTGACTGGTCGATGGTTTTGGTTTGCGGCGCGTACTGGATCGAGGAGCTGATGTTCCAGCGCGGCACCAAGGTCGTCGAGCCCAGCAGCAGGATGTCGGAGAAGCGCTGCGTCAGCGGCTCGCCGGTCGGTGTCACGAGCTGGTCGCGGAACAGATAGCGCTGTGCAATGCCGAGGCGCACCACCTCGGCGCCGGTCTTCGGGTCGATCAGCCGCGTCGTCACACCGGCGGTGAGCTGGTGCGCATCGGAGACGCGGTCCACGCCGGAGAACGCGTTGTCGGTGAAGATCGAATCGAAGTTGAAATCCTTGGGCGCCGAATCGAAGTTCGGCAGCTCGCTTTGCTTGCGGTACGGCGTGTCCACATAGAGCAGCCGCGGCTCGAGCGTCTGGTGCACCGCGCGGCCGAAATAGTGCGCATCACGCTCGAAGGTCCAGGCGCTGTCGAGACTGAAGGTCGGGATCACCCGCGCCGGGTTGCGCTGGCCATCGGCGAGCGGCTGGTCGAGCGCATACGACGCGGCGTTGAACGAGAGCTTGGGCACGAGCCGCCAGCCCGGCGAGACGAACGGCCGGCTGATGCTGCCGAGCGCGTCGAGCCGCATTCCGGTCGGCCGCGGTGCGCCATCGAAGCCGGTCGGATTGGCAAAACGGTTGAATTCGCCGCGAAACGCGATCTCGAAATCGCCGCCGTAGCGGCCCAGGTAGCTGGCGCCGATCTGCGGTACGCGCTCGTAGGGCGAGTCGATGCGTGTCGTCGGGTCCAAGGTCTGCAGCACCTGCCAGCGCTCGACGTGCGCATAGGTCGACCAGTCGCCGAACGGGCGCGTCAGCTGCAGGTCCGACGCCAGCAGCCGCGGCGTCGGGCTGCGCACGTATTCGGGAAAATCCTTCCAGTAATCGTCGTCGGAGACGTGCAGCAGCTTGAGCCGCAGCAAGGTGTCGTGGGGCAGCTCGTTCTCGTGCGCCGCATAAAGCGAATAACGCGAGCGGCCGGCGACGCGGTCATAGGGCAGCAGGTGCAGGTCGCTCTCGCCGTGAAAGCTCGGCTCGAGGTAGCGTACCTGCGCGGCGCCGCCGGGGCCGCGACGCACGCTCATCGATGGCGTCAGCGTCGCGTCGCGATTCGGCGCGATATTCCAGTAATACGGCACGGCGAGCTGCAAGCCGCTCTTGCTGTCGAGCGCGATGCTCGGCGGCAGCCAACCCGACTTGCGCGCATCGGTGAGCGGGAAGCTGAACGACCCTGCCGCGAGGATCGGCACGCCGTAGAAGCGCAGCACCGCGTTCTTCGCGATGCCCTGGTTCGCCTGGAGGTCGAGCGCGACGCTGTCGCTCGAGAGCAGCCACGCCGGGTCGCCCGAACCATCGATCGGGCAGCTCGAATAGCTTGCGCCACTCGCCACCACGTGCTCGCGATCGAGAAAGTCGATGCGCGCGGCGTGGCCCCCGGCGCCGACGCGGCTGAAGAAATAAGTCGGGTTGTCGATGAAACCGGAAAAACGTTCGATGTGCAACTGCATCTCGGGTCCGCTGAACTCGTTGCCGTCGCTGCTGACATGCACATGGCCGAGCGCACGCGCGAGGTCGTCCGGCGTGTCATAGCTCAGCTGGTCGGCGCGGATCAACAACGGGCCGCGGCGCAGTTCCGCGTCGCCTTCGGCGATGATTTCGAGTTCGGCGCGGCCGTGCAGTTCGCGCGCCTGCAGAACGATCGGCAAGGGAGCGGAGGCGGCGGCGGCGGGCGCGAAAGCCGTTGAGCCGGCCGGCGCGGAAGCGCCCGCTGCAGCCGGTGCGGAGGCAGCGACGCTGCCTGGCACGGCAGAAGCGGGTGGCGAGACCGGAGCCGCCGAGCCCGCCGCTGCAGCAGTCTGAGCCAGCACCGGCGCGGCTGCCAGGACCGCGCAGAAGGCGGCTGCGGCCATGCGCATCGTCGCGCACGCTGCGAAAGGTCTCGGGAAATGCAGCACGTGCGACGACGGCAAGGCAGTGGTGGACAGGCCGATGGTCAGGCGGCGCGGCATTTGCGGCGCCGGCCGGATGCCGCGGAGGTCGCGACCGGGGCGGTTTGTAGAATCGATTATCCATGAGGCCTGCGGCTGCACCACCTGCACAGCCGCAGCTGCAAGCACGGCCCCCCGCGCGCGAGCCTTCGGTGCCGGCCTGTTGCATTCCGGTCCTGCGACCACCCTGCCGACCACCGTCTTGAACACTCCTTCGTCCCGCACCCCGATCGCCTGGCCCGATCCGACCCGGCAACGCGCTTTCGAGCACTGGCTGAGCACCATCACGCCGGCGCACGCACTGCTGCCGCAAAGCCTGCGCAGTGCGTCGAGCGACGCCAGCTTTCGGCGCTACTTCCGCCTCGACAGCGCGACCGGGCCGAGCTGCATCGTCATGGATGCGCCGCCGCCGCTCGAGGACGTGCGGCCCTTCGTCGCGGTCGCAGCGCTGCTCGCCGCGGCCGGACTGAATGCACCCCGGGTGCTCGAGCAGGATCCGGCACACGGCTTCCTGCTGCTGAGCGACCTCGGCACCGAGCCCTATCTCGCCGCGCTGCAGCAGGCGCAAACGGCGGGCGCCCAGCCGCGCATCGAAGCACTGATGCGCGACGCGCTGGAAGCCCTGGTGCAATGGCAATGCCGCGGCGACGCGACGCGGCTGCCGTCCTATGACGACGCGCTGCTGCGGCACGAACTCGCGCTCTTTCCCGAATGGTGCGTCGGCCGCGAGTACGCCAGGCAGTGGCACACCACGCAGCAGGCGCAATGGCAAGACGCCTGCACGCTCCTCGTCACGAGCGCACTGGCGCAGCCTCGGGTCGCGGTGCACCGCGACTACATGCCGCGCAACCTGATGCTCGCCGCGCCCAACCCCGGCATCCTCGATTTCCAGGACGCGGTGCGCGGGCCGATCAGCTACGACCTCGCCTCCTTGCTGCGCGACGCCTTCATCTCGTGGGACGAGGAGCAGGAGATCGACTGGGCGGTGCGCTATTGGGAAGCCGCGCGCGCTGCCGGGCTGCCGGTCGATGCCGACTTCGGCGAATTCTGGCGCCAGCTCGAGTGGATGGGACTGCAGCGCCACCTGAAGGTGCTCGGCATCTTCTGCCGGCTCAAGCACCGCGACGCCAAGCCCGCCTACAGCGCCGACCTCGGGCGCTTCTTCGGCTATGCCCACAAGGTCGCGGCGCGCTACGGCGCCCTGCGGCCGCTGGCGCGTTTGCTCGAGCCGCTGATGGGCGCCGAGCGCCTCGAGGCCTATTACTGAGCCGGCCACGCCGTGCTCCGGCATCCACCGTCCGACCCCTTGAACGAGGGGTTGCGGCACCGTCGGTTATTGGGAATAGTGTGCGACAAGTCACACAACGATCGGTCGTGTGGCGGCGACGTCGTGGCGCGCTTGCGCCGGCGCTGCACCCATCCGCTGGAGATTTCGATGAAACTGAACTGGCTTCCCTACTGTGCCGCGTCCCTGCTGGCGGTTGCTGCCACGGGCGCCAACGCGTTGGCGATTCACGACGCGTCGCTCTACACGACCAATACCCTGGCCGCCAACGACGACGGCTCCACCGGCCTGGTCGGCCTCGGCTTCTCGGCGCTGATCAACGGCACGAACTACACGCAGACCTATGTCAACAACAATGGCAACCTGACGTTCACCGGGCCGCTCAGCGGCTACACCCCGACCGGCATCACGAGCAGTTCGAATCCGATCATTGCGGCATTCTGGGCCGACGTCGACACTCGTGGTGCTGGCAGCGGCCTGACGCAGTACGGCACCGCAACCGCCGATGGGCGTGCCACCTTCGGCGTCAACTGGATCGATGTCGGCTATTACGGCTCGCATACCGACAAGCTCAACAGCTTCCAGCTGATCCTCACCGACCGTGCCGATACCGGTATCGGCAACTTCGACATCCAGTACAACTACGACAAGGTGCTGTGGGACGGCACGCCGGTCGCGGTTGGCTACACCGTCGGCACCGGCCAGGCCTTCCAGCTGCCCGGCTCGCTGATCAGCGGTGCGCTGATCGACGGTGGTCCTAATGCGCTGACCGGCCACAGCCTCAACTCGACGGTGCTCGGGCAGTACAACTTCCAGGTACGCGGTGGCCAGATCATCAACCCGCCGCCCGTCACCGCGATCCCGGAGCCCGAGACCTATGCGCTGATGCTGCTCGGCCTCGCGGCCGTCGGCTACGCAGCGCGGCGGCGCCGCCAGGACTGAGGCGGCGAACCGCAGGGTCGTACGCGACGCGGCCCCCGCCGCTCGCAGACCGCGCCGTCTTCCCGACGGTTCGCCACCGTCAACGCGGCGCTGGCGTGTGCCGCGGGATCTCGATCTCGAAGACGGTCACCGAAGGTTCGTCGGTGTGCACGGTGACCGTGCCGCCATGCGCACGCACGAACTGGTCGACGATATAGAGGCCCAGGCCGAGCCCCGAGGACTCCTTGGGCCGGCCTTCGCGAAACGGCGTGAACAGGTGCTCTCGCGTGCTCTCGGGCAGCGCGCCGTCGTTGCGCACCCGCACCCTGAGCCGCTCGGCTTCACGGCCGTCGACGCGGATCTCGACGGGATGGTCGGTGCAACCGTGCTGCACGGCGTTGACGGCGAGGTTGATCAGCACCTGCATCATGCGGTCGGGATCGAAGGTGCCGGTCAGCTCGCCTTGCAGATGGAGCCGGATGTCGGCCTCGGGCAAGGCCTGGCGCACCTCGGCCAAGGCCGCTTCGCAAACCGATTCCAGATTGGCGGGTACCGGGATGACGCGCAGCAGGCCCAGGCGGATGCGCGAGAAGTCGAGCAGCTGATCGATCATGCGCGCCATCCGTGCCGCGCTCGACTTGATGCGCGCGCCGGCCTGCTGCAGCGGAGGCTCGGCGGCGCGCAGCTTGACCAGTTCGGCGCTCATCATGATGGCCGACAGCGGCGTGCGCAGATCGTGCGCCAGCACCGCCGTCATCGTCTCGTTGAGCTTGACGGCGCGCTCGAGCTCGGCCATGCGCAGCAGCAACTGCTGGCGCTGCTGGTAGAGCTCGACGAAGACGCGCACCTTGGTGTTGAGCATGCGCGGCTCGATCGGCTTGTGCAGGAAGTCGACGGCGCCGGCCTCGTAGCCGCGAAAGGTGCGCTGCTGGTCTTCGCTGGCCGCGGTTAGGAAGATGATCGGCACATGCGCTGTGCGCTGCGCGCCGCGCATCAGCTCGGCCAGCGCAAAGCCGTCCATCTCGGGCATCTGCACGTCGAGCAGCGCGAGTGCGACATCGTGCTGCAGCAGTGTCTCGAGCGCCTCGGGGCCGCTGCGCGCGAGGATCACCCGGATGCCCGCGCACTCGAGCAGCGCGCGCATGGCCAGCAGGTTCTGCTCCGTGTCGTCGACGACCAGCACGCTGGCGGCGCTGACAGGACTCGGTTCCGGACTCGTCATGTTGTTCTTTCGCTCGCCAGTCGCCGGCAGATTTCGCCCAGGGTCAGGACCTCGTCGGCGCCGGCCCGCTCCAGCGCCTTGGCCGGCATTGTCGGTGCAACCGCGGTGGCAGGGTCCTGCACCCAGGCGCGCCCACCGCGGCGGCGCACGGCCGCCAGGCCTTCGGCCCCGTCGCTGCTCGCGCCGGTCAGCACGATGGCAAGCAGCCGACGCCCATAAACCACGGCGGCAGATTCGAACAGCGGGTCGATCGCCGGGCGCGAATACAACACCGGGGCATCGACCGAGAGCGCCAGTGTGCAGTCGGCTTCGACCAGCAGATGATAGTTCGACGGCGCGAAGGCGACGCTGCCGCCGACGATCGGCTGCTTGTCGAGCGCCTCGGCCACCGGCAGGACGCAGGCGGCACCGAGCAGCGGCACGAGGTTGCCGGAACCGTCGGGCGGAACGTGCAGCACGATCAGCAGCGCCGGCCGGAAGCTCGCCGGCAGCGCGCCCAGCAGTTCGCGCAGGGCATCGACGCCACCGGCAGACGCGCCGACGACGACGAGATCGATCGGCGGGCGCGGCAGGGCGCCGGGCTCGCTCATGAGGCAAGCTCCGTGCTTCGCACTGCGGTTCGAGCCTTCTTCGGAATGGCCGGGCGGGGGCTCATCGCCGCCGGTAGATGGGCTCGCCCGGCGTCAGCCGATCGAACGAAGTGGCGTGAGTGCCGAACTGCAAGGACTCCTTGCTGCCGAGGCCGAGGAAGCCGTGGTGCACCAGGGCATCGTGGAACAGGCCAATGGCGCGATCCTGCAGACGGCGGTTGAAGTAGATCAGCACGTTGCGGCAAGACACCAGATGGACTTCGGAGAAAACGCTGTCGGTCGCCAGGCTGTGGTCGGCAAAGACGATCTGCTGGCGCAGGCGCCGGTCGAACACGGCGCCGTCGTAGGCCGCTACATAGTAGTCCGAGAGCGAGCCGGTGCCGCCGGCGCGCTGGTAGTTGCGGCTGAACTGGGCCATGCGCTCGAGCGCATAGACGCCGGCCTGAGCGCGGCGCAGCGCCTGCGGGTTGATGTCGGTCGCGTAGATGATGCTGCGCTCGAGAAGACCTTCTTCGGCGAGCGTGATCGCCAGTGACCAGACCTCTTCGCCGCTGCTGCAGCCGGCAATCCAGACCTTGATCGACGGATAGGTCTGCAGCACCGGCATCACCCGTTCGCGCAAGGCCTTGAAGTAGCTCGGATCACGGAACAGTTCGCTCACCTGCACGGTGAAGAACTGCAGCATCTGCTCGAAGACTTCGGGTTCGCGCAGCACGCGGTCCTGCAGTTGCGCCAGGCGCGTGCAAGCGAAGCGCGTCATCGCCTGCGTCATGCGGCGTCGCAGGGACGCCACCGCATAGTCGCGAAAGTCGTACTGGTAGCGCAGGAACACGGCCTCGAGCAGCAGCCTGACCTCGATGTCGAAGAGCGTGGTGTCGTCGTCCATCGGCTGCTGATCGCCTCAGCCGCTCACTTGGGCATCCAGACCTGGCACAGCGAGACCAGCCGGTCGACATCGATCGGCTTGGCGACGTAGTCGTTCGCACCGGCCGCCAGGCACTGGTCGCGGTCGTCGGGCATCGCCTTGGCGGTCAGCGCGATGATCGGCAGCCTAGCCAGGCTGGGCTGTGCGCGGATGTGCCGCATCGCCGTCAGTCCGTCCATCTCCGGCATCATGATGTCCATCAGCACCAGGTCGATGTCGTCCGTGCCGCGCAGGCGATCGATCGCTTCGCGGCCGTTGCGTGCGATCTCCATCACCACGCCGAGCGGCTCGAAGACACTGGAGAGCGCGAAGATGTTGCGCACGTCGTCTTCGACCAGCAGGATGTGCCGCCCCTCGAGCACCGTGTCGCGACGCCGCGCCTGGCGCAGCAACCGCTGCTGTTCGGGCGGCAGCTGCGACTCGACGCTGTGCAGGAACAAGGTGGCCTCGTCGAGCAGCCGTTCGGGCGAGCGCGCACCCTTGACGATGATGGACTTGGAATAGCGCCGCAGCCGCTGCTCCTCGTCGCGGTTGAGGGCGTGACCGGTGTAGACGATGACAGGGGGGAAGCTGTATTTGTCGCCGGCGGCCATCTGCTCGAGCAGCTCATAGCCCGAACCGTCGGGCAGCGTCAGGTCGAGCACCATGCAGTCGTAGGTGCGCGAGCCCAGGCGCTCCAGCGCCGTGGCGATGCTGCCGACCGCGGTGATCTCGACCTGCCCGGTGCCCAGCAACAGACACAGGCTTTCGCGCAGCTCGTTGTCGTCCTCGACGATCAGCAGGTGGCGCAAGGGGTGCTGCAGGCGTTCCTGCAGCCGCGTGATCGCCGCGGCGAGTTCGTCGCGCGCCGCGGGCTTCAGGATGTAGCCGATCGCGCCGAGCTCGAGCGCGGTCTGCGAGCGATCATGCACCGACATCATGTGCACCGGTACATGGCGCGTCGCCGGATCGCGCTTCAGGCGCTCCAGCACGCCGAGTCCCGATTGGTCGGGCAGGCCGACGTCGAGCAGGACGCCGCTCGGCTGCAGCTCGCGCACCAGCCGCAGTCCTTCGGCAGCGGTCGGCGCAATAACGCAGTCGAAGCCCATCTCGCGCGCGAGATCCTGCAGCACCTGCGCAAAGCGCGGGTCGTCCTCGATCGCGAGGATCAGTCGCTGTTGCGCGGCCGGCGTCGCGGCCTTGTCGAAGACGGTCGTTGCCGTGCCGCGTTGCACGACGTTGGTGTTGGTGCCGTTGCCGTTGCCGTTGCCGTTGCCGATGCCATTGCTGTTGCTGTTGCTGTTGCTGTTGCCATTGCTGGCGCTGGCAGCCCCGGCAGTGCCTCGCGGCACTGCCGCAGGCAGCGCGGCCGGCGCCGCCGAGGTCGCGGACATTGACGAGCCGCCGGCCATGCCAGCATCGCTTGCCGGGCTCAGTGCCGATGCCGGCGCCGGAGCGGCATCCGGCTGTGCCGGCAGCTCGAGCGGAATCTCGAGCGTGAAGGTGCTGCCGCGTCCAGGCTCGCTGTCGACGCGGATCTCGCCACCGAGCCGCTGCGCCAGCTCGCGCGAGATCGACAGGCCCAGGCCGGTGCCGCCGAACTTGCGGCTGGTGCTGCCGTCGGCCTGGTGGAAGGCATCGAAGATCGCCTGCTGCTGCTCGTGGGCGATGCCGATGCCGCTGTCGCACACCTCGAAGGCGATGCGGCCGGCGGACGTCGCCACGACACGCAGGCCGACCTCGCCGCGCGCGGTGAACTTGATCGCGTTGGCCAGCAGATTCTTCAGGATCTGCTGCAGGCGCTGTGGATCGGTGTGCAGCGCTTCGGGCGTGCCGGCTGCGATCTGCAGCGAGAACTTCAGCTCCTTTTGCCGCGCCAAGGGCTCGAAGGTCTCGCGCAAACGATCGATCACCGCCGGCAGCATCACCGGCTCGGCGGCGATCACGACGTGTCCGGCCTCGATCTTCGACAGGTCGAGGATGTCGTTGATCAGCAGCAGCAGGTCGTTGTTCGACGCGTGGATCGCCTGCGCGTACTTGACCTGCTCCGCGCTCAACGTGTCTTCCTTGTTGTCGGCGAGCAGCTTGGAGAGGATCAGCGAGCTGTTGAGCGGCGTGCGCAGTTCGTGCGACATGTTGGCGAGGAATTCGGACTTGTAGCGGCTGGCGGCCTCGAGCTTGAGCGCGTTCTCGCGCAGGATCTTCTGCGCCTGCAGGGTCTCCTGCTTCTGGCGCTCCAGCGCCTCGTTGCGCTCCTCGAGCTGCACGTTGGACTGCTCCAGGGTCACCTGCTGGATCTCGAGTCGTGCCTGCGAGTCGCGCAGCCCCTGGCTCTGCTCCTCGAGCTCCTCGTTGGCGACGCGAAGCTCCTCTTGCTGCGCCTGCAGCGCCTCGCGCTGCTGCTGCGTCTCGGCAAGCAGCGCCTCGAGGCGCTCGCGGTACAGCGCCGCACGCATCTCGACGCCGATCATCTCGGCCACGCCCCCCAGCAACTCCATCTCGTTGCTGAAGTCATGCTGACGGCGCGCAAAGCCGAGTTCGACGACGCCGCAGACCGCGCCTTCGGCAACCAGTGGCGCCAGCAGCAGGTGGCGCGGCAGGCTGCTGCCGAGCGCGGAGACGATCGGCAGATGACCCTCCGGCACGTCGCTGACGAGTTGCACGCGACGGTCGCGCACGGCCTGCCCGATCAGCCCTTCCGACACCGTGATGCGCTCGGGGCTGGCCGCGGGATCGAACGCGTGGCCGCCGACGCGCTGCAAGGTCTGGCCGTCGAGCCGGTAGACGACGGCCACCTCGGCACGCAAGAACGCACAGAGCGCAGCGCAGGCGCCATTGGCGACGTTCGCGGCGTCGTGCTCGCCAAGCAGGCGCTGCGCCACCTCGGCCTCACCGCGCTGCCGCCAGGTGATGTGGCGCAGCCGCCCGCGCGTCGACAGCACCTGCCACACCGCGAAGGCCAGCACCCAGAACAACACGACGCCAATGCTGCGGTTGACCGCCGAGACCGCACTTTCGGCGCCGGACGGCGAGGCATACCAGCCGATCAAGGTCAGCAGCGATGCGACCGTCGCGGCCACGAACGGCGCCCAGCGTCGGTGCTGGAACAGCGCGATGCCCACCGGCAGCAGGTAGAGCGACCACTCGGCATACCCGAGCGGCGTCGTCAGGTCGACGACGAAGATGAACAGCAGCAGGGCGGCAATACCGCCCAGCGCCGCCCATTCGGTCGGATTGGGATCGTTGTCGACGGCCATCGAGGGGGTGCGGTTCAGGCCTGCGAGGAGCCGGCCGCTGGCTCGGCGTGGTGCGCGCGCACCGCGCCGGGCGCCATTGTTGCAGAGGCCCCGTTCGGCTCGCCAGGCAGAACACCCGGCCGCGGCGGGCGATCAGCGGCTCAATGTGTGGTCGACCTGCGCTGCCGCCGGGCGGCGCTGGCCGATCCTCCAGATCGACAGCACCGTCGCGATGACACCGACCCCGATGGAAACGGCACTCGCGGCGTGGTGCTCATTGAAGAACAGAATCCACGGCGCGAGGATCAACCAGATGCCTAGCGCGAGATTGATCCATTCGCCCCAGAACCAACCGCTTGCCAGGCCAAGCGCTGCAAAGACGACAAAGCCGGCGCCGACGACGTAGAAGTTCCAGCTGTTGTCGGGAATGCTCTCGTGAAAGCCGATGGCCCACGGCGACACGAACAGCCAGATCCCCAGCAACAGGGTGATCCAGTCCTGCCATCGTCTGGGGTTCGGGTTCGTCATCTCCATTTCTCCGTCTGCGCCGCAAGCGCGTCTCGAGCGTCGGTTCGGCAATCGGCGTACCCGATCGTGCGGACACCGGGCACAAGGCTTGCCGTCTCTTTGGCAGAGCCTTGCGCCATGCCATGAGCGATTCTTCCTCCACCGCATCCCAGACGGCCGATACGGCAAGTACTGCAAGGCCGGCAAGTACCGCAAGTACGGCAACCCGCGCAACCGGGGCAACTGCAGCGAGCACGGCGGACACCGACGCGGCGCGGCTGCCGCAATTGCCGTGGCCGGCTGTGCTCGAGGGCCAGCCGGCGCTCGTCACCGGTGCCAACTCAGGCATCGGCGAGGCTGTCGCGCTCGGGTTGGCGCGAGCCGGTGCCGATGTCGTCGTCAACTATGTCGCCAACCCCGCGGCGGCCGAGGACGTCGCGCACCGCATCGAGGGCTTTGGCCGGCGCGCGATCGCACTGAAGGCCGATGTCAGTGACGAAGACGACGTGCGCCAGATGTTCGCGCGCGCGATCCAGCACTTCGGCACCTTGCACATCCTCGTCAACAATGCGGGCCTGCAACGCGATTCGACACTCGATGCAATGACGCTCGAGCAGTGGAACACGGTGATCAAGGTCAATCTCACCGGTCAGTTCATCTGCGCGCGCGAGGCAGCGCGCGAGTTCAAGCGCCGTGGCGTCCAGCCGAACGTATCGGTGGCGGCCGGCAAGATCCTTTGCATGAGCTCGGTGCACCAGCGCATCCCGTGGGCCGGCCATGCAAACTACGCGGCATCCAAGGGTGGCGTGATGCTGATGATGCAAAGCATCGCGCAGGAGCTCGCGCCCGAGCGCATTCGGGTCAACAGCATCGCGCCAGGGGCGATCCGCACGCCGATCAACACCGCGGCCTGGAACACGCCGAAGGCCTACGCCGACCTGATGACCCTGGTGCCGTACCGCCGTATCGGCGAACCCGAGGACATTGCGCGCGCCGCGGTCTGGCTGGTGTCGGACGCCGCCGACTACGTCACCGGCACGACCCTGTTCGTCGACGGCGGCATGTCGCTCTATCCGGGCTTCGCATCCGGCGGGTAAGGGCGCAGTCCCTGCACCCCAGAGCGCCCGGTCAATTCAGGAGGGAGTCGAGTCATCCCCTGGCCGAGCGGCAGGCCGCAATCACCTGCGCCACCGCGGCGGTCAGCTTCTTCGCATAGGGCACATGCAGGAACTCGTTGGGCCCGTGAGCGTTGCTCTTCGGGCCGAGCACACCGCAGACGACCATCTGCGCCGCCGGAAAGCCCTGCTGCAGCAGGTTCATCAACGGGATCGTGCCGCCCTGGCCGATGTAGCCGCACGGCGCGCCGAAATGCGCGTGGGATGCCGCTTGCAGCGACTGCTCGAGCCAGGGCGCAAGTGTCGGTGCGTTCCAGCCGGTGGCGCCGTGCGCGTTGCTGCCGCCATCGGGTGCGAACGTGACCTTGGCGTGATAGGGGGCGTTGTCCTCCAGCAGCGTCTTCAGCCGCGCCGCGGCCTGCGCCGCATCGACCAGCGGTGGCAGGCGCAGGCTCAGCTTGAACGCGGTCGACGGGCGCAGCACGTTGCCGGCATCCGCGAGGGCCGGCAGGCCCTCGGCGCCGGTCACGCTCAAGGTCGGCTTCCAGGTGCGCTCGAGCAAGGCCTCGAGCGGATCGGTGGTGGTCGGCAGGGTCGGCGCGCCGTCGGCGCCGCAAGCCCAGGGAAAACGCCGCCAGACCTCGTCGCCGAGGATGCGTGCGGCGGCGCGTGCCTGCTCGACACGCTCGGTGGGAATCTCGCAATGGAAGCTCTCGGGCAGCAGCCGGCCGGTCTTCGAATCCTCGAGCCGGTCGAGCACCTGGCGCAGCACCCGGAAGCTCGACGGCACGAGGCCGCTCGCGTCGCCCGAATGCACGCCCTCGGTCAGCACCTCGACCTTCAGCACGCCGCTTACCAGGCCGCGCAGGCTGCTCGTCAGCCACAACTGATCGTAGTTGCCGGCGCCGCTGTCGAGACAGACGACCAGGCCGATGTCACCGAGGCGTGGGCGCAGTGCATCGAGATAGGCCGGCAGGTCGCCCGAGCCGCTTTCCTCGCAGGTCTCGACGAGGCCGACGCAGCGCGGTCGCCCAATGCCGCAGCGGTCGAGCGCGGCAATGGCCGTCACGGCCGCATAGATGGCATAGCCGTCGTCGGCGCCGCCGCGACCGTAGAGCAGCCCGTCCTGCAGCTTCGGCGTCCACGGCCCGAGGTCGTTGCGCCAGCCGCTGAATTCGGGCTGCTTGTCGAGATGGCCGTAGAGACAGACGGTCTGCGCCGCGTCGCCGCGTGTGGCCGGCGCATCGAAGAAGATCAGCGGGGTGCGACCTTCGAGGCGCACGACCTCGAGCCGCAAGCCCGCGATCGGCTGGCGCTCGACCCAGCTCGCCGCATCGCGCACGACGCGCTCGATATGCCCGTGGGCCTGCCAGTCGGCATCGAACGCCGGGCTCTTGGCCGGCACCCGGATGTAGTCGATGAGCGCCGGCACGATCTCGTCGTCCCAGCGCCGGTCGATGAAGGCGGCGAGCGCGGCCGTCTCGTCGGCAGGCACGGCAAGCAAGGGGTTGCGGTCGTTCATGATGGGCTCCTCGGCGTTCGAGACAGCAGTTTAGAGCTCCGGACAAGTCGTGCAGGCACGCACAGGCTTTCGCCGCCTGCAGCGGCGGTTGCGCGCCTGGCGCGTCGGGGGATTCGTCCTCTTGACCGGCCGGCGCGCCGCCGTCAGCATCCTGCCGATGGAATTCGGCACCTGGCTCGTCTACCTCGTGGCGGCCATCGGGCTGTCTCTGTCACCCGGGCCCAACGGGCTGCTGGCACTGACGCACGGCGCGCTGCACGGGCAGCGCAAGGCGCTGTACACGATCTTCGGCGGCGCCTTCGGCTTCATTGCCGTCATCGCGCTGTCAATGTTCGGCATCGGGGCCTTGCTGAAGACCTCGCTGGTGTGGCTTGTTGCGCTGAAGTGGGCGGGCGGTGCCTACCTGGTGTGGCTCGGCGTGCAGGTCTGGCGCTCGGCTCCGATCGGCCTCGAGCTCCACGCCGCGGCACGACCCCGCAAGGGCTGGTCGCTGTTCCGGCAAGGCGCACTCTCGGCGCTGACCAATCCCAAGGGCCTGCTCTTCTTCGCTGCCTTCCTGCCGCAGTTCATCGACCCGGCGCGCAGCCTGCTGCTGCAGTTCGCCATCATGGCGGGGACCTTCGCCGCCATCGAGATCGTGACCGAAATGTTCATTGCCGGCATGGCGCATCGCATCAGCCCGTGGCTGAAGCGCGTCGGACGGCGCTTCAACCAGGTGTGCGGCGGCATCTTCATCGCGATCGGCATCGCGCTGCCGCTGCGCGCCTGAGACGCCACGATCGCGTTCGACGCATCCCGCGCGCGGCAGAGCCAGCGCGAACTATCGAGACGCCACGGGCGCCTGGGCGACGGCCGCCGGCGGTTCGGTCCAGCCGCCGCCCAGCACCTGGTAGAGCGTCACGAGGTTTTGCACCTGCGCGGCGCGCACCTGGATCGCCGCCTGCTGGGCCGCGAAGAGGGAGCGCTGCGCGTCGAGCACATCGAGGTAGCTCGACGCGCCGTTGCGGTAGCGCAGGTCGGCAAGGTCGAACGCGCGCTGCAGCGCATCGACCTGCGCGAGCTGCGCCCGCACCTGGTCGCCCAAGGTCTCGCGCCCGGCCAGCGCATCCGAGACGTCGCGAAACGCCGTCTGGATCGCCTTCTCGTATTGCGCGACGGCAATGTTGCGCGCCGCGGTCACTGCCTCGAGATTGGCCTCGTTGCGCCCGGCGTCGAAGAGCGGCTGCAGCAGCTGCGCGGTGCCGGTCAGGGCGAAAGTGCCGCTCTTGAACAGCCCCGAGAGCGCCGTGCTGGCGGTGCCGGCGTTGCCGGTCAGGGTGATCTGCGGGAAGAAGGCCGCGCGCGCCGCGCCGATGTTGGCGTTGGCCGCGATCAGCTGCTGCTCGGCGGCCAACAGGTCGGGGCGGCGCTGCAGCAGCGCCGCCGGTAGTCCGGCAGGCAGCTCGGTCATCAGCTGGCGCTTGCTCAAGGGCAAGGCCTCGGGCAGGTCGGCGGGCAGCGGCTGGCCGAGCAGCAGCACCAGGGCGTGCTGGTCGAGAGCGCGCTGGCGCAAGGCAGCGGCGAGCGTGACGCGCGCCGCCTCGAGCAGCGACTCGGCCTGGCGTGAATCGAGTTCGGATGCGACGCCGTGCTCGAATTTCAGCTGCGTGAGCTTGTACGACTCCTCGCGCGTCGCCAGGGTCTGGCGCGTGACGCCCAGCGTCTCATCGTCGGCCAGGAGGTTCAGGTAGCTGTTGGCGACGCCGGCGATCAGGCCGATCTGCACCGTCTTGCGCGCCTCGGTGGTCGCCAGGTATTGCGCCAGGGCGACAGCGCTCAGGCTGCGCACG
>CAJDUZ010000014.1_pt1 | contig 23704 bp, 23 predicted proteins | sample 7391221 | NCBI WGS metagenome assembly CAJDUZ01 (sample SAMEA7055692, study PRJEB34461) | soil metagenome | biome: terrestrial ecosystem; feature: Peninsula; material: soil | place: Antarctica | collected 2016
TCCTGCAATCTTCGCTCAGTTCAACCTTGTTCTTTCTTACCGGCTACCGCGTCTTCATGGTGGCGCTGGTGGCGATCGCGGTCGCCGCGTTGTTCGTCATCCTGAAGAAGACGCGCCTCGGCATGCGCATCCGCGCCGGCACGCTCGATCTCGAAATGGTTTCGGCCCTGGGCGTCGACGTGCGCATCCTGCGCAACCTCAATTTCGGCCTGGGCATCTTCTTCGCCGGTCTGGCCGGCGTGTTGGCGGCCGGCATGCTCGGCCTCACCCCCACCATCGGCGATCAGCTGATCATGCCGAGCTTCGTCGCTGTCATCGTGGGCGGGTTGGGCAGCCTCGTCGGGACCTTGTTCGGCGGCCTGCTGATCGGCGTCGCCTCGGGCGTCGTGACGGTGTTCTACCCATCGGCATCGGAGGCCAGCATCTACGTGATGATGGCGCTGGTGCTGCTCTTCCGACCCTACGGTCTGTTCGGTGAGGAAGGCGGGACAAAACTGTGAGCACACGCACGAACTCGCGCAATCTTGTCCTCGTGGTGCTGCTCTGGGCCGTCCTTCTGACGGTGCCCCTCTGGATTGTTCCAGTGGGTAGCTACATCGACCTTGCTTCCCGCGTGCTGGTGATCGGCCTCGCGGCGATCGCCACCAATCTGCTGGTTGGCCACTCGGGTGTGATGGCGTTCGGCAACGCCGCCTACTTCGGCCTGGGCGCCTACGCAACCGGCCTGGTCATCAATAACCTGGTACCGAGCACGCCCGTCGGATTCATCGCAGGAATTGTCGTCGGCACCGCGGGCGGTGCTGTGGTCGGCTACCTGTTATCGAAGCTGCGCGGCATTTACTTCGCGCTGGCGACGATCGCCTTCGGGCAGGTGTTCTACTTCATCGCCTTTCGCTGGAACTCGGTGACCGGCGGCGACAACGGGCTCACCTTCCAGCGCTTGCCGATCGATCTCGGCTTCGCGAAGATCGACCTGACCTCGAGCGTCGTCTTCTATTACTTCGTGCTGGCCGTGTTCGCCGTCTGCGCCGTGCTCATGGGCATGCTGTTGCGCTCGCCGTTCGGCCACACGCTGCTTGCGATGCGCGAGAACGAACGGCGCGCCAAATTCCTCGGCATCCCGGTGAACCGCCATCTGTGGATCGCCTACACCCTCTCGTGCTTGTTCGTGGCAGTCGCCGGTTCCCTCTACGGCATGCTCAACAACTTCGTCAGTCCGCACGAATTGCACTGGACGCAGTCGGGCGATTTCGTGCTCATGGCGGTGATGGGCGGCATGAGATCGTTCTGGGGACCGCTGCTCGGTGCCGCCATCTTCGTGATCGCGCAGGATTCGCTTTCCAGCATCACCGGCAACTGGATGTTCTACATCGGACTGCTCTTCGTGCTGGTGGTGCTGTTCCTGCCCCGCGGCATCGCCGGTCTGATGCAGAGAAAAGCCTCATGAGTCTGCTGGAAGTCCACGACGTCACACAGCGCTTCGGCGAACTCGCCGCGGTGAAGAACGTCTCTCTCAATGTCGAGGAAGGCGAGTTGCACGCCATCATCGGTCCGAACGGCGCGGGCAAAACCACTTTTTTCAACATGATCAGCGGGTTCTACATACCGACGGCCGGCCACATCGTCTTCGGTGGTGCCGACGTCACGGCCATTCCGCCGTATGAGCGCGTGGGCATGGGCATGGCTCGCACCTTCCAGATCACCGAGGTGTTCCCCGAGCTCACGGTGCGCGAGAATCTTCGCATTGCGGTCGAGGCCACGGACGGCCTGCGGTTGAAGTTGTTCAACACGCGGCGCCGGGTTGCCGCCACCGAGCTGCGCGTCGATGAGCTGTTGGAGACGGGCGCGCTCGAGGCGAACGCCCGTCGCCAGGTGGGTGAACTCTCGCACGGCGATCAGCGCACCACCGAAATCATGATGGCGCTCGCCACGCGGCCGAAGCTGCTGCTGCTGGACGAACCCGCGGCGGGCATGGGCAGCCAGGAAACCTACGACACCGCGGTGCTGATCCGACGGCTGCATCGAAAGCAAAGGCTCACGATCGTGCTCGTCGAACACGACATGCGCGTCATCTTCAACCTCGCCGACCGCATCACCGTGCTGTCCGAGGGTGAAATGCTGGAGCAGGGGACGCCGGACCAAATCGCGGCCAGCGAGAAGGTGCAAGTGGCCTATCTTGGGGAAAAGCGTGAAGGCTCTTGAAGTCCACCAACTGAACACCTATTACGGCAAGAGCCACGTCCTGCACGGCGTCGATCTGGAGGTCGGTGAAGGCGAGCTGGTGACGCTGCTGGGCCGCAACGGGGCCGGTAAATCCACCACGCTGCGCAGCATCATGGGCCTCACCCCTGCGCGCTCTGGTCAGATCCGCATTTTCGGTACCGATTCGACGCACCTGCCGCCCTTCCGCATCGCCCGGCTCGGTGTCGGCCTGGTCCCCGAGGGGCGCCGCGTGTTTTCCCACCTGACGGTCGAGGAGAACCTCAAGGTGCCCGTCGACCGGCCGGGACACTGGAACATCCCTCGCGTCTATGAGCTTTTTCCGCGGCTCGCCGAGCGCAAGCATCACAAGGGACGACAACTCTCCGGCGGCGAGCAGGAAATGTTGTCCATCGCCCGTGTGCTGCTGCTGAACCCCAAACTCCTCCTGCTCGACGAACCTTCGCAAGGCTTGGCGCCAATCATCGTGCAGAACGTTTTCAAGGTGATCGTCGCGGCGCGCGACGCCGGAACGTCGGTGCTGCTGATCGAGCAAAACGTGCGCGCCGCCACTGAAATCGCCGATCGCGCCTACGTCCTCGACCGCGGCGCCATCACCTACAGCGGCGCCGCCGCGGAATTCGGCCAGGACGAAGAGCGCGTGCAGGAACTGGCCGGCGCCAGCGCGGAGAAGTGGGAATTCCCCGACGACTGAGAACTCGCGCAGCAACGCCACGCGTGGGGCCGCTAGCGGAAATCACGGCTGCGCGTTGCCAGTCCTTGCAGCAGCGCCGTGTGGTCGATCAGCTTGCCGGCCACGAGATGGCGGACCACGCGGTCGCCCTCGCCTTCGCACTGCCACTGGCCGTAGACCGTCAGCAGCCGCGCGCCGAGCAGCGGCCGGCGCTGCGCCTGGGCCACCGAGGCCCAGACGATGACGTTGACGACGCCGGTCTCGTCCTCGAGCGTGACGAAGACGGTGCCGTTGGCCGTCGCCGGGCGCTGGCGGTGCGTCACCAGCCCGCTCGCGCGCGCGATGCGCCCGTTCGGGTAGCCGTGCAGCACCGCCGCCGGTGCCACCTTGAAGCGTGACAGTTCCTCGCGCACGAATGCCAGCGGGTGGCGTTTCAGGGTCAGGCCGAGCGCGCGGTAGTCGGCCTGCATGTCCTCGGCTTCGCTCGGCGCCGCCAGCACCGCTGGTGCCTCGTGCAGTCTTGTTGCGCGCAACAACTCGGTGGGCCGCGTGTCGATGCCGGCCACCGCCCACGCTGTCTGGTGGCGATGGCCGCCCAGCCCATGCAGGGCATCGGCCTGGGCCAGCGCCTCGAGGTCGCGGGCATCGAGCCGGGCGCGCCGCGCCAGGTCTTCGGCATTGGCGAACGGCGCCTCGGCACGCGCCTCGGCGACGCGCCGCGCCGCGGCTTCACCCAGACCATTGATGCGGCCAAGGCCGAGCCGCACCGGGCGCAGCCCGCCCCCAGCCGGCTCGACCAGCGTGGTCTCCCACTCGCTGCGGCACACATCCACCGGCAACACCTCGACGCCGTGCGCGCGCGCATCGCGCACCAGCTGCGCCGGCGCGTAGAAGCCCATCGGCTGGCTGTTCAGCAGCGCCGCGAGAAAAGCGTCGGGGTGATGGCACTTGAGCCAGCTGCTCACATACACGAGCAACGCAAATCCCGCGGCGTGGCTTTCCGGGAAGCCGTATTCGCCGAAGCCCTGGATCTGCTGGAAGATGCGCTCGGCGTATTCGGGTGTGTAGCCCTTCTCGATCATGCGGCCGATCAGCCGGTCGCGAAACGGCTCGAGGCCGCCACGGCGCTTCCACGCCGCCATCGCGCGGCGCAGCCCGTCGGCTTCGCCGGCGGTGAATTCGGCCGCGATCATCGCGATCTGCATCACCTGTTCCTGGAAGATCGGCACGCCCTTGGTGCGCAGCAGCGCAGGCTTCAATTCCTCGGGGCAATCGATCTCGTCATCGCGCAAGGTGCGGTTCTTCAGGTACGGGTGCACCATGCCGCCCTGGATCGGCCCGGGCCGAACGATCGCGACCTCCACCACCAGGTCGTAGTAGCAGCGCGGCTGCAGGCGCGGCAGCATGCTCATCTGCGCTCGGCTCTCGATCTGGAACACGCCGACGGTGTCGGCGGCGCAGATCATGTCGAAGGTGGGCCGGTCGCCATCGGCGATCTCCTGCATCGCCAGCGGCTGCGGCGTGCCGTCGGCGGCGCGGCGGCCGAGCTTGGTGCCCACCATCTCGAGCGCACGGCGGATCGCACTCAGCATGCCGAGCGCGAGGATGTCGACTTTCAGCAGGCCGAGCTCGTCGAGATCGTCCTTGTTCCACTGGATCACGCTGCGATCGGGCATCGCGGCGTTTTCCACCGGCACGAGTTCGGCCATGCGTGTTGCGGCAATGACGAAGCCGCCCGGGTGCTGGCTCAGGTGGCGCGGAAAGCCGATCAGCTGCTGCGTGAGCTCGGCCCACGCGCGCGTCAAGGGCGCGGCCGGGTCGAAGCCGTTCTCGCGCAGCCGCTCGGGGTCGATGCGACGGCCGTCGAACCACTGCTGGCTCTTGGCCACCGCGTCGATGCGCTGCAGATCGATGCCGAGCGCGCGGCCGACATCGCGCAGCGCCGAGCGCGGCCGGTAGCTGACGACAACGGCCGTGAGTGCGGCGCGGTGCCGGCCGTACTTGCCGTAGAGATACTGGATGACTTCCTCCCGGCGCTGGTGCTCGAAATCGATGTCGATGTCGGGCGGCTCGTTGCGCTCGACGCTGATGAAGCGGCCAAACAGGAGGTTGGCGCGGCGCGGATCGACCTCGGTGACGCCCAGGCAATAGCAGACCAGTGAATTGGCGGCACTGCCGCGACCCTGGCACAGGATGCCGCGCGCACGCGCCCAGTGCACGATGTCGGCCACGGTCAAAAAGTACGGCTCGTACTTCAGCTGCGCGATGACCGCGAGTTCGTCTTCGAGCTGGCGCCGGTGCGCCGCCGCCAGCCCCTCTGGAAAGCGCAGCGGCACGCCGGCATAGGTGAGCTTCCTCAAATGGCTCGTCGGCGTCTCGCCGGGCGGCACGATCTCCTGCGGGTATTCGTAGCGCAGCTCGTCGAGCGAAAACGAGCAGCGGCCAGCCAGCAGCAGGCTCTGCTCGAGCCACTGCGGTTCATAGAGCGCAGCGAGGCGCCCGCGCGAGCGCAGGTGTGCCTCGGCATTGGCTTCGAGCGCGAGGCCGCATTCGGCCACCGGCAGGCCGAGCCGCGTCGCCGTCAACGTGTCCTGCAGCGGCTTGCGCGAGCGCACGTGCATCAGCACATCACCGGCCGCGACGATCGGCAGCCCCGTGTATTGCGCGACCCGCAGCACCCGCTCGACCAGGTCATCGTCGCCGGCGCGGTGCAGCAGCTCGAGCGCGAGCACGGCCCGATCCTGGAACCAGGTCTTGAGCCACATCGCGTGGGCGAAGAGCGTCTCGAACGGCTGCCCCGCATCGGGTACCAAAAGAGCCAGGCAATCGGGCAAGCCGGCCAGGGTCGGTGCGTTGGGCACCCTGCCCTCGACATCGCCCGGGTGCGCCAGGTAGCTGCCCTTGGCCGCACGGCGCCGCGCCACGGTGATCCAGTGCGCGAGGTTGCCGTAGCCGCGCCGCGTCTGCGCCAGCAGCACCAGCCGTGCGTGCGGCGCACCGTCGGGCAAGGTGAGCTTGATTTCGCTGCCGATGATCAGATGAATCCTCTGCGCCTTGGCCTCGACATGCGCGCGCACGACGCCCGCCACCGAACATTCATCGGTGATCGCGAGCGCGCTGTAGCCGAGTTGAGCCGCGCGCTCGACCAGTTCTTCAGGCTGCGAGGCGCCGGTGAGGAACGTGAAGTTGCTGCGGCAGTGGAGTTCGGCGTAGGCGGGGAGTTGCATGGGGAGGCGAGGAAGCGATTTCATCGCCGAGCCGACGAAAGTGCGCGAAAGCCCGCACCCAATGGACATAGGCCTGCTCGGTCCGCATGCTGTAATGCAGACGACGAATGCGCTCGCGCACCCGATCGAGGAGGCGCGAAGACCGCAACGCCCGGCAAGGGAGTACCGATGCTTTTCATGGCGATCGAGTACTGTATGAAAATACAGGATAATCGCCCTCATCCCAGAGCGCAAGCGGCTCCCGGCCGACCGCACCCCCTCAGATCAAGGTGCAGCGTGCCGCGTCATGACGCAGTTGCGCTCTCACAAAGCGGTCAGGCGACCGCGGACTTCCGCCAAGGTACGGCAGAAGCAACGCCCGAGCGAAGGCGCCGGCGAATCGAACGCGGCTTCTAACCCAGCGAGCGAACAGACCAACCGTTGCGCTGGGTCTGCCGCTCCTGCCGAACGTTGCGCCCTGGAACTACAAAGAGGAGAACACGATGAGCAACGAACAGGTCGCACCTGAGACGAAAGGTGTTACGGTGAAGCTACTTTCAACGATCGATCTTGGGCCCGAGATCGAGGGCATGACAGGGCGCCAACTTCGAATGCGTATGGTGACCATCGAGCCTGCAGGCGTCTTCGGCCCGATACACGACCATAAAGACAGACCAGGCACTGTCTACATCCTGCAAGGAACGATCACCGACCATCGAAATGGGGTCGCTACGGAATATGGACCGGGAGTGGGCTGGCCAGAGGACAGGAACACCACACACTGGCTTGAGAACCGAGGGACGATTCCGGCGGTAGAGATCTCGGTCGATATTGTCAGGCAAGAATGAGCTCAGGCCGACATCTGGCACGGTCGGGCCTGACACACGTCCCCACCGGATGCGCTTCAGTCGGCATCGCCTCTTTGCGCGCACCGCCACAACGTTCGGTCACTTGACCCCTCCTGTCCAGATAAGGAAGCTAAATGAACGAACGTACGCACGGTGGGTTTAGGTTGGCGAAGGCAGTCGTCATCCTTTTGCTGGTAAGCGCAACCACACTATTTGCGCAAACCTCGCAGCAGCACGTGCACCAGATGGCGCATGGTGTAATGCCCTTCGACACGGACAAGACGGTACACATTTTTCGGATGACGGAGTCCGGAGGCGTGCAACAGGTTATTGCAAAAGATGCGCACGCTGACGATCAGATCGCGTTGATCCAACAGCATCTCAAGCACGAGGCTGAGAGATTCGAGCACGGCGATTTTGCGGACCCGGCAACGCTGCATGGCACAGACATGCCCGGACTCCAGGATCTTCGAGCCGGTGCTTCGGCAATCAAGATTTCCTATGAAGCTCTCCCCACGGGGGCTGAGATCACATTTGAAACCACCGATCTTCACTTGATAACAGCAATACATCGCTGGTTCGGAGCGCAACTGTCTGAGCACGGCGCCGATGCCGAAGCAAAGTGACCCAGAATAAGCCGCCTCACCTCGAAGGCTGAGATCGATGCTCGGCGTGGCGGGCAAGATACTCGCGGTCTGGGCCGGCATTCTGGTGTTGGCGGTGGCCAACGGCGCACTGCGCGAGGCCGTGCTGATTCCCAAGCTCGGAAACCAACCCGGCCTAATCCTGAGCGGCACTCTGCTTTCCGCGCTCATCCTGGTGGTGGCTTACCTGTCGCTCCCGTGGCTTGGAGCGCGCCGGCCCGCCGCGGTTCTGGGGATCGGACTCGCTTGGCTCGCGCTCACGCTGGTGTTCGAGTTTTCGTTCGGCCTGCTTCGTGGCAAGCCGATCTCGGAGATGCTGCAGGCTTACACGTTCAGCGGCGGCAATCTCTGGCCGGTCGTGCTCGTCGTTACGGTCTTGGCGCCGTACCTTGCAGCCAAGTTGAGGGGTTGGCTGTAGTGGTTGGCGAGGTACATGCTGAGGAGCGACAGGCAACAGCCTCTTCGAGCCTGCGTCCGAGCGCAGTCGTTCGGTATCATTTAAATATGAGACCCACGGTCGCGAAGCTGGGGCCGATCGAAATATCCGCCAAGGAGAAGCAGACAGTCAATTTTCCGATGTGGGCAGGTATCGGCGCCATCATGGTCGGGGGGCTGCTGCTCGTCTTGGGCGGCAAGAAGGGCTGAGAATCGAATGCCGCCCGACCCTTCCATCGAACCGAGTTCCTACTCGGGGCTTCGCCTGCTGCTCACGCCACTCGTGTCGAGCGCCAGGCGACACAATGAACCATGCATCGCTCGGTAAGAGGGTATGAGACACCGGGAAATGCACCGAACACATCGAACGGGCTGGCTTCGCGCCGCCGTTCTTGGGGCAAACGATGGAATAGTTTCCACTGCGAGCCTCGTGTTGGGAGTGGCGGCCGCAGGTGCAAGTACAAGGGCGATTCTCGTCGCCGGTGTTGCCGGCCTCGTGGCTGGCGCCATGTCAATGGCTGCTGGCGAGTATGTCTCGGTCAGCTCACAAGCCGACACCGAGCGGGCAGATCTGGAGCGCGAGCGTAAGGAGTTGCTTGAGAATCCCGACCACGAGCACGAGGAGTTAGTATCGATCTATGTCCAGCGTGGATTGGATCGGCCATTAGCATCGAGTGTCGCCACGCAGCTTACGGCTCACGATGCGCTCGGTGCGCACGGTAGAGACGAGCTCGGCATATCCGATACATTGGCCGCCAAACCCGTTCAAGCTGCGTTCGCTTCTGCAGGAATGTTCGCTTCCGGTGCGGCGCTTCCGCTGCTGACTGTCCTGATCCTCCCGCATTCGGCACTCATGTGGGGGCTGGCAGGGAGTTCGCTCCTCTTCCTTGTGTTGCTGGGACTGCTTTCTGCGCACGCCGGTGGTTCTCCTCCACTGGCATCCGTGCTACGTGTTTCCTTCTGGGGCATGTTGGCAATGGGTCTGACCGCGGCAGTCGGAGCGCTCTTTGGCGTATCCGCGTGAGACGCGTCAATTCGAATCGAATGACGCCTGAGAATTCAACCGAATCCAACCCGCTTCGCAGGCCGGCCTCATGCAACGTCAGGCTGCGCAAGCAGCCTCCCCGACATTCGTCAAAAGAGCGCCGCCGGCATTCGATTGGCCCTGTCTGGCGCAATCCTCGTTCTCGGCGTTGCTTTCGGCGCCGCAGGCGTTCTGTCGTTTCGCCGCGCGCGCTCTCTCGGGGCTCTTCGGGAGTGCCTATGCGTCGTACAAGTCCAGTGTCCGCCGGTGGCTCTGACGACCCCATCGAGCGACCGCTTTCCGACAGGCTTCGCTCGCAAACCCCCGTCGCTCGTGTCGAGTGCTATCGCCGATAGTCGATGCACCGCTACAGTTGCCGCCATGGGCGCAACCGCGAGCATTCGGTTCTTCGACCAACAGTTTCGCCGGCAGGTGGCCGCCGGCGAGTACCTGCTGAATCCGTTCGAAAGTGCCGCTTTGCCGCATTTGCGCGGAAGCGTGCTCGACTATGGATGCGGTCTGGGTAACCTCGCCGTCGAGGCTGCTCGCCGCGGCTGCCTGGTGCAGGCTCTCGATGCCAGCCCTGTCGCGATCAGCCACCTCCGCTCCATCGCGGAGCATGACGGACTGCCAATACGGGCTGAAGAAGCGGACTTACGGTCGCACGCGCTCACCGAAGAGTTCGATGCCATCGTGTGCATCGGGCTGCTCATGTTCTTCGACTGTCCTACGGCCAATCGGCAACTGGCACAGCTTCAGGCTCGGGTGCGTCCTGGCGGCGTCGTCGTGATCAACGTCCTGACTGAGGGCACGACGTACCTGGACATGTTCGCCCCCGAAGGGCATTGCCTTTTCAATGACGACAGCCTGCGCGCCATGTTCAGCCAGTGGGGAATCGTCAGTTTCACCTCGCAGGATTTTCCCGCGCCGAACGACACCCGGAAAATGTTCGCCACGGTCATCGCACGCAAGCCAGGCCACCCGAGTTGACGTCTGACCCCTTCCTTCAAGCGGATTCCGTTCGGCTCCCCACTTCAGTTGCACGCCCAGACACAGACCATGCAACCACGACCCATCACGGAATCCGTTCTCACTTGTCCGCAGTGCGGGTTCGCTGCCGTCGAGACGATGCCGACCGATGCATGTCTCTTCTTCTATCAGTGCACCGCCTGTCACGCGCTGCTGCGGCCTCGCGCAGGCGACTGCTGCGTCTTCTGCTCGTATGGGTCGGTGAAGTGTCCGCCGGTTCAGCAGAACTCCGGTTGCTGCACCGGCGATGGCACCGACATCGGCGGCAATCCGGCATTCATCGCACGGTGGCCCCGTCATCGGCCTTGACCTCGGCATCGGCTTTCGGCGCCTTGGACCCCGGCAGGGCGAAGAACAGCGCCGTCCAGCCGGCTTCGAGCTTGAAGCGCTGCTCCTGCGAGTAAAGGCGGAACGTGCCGCTCGGCGTCACGCCGCCGAGCAGCAGCCAGTCCGGCCCCCTCTCGCCGAGGCGCGCACTCAACTCGGCCCAGCCGTGATTCTTCGTCAGCTTGGTGGCCTGTATCGTCCAGCCGTCCGCCAACCGGGCATCCAACACGTCGTAGGTGGCGAGCGGATCGAACGCGAAGTGGCCGCGCTGCTGCAGCGTGAGCCGCTTGAACTCCTTGTCCGAAGCCTCGTCGGTGGCCAGCTGGAACGTGCGATGGTGGCCGAAGCGCAGGCCCTGCGCCTTGCAGACCAGGGCGTTGTAGAAATCGTTGTCGGTGGCGCACAGCAGATGGCTCAGGTGCTGTGCCTCCAGCGTGTGTTCGGCATGGTCGGAAAGAATCTCCCCGTAGTACACCGGCGTGCCGTCCATGCGCGCCTGCTTCAGACGGTGGTAGGCGCCATCGACGAGAAGGACGTCGATCTGCAGCTTCTTCAGCGCCGCGCCGAAAGCGCAGGACCAGGGCGATGCGCCAACGATCAGCAAGCCGTTCTCCTCGGCCGCCGCCAGTCCGAGGTGTCGGCTGACGCGGCCGATGCTCAAGCCATGCGCGAGCACCGTGGCGATGATGACAGCGAAAATCACCGGCAACAGCAGCGCGGCGTCCGGGTAGCCCGCCGCGACCAGCGCCGGGCCGAAAATGCCGGCGGTGGCGGCGGCGACGATGCCGCGCGGTGCGATCCAGCCCAGCAGCAGCTTGTCGGGCCGCCGCATCGGCGCGCCGGCCGTCGCCAGCGCGATCGTCAGCGGCCGCACGATGACGATCAGGGCCAGCACGAACACTGCCACGCGCCAGTCCAGCAGCGCGAGCTGGCTGGTCTGCAGCTGCGACGGGATGACGATGAAGAGCACCGACAGCAGCACCACGCTCAGATGCGCGTTGAAGTGGTGCAGGCCCTCCAGTTCGATGAGTTTCATGTTGCCGATCACCAGCCCCATCAGCGTCACGCTGAGCAGACCGGCCTCGTGCTGCACCAGATTGCTGACCCAGTAGACGCCAAGCACCAGCACCATCAGCATCGGCGCCTTCAGGTGATCGGGTACGCGCCCGCGGCGGTACAACCACCCGATGCCCCAGCCGCCGAGGCCGCCGAACACCACGGCGGCGCCGATCGCCGCGCCGAGGCCCATCAGCGTGCGCTCCCAGCCGTTGCCGACCGTCAGGTACTGGAAGGTCAGCACCGCCAGCAGCACCCCGATCGGGTCATTGACGATGGCCTCCCACTTCAGCAGCGAAGCGGTTTCCTTGTTCAGCCGTGCCTGGCGCAGCAGCGGCAGGATCACTGTCGGCCCGGTCACGACCAGGATCGCCCCGAGCACGGTCGATACCGGCCAGCTCAGGCCGGCGAGGTAGTGCGCCGCCAGCGTGCCGAACAGCCACGCCAGCGGCGGACCGACGATGGTCAGCCGCCCGATGCCGTGGCCGACGCGGCGGAACTCAGCCAGCTTCAGTTCCATGCCGCCTTCGAACAGGATGATCGCCACGCCCAGCCCGATCAGCTCGGCCAGCTCCTGTTGCGCCAGTCCGAGCGTGACGACACCGGTGCCCGGGCCGAGCACCAGACCGGTAGCAATCAGCACGACGATGGCCGGCAAGCGGATGCGCCAGGCCAGCCATTGGCTGGCCAGCCCGGCGGCCAGCACGATCAGCAGCAGCGCGGCGGCGTTCATGCCCGGCACGGTGCAGACGCCGTGCCAGCGCCGCTGCCCCTCCGTGATGCGGATTCAGCCATCACGGCAGCGCGGTGGAAACGACGTTGGATGCGATGGCGATTCGCTCGGGCCGGGGGTCGTTGTGCGAGCAGACAGGGGCGAGCGGAGGTCGTGCGACGGGATGGGGCATCGGCGCAATGGTACAAACTCCGTCCCGTGACAAAAAGCGCCGTGCGCCGTGCGCAGCCATCCATGAAATGCAGCGCAGACCCGCATTGCACTGAACGCCTCTTCGTCTACGGCACCTTGGCACCCGGGCGGTCCAACGCGCATGTCCTCGCCGACATGCCGGGCACGTGGCAAGCGGCAACCGTGCGCGGCACCTTGTTCGAAAGTGCCTGGGGTGCCGCGGCCGGCTATCCGGGCGTGATCCTGTCCGATGCAGGCGACGAGGTACAAGGGCTCGTCTTCAGCTCCCCGGCACTGCCGTCACACTGGGCGCGGCTGGATGCGTTCGAAGGTGAGGGTTATGTTCGCGTACCGGTCGCCGCCACACTGGCCGAAGGCACTGTCGTCGATGCCTGCATCTATGCGCTCAGCAGCGCGCCGCCAGGGCGTGAAACTCGCGACGAGTGAACCTCTCGCCCGAAGCCCTCGACAACCGACTCGCCAGGGGCCGCTAGACTCGAACGTGCCTTTCAACCGTTCTTGCCGAAGGAACACATCCATGGCCGATACCTGGCTCAACACATTGATCACCGCCAGCCCGCAGGAAGGGTTCGAGCTCGCCATCACGCTCAGCCGCCGTGGTGTCAAGTACACACAGCCCGATGGCGACACGCTCAAGAAGCTCCGCCCGGAATACGCCAATTCGGCAGACGGTCTGACAGCGGCATCGCAAGTGGTCGCGATCAACTTCCAGACCGTTGCCGCGGCGAACGGGTACTGGCGCAAATGAACTGATCCGCACCCAGGCATCCAGGCCCGGTCGGGCCTCGGGCGTCGACTCACATACAGGCCGCGAGCTGCCGCATGCCGCACGGGCAAAAGAGGCGTAGATTCGCGTCACACCCCACCGGGACCCGCATGACCGCAACGACGATCGGCCTTATCGTGCCGCCCGCATCCGGCCTCGTGCCGCCTGACGGCGCCGAGCTCTACACCGGCAGAGCGCGCTTCATCGCCCGCGGTCTGGCGCTCGGCGAAATCTCGCCAACTGGCTTCGACGACGTGGTCGAGCACATCGTCGGCCGCGCGCTCGAGTTGCGCGACGCCGGCGCACAGGCGATCTCGCTGATGGGCACTTCGCTGAGCTTCTACCGCGGCGCGGCATTCACCGACGAGCTGCGCGCGCGCCTGGCCGACGCCACCGGTGTGCCGTGCACGACGATGAGCCACGCGATCGTCGCGGCGCTGCAGCAGCTCGGCGTACGGCGGGTCGCCGTCGCCACGTCGTACATCGACGCACTGAACCAGGCGCTGCGGGCCTATCTCGAAAGCCGCGGCTTCGAAGTCGTCGCGATGTGCGGCCTGTCGATCGCGGGGGTCGAGGCAGTGGGCCGCATCACGGCAGACGAACTGATGCAACTCGGGCGATCGGCCGCCGGTGATGCGCCCGACGCCGAGGGCCTGCTGATCTCGTGCGGCGGGCTGCGCACCTTCGGGGTGCTGGCGCCGCTCGAGGCCGAACTCGGCATGCCGGTCACCGCGAGTTCGCCGGCCGGGTTCTGGGACGCGATGCGGGTCGCGGGGCTGGATCCTTCGGCCGAAGGCGTCGGCCGGCTGTTCGCGCAGCAGCCGGTCAGCGCCGCGGCGGCTTGACCGCCACGCCGTGATGCCTCGCCGAGTCAATCCGCACGCCTTGGCAGCCGCGGACGCGCGCTACGCCAGCACCGCGACCTGAGCCGGATCGATGCTGATCCAGACCCGGCTTCCCACCTCGAACAGCGTGGCCGGCGGCGCGGTCGACCGCAGCTGCAGCGCGCTGCCGACGGGCGTCACGAGGTAATCCCAGGACTCGCCGAGGTAGACGCGCTGCCTGACGTGACCTTCGAGCACCCAGCCCGATGCATCGCGCGGGCGCTCCGTGTGCAACGCGATGCTTTGCGGGCGCACCGAGAACACGACGCGGCCGTTCGACAGGCCGCTGCCGAACAGCCGCGCATCTGCCGCGAAGCCGTTGAACTGGACCGCGCCGTCGGCCAACGTGCCCTCGAGGAAATTGGTCCGGCCGACGAAGCCGGCGACGAAGCGCGTGCGAGGCCGGTTGTAGAGCTCGTAGGGTGCCGCAACCTGCTCGACCGTGCCCCGGTTCATCACCGCGATGCGGTCGGAGGTCACCATCGCCTCGGACTGGTCGTGCGTAACGTAGACCGTCGTGATCTTGAACGCATCGTGCAGGCGCCGGATCTCGAAGCGCATCTCCTCACGCAAGGTCGCATCGAGGTTCGAGAGCGGCTCATCGAGCAGCAGCACCTTGGGCTCGACCACCATCGCGCGCGCCAGCGCGACGCGTTGCTGCTGGCCGCCGCTCAGCGCCGCCGGATAGCGCCCGGCCAGTGCGTTCAGTTGCACCACCTCGAGGATGCGGCCAACCTTCTCGCGCACCGTGGCCGCCGGCAAGCCGCGCAAGGTCAGGCCGAACGCGACGTTCTCGGTCACCGTCATGTGCGGCCACACCGCATAGCTCTGGAAGATCATCGACATGCCGCGCCGTTCGGGTGGCACGCTGGCGCTGGCAGACGACAGCACCGCGCCGTCCATCTCGATCGTGCCGGCGCTCGGCCGCACGAACCCGGCAATCATGCGCAACGTCGTCGTCTTGCCGCAGCCCGAAGGTCCGAGCAGCGAGACGAATTCGCCGGCGCGCAATTCGAGGCTCACGTCTTGCACCGCGGCGACCTTGTCGAAGCGGCAGCCGATGCCGCGCAAGGCCAGGCGCGGCGGCGTATCGGTGGCGCGCGCGTGGCCGCTATTCACTGCGTCGCACCATGAAATCGCGTCCGAGCAGCGCGTAGCCGAGCGCGACCATCGCGGTGATCAGCGCCAGCAGCACCAGGCCGAGCGCGGCCGCGGCCTCGAGGGAGCCTTCCTCGGCGAGGTTCAGCAGCGCGACCGACATCACGCGCGTCTTCGGCGCATAGAGAAAGATCGCGGTGCTGAGCTCGCGCGTGGCCGGGATGAAGACCAGCAGCCAGGCACCGAACAGGCTGGTCTTGAGCAGCGGCGCGACGACGCGGCGCACCGCCAGCAGCCGGCCACCGCCAAGGATGCGCACCGCTTCTTCCATCTCGGGATGGATGCCGCGGATCGCCGCCGATGCGTTGGCATAGGCGATCGGCAGAAAGCGCGTCGTGAACGCGAGGATCATGATCGTCGCGGTGCCGTAGAGCGCGAACGGCGCCGACGCATAGGCTGCGTAGAAGCCGATCGCCAGCACGATGCCGGGCACGACGAACGGCGCCAGGCACAAGAAGCTCAGCACCCCGCCCCACGGCATCAGCCTGCGCTGCACGATGTAGGCGATGGCCAGTGCGAGTGCGAGCGCGAAGGTGGCGGCCGCGGTGGCATAGAAGAAGGTGTTGAACAAGGCCTGCACGGTGTCCTGCTGCTCGAACAGCACGTAGCGAAGGTTGGCCCAGGTGAGGTTGGCTGCCTGCAGGCCGCGGCTCCAGGTCTTCGCGAACGCCGCCTCGGCGAGGATCGCCAGCGGCAGCAGCACCGCAAGCGCGCAGACCGACATGCAGCCGGCAAACGCGACCCAGCGCAGCCGGCCGAGCCCGACGATGCGCCGCTCGCCGCCCTTGCCGCCCATCGTGACGTGGCCGCGCCGGCCGATCACATGCTGCTGCAGCAGATAGAGCACGACGGTGATCGCGAGCAGCGGCAGCGCATACGCCTGCGCCACCTCGACGCGCACCGGATAGCTGAAGAATTCGAGCAACTGCGTCGTCACGACGTTGTAGCGCGCAGGGATCGCGATCATCGCCGGCGAACCGAACAGCGCGATGGCTTCGAGAAAGGTGATGATCGCACCACCGAGGATCGCCGGCAGCACCAAAGGCAAGGTGATGCGCCAGGTCGTGCGCCACTTGCCGGCGCCGAGGATGTTGGCGGCGTCCTCCATCTCCGACGACACCGTGTCGAGTGCGGCCGAGACGAAGACGAACAGGAACGGGTAGCTGTAGATCGCGATGACGAAGACCAGGCCCGGGAACGAAAAGATGTTGAAGATGCCGGTGTCGGCACCGCTCAACGTTCTGTAGAACGCGTTCAGCCAGCCGGCATTCGGGCCGGCAAGCAGGATCCAGGCGAGTGCGCCGAGATACGGCGGCATGATGAAGGCACCCAGCGTCAGCAGGCGCACCCAACCCTTGCCCGGCATGTCGGTGCGCGAGACCGCCCAGGCCATCGGCACCGCCACCAGCGCGCACAGCGCGGTCACCACGAGCGCCATCACCAGCGAATTCGCGAACGCAAGCAGGTAGCGCTGCCGGCCGTAGGCGACGGCAAAATTCGCGAACGTGAAGGCACCGGTCTTCGGATCGTGCAGGCTGCCGATCAGCAGCCGCGCCAGCGGGTGCACCACCAGCAGCACCAGCACCGCCACCAGCAACAGCCACAGCAGCGCGCTCGGCTCGAGGTTGCGCAGCCACGCGCGCCAGCGCGCCGGCGCCGTGCCGAGCGCCAGGCTGCTGCTCACTGGCGCACCCCGGACGCGGAGTGCCGCGCCCGCCCGCCGAGGAGGGCAAGCCCGGCTTCGGGCGGCCGATCACGCGGGCTCATCGGCGCATCGGCCGTGCCCTACTGGCCAAAGACATCGCGCCACAGCTCGGCGACGGCCGGTATGCCCTTGAGCTGATCGTCGACGGTCGGCTGGATGATCTTGATCTCGCTCACCGGCTTGACGCCGGGCAAGGGCTTCACGTCGGGACGCATCGATTCATAGCGCGCCTTGACCAGCACCTGGCTGAAGTCGGCGCTGAGCAGGAACTCCATGAACAGCCGCGCGGCGTTCGGATGCGGCGCGTTCTTCAGCACCGCCGAAGGCGTCTGCACCAGGATCGAGCCATCCGACGGATAGGCGATCGCAATCGGGTTGCCCTTGTCGGCGCTCTCGACCAGCGGCGAGATCGGCGAGGCAGTGACCGAGCGTTCGCCCGACGCGAGCAAGGTCACCGCGTCGAGCAGCGAGCGGCTGACCTGCGGCCGCAGCTTGGCCAGGCGTTCGAAGTACGACTTGCCGTAGAGCTTGTACATCTGCGCGGCCCAGGTGCCGGCAAAACCGCTGTAGGCCGGGTGGCCGAGGGCGATCTTGTCGCTCCATTTCGGGTCGAGCAGAGCGGTCCAGCTCGCAGGCACGTCGGCAGGCTTGACCTTCTGCGTGTTGTAGGCCAAGGCGATGACGCTCGCGATGGTCGCATGGAAGTAGCCGTCGGGGTCCAAGTTCTGGAACACCGGGTAGACCTGCGCAGCGTTCTCCGGACGGTACTGCGCGAGCGCGTTCTTCTGCTTCAGCTCGATGAAATTCGCGATGTCGACCGAACTGAAGACATCGGCGTTCGCCGCGCCCTGCGCCAGGTCCTGCGAGAGCCGCTGGAACATGATCTGCGACGCCGCGCGCACGATGTCGACCTTGACGCCGTGCTTGGCGGTGAAGATCTTCCCGGCCGTCTCGGCGTTGCGCGAGTCGATGCTGGCGACGTACCAGGTGAGCTGGCCTTCCTTGCGCGCTGCCGCTTCGATCGCGTTGAGGTCGGCGAACGCCGGCGAGATACCGCCGAGCAGCAGTGCGCCGCTGCCCACCAGCAGCGCGCGGCGCCGCAACGGCGTACTGGCGATCCCGGACGGCGTTTGGGCCGCGAGGTGCGTGCGGGGTTGGTCAGCTCTTGTCATCGGTTTGCTTCCTGCTGCGTGGGTTTCAAGCCTTGCCGCCGCCGCGCGACAACGGCCGGCGTGCCAACTCGGCGATCGCGGCCCAGTTCGGCTCGAAACCGAGACCCGTATCTTGCGGCAGATCGAGCCAGCCATCGACCGGTGTCGGCAGCGCGTTGAAAATCTGCTCGCACATGAGCACCGCGACCGCGTGGTATTCGATGAAGCCGCCGTGCGCGAGCCCTGCATGGAGATGCATGTTGTGGAACGGCCAGGCGCCACCGTTGGCCAGGGCGACGTTCCATGCCTGCGCCATCCCGGCGATGCGCAGGCACTGCGTGTAGCCGCCACCGATCACGACGTTGGGTTGGGCGATGTCGAGCGCGCCGGCCGCGAAGAAATCGGCAAAGCGCGACGCCAGCCCTTCGTTCTGTCCGGCGGCCAGCGGAATCGCGCTGCTGCGGCGCAAGTCGACCAATGCGCGCACATCGTTCTGCGTGACCGGCTCTTCGAAGAACGCGATACCGCAGTCGGCGACTCTTTGCGCGAGCAAGCGAGCGTGGTACAGATCGAGGCTGCAATTGGCATCGATACACAGCTCGACATCGTCGCCGACCGCGTCGCGCACTGCGCGGATGCGCGCCTCGTCTTCGCGGATCACCGCGCCGAGCGGGCGCGGCTCGTCGCGGCGCTGCAGCGCGTGGCTGCCGACCGTCATCTTCAGCCGCGTGAAGCCACGATCGGCCCACTCGCACGCAGCCTGGGCGAGCTGTTCGCGCTCGAGAAAGCCGAAGCCGAAGGTCGAATACACCGGCACCCGCGGCCGCGCGCCACCGAGCAACTGCCAAAGCGGCAGCCCCAACGCCTGCGCCTTCAGGTCCCACAGCGCCACGTCGATCGCGGCGATCGCATGCGCGCCGTAGCCGCCTTGCCCGCGCGGCGTCAGCAGCCAGTAGAGACGCTCCCACAGGCGCTCGGTGTGCAGCGCGCACTCGCCGATCAGATGGTGGGCCGCGACCTCGTTGATCGCCGCGGCTACCACTTCCTCCTCGGTGATCGCAGTGAAGCCGCAGCCGCTACGGCCGTCGGCGGTGTCGATCCGAACCACGACACAGGACAGCGCGGTCGTCTTCTCGACCCCGGCGGCGCGCATCGCGACCGGCAGGTTCAACGGGATCGCCTGCACGCGCACGATGCGCAGGCCGGCCTGCAACATCTGACTTGCGTCGGGCGGGTGCTCGCTCATCGGCCGGTCTCCGGTTGCGGCGCGTACGCCGGGTTGAAGACGCGGTTATAAGCACACCGCGGCGCGCCGGCCATCGACATTTCTTCAAGCGTGGTTTCGAGAAAGTCGAAGTCTCGCGCTGCTGCTCCAGTTCACGATGCCGCACCTTCGCTCGTCCTGGCCGCGTTGCTCTCACCACCGACTCGCCGGGTACCGCCGCTTGACCTCACGGTAGCGCCGTTTCAGTTCTCGTCCGCGCCTCTCAGGTGCTCGATCAGGCGCACGACGCTCGCCGATGGCGGCCGCTGCGGCGGCGTCGCCAGCACCAGGCTGCGCTGCGCCCAGGCGTCGTTCAGGCGCAGCTGGCGCAGGCGCCCGAGCTTCGCAAATGGTTCGGCGGCGCGCTCGGGCACCAGCCCCAGGCCGACGCCGCCCTCCACCATGCGGCAGACGGCGTCGAAGCTGTTGACCTGGATGCGCACACGCAGCAGCCGCCCGAGGGCCTCGGCCGCCTGCTGCATGCGCAGCTGGATCGCCGTGCCGCGCAACAGGCCGACGTAGTCGTAACCCAAGGTCTCGGCGAAGTCGACGCGGCGCCGGCGCGGCAGCGCGTGGCCGTTGGGCACGATCAGCGCCAGCCGGTCTTCGCGATAGGCATGCCACTGCAGACCGCGCACCGCGTGGCGCGCATCGAAGAGGCCGAGGTCGGCGCGATCGGTCTGCAGCAACTCGACGATGGCCGCGCTGGTGTGCTCTTCGAGATCGAGCCGCAGCCGCGGATTGAGCCGCAGGAAGCTGGCGACGTGGAACGGCAGGAACTGCACGATGGACGCGGCGTTGGCCACCACGCGCAGACGCTCTTCGATGCCCTGCGCGTGGTCGCGGAGGTCGTCTTCCATCACGCCGGCGGTCGCGGCCATCTGCCGTGCGTGCGCGCAAAACACCTCGCCGCCCGCAGTCGGTACAGCCCCGCGCGAACGCCTGCGAAGCAGCGTCACGCCGAGCCGCGCTTCGAGGTCGCTGATGCGTTTGCTCGCCGCAGCCACCGACAGATGGCAGCGCGCCGCGCCGGCGCTGATACTGCCGGTTTCACACACCGCGATGAAGAGCCGCAGCGCGGCGACGTCGAGTTGCGACAGCCGGCTCATCGCATTGATAGCGTCAGCGCCGCAAAGACCCGCCCGCGGTCGCGGCCGCCGGTGCCTGCCTTCAATGATTCCTGGCCGGTGGACTGCTTCATCGGCCGTCAGTATCGCGCGCCGCGCCGGACCGAAAGACCGGTGGTGCGGGTCAACGATCGCCGCGCGCTGACAATCAGCCCGCTGTTGTCGGTTCCACAGGGGCACGAATGAGCATCGAGATCTCCAAGGAAGCCCGCAAAGAGGCCATCGCGTCGATCCAGCGGTACTTCAACGAGAATATGGAGGAGCCGATCGGCAACATCGCAGCCGGCGGCCTGCTGGCATTCCTTCTCGAGGAAATCGGCCCGCTGGTCTACAACCAGGCCGTTGCCGACGTGCAAGAGCGCCTTCAGGCGCGGGTGATGGAACTCGACATCGAAAGCCACGAAGAGGAGTTCCCGTACTGGCGCAAGTTCGAACGCCAGCGGAAATCCCGCTGATGGCGCGGGGGCGCGCAACGCTCGTTGCCCCCCCAGACCCCAGACCGCACAGAACCGCACAGAACCGAACAGATCCGAACAGACCGAACAGGAGAACAAAGAATGCCGTCCCGTCGTCCGCGCAGTTCGCTGGCCATCAAGGTCGCCGAAACCGCCTTTGCAGCCCCGCAAGTGGTCGCGCACCGCGTCACGCGGATGGCGCTTTCCGGGCCGCAGCCCTCGGCTCGCGACCGCAAGGAGTTTCAGCGCATGGTGGCAGAGAAGAACGCCGCCTTCGCCGCCTCGTGGCTGGCGATGGCTGCAGAGGCGGCGCGCGCCAACCAGAGGCTGACCGCGTCGCTTTTTCAGTCGTATTGGTCGGCTGCGCTCGGCCGCAAGCCCTCGGTGGTCAAGTCGGCCACGCTGCAACGCGCGGCGCTTGGCGTGCTCGACAAGGGCCTCGCACCGGTGCACCGCAAGGCCGTTGCGAACGCCAAGCGCCTGGCACGCACCAAGCTGCGCTGAGCCGGCGGCGCGCAACGCCGCGCGCCGGGATATCCGGCGAGCTCCTGCGGCGGTAAGCGGTGGCGAGACCGCTGGCTCAAACCTTGGCTATGCCGGCCGACGACCGTGCGTCGGCGCCGTAGCCGCGCTTGCGCCAGGCAATCAGGCCGAGCAAGCCTGCGGCGAACAATGCGTAGGTGCTTGGCTCAGGAACCGGCGCGACCGACATGCTCAATCCGTTGGCCGCGTTGGCGAGTTCGCGACTCCCATCGATCAGACGGATGCCGTAGGTCTTGCCCAGTCCCGGCATGTCGCCATCGCCCCACAGATCCGCCGTGTAGCCGCCTGCAACGGTGAAAGCGACGCCGAAGACATCCAGATAGGTTCCGCTGAAGGGATAGTCGCAGTCGATCGGTGAACCGTCGAGAAAGAGCAGGTTGTTGTAGGTCAGCGCGCCACCGGTCGGCGGCGTGCCGTAGTCGACGAAGCTGAGGCTGGTCGGGACCAGCGGGTCGAACACCGGATCTCTTTCGTTGGCCGGGTGGATCGGCACCAACCCGGTGATGGCGGCATTCGAGATACCGTTGGCCACGTTCGAGAACGTCCCGCTGATCGCGGTGATCATCAACGCGCCTGGCGGATCGCTGCGGCACGCGTTGTTGCCCGGTGTCCCGCAGTTCGGGTCCGGATCCGGCGGCGAAATGTTGGGTACGGCCGAAAACACGCCGCTGCCGCTGAAGCCGGCACCGTTGAATCCGAAGCTGAACTGATCGGCATGCGCCAGTGGCGAAAACGCCATGGCCGCGAGCAAGGCTGCGGCCGTTGAAACGCCCGTACTCATTTTCATTCCCTTCCTGTTGCCGCGGAGACGTCCGCGAACAATATCGTAGAGCGATCAATCGTGCCCACCGTGCGCTGCCGCACCGTTTCGCGATCAACCCGGCATGCCCGAAATAGGCCGGACGCGATCTCGCGCGCACCAGCCGCGCGCGCATCGGCGCAGGGTCATCCCGCCAGCGCCGCGACAGCGTGACGGCACCGGCCTGTTGCGTGACAATCGCACGATGGACGCAGGCAAGCAGCAGGACCCGAGCCGGCGACGCCACACGCGGGTGGCAGTGCGCTGCCCAGTGACGCTGACCTTGGCAAGCGGCGCCGAGCGCAAAGGCACGACACTCGATCTGAGCACCGACGGCCTCTCGCTGTCGACCGACCAGCCGATCTCGCCCGGCTCGCGTTGCCGTATCCACCTTGCGGCGCTGCCGTGCCGCGGCGGCGTCCGTCCGCTGCAGCTCGATGCCCGGGCTTCCTACTCGTCCTACAGCGGGCCAGGGAGCTTCCGGGTCGGCATGATCTTCGTCGAGCCCGACGCCGAAAGCGAGAACGTGCTGGCCGATCTGGTCTCCTGAGGCCGGCCCGCGCCGCGGGCGCGTCGAGCGCGGCAGCCGCTGGCGCCCCGCGCCGCGCTCGATCGTCGGGGCAGTCGCCGGACGCGGCGCTTCAGTTGGCGCGGCCGCGTCCGATAACCCGTTCATGAACGATCGTGGGCAGCCGCAGGCGCTGCCATCGTCCGGCCCATGAGCACCCCAGCCCTTGCCTCCGAGATGCTCGCCGACGTGGCGGGACACGCCGCACGCCCGGCTGGCGCAGACCCATCGAATGCACGCGACGATGCGCTGCCAGCCGGCACCCGGCTGCACGAGTTCGAGCTGCAGAGCGTCCTCGGCATCGGCGGATTCGGCATCGTCTACCGGGCGCTCGACCGCGCGCTCTTGCGTGAGGTGGCGATCAAGGAATACATGCCGGGCGAGCTTGCCCGCCGCGGCGCCGGCGCGCACGTCTCGATGCGCTCGGCCGCACATGCCGAGACCTTCGCCTGCGGGCTGCAATCGTTCCTGAAGGAAGCGCAGTTGCTGGCGCGCTTCGACCACCCGTCCCTGGTCAAGGTGCACCGCTACTGGGAGGCCAACGGCACCGCGTACATGGCGATGCAGTATGTTGCCGGCCGCACCTTGAACGAGGTGCGGCAGGCCGACCCTGCCCCGCCCGACGAGGCCGGGTTGCGCCGCCTGGTCGAGCCGCTGCTGGGTGCGCTCGAGTTGCTGCACGAGCAGGGCGTCTACCACCGCGACATCTCGCCGGACAACATCCTGGTGATGCCCGATGGCTGCCCGGTGCTTCTCGACTTCGGCGCCGCGCGGCATGTCATCGGCGATCGCACGCAGGCGCTGACCGCCGTGCTGAAGCCGAGCTTCGCGCCGATCGAGCAGTACGGCGACATGCCCGGGATGCGCCAGGGCCCCTGGACCGATCTCTATGCGCTG
>CAJDUZ010000020.1_pt2 | contig 23530 bp, 21 predicted proteins | sample 7391221 | NCBI WGS metagenome assembly CAJDUZ01 (sample SAMEA7055692, study PRJEB34461) | soil metagenome | biome: terrestrial ecosystem; feature: Peninsula; material: soil | place: Antarctica | collected 2016
AGTGGAACGACCGCTTCCGCGACACGGTGCGCGCCTACTGGAAGGGCGACGAAGGCATGCTGCCCGCGTTGGCCCGATGCCTCACGGCCAGCGGCGACCGCTTCAATCGCCGCGGCCGCCGACCCTGGGCCAGCGTCAACTTCATCACCGCTCACGATGGCTTCACGCTGGCCGATCTCGTCAGCTACAACGAGAAGCACAACGAAGCCAACGGGGAGGACAACCGCGACGGCCACAGCGACAACCGTTCATGGAACTGCGGCGCGGAAGGCCCGACCTCCGACGAGGGCGTGTTCGCGCTGCGCGCGCGCCAGCAGCGCAACCTGCTGGCGACCTTGCTGCTGGCACAGGGCACGCCGATGGTGCTCGCCGGCGACGAGTTCGGCCGCAGCCAGCAAGGCAACAACAACGCCTACTGCCAGGACAACGAGATCTCCTGGATCGACTGGGAGGCGATCACGCCGGCCGACGCCTCGCTGACCGCGTACGTGCAGCGCCTGATCGCGCTTCGCCAGGAATACGCTGTCCTTCGGCGCAACCGCTTCCTGACCGGCGTCCGCGACGAGGAAAGCGGCACCCAGGATGTCACCTGGCTCAAGCCCGACGGCGAGGAAATGAATGCCGCCGCGTGGGGCGACCCGAACTCGCGCTGCCTGGGCATGCTGCTGGACGGGCGTGCCCCGGCCACGGGCATGGCCCGTGCGGCCGCCGACGCGACGCTGCTGCTGATCGTCAACAGCTGGCAGGACGGGCTCGAGTTCACGTTGCCGGCGCGTTGCTCGCAATGGGTCAAGCTGCTCGATACGACCGACCGAGACGAGCCTGCGCCGACCGCACGGAGTGCCGGGCAGCGATGCGGGATCGGTCCACGGTCACTCGTGCTGCTGATCGGGCAGGATTGAAGCGAGGCGGGAAGAAGCGATAATTCGAAACCCCGCTGAGCGTGCAGCGATGCGCGCCCTCGCGCACGACCCGGCGGCGAACATCGAGTGCGCATAGGTGAGCGAACGCCCTGGCCGTTCGCCACGCCAAGGTCTGGCGCCGAGGCTGCAAATTGTTCTCGCGCCGTGGCGCGCTCGAAGCGACGTCCAAACGGGTTTTCCAATGAGTGTCGATCGACGCAACAACGTTCATGTGCAGGGCAAAGGCCCTCGCACGATGATTTTCTCCCACGGCTTTGGCTGCGACCAGAACATGTGGCGCCTGCTGGCGCCGCATTTCGAGGATCGCTACAAGATCGTGCTGTTCGACCTCGTCGGCAGCGGCATGTCCGACCTGTCGGCCTACGACCGGGACAAATACGGGTCGCTCCATGGGCATGCCGCAGACGTACTCGAGATCCTCGAGGAACATGCCGACGGTCCGACCGTCTTCGTCGGGCACTCCGTCAGCGCCATGATCGGTCTGCTGGCCACCGTTGCGGCGCCGGAGCGCTTTTCATCGCAGATCATGCTCGGCCCGTCGCCCTGCTATATCGACGACGGCGACTACAGAGGCGGCTTCACCCGAGCGGACATCGACGGTCTGCTGGACACGCTGGAAGGCAATTACCTGGGCTGGTCCAGCACCATGGCACCCGCCATCATGGGCGCGCCGGAGCAGCCCGAGCTGGCGGCGGAGCTGACCAACAGCTTCTGCCGCACCGATCCCGACATCGCCCGGCACTTTGCCGGCGTCACTTTCCTGTCGGACCATCGCGCCGACCTTGCGCGGTCCACCACCCGCGCGCTCATCGTGCAGTGCAGCGACGACCTGATTGCCCCGCTGTCCGTCGGACAGTACGTGCACCAGGCCATGCCCGGCAGCGTGCTCGAGGTGATCGCGAACCAGGGTGAGGGCGAGCTCGCGACCGGGCGTGCATTCGTCGTCCGCTGCCGGACCCGCAGGCGCTCTTCGAGCACGCCCCCTGCGGACTGCTCGTGACGAGCGTCGACGGCACGATCCGCCGGGCCAATGCGACGTTTTGCACCTGGATCGGGCGCACCCCCGACGAGCTGGTGGACAAGCAGCGGCTGAGCGATCTGCTGACGATCGGCGGCCGACTGTTCCACCAGACGCATTGGGCACCGCTGCTGCAACTGCAAGGCTCGGTCGGCGAGGTCAAGCTGGAGCTGCTGCACCGCGACGGCCGCAAGCTGCCGATGCTGCTGAACGCCGTGCGCCGCCGCCATGGCGAAGTCCCTTACGACGAGATCGCGCTCGTCATCGTGACGGATCGGGACCGCTATGAACGAGAGCTGCTGCTGGCGCGCCAGCAGGCCGAATCGGCATCGAGCCGGCTGCGGGACTCCGAGCGGGAATTGCGCGCGGCCCAGGCGCAGGCGGCCAGCCGCGCTTTGTTTGCCGAGCAGATGGTCGGCATCGTCAGCCACGACCTGCGCAATCCGCTGTCGGCTGTCTTGATGAGCGCCCACTTGCTGGGCAGGAGCGAGCTTCCGATGAACCAGATGCGAGCCGTGAACCGCATCGTTTCGGCGTCGAAGCGCGCGCAGCGGCTCATCGCCGACTTGCTCGATTTCACCGAGGCCCGCCTCGGTCGCGGACTGTCGGTCGAGCCGAAGGAGCTTGCGCTGCACGACCTGGTGGCGCGCGCTGCGGACGAACTCAGATCTGCGTTTGCGGGCCGTGAGTTGCGCCACATACGCGTTGGAGCGGGCGCGTGCAACGGCGACTCCGACCGCCTGGTCCAGATGCTGGGCAACCTGGTCGCGAACGCATTCCACTACGGGGCGAGCGACCGGCCCGTCACCGTCACCACCGAGATCCAGGCAACGTTCTACCGGATCGCCGTGCACAACGAAGGCGAGCCGATCGCGCCGCAGATGCAAGCCGGGCTGTTCGAGCCGATGCAGCGGGGAGCGCAAGCGGGGCAGAGTCGCAGCGTGGGACTGGGCTTGTTCATCGTGCGCGAGATTGCGATCGCGCATGGCGGGCAGGTTGCGGTGCGATCGACGCGCGAGAAAGGCACGACCTTTTCGGTCACCATCTACCGCCACGGAATCCCGGAGGCTCCAAATCTCGAGAGCCGGGAGCCGTGACAACGACTCCAAAAACCTTCCGAGGTTCGGGAGCGAGGCGTCAGGATGATTATTAATCCAACAGGCAGTTGCCTTCGATGAAGACTAGTAGCGGCGCGTTCCCGCCGCGGTGCCGGTTGGCGTCGTAGCGGCTTTGCGGGGCCGGATCTTGTTCCACAGGAAGCCGGCAACGGCCATCAGGATGATTTTGCGCATGAGTGCTCCAATAGCGGGCCAGGCTGACTCGCACGGCGCGAGTTCTTGGCTGCTGACCCCAATGTCCACCATACGGCCCCCTCAAAAATTCCTTGTAGGCGACCAGCTGAAATCGCTGTCGTCGATTGTCCAGCGGCCACTGGAGTCACGAGCACGGAGCCGCCTTGAAGGCCGTCCACCAAGCCGCGAAGCGCAGGCTTTGTCGGGGATAGCGAGTCCGCCAGACGGAGACGCCACGCCCCAGATCTCCTCGGCTGGCCGCTATGAAGGTGAGCTTGAAACAGCCGTGCGGAGTAGATGACGGCAGTTCCCCGAGCACTGCTACAAGCTAGGCGCGGAGCATGTCTGGGACCCGGACGCGTCAAGCGAAGCCGATATGTCGCCCAGAAGGCGGCTTGCCGCATCCGGCAATCGCGCAGGAAACAGCAGTGCAGCGCAGCGCAGCCGCGCGCAGCGGGTTCCTGTTGCAAGTGCCAGAGATTTGCCAGAAGCCAACAAAAAAGGGCCTCCTGCGGAGGCCCTTTTTCTTGTCACCCGTCGCCAACACGTTGTCAGCGCAGGCAATTTTTCTGGTGGCCAAGGGCGGAATCGAACCACCGACACAAGGATTTTCAGTCCTCTGCTCTACCGACTGAGCTACTTGGCCGTGAGCCGGAGATTATAGAGGGCGGCCCGCGCCGCCCCTCACGCCACGCCACGCTTGTTGCGTGACAGGTCGACGCCGAGTTGCTTCAGCTTTCGGTAGAGGTGGGTGCGCTCCAGGCCGGTCTTCTCGGCGACGCGCGTCATGCTGCCGTTTTCCTGCGACAGGTGGAATTCGAAGTAGCTCTTCTCGAAGGCGTCGCGCGCCTCGCGGAGCGGGCGGTCGAGGTCGAAGCTTTGTTCGGGCTGTGGCCCGAGCAGCAATGGCGCGGCCGCCGGAACGGCGCCGCCGGTCATCGCGGCCTCGACCGTGAGGCTGGTTTCGGAGCGCACCACATGCAGCGGTGCGGCCAGCCGCGCCGGCGGTTTGGTCAAGCCCTGCTCGACGGCGCGCAGCAACTTTTGCAAGGTGATGGGCTTTTCGAGGAAAGCCATCGCGCCGAACTTGGTCGCTTCGACGGCGGTGTCGATGGTGCCGTGGCCGCTCATCATGATCACCGGCATCGTCAACTGCGACGTCGCAGCCCACTCCTTCAGCAAGGTGATGCCGTCGACGTCGGGCATCCAGATGTCGAGCAGCACCAGATCCGGTCGCATGCGTTCGCGGCACGCCCGGGCCTGGGCCGCATCTTCGGCCAGCTCGATGGTGTGGCCTTCGTCGGCGAGAATTTCGGACAGCAGGGCACGAATGCCGAGTTCGTCATCTACAACAAGTATCGTGGCCATCGGTCTTCAGTGCGCCCGGTTGTCCGTTGCTGTCGCGGCGGCCTCGACAGTCGAAGCAAATTTTGAAAATGATAACGAAACTTGCGTGCCTCGCGCCGTCGCCGCCGCTTCCGTGCCCTCGCCGGCCGTGCCGAGGTTGGCAATGCGCACGCGCGCGCCATGTTCGTCTGCGATCTTCTTGACCACGGCGAGGCCGAGGCCGGTGCCCTTGCTCTTGGTCGTCACATAGGGTTCAAAGGCCCGCCTGAGCACCTTGTCGGGAAAGCCGGGGCCATTGTCGATGACTTGCAAGCGCACCGCGCGCGCCTCGCCCTGCTCGTTGCGCGCAACCTCGGTGGCGACGAGGACGCGGCCTTCGATCTTGTCAGCGACGGCGTCGAGCGCGTTTTGCACCAGGTTGTGGATCACCTGACGGAGTTGCGTGTCGTCGCCGACGATGGGCGGCAGGTCTTCCGCAAGATTGGTGTGCAGCCGGCCGGCCTCCTGCGCCGCGCCATAGAGCGCAAGCACCTCGCGCACCACGACGTTGAGGTCGAGTGCGTGCAGGCGCGCGGCCGGCAGCCGGGCGTAGTCGCGGAACTCGTTGACCAGGGTCTTCATCGCCTGCACCTGATTGACGATCGTATCGACCGAGCGCGCGAGCATCGCCTGGTCGGCGCCGTCGAGCTTGGCGCCAAGCTTGTGCTGCAGGCGCTCGGCCGAGAGCTGGATCGGCGTCAACGGGTTCTTGATCTCGTGCGCGAGACGACGTGCGACTTCGGCCCAGGCCTCGCTGCGCTGTGCCGAGACGAGTTCGGTGATGTCGTCGAAGACCATCAGCCGCGCGCCCTGCGGCATGGCCGCGCCCCGCACCAGCAAGGTTACCGAATCGCGCTCGCCGGCCTCGGGGCTCGCGGCGTGCAATTCGAAGCGCTGCCACACCGCGTGCGCGAAATCGCCGAGCCCGGCGACTTCGTCGAGCCGGCGCCCGCGGTACGCCGACAGCGGCAGCCGCACGATGCGCGTCGCGCCGGGGTTGACGGTGTCGATGCGCCCCTCGCGGTCGAAGACGATGACGCCCGCAGTGAGGTTGTCGAGGATGGTCTGCAGGTTGGCGCGCGCGCCCTCGACCTGCAACACGCTGCGCTGCACCAGCGCACGCGCTTCCGAGAGCTGCTCGGTCATATCGGCAAACGAACGCGTCAGGCCACCGAGCTCATCGCGCGACGCGAACACCGCCTTGGCGCGCAGGTCGCCGTGCGCGACCTGGCGCATGCCCTCGGCCAACAGCAACAGGGGCCGCGCGAGTTGGTTGCCGAGCGCGACCGCCAGCAGCAAGGCGCCGAACACCGCGAGGATCAGCGCCAGGGTCAAGGTGCCGATGTACATGCGGCGCAGCCCGCCGCGCGCCAGCGCGCGCTGCTGGTATTCGCGGTAGGCCGCCTGCACCGCCATGGCGTTGCTGGCCAGGGTGGGCGAGAGCAATTGCGTCACGACGAGATAGCGTTCGCGCTCGCCGAGCGCGAAGCCGGCGCTCGGAATCGCCGCCAGCGCGCGCGCGCGCGGCGGGCCGGCGCCGGGGTTTTCCTCATCGAGGCCCTCGAGCTGGCTGACGACGCGGGCGGTGCGCGCCTGGCGCAGCAGGGCCGCATCCGGCCGCTCGGGCATCAGCCGCAGCGAGGTGCTGCCGGTCGTCAGCAGGGTCTGGCCGTCGTTGCCGACGATGGCAATGTCCTGCACCGAGAGCTGCTCGCGCAGCCGCTCGAGCGCCAGCGGTTCGATCGGGCCGCCGCTCTCGCCGATGCGCTCGGCGGCGAGCCGGGTCTTGGTGGCCAGGTCGTTGACGACGGCGTCGAGCGTGCCGCGGCCGAGATCGAGGCCGGCGTCGAGCGCGTTCTCGACTTTCACATCGAACCAGCTCTCGATGCTGCGCGAGACGAACTGGTAGCTCACTGTGTAGATGAGCACGCCGGGGACGACGCCGACCAGGGCGAAGATCGCCGCGAGCTTGAGCAGCAGCCGGCTGCCGAACTTGCCGCGCCGCACGCGCAGCAGCAGGCGCACAGCGGCGATGCAGATCACCAGCACCAGGAGGCTGGCGACAGTGACGTTGACCCAGAACAGCCAGACGTAGTGGCGCTCGTAGAGCGCCGGGTTGTTGGTGGTCAGCGACAAGAGGAATGCCAGCACCACCGCCGCACCGGTTGCGGCGACGGACGAGATCACCCAGACCCAACGCGTGGCTTTGGTCATGGCTGCGGCACGGTGAACGGCAAGGCGGACCGGCTCAATCGAGGCGCTGGGTGCGCTTGACCGAAAGCTGCCAATCGGGCTGGCCACCGATGCCGATCTGCATCGGCCGTGGCAGCAGATTGGTGTCGAGCCGCCAGCTGAACTCGATGTAGTGGCTTCCTTCGGCGACCTGGCCCGGCTCGGCGATCTTCCAGCGGGTGCCGCGGCTGATGGCAGCGAGCGCCTCGGCGCGCGTCGTGTAATTCTGGCTCAAGCCGCCAAAGGTGACACGGTAGTTGGATGTGAGCGGCTGGTAGACGATGCGCCAGATGCGAACCGCGTCGGCGACGCGGCGGTCGCGCCAGTACCAGCGGTCCTGGAAGATTTCGGCCTCGGCGACGAAAAACAGCGGCACCGCCTTGGCCAGCGCATCCTCGACGCTGCGCGACAGATCGAAATCCACCGCATAGCTGAGGTAGACGCCGTCCTCGTCGCGGCTGATGTCGAAGGTCGAGAGCTGTGCCTCGGTCGCTGCCGCCGGCCACGCCTGGCAGGCCAGCCACAACGCCAGCAGCAGCAGCACGCCCCAGGTGCGCCGCGGCTGGAAAGAGGGGAAAGCCGCTGCCGCGCCATGCATGGGAGGAGATCAGGTGCGATGTTTTTCGACAAGGGCGTAGAAGAAGCCGTCCGGCCCGGCGGCTTCTGGCAGCGCTTGATTGTCGGACAGTGGCAGCAACTGCCCCGGCGATGCCGGCGACGCAGCCAACCGGGCGTCGGGATGGCGTTGCAAAAAAGCCGCGATGCGCTCTTCGCCTTCGGCCTTGAACACCGAGCAGGTGCAGTAGAGCAGCCGGCCGGCGGGCGCAAGCAGCGGCCACAGCGCGGCCAGCAACGCATCCTGGCCGCATGCCAGTGCCGCGATGTCGGTGGCGCGGCGCAGCCAGCGCACGTCGGGGTGGCGCCGCACGATGCCCGAGGCACTGCACGGCGCATCGAGCAGGATGCGATCGAAGGGCCGGCCGTCCCACCAGGCGTCAGGCGTAGCGGCGTCGGCAGCAAGTGTGCGCACGCTTACGGATGTACCCAAGCGAAGGCGCTGCAAGGTCTGGGCGACGCGCGTGAGCCGCACGGCGTCGCGATCGAGCGCGAGCAAGTCGATGTCGGCAAGCTCGAGCAGATGCCCGGTCTTGCCGCCCGGCGCCGCGCAGGCGTCGAGCACTCTTGCGCCCGGAGCGAGATCGCCGGCGAGCAGCAGCGGCGCGGCCAGTTGCGCCGCCGCGTCCTGCACCGAAACATCACCGGCGGCGAAACCCGGGAGGCGGGCGACCGGGCACGGCGCATCGAGCTGCACCGCCTGTGGTGTGCTGAAGGCCACCGTCCCCTGGATGGCGCCATCGCGCGGGCCGTTGCCGATCACCGGGCTGGCGCAGTCCTCGTCGCCATCAGGCGCCTCACCTCCATCGCGTCCTGCAGCCACGCCGCAGCCGGCAACCGGCGCGTCGAGCCCACGGGCGGCAATGCCGGCCCCGGCCAGGCGCTCGACATAGGCCGCAGCGCTGCTGCGGCGCGCATTGACACGCAGGCTCATCGGTGGATGGCGGTCAGCCGCGGCGAGAATCGATTGCCAGTGCCCGGGCCAGTCGCGCTGCAGGCGCTCGATCCACCACAGCGGGTGGTTGTAGCGGGCCAGCGGCTCGCGTTCCGCGGCGCCGACCCGCTCAGCGCGCTCGCGCAGGAAGCGCCGCAGCACTGCATTGACGAAGGCGGCGCCGCGCGGCACGCGCCGGCGCGCCGCGGCGACCGCCTGATCGACCAGCGTGTGTTCGGGGTAAGGTGGCTGGCCGCTCGGCCAGAGCAGCGCAAGCGCGCTCAGCAGCAGCGCATCGAGCGCCGGTGCCGGCGGTTTGGGCGCCAGACCGGCGCGCAACACCAGCGCCGAGCCGAGCCGGCGCAGCACCTGAAAGCTGAGGGCCTGCGTGCCGGCACGTGCCTCGGCCGGGCACTGTGCCAGCGCCTCGGTCAGCGAACGTCCTGAGCGCACCGCCTGGACCGCGTCGGCGCAATGGTTCAGCAGGCGCGACAGCGGCAACGACCCGGCAGGATTTGCATTCACGCGGTCCAGTCTACGAGCATGCCTTGCGGGCGCCGCACCGATGCGGGTACCGGAAGAAGAGCCGCGCTCGCGGCCGGCCCGGCTGCGGTACCCTAGACGATCCGGGAACCGAAGGTGATCAATGGCTGGTGAAACATCGACCCTGAGCCGCAGCAAGGCCGAACCTTCGGCCTTGCCCGCGTCCGAGCGCATCCGCAACCGGCTGATCGACGCCGGGCAGCGCTACCACGCCAACGACAACATCGCCCACTTCATCGAAGGCCACGAGATCGACGAACTGCGCCACGAGGTCGAGCAGCACATGCAGCAGGTGCTGCGGGCCCTGGTCATCGATACCGAGGGCGACCACAACACGCACGAGACCGCGCGGCGCATCGCCAAGATGTTCCTGACCGAGGTGTTTCACGGACGCTACGTGCCGATGCCGGCGGTGACCGAATTCCCCAACATCGAACGCCTCAACGAGCTGATGATCGTCGGCCCGATCAAGGTACGCAGCGCCTGCTCGCACCATCTCGTTCCGATCATGGGACGTGTCTGGATCGGCATCCTTCCCAACGAGCACTCGAACCTGATCGGCCTGAGCAAGTACGCGCGCATCTGCGACTGGATCATGAGCCGGCCGCAGATCCAGGAGGAAGCGGTGACGATGCTCGCCAATGAATTGCACGAGCACGTCAAGCCCGATGGACTGGCGATCGTGATGGAGGCCGACCACTTCTGCATGCATTGGCGCGGCATCAAGGACGACGAGTCGATGATGACCAACAGCGTGATGCGCGGCGCCTTCCTGAAGGACGCGAGCCTCAGACGCGAATTTCTGTCGCTGCTGTCGAAGAAGAACGCCCGGTAAGCCTGCCCCAAGCTCACGAGGAACTGCCATGCTGGTCCGATTGATGTATGCCAGCCGCGTCGCCGACGCGGTGAAGCCCGAAATGCTGGGTGCGATCCTGAAACAGTCGAAGGCGAACAACGCGGCGGTCGGCGTGACCGGTGTGCTGTGCTTTTGCCTCGACACGGGCGTTTGCATGCAGGTGCTCGAAGGCAGTCGCAGCGAGGTCAACCGGCTCTATGGCCGCATCGTGCGCGACGCGCGCCACCGCGACGTCGAACTGCTCAGCTACGAGGAAATCGTCGAGCGCAGCTTCGGCAGCTGGCCGATGGGCCAGGTCAACATGAACCGGCTCAATCCGGCCCTGGTGCTGCGCTACTTCGAAACGACAGCGCTCGATCCGCACGTGATGCCTGGCGCTGCCTCGCTGGCCCTGTTTCGCGAGTTGGGGGCGACCGCCTCGGTGGTCGGGCAGAGTTGACGCGCGGCGCCCAAGGGCGCCGCGATTGTCTGCGACAGGCCGGCCGTGAGCCGGCCGCGGTCAGCTGGCTGACCCGCCGTGCGCCTCGACGGCCTCACGCGCGCAATCGGCGCGCGCCTGCATGTTCTCGTTGTCGGTGCACTTGGACATCGCGCTGCGGAAGCTGGCGCTGCCCATGTTGTTGCCGCTGGCGCTGCCCATGGCGTTGCCGCTGGAGTTGGCCCTGCTGTTGCGGGTGGATCTGGAGTGAGCGCCCGACTTCTTCTCGTGTTCGCTCTTCCAGGTCAGCTCTTCACCGCTCGCCCGCGCCTTCTTGCTCTTGTCCATTTCGGAGTCGATCTTCTGGTGCAACTCGTGGGTGCCCTTGCGGACCGATTCCTTCAGATGCTCGGCCTTGGCCTTGATCTCCGGCGTCGCGGTGCCGCCCGAGTCGTTGGCGGTGGCTGCCGGGTTCCTGGGCGACTGCATCGGCACCTGCTGCGCCGATGCGCCGGCGGCGAACAGCATGGCGGCCGCGAGCGCAGCGGCGTGTAAGACGGGTCTGAATTGCATGGAGGGCTCCTGGAGATCGTTGTGGAATGCCTCGGCACATCGCGGCGATGCTGCCGAGTCGCACCCTGAACGGGCAAGCGCCGTGCCCACGACGGCGCCCAGCGGCACGCAGCGGCCTCGCCCGCGTCCAGGATGCGCGCTAGGCTCGGCGCTTGACGACCTTCGTCGCCGGGGTCTTGCGGGCGGCGGACGCCTTCTTCGCCGCTGCCTTCTTCGCCGGTGCCTTCTTCGCTGCGGCGGCCTTGGCCGGCACCTTCTTGGCCGCGGGGGCGGTGACCGGCATCTCGGCTGGGGCGACCGCCGTCTTCTTCGCCGCCGGCCGCACGGCCCGCGGCTCGAACTCGAACACCACCTTGCCCTGCTTGGCGTCGTAGGCGAGGTAGGCCTTGAACTTGCGCCGCGTCTTGTTGGAGACGAAGCCGTCGAGCAGATCGGTCTTGCCGCCGGCCAGCAGCTTGCTCATCTGCTCGCGCGCGATCGGCTGCTGCAGGATGATCTTGCCGCTCTTGAAGTCGCAAGTGACGTGCTCGCCGACCGCGTGCTCGCAGACATAGCTGGTGCCGTGTTCGAAGACGCGGCCGTGATCCTTCGGGCACGGCCCGAGGCTTTGCTGGCCGGAGAAATCGACGGGTGCGCCCGATTCGCCCTCCTTTTGTGCGTCCTCGCCGAAGTCGAATTCGAGCTTCCAGTTGTCGATCTCGGTATCCAGGACGAGCTTGATCTCGGCGGTGAACGGCCAGCCGGCCTTCGAGCGAAAGCCCTCGAGCGGGCCGATGCGCTTGTCCTTGATGAAACGCTCGACCTCGCCCGGCTCGAACGCGCGGCCGCCCGGCGTCTTGCTGATCGAGAAGCCGCAGCCCTCGGTGGCCGGTGCATCACCGGCCGCCGGCTTGCCGGTGCAGGCATAGCGCCGGTAGTTCTCGCGCACGACGCCGCCGCAGCGCGGGCAGGGGGTCTGCAAGGTCGCGTAGTCGCCGGGAATGGTGTCGCGGTCGTATTCCTTGGCCTTCCTGACGATGCGCTCGGCCATCTCGGCGACGTCTTGCATGAAGGCGTCGCGCTGCAGCCGGCCCTTTTCCATCTCGGCCAGGCGGTACTCCCAGTTGCCGGTCAGCTCGGGTTTGGTCAGGTCCTCGACACCCAGGCCACGCAGCAAGGTCATCAGCTGGAAGGCCTTGGCGACCGGCACCAGTTCGCGGCCATCACGGTGGATGTACTTCTCGTAGATCAGGCCTTCGATGATCGCCGCGCGCGTCGCCGGCGTCCCCAGGCCCTTCTCCTGCATCGCCTCGCGCAACTCATCGGCGTCGATGAGGCGCCCGGCGCTTTCCATCGCCGACAGCAAGGTCGCTTCGGTGTAGCGCGCCGGCGGCTTGGTCTTGAGCGCCTTGACGTCGACGCTCTCGGTGCGGGCGATCTCGCCCGCCGCCACCGCGACGAGACTCGCGTCGTCCTCCTGCGCCTCGCGGCCGTAGACGGCGAGCCAGCCGGGCTTGACCATGACCTTGCCGTTGGTCTGGAACGCGAGCTCGCGCGCGACACCGCCGACCTGCGCCGCGACGGTCGAGATCCGCGTCGTCAGCAGGAATTCGGCCGACGGGAAGAACACCGCGAGAAAGCGCTTGGCGACCATGTCGTAGAGCTTGGCCTCGATCTCCGAGAGACTGCGCGGCGCTTGTTGGGTCGGGATGATCGCGAAGTGATCGGAGACCTTGGCGTTGTCGAAGACGCGGCGGTTGGGCCTGACGTAGCCGGCCTCCAGCGCGCTGCGCGCATGTGGCGCGAGCGCTCGCAACGGGCCCGGCATGTCTTCGCCGGCAATCATCTGCACGGTCTGGCGCGCCACATCGAGGTAGTCCTCCGGCAGCGCCTTGCTGTCGGTACGCGGATAGGTCAGCACCTTGTGCTTTTCGTAGAGCGCCTGCGCGATCGACAAGGTCGTGCGTGCGGAAAAGCCGAAGCGCGAATTGGCCTCGCGCTGCAAGGTCGTCAGGTCGTAGAGTTGCGGCGGTGCCTGAGTGCTCGGTTTGGCCTCGTCGGTGACCCGTGCCGGCTGGCCACGTGCGGCGTCGGCAATGGCCCGCGCGTCGTGCTCGTTCCAGATGCGGTCGGCGCGCTGCTCGGCGTCGTCCGGGTTCTTCTTCCACTTCGGGTCGAACCACTTGCCTTCGTACTCGCCCGCCTGCACCGCGAACTGTCCGCGGATCTCCCAGTAGTCGCGCGCGACGTGCTTCCTGATCTTCTCCTCGCGCTCGACCATGATCGCCAGGGTCGGCGTCTGCACGCGCCCCACCGTCGTCAGGAAGAAGCCGCCGTCGCGCGAGTTGAACGCCGTCATCGCGCGCGTGCCGTTGATGCCGACCAGCCAGTCGGCCTCCGAGCGGCTGCGCGCCGCATCGGCCAGCGGCAGCATCTGCTGGTCGCTGCGCAGCCGCTCGAACCCCTCGCGGATCGCCTGCGGCGTCATGCTCTGCAGCCACAGGCGCTTGACCGGGTGGCGCGACTTGCTGTACTGCTGGATCAGGCGAAAGATCAGCTCGCCTTCGCGGCCGGCGTCACAGGCATTGATGAGTTCGGTCACGTCCTTGCGCTTGACGAGTCGGACGATCGCCGCGAGCCGCGACTTGCTCTTGTCGATCGGGTTCAGCTCGAAGTGCGGCGGGATCACCGGCAGGTTGGCAAAGCTCCATTTGCCGCGCTTGACGTCGTACTCCTCCGGCGCCTTGATCTCCAGCAGGTGGCCGACCGCCGAGGTCACGAGGTAGCGCTCGTTCTCGAAGTAGTCGTCGTGCTTTTCGAACTTGCCGGTGCTGGGCGTCAACGCGCGCACGATGTCCTGCGCGACGGAGGGCTTCTCGGCAATGATCAGGGATTTGCTCATGGTTGTTTCTTGGCTGCGCTCGTGGCTGGCGGGTGCGGCGTCCATACAATGCCGCTCTCGCGCGCACGTGCACACGCGCGCGCACCCATGATTTCAATGTACCCAAAGACGCCGATGACGCAAGCGCCCGCCGCCAGCCTGCCCGCCGCACCGCGCGACCGGCGCCGCATCCAGGTGCGCCGCTCGGGCATCCACGGCAAGGGCGTGTTCGCCTTGAGGCCGATCGCCAAGGGCGAGCGCATCCTCGAATACAAGGGCGAACTGATCACCTGGACCGAGGCGCTGCGGCGCCATCCGCACGACCCCGAGCAGCCCAACCACACGTTTTATTTCCACATCGACGACGAACACGTCATCGACGGCAAGGTCGACGGCAACGCCTCGAAGTGGATCAACCATTCGTGCGCGCCGAACTGCGAGGCCGACGAGGTCGACGGCCGCATCTTCATCAAGGCACTGCGCGCGATCAAGCCCGGCGAGGAACTGAACTACGACTACGGCCTGGTCCTCGAAGGCCGCCACACGAAGAAGATCAAGAAGCAGTTCGAGTGCCGTTGCGGCGCCAGGCGCTGCCGCGGCACGATGCTGGCCGACAAGTGATGGACTGGCGGGTCGACGCGCTGCGCCTCGGCCTCGACCCGCTGCTGCCGGGGCTGGCCATCGAGGTCGTCTCCGAGACGGCGTCGACCAACACCGATCTGCTCGAGCGCGCGCGCAGCGCTGGCCGAGCGGGCATCGGGCCTTGCCTCCTGATTGCCGAGCGGCAAAGCGGTGGCCGCGGCCGGCTCGGCCGGCGCTGGCTTTCGGCGCCCGGGGCCTCGCTGACCTTTTCGCTGGCACTGCCGCTCGAGGCCGCTCCGGGGCTCTCGCTCGCGGTCGGCGTGGCGCTGGCCGATGCGCTCGAGCCGCCGGCGGATGCTGCCGGCGCGCTGCGCATCGGGCTGAAGTGGCCGAACGACCTGTGGCTGACCGAGCCTGCGGTGGCCTCGGACGGCCGGGCCCCGAGTCCTGAGAGCAATCGAAAAGCCGCGGCGAAGGCCGCCCCGCGTGGCACGGCGGCGCTGCCGGGCCGCAAGCTCGGCGGCATCCTGATCGAGACGATCGCGGCGGGTGCGACCCGGCTCACGGTCATCGGTGTCGGACTCAACATCGGGCCGCTGGATCCGGCAGCAGCGGCTGCCCCCTCATCGTCCTCCGCGCCCGAGCTGACGAACGGCTACGCCTGCCTGAAGGAGCTCGACGCACAGGCCGATGCACCGGCCGTGCTGCAGACGGTCGCGCCGGCGCTGCTGCGCGCCTTGCAGATGTTCGAGCGCGATGGCTTCGGCGCCTTTCGCGAGCCTTACGCGGCGCGCGACCTGCTGCGCGGGCGCGCGGTGACGACGACGCAGCCGGGTGCTTCGGCCGGTGTCGTGCAAGGCGTTGCCGATGATGGCTGCCTGCTGCTGCAGACGCACGGCGCCCTGCTGCGCATCGCCAGCGGCGAGGTCAGCGTGCGCGCCCCTGGCGCATCGGCGGCGTGATGCTGAGGGCGCTGGTGCTGGCACTGCTGGTCGCGAACCTCGGGTTCTACGGCTGGTCGCGCGGCTGGCTCGATGCGGTGGTCGGCGTCCCGGCACAGGGCGACCGCGAGCCCGAGCGGCTGGCACGCCAGGTGCGGCCCGAGAGCGTCGCCATCCTGCCGCCGCAGGCCAGCGTCGCGGCGGCACCGGTCTGCCTCGAGGCCGGCCCGTTTGCGGCGGCCGAAGCGGCCGGCGCCGCCCAGGCCTTGCGCCAGGCCGCGCCCGGCCTCACCTGGCGCGACGTGACGCTGGAGCGACCGGGCGCCTGGACCGTCTATCTCGGCAACTTCCCGGCACGCGACGCGATGCTGCGCAAGGAGGACGAATTGCGCCGCATCGGCATCGACTACGCCGAGACCGTCTTGCCCGGCGAGAGCGAGGCGGGCCTGGCACTCGGCCGCTACGAAGACCGCGGCGAGGCCGACAAGGCGCTCGCGGCCTTGCAACAGCGCGGCGTGCGCGGCGGGCGGGTGCTGGCGCTGGCCGCGGCGTCGAGCACGCACGTGTTCAGAGTGGAGGACGCCGACACCGCGCTGGCAGCGCGCCTCGGCGCGCTGAGACTCGAGGCGCTCGGGCGCGGTTTCTCGGCCTGCAGCAAGGACAGAAACGCGTCCTGAGGTCAGCGTCGCGATCGGGCGCGGCGTGGCCGCACAGCGACGAGCACCATCAGGGCGGCGAACAGACCGAGCAACGTGGCGACACCGAGCGCGCCGCCACCTCCACCGCCGGCACCTCCACCGCCGCCACCGCCGCCACCGTCGTTGGCCGGCTCGCCACTCGCCGCCAGCACCGCGGCACGGCTATCGAGCATGCCGGCGCCGCAGGTCGCGGTGTTGCAGTAGCACTCGAGCTGATCGACGGGATTGCCGGATGCGTCGTTGTGGGGTGCGACACAGACCGGCGTACCGCTCGTGCCACCGTCGGTCGGAAACGGCCGTGCGCCGCCCTGCAGCAGTGCCGTGATGCGGCTCGGCGCGATCGACGGCTGCACCGAGAACATCAGCGCCACGGTGCCGCTCACCAGCGGCGCTGAAAAGCTCGTGCCGACCGAGTACCTGAAGCTGTCGGTGTAGATCGACCCACCGTTGCCATTCGAGACTGGCGTCGTCGTGCCTGAATTGCTCGTGGTCAGGATCGGATAGAGGCAGGGATCGGTACTGGCGGCATTGACGCAGTTGCCACCCGGTGCACTCAGCGCGATCTGCGGCCCGACATCGGAAAAGCCCACCTTGGTGCCGACATCGCGCAACCCTGCGACCGCGATCACACCGGCGCAATTTGCCGGCGTCCCGACCGAGTGCCCGACGCTGTTGCCTGCGGCCGCGACGACGACAACGCCTCTTGCATTGAGTTGCGCCACCGTTTCCGTGTAGGCTGAGTTGCAGCCGCCGGTGCCGCCGAGGCTCAGGTTGATCACGCGCGCCGGATTGGCGTTATCGGGCACGCCGTCGACGTGGATCCCGGCGGCCCAGTTCATCCCGGCGATGATGTCGGAATCGTAGCCGCCGCACTTGCCGAGCACCCGCACCGGCAGCATCGTGACGCCGCGGCCTACACTGGCCATGCCGGTCGCGTTATTGGTCGCCGCACCGATCAGCCCGAGTGTCCCCGTGCCGTGCCACGTGGACGCGTTCATGACGTCGGCTGCCGTACAACCGATGTCGTTGGCCGGGCTGTTGACATCGGCATCGGTCACCCAGTCGCCAGGATCCGACGCCCCCGCGTGGCGACCGTTGACGCCGGGTTCGTTGCGGATGAACGCATTGCTGATCATGTCGTAGCCGGGCAGCACATTGCCGCCCTGCAGGTCTTCATGATCGAAGCGCACACCGGTGTCGAGCACCGCAACAACGATGCCGGAACTGCCGGTTGTTATGTCCCAGGCGCTTTGCGCGTCGATGGCCGACGGGGCGGTGTTCGCACCGGTGCCCGCGGCGCCCGGCGGCTTCAGATACCACTGGCCGACGAGCGGGCCACCGGATGACGGCGAGCCGGGCCGGTCATAGCCGCGCGTGACGTAGTAGGGGTCGTTCGGCGCCGCGAGTGCACGACGGCGCACATCGGGCACCGCGTACTCGACATCGGGCTGCGCCGCCAGTTGCGCCGCGAGTTGCGCCGAATCGATGCCGCTGGCGGCGACGACCTGAGTGCGCTCGGCAATGCCGGGCCCGGCCACCAGCGAAATGCCAACACGCCGGCCGAGTGCTTGCGCCAGCCCGGCGCGGCGCTCGGGCCCCGACAGCGAGTTCGCCAGCGCAGACTTTGCGAGCAACGGCGAATCGGCCTTGTACTTGACGATGACGCGTGCCCGCGGCGCGGCGGCCGGCGTGCTGCCGGGCGATGCCGAAGCGGCAGCCACCACCGCCACGCCGGCCGGATTCGGCGCAGGCTGCGCGTGCGCTCCGGGCAGCGCGAGCAAGGAGGGCAAGACCACATACAGCAGAGTCAGCACGGTAGGGCGCATCGGGAGTCTCCGGCGGATCAGGCGATCCTGGCTGTCGTTCTCGGCCGCATGGCCTCAGGAGCCGGCACGCTTCAGACTGTCGCGCTCGACCTCCGCAAAGGCCTGGCGGTCGGCGCGCATCCGCTGCAGCGCCGCATCGCATTCGGCGCTGCTCGCGCAACTCAGGGTGAGCGCGTGCCAGCGCGGGCCGACCGCTGCCGCGTAGTGCACCGGCACGCCGGCAATCGAACTGGCCTGACGCACCAGCACCAGCGGATCGGCCGAGGCGTCCTGCAGCTTGACCAGCACCCGCAGTTGTTGCGTCGGCTCCCGCTGATCCTGAGGATCGGCCGCCTGCATCGCGCAGGCGGCCAGGCCGCTGAACATGAGGCTCGCAATGCCGAGGCTGAAGCGCATGCAGGCGTGTGAGCAAGCAGCGGGCCCGGCGTGCCGGAGCCTACTTCGCGCTCATCAGCGCGACCGTGGTGTCGAGCATGCGGTTGGAAAAACCCCACTCGTTGTCGTACCAGCTTGCCACCTTCACCAGCCGCCCGGCGACCTTGGTCAAGGTCGCATCGAAGATGCTCGAGGCCGGGTTGTGGTTGAAGTCGATGCTGACCAGCGGCTCTTCGTTGTAAGTCACGATACCGACCAGCGGGCCCGAATCGGCCGCGGCCTTCATCACGGCGTTGACTTCCTCGACCGTGGTGTCGCGCGCGGCGATGAAGCACAGGTCGACGAACGAGACGTTGATCGTCGGCACGCGCATCGCAAAGCCGTCGAGCCGGCCCTTCAGCTCGGGCAGCACCAGGCCGATCGCCGACGCCGCACCGGTCTTGGTCGGGATCATGCTTTGCGTGGCGCTCCTCGCGCGCCGCAGGTCCTCGTGGTAGACGTCGGTCAGCACCTGGTCGTTGGTGTAGGAGTGAATCGTCGTCATCAGGCCCTCGACGATGCCGATCTTGTCGTTGAGCGGCTTGACCAGTGGCGCCAGGCAATTGGTGGTGCAGCTGGCGTTGCTGATGACGGTGTCGGTGCGCTTCAGGATGCCGTGGTTGACGCCGTAGACGATGGTGGCATCGACGTCCTTGCCGCCCGGGGCCGAGATGATGACCTTCTTCGCGCCGCCCTTGAAGTGCGCCGCGGCCTTTTCCTTGCTGGCGAACAGACCGGTGCATTCGAGCACCACGTCGACGCCCATCTCGCCCCACGGCAGGTTCGCCGGATCCCGGTTGGCGAGCACTCGGATCTTGTCGCCATTGACCACCATGTACTCGCCCTCCACCGCCACGGTACCGGGGAACGGCCCATGCGCAGTGTCATGGCGTGTCAGGTGCGCGTTGGTCTCGGGTTTGCCGAGATCGTTGATCGCGACGATGCGGATGTCGTGCTTCTTGCCGTCTTCGTAGTGCGCACGAAGGATGTTGCGGCCGATGCGGCCGTAGCCGTTGATGGCGACGTTGATGGTCATTGCCTTTTCCTCGCTTTACTCGATTTCGTCGATTGCTGAGCCAAAACCTGGCGCACCGTGGCCGCGACGTTCTCCGCCGTGAAGCCGAAGTGCTCGAACAGCGCCGGCCCGGGCGCCGATTCACCGAACGTGTCGATGCCGACGACGGCTGCGCAGCCGTATTTCCACCAGCCGTCGGTCGCGCCCATCTCGACGGCAATGCGCGGCACGCCGCAGCCTTGACGGTCACACTGCATCACGCTTTGCTTGTAGGCGCTTGGCTGCCGGTCGAATACCGTCGTCGACGGCATCGAGACGACGCGCACCGCAATGCCCGTCTCTGCCAGCTGCTGCTGAGCATGCAAGGCGAGCTGGACCTCGGAGCCGGTGGCGATCAGCACCGCCTGGGCGCGCCGGCGCAAACCGACTTCGCTCGGTTCGGCCAGCACGTAGGCACCCTTGGCGATCTCATCCAGCGCCGCCTTCGGTGCATAGGCGAGACTCTGCCGCGACAGCAGCAAGGCGCTCGGCCGCGCCTTGTTCTCGATCGCGCAGGCCCAGGCGACAGCGGTCTCGGCGGTGTCGCACGGCCGCCAGACGTCGAGCCCGGGAATCAGCCGCAACGCGGCCGCATGCTCGATCGCCTGGTGCGTCGGCCCGTCCTCGCCCAGGCCGATCGAATCGTGCGTGAAGACGTGCACGACCCGCGTCTTCATCAGCGCCGCCATGCGGATCGCGTTGCGGCTGTAGTCGCTGAAGGTGAGAAAGGTGCCGCCGTACGGGATGAAGCCGCCGTGCAGGGCGATGCCGTTCATCACCGCCGCCATGCCGAACTCGCGCACGCCGTAGTTGATGTGGCGCCCGGGGCGGCCGGCCGCGTCGAGCTGCGGCGCGCCGTCGGCACCGAAGCGCAACGGCGGCGTGCGGCTCGTGTTCGTCAGGTTGGAGCCGGTCAGGTCGGCGCTGCCGCCGAGCAGTTCGGGAAGCACCGTCGTGAAGGCCTCGAGCGCGATCTGGCTGGCCTTGCGGCTGGCGACGGTCTCGGCGCGCGTGTGTGCGGCAACCGCAGCATCGACCGCGGCCTGCGCCCAGCCGGGCGGCAGTTCGCCACGCAGCCGGCGTGCGTATTCGTCGGCGAGCGCCGGGTGCGCCGCACGGTAGATTGCAAAGCTCGCCTCCCAGGCCGATTCGGCAGCCGCTCCCTGGGGTCGCGCGTCCCACTGCGCGTACGCGGTGTCGGGAATGACGAACGGCGCGTGGCTCCAGCCGAGCGCCTCGCGCGTGAGACGCACCTCTTCGGCGCCGAGTGCCTCGCCGTGCGCCTTGGCGCTGCCGGCGCGGTTGGGCGAGCCCTTGCCGATCGTCGTCTTGCAGCAGATCAAGGTCGGCCGATCGGCACCGCGTGCGGCCGTGATCGCGACATCGACGGCCTCGACGTCGTGCCCATCGACCTCGCGGATCACGTTCCAGCCGTAGGCCTCGAAGCGCCTGGGCGTGTCGTCGATGAACCACGGTTCGACCTGGCCATCGATCGAGATCCCGTTGTCGTCATAGAGCGCGATCAGCTTGTCGAGCCGCCACGCGCCGGCGAGCGCGCAGGCCTCGTGGCTGATGCCTTCCATCAGGCAGCCGTCGCCGAGGAACACATAGGTGCGGTGGTCGACGATGGTATGGCCGGGGCGGTTGAATTCGGCCGCCAGCAGCTTCTCGGCCAACGCCATGCCGACCGCGTTGGCCAGGCCCTGGCCGAGCGGCCCGGTGGTGGTTTCGACGCCGGGGGTGAGGCCGCTCTCGGGGTGGCCGGGGGTGAGGCTGCCGAGCTGACGGAAGTTGCGCAGCTCGCTCAACGGCAGGTCGTAGCCGGTCAGGTGCAGCAGCGCATAGAGCAGCATCGAGCCGTGACCGTTGGAGAGCACGAAGCGGTCGCGGTCGGCCCACGCCGGGTCGGCCGGGTTGTGGCGCAGGTGCCGGCCCCACAGCGCGACGGCGACTTCGGCCATGCCCATCGGCGCGCCCGGGTGGCCCGAATTGGCCTGCTGCACGGCATCCATCGCCAGCGCGCGGATCGCGTTGGCCATCAAGGCCGATGCGTCCGCGGAGGTCTGGGGGCTGGGGACGGTGGCGGCCATGCGTTGCGGCTCCGGTATCGGGAAAACACTTATTTTACCGGCGCGGCCTGGGCGCGGCCGGCGCGCGAGACGTACCCGTATGCCTATGGCGCACCGTAGACTGCCCGCATGAAAGCCATCATCCTCGCCGCCGGACGTGGCGAGCGCATGCGTCCGTTGACGGATCATTGCCCGAAGCCGCTGCTCAGGGTCCACGGCAAGCCGCTGATCGAGTGGCACCTCGAGGCGCTGGCCAAGAGCGGCGTGCGCGAGGTCGTCGTCAACACTGCGTGGCTGGAAGAGCAGATCGTGGCCGCGCTCGGCGACGGCTCGCGCTGGGGCCTGGCGATCCGCTATTCGCTGGAAGGCCGCGAGCACGGCGGCGCGCTCGAGACCGCGGGCGGGCTGAAGACCGCCTGGCCGCTGCTGGGGGACGCTGAAGCGTTCTGGTACGTCGCGGCCGACGTCTACGCCCCGGGCTTTGCGTTCGATGCCGCGGCGCTGCACGGCGGTGCCGCGAGCCACCGGCTTGCGCATCTGTGGCTGGTCGAGAACCCGCCGCAACACCCCGACGGCGACTTCGGAATCGCAGACGGCCTCGCAACCGCGGGACGCGACGGCGAGCGCTACACGTGGTCGGGAATCGGCGCATTCAGCCGCACTTTCGTCACCGGGCTCCTGCACGATTTGCCGCCGGGCCGGGCGGCGCGGCTGCGGCCTTATCTCGATGCGGCAATCGTCCAGCGGCGCATCGGCGCCGAGCCTTATGGCGGGACCTGGGCCGATATCGGCACACCGCAGCGGCTCGACGCGGTGAACGCGGCCGGCGCGTAGCACCGACGCACAACGCCGTCGCACAACACCGGCGTCCAACAGCGGCGGTCGGCGCAGTCTCGCGCGACGTCCGCAATGCGCGCCTTCAGCGCAACCCGGGCGTCACGCGGGCGCGCGCTACTGCGCCAGCGGCGCGCTGATCGCGTCGATGCGTTCCATCACCTCGGGCGTGAGCTTCGGGATCACGTCGACGGCGCCGAGGTTGCTCTGCAGTTGCGACAGGCGCGAGGCGCCGGTGATGACGCTGCTGACGTGCGGGTTCTTCGCCGCCCACGCGATGGCGAGCTGCCCGACCGTGCAGCCGAGATCGGCGGCGATTTCCTCGAACTGCGCGACCGCGGCATTCTTCGCCGGATCGGTCAGGTTTTTTTGCAAGAAGCCCATGCCGTCGAGCGCGGCGCGGCTGCCGTCCGGGATGCCGCTCTTGTACTTTCCGGTCAGGAGCCCGCTGGCCAGAGGGCTCCAGGTGGTGAGGCCGATGCCGATCTCCTCATAGAGCCGCGCGTACTCCTCCTCGACGCGACGGCGGTGGAACAGGTTGTACTGCGGCTGCTCGACCACCGGCTTGTGCAGGTGATGGCGCTCGGCAATGCCCCAGGCGGCACGGATCTCTGCGCCCGACCACTCGCTGGTGCCCCAGTAGAGCGCCTTGCCGCGCGTGATCATGTCGCTCATCGCCCAAACGGTTTCCTCGAGCGGCGTGTGCGGGTCGGGCCGGTGGCAATAGACCAGGTCGACGTGGTCCAGCCGCAGGCGCTGCAGCGAGCCGTCGATCGCCTGCATCAGGTATTTGCGGTTGAGTGTGTTGGTGGCGTTGACGACGTCGGCGCCGCGCGGCTCGAGGCCCCAGTAGAGCTTGGTCGAGACCACGTAATGCAGGCGCGGCCACTTCAGCGCGCGAAACGCCTCGCCCATCAGGATCTCGCTCTGGCCCTTGGCGTAGGCCTCGGCGTTGTCGAAGAAGTTGATGCCGGCGGCCATCGCCGCGGCGAGCATTTCCTGCGCCGCATGGCTGTCGACCTGGTTGTGATAGGTGACCCAGGAGCCGAGCGAGAGCTCGCTCAAGCGCAGGCCGCTGCGGCCCAGACGTCGGTATTGCATCGGATTCCCGTGGGTTCTGGAACAGCCACGAGACTAGCCGAATCGGCCGCAGGACTCGTGATGTTTCCATGGTGCAGCCATTGCTACTACCGGGTGCAGGTCTGGCGCTCTTGCGGCCGCACCCGGCAGAACCACGTCATGCAGCGCTCGAGAGGCGCCAGCGGCCAGCGCCGATGGCCTCCCACGACGTAAAGTGCGGCCATGCAGCACCCTTCGATCGCCACTTTTGCCGCGCGCCGCGCTCAGCTGGCTGCCGCGATGCGCAGCGCCGGCGGCGGCCTCGCGATCATTCCGACCGCACCGGAGCGTCAGCGCAACGCCGACAGCGATTACCCGTATCGTCACGACAGCAACTTCCACT
>CAJDUZ010000063.1_pt1 | contig 23377 bp, 25 predicted proteins | sample 7391221 | NCBI WGS metagenome assembly CAJDUZ01 (sample SAMEA7055692, study PRJEB34461) | soil metagenome | biome: terrestrial ecosystem; feature: Peninsula; material: soil | place: Antarctica | collected 2016
TCGACGATGATCGGAATCGTCATGACCACCGAACCGGCCATGATTGCGCCCCAATTGATGCCTGAGTAGGAAACGAAATCGAAAATCGCGGGCGGCAGCGTCTTGGTATCGCGGCCGGACAGCACCAACGCGAACATGAAGTTGTTCCACGAGAAAATGAACGACAGGATCCCCGCCGTGGCAATACCGGGCGTTGCAAGCGGCAGCAAGATGCGCAGGAAAGCGCCGATCGGTGTCAGACCATCGACCAGCGCGGCTTCTTCCATCTCCTTGGGTATCGACGCAAAAAAAGACATGAGCACATAGAGACTCACCGGGATCAGGATGAACATGTGCGAGAGGATCAGCACGCTGTAACTGCCCACCAGGCCCGCCCGCGCAAAGATGTAGTACCACGGCACGAGCAGGCAAATGCCGGGAACGATACGTGCGAGCAACACGAGTACGGCCGACTTGGTCATGCCGTAGCGGTTCATCGAATAGGCGGCGGGAACGCCGATCACGAGCGAAATGACCGTGGCCCACACCGCGACCCAAAGGCTGTTGAAGACGAACCTGAGATAGCGGTCGTTACGGAAGACGTCGATGTAGTTTTCCAGCGTCGGCGTGAAGACGAGCGCGCGGCGCACGTTGTGGATATCGACGTTGGTCTTGAACGACGCCAGAACCATCCAGACGAGTGGTGCAATGAAGACGAAGATGACCACGGCAATCATCACCACGCGGAAAACCGCATAACGGCTCAAGCGCCGACGCGCGCGCGGGTGCTCGCCAGTGACGGCTTGGGCGCTCATGCTGAAGTGGCCTGGTTGCGCCGCAGCGTGAGCAGCGACAGCACCATGAGGATGAGCGCCAGGAACAGCATCAACACCGCCGACGCCTGCCCGTACGCATCGAACTTGAAGGTCAGCGTGTACGCGTAGATATTGAGCGTTTCCAACTGGTGGAAAGAGCCGCCGCCGGGCCCTTCGGTGGCATAGAGCAGGTCGAAGGTCTTGAGCGCATCGATTGCACGCAGGACGATCGCGGTCAGAATCACCGGGCGCAGCAGCGGCAGGGTCACATAACGGAAACGCTGCCACGCGTTGGCGCCGTCGATGCGCGCGGCCTCGTCGGGCGCATCGGGCAACGCGGTCAGGCCCGCGAGCAGGATGATCGTGATCATCGGCGTGAATTCCCAGATGTCCACGAAGATCACCGTGGCGAGTGCCGTCGACGGGCTGGAAAACCATGACTGCGGCGGGATGCCGATCCAGCTCAGCACGTAATTGGCAAAACCGACGTTGGGATCAAAAATGAGTTGCCACATGAACGCCACAGCCACCGGCGTTGCCACGAACGGCAGCAACACGGCCACGCGCACCCATTGTTGGCGCTTGAATGGGCGTCGCAACAGCAATGCAATGCCCATACCCGCGGTGAGTTCGCCCGCCAATGCAACGGCGGTGAAAATGATGGTGCGCGCAACGGCGGGCCAGAAGCGCTCAGTATCCGTGAGGACGCTGAAGTAGTTGGCGAAGCCGATCAACTCGAACGGCGTGCGCACCGAGCCTTGCGCGTTGGTGAGGCTCAGATAGACGGTCCAGAGCAGCGGAAAGCCGATAAGCGCGGCGATGAAAAGCATCGCCGGTGCGGCAAACAGCCACTTCATGTGGGCGTTGGCCCAACGCGATGCGCGCTCCCGCGAGCCGTTGCGGGAAGGTCTTAGAGGCAAGGTTTGCGCGGCCACGGCGTGGGTCAGCCGAACAGCGGTGAGACGACGCTATTTCGCGTCGAGGATCTCTTTTTGGAACTGCGCGGACGCCTGGTCGGCCGCGGCGTTGGAGTCGCCGCCCGTCATCGCGACGACGAACGGTTTGCCGACAATCTCGCGCGCCTGACTGACCTTGATGACGAGCGGCCGGTCGTAACCCACCGCTTCCTTGGCGTTGGCATTCATCGCTTCAACCAATTGCGCCGGGAAACCTGCGGTTCCGCCCGCATCTTTCCAGACCGACAGCCGCGCGAGGGGGTTGCCGGCCTTTTGCACTTCCAGCGTCATTTGCGGGCTGGTGGCCCAGGCGATGAATTTCCATGCGTTGGCCTTGTTGTCGGACGCGTTGTTGATGCCGATGGCCCATGACGGAATCGAATACGGGTGGGCGCCCGCCGGGCCCGCCGGGAACGGCGCGTAACCGACTTTGTCGCTCACTTGGGAGTTCTTGGGGTCAGCGACTTGCTGGTACAGGCTCGACGCATCGCTCCAGAAAGCCGCCTTTCCCTGGGCGAAGATGGCGGATGATTCCGGCCAGCTCATCGACGTGTTGAGCGGCTTGGGGCCGTAATCGCGCAGCAGCCCGCCGTAGTACGCGTAAGCTGCCTTGGACTGCGGCGTGGCAATCTGCGATTTGTCGTCCTTGTCGAACCATTCGCCGCCAAAACTGTAGAGGAAGCTCGAGAACTGCGTGACACCGACGGAAATACCTGAGCGCGCGACGAAGCCGGCGATGCCGGGGTTTCCTTCGGAGATCTTCTTCGCGGCAGCGCGCAGCTCATCCAGTGTTTTCGGAACTTCGAGACCGGCCTTTTGCAACAGGTCCTTGCGGTAGTACAGAACTTCGGTCTCCGTCACGAGAGGCACACCGACCACTTTGCCCTTGTAGGAGGTCGTGCTCACCGCGGACGGGATGAAGTCGGCCCAATTCCAACTCTTGTCCTGCTCCACGTCTTTGGACAAGTCAGCCAGGAAGCCCGATTGCGCGAACAGCTTGCCCTCCTGCAGCGGCCGATACATCATCACATCGATGTCTTTGGAGCCGGCGTTGAGTTTGACTTTGTAGTTATCGGTGAGCTGGTCTTCCGCGAGCTGATCGACCACGACCTTGAGCCCGCTCTGTTTCTCGAATTCGGGGATCTTCGCGCGCACGGCGACGGTCCACGGGTGGTTGGCCATCGTCACGTGCAGGGGGGTGGACGCCTGTGATGCGCCAGCTCCCTTGCTGGCACTGCCCTCCTCGCTCTTGCTGCAGGCAGCCATCGTGCCTGCGACCAGGATGACTGCGCTCGCGAGAGACGCCTTGAGAAAAATGTTGCGCTGCATGAAGAAATCCCCTTCGTGTAGTCGCGCGGCTGAAGGTGCAAGAGCCTGCAGGGTTCTCCGCCGCTCTATGTATGGCGCCACGTGGCAATCGGTATCATAAGACTGGAGCACAACAAAGAAGAGGCTGCTTTCGGATGGCCATTGTCGAACTCAGACATACGAGCAAGCGCTATCCCGGGAGCCCATCGCTCGCAGTCGCCGACTTCAATCTCGTCACTCAAGACGGGGAGTTCGTGGTGCTGGTCGGGCCTTCCGGCTGCGGCAAATCCACGACCATGCGCATGATTGCCGGGCTGGAGGAGCACACCGGCGGTGACATTCTCATCGGCGGGGTGAACGTCAACGGCTTGGCGCCTAAGGATCGCGACGTGGCCATGGTGTTCCAGAGTTACGCGCTTTACCCGCACATGAACGTGCGTGAAAACATGAGCTTCTCGCTCAAGCTGCGGCACACCGAAAAAGAGGCCATACGGCAACGCGTGGAGGACGCCGCACGCGTCCTCGGGATCGAGCCGCTTTTGGAGCGCAAACCCGCCGCGCTTTCGGGCGGTCAGCGTCAACGGGTGGCGCTCGGTCGCGCGATCGTGCGCCAGCCGCAGGTGTTTCTGATGGACGAGCCGCTCTCCAACCTGGACGCCAAGCTGCGCGTGGATATGCGCGCGGAGATCATCAAGCTGCATCGCACCCTCGGCGTCACCACCTTCTACGTCACGCACGACCAAGTCGAAGCCATGACGATGGGGCAGCGGATCGTGGTGATGCGCGACGGCAACATCGAGCAGATCGACGCGCCCAATACCCTTTACCAGGAACCGGCCAACCGCTTCGTGGCGGGTTTCATCGGCACGCCATCCATGAATTTCCTGGATGCGGAAGTGGCCGATGATGTGGCACGCGGCCGGGATTTTTCGCTGGCGCTGGATGCCAAAGGCTTGGGCACGTTGCAAGGCCGTGACCGCGTCTGCGCCGGGATCCGGCCGGAGCACCTGCATCTCGCCCGCGACGCGCATCCTGGCTGCTGGCTGAGGGGCGTCGTGGAAGTGGTCGAGCCGCTGGGCGCGCATACGCTGATCCATGTGCGCGTTGGAGCCGTGGCCGTCACCGCGCAGATCGCACCCCATCATGCGGTGGCGATCGACGATGCCGTGACGCTGGCGTGCAGTACGGAGCAGCTTTACTTGTTCGACCCGAAAAGCGAGGCACGACTCAAGGGCATTCGGCATCCGGACGCGGACCTTTGATCCGAAACATACCCGCTGCGTCCGATGGTGCAGTTCATGGCGCAACGCAAGCTGGATTTCGAGTCGAGGCCCCCGTTGCGGCGCCCTCTTCGACGAGAAGACCCCCGAGCGAGCGACTCGACAGCCGCGACGGCTACCAGAAGCGCACCCGGATGCACGCGCCGGCAGCGCCGAGCCGAAGATCCCCAAGCTGCGCCAGCGCAGCGACTTCCTGAGTTCCTGGAGCCGAGGTGCCGGAGCATATTTCCTGCCGCGCGATGAACCTTTTTCGTTCGCAGAGGAATCAACCGGAACCCAGAGGTTCGGATGTCGCCCGATCAAATCGAGTATGGATACACACCTGCCGCAGCGAATGCTGCCGAGCCGGTGGAAGCGCATCTGATCGCCAGGATCGCGGCACGCGACCCACGGGCCTTCGAAGAAGTCTACCGTGCCTACCATTCCCGGTTGACGCGCTTCCTCGATCGCCTGACCCGACGCGCGGGGCTGGTCGAGGAAGTGCTCAACGACACGATGTTGGTGGTCTGGAACCGGGCCGACAGCTACAACGGCCAGAGCAAGGTCTCGACATGGATCTTTGCGATTGCCTATCGCAAGGCGCTCAAGTCGCTGAAACGGTTTGATGAGGCCACCGAAGACGAGGAGCAAGATCAACGCGTGTCGTCCGATGCCGGGCCCGAGCAGGAACTGGGACGACGGCAGATGCGCAGCGCGCTGGACCGTGCGCTCGAGGGGCTGACGCCTAATCACCGCGCAGTGATCGAGCTGACTTATTTCCACGGCGTCGGCTATCGCGAGATTGCGCAGATCGTCGATTGCCCGGTCGACACGGTGAAGACGCGGATGTTCCACGCACGGCGGCGGCTGCGTGCATTGCTGGTCGGCAATCTGGAGGATTGGCTGTGAACGGCCGAATCGTTTCGATCGACAGCGAGCAGCATTTCGAGGCCCAGTTGCTGCTGCCCTGGTACGTTGCCGAGAGTCTCGAGGAGGCGGACCAGGCGCGTGTCGAAGCCCACCTTGCGGATTGCGCGCGCTGCCAGGCCGATGTGGCATGGCAGCGGCGGCTGCAGGGTGCGCGGCTCGAAAGTCCGACGGAGGGGGATGTCGAGCGCGGGCTTGCGGCTGCGCTGTCGCAGATTGCGAGTGAAAAGGGCGCGTCACGCGGAGCCCGGGCCGCCAGGCACGTTGCCGCACGATGGCCCGGGATTTCGTGGTGGCGTATGGCGTTTGCCATCCAGTTCGCGGCAACCCTTGGTCTGGCGCTGCTGGTGTTGTCGCCGCGACCCCCCGAAGCCGCCTACCACGCATTGGGTGCTGCGCCGACGCTCGGCGCAGATTTGATCGTCGTATTCCGCGCCACGGCGACTGAACCCGAGATTCGCCACGCATTGCGCGCGAGCGGCACCCACCTGGTCGGTGGTCCTACCGTCACCAATGCCTACCTGCTGGGGGTTGACGCGGCCCAGCGCGCGAGTGCGCTCGAGCAGTTGCGGCAGGCGCCCGCGGTCGCCGAAGTTCATTCGCTCGATGCCCGGCCATAGCGATGCGGCGAGTGCTGACGCTGCTGCTGGCGTGTGCGCTGTCCGGGCCATTCGCCGGCACCGCATGGGCGGGTGGCGCAAGCGCGCACGAGCCGGCGGCCCTCGAGTCGCAGCGGATTCTCGTCATGCTGCACCTGCCCGCGCCGCACTATCGGCCCGGTGCAGACAATCTCGACAGCTACGGCGACGCCGGCGGGCGCAGTGCACGCCGCCGCATCGCCGCCCATCTGGCGCACGAATACGGGCTGACGCCGCTGAGTGATTGGCCCATGCCGGTGCTCGGCGTCGATTGCGTGGTCATGTCGGTCGGGGCGAACCAGACCCTGGAACAGGCCGTGCAGGGGCTCGCGCAGGACGGCCGCGTCGCCTGGGCGCAAGCCATGCATGTCTATAGGGCGCAGCGTGACCTGCAGTACACGCTCTACGATCTGCAACCCGCCGCGCACGAGTGGCAACTTGCTGCGCTGCACCGCATCGCGACCGGCCGCAACGTTCGGGTCGCGGTCATCGACAGCGCGGTGCAGGCCGACCACCCGGATTTGGCCGACGCCGTCCAGAGCAGCGAAGACTTCATGCCGGAGCCATCGCAAGACGCCGAAGCGCACGGCACCGCAGTGGCCGGCATCATCGCGGCGCGCTCGGACCGGCAAGTGGGCATCGTCGGCGTTGCGCCGCAAGCACGGCTGATGGCGCTGAGGGCGTGCCGGCAGACGCCCGGCGCAACCCTGTGCGACACGCTCAGCCTGGCGAAGGCGCTCGACTTCGCGGTCCGCGAGGGCGCGCAGATCATCAACCTCAGCCTGGGCGGCCCACCCGACCGCTTGCTTGCCGAGTTGATCGACAGCGCGCTCGCGCGCGGCATCACGGTGGTGGCCGCAGTCGATCGTTCGGCCAAGGACGGCGGCTTCCCCGCCTCGCACCCCGGCGTCGTCGCCGTCGGCGATGAAACACGGGCGAGTGCGATGCAGGGTGCGATCATGGCGCCGGGGCGCGATGTGCCGACGACCGCGCCCGGTTCGAGTTGGTCGGTGGTTTCGGGAGCGTCGTATGCGGCGGCCCATGTCAGCGGACTGTTCGCGCTGCTGCGCGAGTTGCAGCGCACGCCGACGGCATCGCACGGCACTGCTACACCGGTCATGCTGGTGCTGTTGGCCGATGGCCGCGTCGATGCCTGCGCCACGCTGCAGCGAGCCGTGCCCGGCGCCGTCTGTGGCCGCGCACTGGCGCATTCGGAACGGCCGCTCGCTCCTTGAGTGGCCATCACGGCTGCCTCGCCGAGGTGTGTGGGGAAGCACGGCGCTGGCAGTGCTGCTGTGCCTGGCCGGTAGCGCCAGTCGCGCGCAACTCACTGGCAGCATCGGCGCCGATTCCGACTACCGGTTTCGTGGGGTCTCGCTCAGCGATTCCCGGCCCACCGTGCGTGCCAGCGTGGATTGGGACGGCACGAGCGGCTGGTATGCCGGGGCCACCGCCAGCACGCCCGCATTCGCGCGCGACGAGCGTTACCGGTGGCTGCTGGGCTATTTCGGCTACGTGCGCCGCACCCCGAGTGGCATCGATTGGGAAGCCGGTGCCACCGGCTCGTGGCCGTTCGACGACGCACGCCACACCGATGCGGAGGCATATGCCGGCCTTCTCGGCGAGCGCTGGAGTCTGCGGCTCTACTACGCGCCTGACTACTTCGGTCAGCGCGTGCAGACCGTCTACACCGAGTTCAATGCCGCCGTGCCGATACGGCCGCAGCTGCGGTTGCTGGGCCACGTCGGCGTGCTGGCAAGCATCGGCGGCCAGCGCGACAGTGGCGAGCGCGTCTGGCGAACCGATGTGCGTTTGGGCGTCGGCGTCGCGCTCGACCCGATCGACTTGCAGTTGGCCTGGGCCGGTGCGAGCCGCGGCGGACCGGCGACGGACGGCGCGCGACACGGCAGCTGGCTGCTGAGCATCACTCTCGCGTTCTGATATCGCGGCCGATACCCGAATTGTCCGGGCCCCGCCCGAGATTCATTTGAACCTTGCACGGACGCGCCGGTATTCACCGGCAGGGTCCTGTCGGTCCCGCATACGGCGAACACGAGGTGGAGAACTGGATGAAGAAATTCAAGGCGACCCGGATGGGATTGGCGTTCGGCCTGAGTGCCATGGCACTCGCGGGCTGCGGCGGTGGCGGCACTGCCGGCGGTCTGTATGGCAACGGCACAGGCGGCATGGGAACAGGCGGCACGACAACGGGCGGTGGTACCCCACCGGGCACGATGACCGGCCCCTATGCCATGACCAATCTGGTCTCGAGTCTCGGCACCGGCGGCGGTGTCTACAGCAGCGGCAACACCGACCGCAACCTCGTCAACGCTTGGGGCCTCGCGTTCAACCCGCAAGGCTTCGTCTGGATTGCGGACGAGGCGACGTCCAAATCGACTCTGTATGACGGACACGGCGTGCCGCAGTCACTGGTGGTCTCGATTCCGGCCGGAGCGGGTGGCAGTGCCAAGCCGACCGGCATCGTCTTCAACGGAACTTCGGACTTTCCGGTGACGCAGGCGGGCAAGACCGGCGCCAGTGCCTTCATCTTCGTCGGCGAGGGCGGCACGATCTCGGGCTGGTCGCCGGGCGTGAACGCGACCAACGCCATCACGGTGATCGACGGCGCATCCGCCGGCAAGGTCTACATGGGCGCGGCGCTGGCCAACAACGGCAGCGCCAACCAGCTCTATGCGACCGACTTTCACAACCGGACTGTCGATGTTTTCGATCGCAGCTTCCACAAGATCACCGTGGCCGGCGGCTTTGTCGATCCCGCGCTGCCCGCCGCTTATGCGCCGTTTGGCATTCAGGCGATCGGCAACTCCATCTACGTCACCTACGCGCAGCGTGACGCGCAAGGTCAACAGATGACGGGCGCCGGACTCGGCCTCGTCGATATCTTCGACACCGCCGGCAACTTGAAGAACCGGCTGATCGGCGCCGGTGGTTCTTTGAATGCGCCGTGGGGCGTGGCGATGGCGCCGGCGAACTTCGGCGCATTCAGCAACGATCTGCTGGTTGCCAATCTCGGCGACGGCAGGATCAACGCATTCAATCCGACCACCGGCGCCTTCGTCGGTGCACTGAGCGACGCCACCGGCAAGCCGCTTGCGATCGACGGCCTCTGGGGCATCGGCTTCGGCAACGGGGTCGACAACCAGCCCAGCAACACGCTCTTCTTCGCTGCCGGCCCCGCGGAATACGCACAGGGCGTCTATGGGCGCATCGACGCTCAATGACAAGAGCGGCGCCCACCTGCGCGACTTCCCTCGATCGTTCTTTCTTTGTTTCTCGATCCTTCATCCTCACCAGGAGAAAACCATGCACCGCAGATCATTGACAGTCGCAGCCTTTCTGATCGCTCTGGCGTCGCCAGGCTGGGCCTCCGGCGGAGGAGGAGGAGGAGGAGGTGGTGGTGGTGGTAGTGGCGGCGACGGCACGTCGGCGGCCCAGACCGATCCGGACTTCGCGGCCGGCGAGGCGGCGGTGCAGTCGCAGGACTGGCAGCAGGTTATCGCCCGCATGGGAGCCGTGACGCAGCGCGATCCGCGCAACGCCGACGCATGGAACGAGCTCGGCCACGCGCATCGACTGACCGGCGACCTGGCGCGTTCGTTCCAGGACTACCAGAAAGCCCTTGAGATCGACCCGCGGCACCGCGGCGCGCACGAGTATCTCGGTGAGGCCTACCTGCAGGCCGGCAAACCGGCACTCGCCGAGGCGCAACTCAAGGTTCTCGACAAGCTGTGCTTGTTTCCGTGCGAGGAATACAGCGATCTGAAGCAGAAGGTCGAGGACTACAAGCAGGCGCATCCCAAGACCGCCGGACTCTGAACGCGCAAGGCCATCCCGACCGACCGGCCGGCTCGAGAGTGTGACGGAGGCAGCATGCAAAGCAACGAAGGCACTTCGGCCCTGGCAGGCACCCACGCGGCGCCGCCGCGCCGCCTGGCGTATGCGCACGGGTTCCGGTATGCGCCGCCGGCGCGCCGGCTGCATTGGCTGATGGCATTGCTGATCATCTCCATGATCGGTCTCGGTCTTTACATGGTCGCGATCGAGAAGCAGCCGCGTGCCGAGTGGTATTTCGGCCTGCACATGTCGATCGGCGTCACGCTGGCGGCGCTGCTGCTTATGCGTCTGGCCTGGCGCTTGCGGCATCCGCCGGCCGCGCTGCCGGCGTCGGTGCCGCGCTGGCAAGCGTCAGCGTCGCGCCTGGTGCACTGGCTGCTGTATGCGCAGATGCTGGTGATGCCGCTGGCCGGCTTCGGCGGCGCCCTCTTCAGCAAGCCGGGCGCCACGGTCTTCGGCCGCAACCTGCGCTGGGTCGCGCCCGACCATGCGGTGTCACATGCTTTGCTGACACTCCATTCGGCGGTCGGCTGGGTGCTCATGGCGACCATTGCGCTGCACGTGCTGGCCGCGGTCAAGCACGCTGTGCTCGACCGCGACGGCGTCTTCCAGCGCATGTGGCCGGCGGCTTGACGGGCCGAACGCCCACCCGGCGCGCGCCATGCACCTTTTCGTCATTCATCCGATCTGGCTGCGCGTGACGCATGGAATCAATGCGCTCGTGGTGCTGATCATGGTCACGAGCGGCTGGCAGATCTACGACGCTTCGCCGCTCTTCGATGCAATCTATTTCGCTCCGGGCATCACCCTCGGAGGCTGGTTGGGCGGCGCGCTGCAATGGCACTTCGCGGCGATGTGGTTGCTGGTGTTCAACTTCACCGCCTATCTCGCGCTGAATCTGGGCTCGGGGCGGTTTCACGAGAAGCTTCTGCCGATCAGCCCAAGCGCCCTGATGCGCGATCTGCGCGCCGCCTTGCACGGGAAGCTCGGGCACGCAGACCTGCGGCATTACAACGCGCTGCAGAAGTTTGCGTACCTCGCGGTGATCCTCGACCTGGTGATCTTGATCCTGTCGGGCCTGGCGATCTGGAAATCGGTCCAGTTCCCCGCATTGCGCGATCTGATGGGCGGCTACGACAACGCGCGCATCGTGCACTTTTGCGCGATGAGCTTCCTGCTGCTGTTCTTCGTCGTGCACCTTGTGATGGCGCTGCTCGTGCCGCGTTCGCTGCTGACGATGATTCGAGGTCGTTGAGATGTTCTCTTCCCGGAAGCATTCCCATGGCAGCGCGCCGTTCGCACTCGACGCCGACTCGATCGTTCGCGATGCCGTCAAGGAGGCGCGGGGCGATCTGGCTGCGCCGCTGCGCCGCTTGTTCGGCCAGCGTCTGCTCTGCCTGGGCGGCTTGGTGATGCTTTCGGGCTGCCAGCTGACCGACGACGAATCGGTCAATGCGATGCTGCGCCGGATTTCCTTCCTCAACGATGACGCGCAGGCCTTGCTGTTCGACCCGAAGAAGATGGCGCCGACCTATTCCGAGTCGATGATCACCAGGCCTTTTCCGTTCAACGCCTTCTACGACATCGATGAAGTCCCGCAGGTCGACGCCCCCAGCTACCGCCTGAAGGTCGATGGCCGGGTCTCGGGCAAACGCAATTGGACGCTGGACGAACTGCACGCGCTGCCTCAAGTCGAGCAGATCACGCGGCACATCTGCATCGAGGGCTGGAGTGCGATCGGTCGCTGGGGCGGCATCCCATTCGCCACCTTCCTCGCGCACGCGGGCGCCGACACGCACGCGAGATACGTGGCGTTCGAGTGCGCCGACCAGTATTTCACCAGTCTTGACATGCCGAGCGCCTTGCATCCTCAGACGCAGTTGACGCTGCGCTACGACGGCGCGGTGCTGCCGCGCAAGTTCGGCTTCCCGATGAAGCTGCGCATCCCCACCAAGCTCGGCTACAAGAATCCCAAGCACATCGTCCGCATGACCGTCACGGACCGGTATCCGGGCGGCTATTGGGAGAACCAGGGCTACAACTGGTTTGGCGGCGCATAAGCGAATTTCCTCGTGCCATCCCGGCACTCCCTTTCTCCGGAGGTTTAATGTCCTATCGATTCAAGATGCGTCCGGCCCTGGTGACCCTGAGCCTTGCCGCCCTGACCTCGGCCGCGCCTGCCGCCGGCCCCGCGAGCCAACCCACCCGCATTCGCGGCGAGATTGTCTCGGCCGCCGCCGACTCGCTCACCGTGCACCGCGGTAGCGGCGACACCGTCATGGTCGCGTTCGATGCGAAGGTGCCTATCGCCGCACTGAAGGACATCGGGCTCTCCGATATCAAACCCGGCACCTTCGTCGGCACGGCCGCCAAGACAGGCACCGACGGCACGATGACGGCCACCGAGGTGCTGGTCTTCCCGGAATCGGCCCGCGGCAGCGGCGAAGGCCACTACGCCTGGGATCTGGGGCCACACAGCACCATGACCAATGCCAACGTCGACGCCATTGTGAAAAGCGCCGATGGCCGTCATCTGACGCTCTCGTACAAGGGTGGCACCAGCGAAATCACGGTACCGCCGAACGTGCCCGTGGTGACCTTCGCGCCCGCCACCCGCGCCGACTTGGTGCCCGGCAAGAAGGTCTTCATCGTCGCCACGCCATCCTCGCCAGCGCACTTCGCCGCCCGGCGGATCGTGGTGGAAAAGGACGGCGTCGCGCCACCGATGTGAAGTGAGCGCCAGGAATTGCGACCGCCTTCCTGCCGGCTTTCTCGGAGCATCACTTGCCCCGCGTCGCTGGAGGCGTACCGGCAGTTTCCTTTCCTGCTCGACCATGCGGCGACGAAAGGGGCCATCAACACATCAACATGCCGCGGAGCATGATGTGCCAGTCGCGGACGGCCACGCAGAAGCGAGATGGGCATTGCTGCAACCGCGACTCTCGAGCGGCACGGCGAGACGAGCGTCATCGACGTCCGGGCGCTTCGCGCAACGGATCTGCCGGCGCCGCGGCCGCTACGGTCGAACCCGGTCGATCTGCAACGCGACCTGCGAGGCGCCGGTCTTCACCGTAGGGCTGACGCCGAACAGATCGCCGGCCGCTGGCGTCGCATCGCCGCTGCGCGAGATGCGGGCCTCGATCTGCACTTCGGCCTCGCCCGACAGCCGGGCCTGCGGGCTGATCGCGAGCGAGTCGTCGAGGCGGAATTGCAGCGGCAGATCGGCGACGCGCGCACGCTGCACGGCCAGCGGCATGCGGCGGCCGTCAACCGGACGTGCGAACACGAACACCGTGTCGGTAGACCGCACCTTGCCGAGCAGTTGCGGCGCGAGCGTGACGCTGCCGCTGACAGCAGCATCGCCAACCACGGTACGCCATGCAGATGGCAGCGTCGAGGCAGGCTTGTCGACGGACGCGGCAGCGACCGCGGCGCGCCGCGTTCCAGCCGCCAGCGGACCGATCTCGGCCAGCCTCTCGCGCAGCCATTTCGCTGCGTCGGAGCCGGGCGGCAGGTGCTCCAGCAGGCGCTGCCAGTGCTGCGCGGCTTCGGCGAAATCGCCGCGCTGAGCCGCCGCAGTGGCGGCCAGCGACAAGGCCATCGGGTTGTCCGGATCGAGCCGCAGAGCGGCGCGCGCCAACTCGAGCGGGCGTCCCTCGAGCTTGCCACCGGCCTGTGCGACCAGCGTGTCGGCGTAGTCCATGAGCAGCACGGGATCGCGCTCGAGGCCGTTGCCGATGCGACCGAACGCGGCTTCGGCCTCGGTGTAGCGGCCGAGTGCGTGATACGCGCGCGCCAGGATTGCCCAGCCCTTCGGATCCGGCTGCTTCGCGAGCCGTGCCGCCAGGCCGGCGACCATCTGGTCGATCTCGGCAGGGGTCCTCGCCTGCACCGCGGCTGCCACCGCCGGTGCCGCCTCGGGCAGCATCGCGGTCGGCACGCCGAGCCAGGCGTAGAGACCGGTCGCCGCGAGGGGCAGCGCAACCGCGAGGACCAGCGACGTGCGCCGGGTCCGACCCCTTCCTTGCGGAGCGGCGACGTCGGCATGGGCCGTGTCCTGCAGCAAGCGCCGCTGCAGCTCGGCGCGCGCTTGTGCACGGTCGGCGGCGGCGAGCATGCCGGTCGCGAGGTCGCGATCGAGCTCGGCGAGCTGGTCGCGGCAGATGCCGGCGTTGATTTCCTGTGTGGTGGCGTCGCGCTCGGCGCGGCCGCTTTGCCAGGGCCGCAGCAACAGCAGCACGGTCACGCCGACCAGGCCGAAGGCGGCGATCAGGAACGTGCCCATCAGTGTTTCGACGCCAAGCTGCGGCGAGCGCGCGTCATGGCCGATCCCCGTAGAGGAGGTGTGCCACGCGTTCCTGCTCGGCCGACGACAGCGGCGTGCCGCGGCTCGGCCGCCGGCCCAGGTAGCGCAGCAGCACGATCAGCCCGAGCACGAGAAAGACGAACGGGCCGCCCCACAACAGCCAGGTGCTGGGCCTCAACGGCGGGCGGTGCGTGCGGATGTCGCGCCGCAGGTCTTCCGCGAGCGCGGCGGGCGAGACGGCCAGCGACTCGTTCTGGCAGACCGGACAGCGCAAATCGCCGGCAATGCCGAGCAGGCGCTGCTCGACCGCTTCGTCGGCGGCGAGCGGCGCCGCTTCACGTGCCGAAACGAGCGTCGCACCCAGGCACAGACAGGCGAGGACGAGGCCGCAGAGCAGGCAGGCACCGCGCCTCACTTCTGCAGCTCCGCGCTCTTCAACTCGGCAACGAGCGGAAGGATCTTCGCCTGCAGGATGTCGGCGCTGATCGGACCGGTCTGCTTGTAGCGGATCCTCCCCGCCTGGTCGATCACGTAGGTCTCGGGCACGCCGTAGACGCCATAGTCGATGCCGACGCGGCCGTCGGCATCGACCGCTGAGCGCAGGTAGGGATTGCCGTGCTCGGCGAGCCAGCGCTGCGCATCGGCCGGCTTGTCCTTGTAGTCGAGGCCGATCAGCGGCACGATGCCGCTGCGGGCGATGTCCATCAGCACCGGGTGCTCCTCACGACACGAGCCGCACCACGAGGCCCAGACGTTGAGCATCCAGACCTGGCCTTTCATCGCGGCCGGGCTGAAGCTCGCCGGCTCGGCGGCTCCTTCGGCAACGAGCAGCGGCAGTGCGAACGCCGGAGCGGCCTTGCCGACCAGCGGCGACGGCAGCTCGCGCGGGTCGTGGTTCAGACCGATGCCGAGGAAGACCACGAGACCGAGGAACAGCGCCAGCGGCAGCAGGTAGCGTTTCATGCCGCCGCACCCTGCAGCGCCGGCGCGCGACGCTTGAGGCGGTAGCGCCGGTCGGCCGCCGCCAGTGCACCCCCGAGACCCATCAGCAGCGCGCCGCCCCAGATCCAGCCGACGAACGGCTTGTAGTAGATGCGCACGCTCCAGTCGGTGCCGCCGGCAAGCGGTTCGCCGAGGGAGACGTAGACATCGCGGGTGAAACCGCTGTCGATCGCGGCCTCGGTCATCGGCATCTCGGAGGAGAAATAAGTGCGCTTTTCCGGCTGCAGGGTGCGCAGCATCCGGCCATCCTTCGACAACTCGACCTGCCCGCGCTGGGCGACATAGTTCGGGCCCGGCACTTCGCCGACGCCGACGAGGCGCAAGGTGTAGCCGCCGACCTGCACCGTATCGCCGGCGGCCATGCGCACGTCTTTCTCGACCTGGTAGCCCGTGACCAAGGTGATGCCGGCGACGACCACGGCGACGCCGAGGTGGGCGAGGTGCATGCCCCAGAACGAGCCCGGCGGGAAGTCGGACCTCAGGCGTTCGCGGATGCGAAACAGCGTGTTCGCTGCGATCCACACCGCCAGCAGCAGGCCCATCGCAACGCCCGGCGTCCAGCGTCCGAGCAGCAGCGGCAGGCCGCCGGCGGCGGCCAGCGCGATGACACCGGCCAGGCGCAGGCGCTGCCCCATGTCGCGCGGGTCGAGCCGCTTCCAGCGCGCCAACGGGCCAAGCGCGATCAGGAACAACAGCGGTACCATGATCGGCACGAACACCGAATTGAAGTACGGCGGCCCGACCGACAGCTTGCCCAGGCCCAGCGCGTCGATGAACAGCGGATAGAGCGTGCCGAGCAGCACCGAGCCGGCGGCCACCACCAGCAGCACGTTGTTGAGCAGCAGCAGCGTCTCGCGTGACAGCAGCGCGAAGCTGCCGCCAATGCCGACTTTCGGCGCGCGCCAGGCAAAGAGAGCCAGCGAGCTGCCGACGACGACGACCAGGAAGGCGAGGATGAAGATGCCGCGCTTCGGATCGGTGGCGAACGCGTGCACCGAAGTCAGCACGCCGGAGCGGACCAGGAACGTGCCCAGCAGCGAGAGCGAGAACGCGCCGATCGCCAGCAGCACGGTCCAGTTCTTGAAGCTGCCGCGCTTCTCGGTGACGGCGAGCGAATGGATCAGCGCGGTGCCGACCAGCCACGGCATGAATGAGGCGTTCTCGACCGGGTCCCAGAACCACCAGCCGCCCCAGCCGAGCTCGTAGTAGGCCCACCACGAGCCGAGCGCGATGCCGAGCGTGAGGAAGATCCAGGCCAGCGTCGTCCACGGCCGTGACCAGCGCGCCCAGGCCGCGTCGAGCCGGCCGCTCAGCAATGCCGAGATCGCGAACGCGAAGGCGACCGAGAAGCCGACGTAACCCATGTAGAGCATCGGTGGGTGGAACACCAGCCCCGGGTCCTGCAGCAACGGGTTCAGGTCGCGGCCGTCCAGCGCCGCCGGCAGCAGGCGGTCGAATGGATTCGAGGTCAACAGGATGAACAGCAGGAAGCCGGTGGCGACCAGGCCGAGCACGCCGATCACTCGCGCCACCATGGCACGCGGCAACTGGCGCGACCGCAGGCTGACGGCCAGGGTCCAGCCGTTGAGCATCAGCAGCCAGAGCAGCAGCGAGCCCTCGTGGCCGCCCCACACGGCTGCCGCACGGTACACCGTCGGCAGCTTCGAGTTCGAGTGCTCGGCGACATACAGCACCGAGAAGTCGTTGCCGACGAAGGCGAACATCAGACAGGCGAAGGCGAATGCGACCAGCACGAACTGCGTCTGCGCGGCCGGCCGCGCCAGCGCGATCCAGCCGGCGTGGCCGCGGTGCGCGCCGAGGACCGGCAGCACGCCCTGCACCATGGCGACCAGCAGGGCGAGGATCAGCGCCAGATGGCCGAGTTCGGGCGTCATGGCCTCTGCTTTGCCTGGGCCGCGTCGAGCGCGTGTTGCGCTTCGGGCGGCATGTAGTTCTCGTCGTGCTTGGCGAGCACCTCGCTGGCGACGAAGTCACCGCGCGCGTCGAGCCGGCCCTGCGCGACCGCGCCCTTGCCCTCCTTGAACAGGTCGGGAAGGATGCCCGTGTAGCGCACCGGCATGTCGCGCGCGGTATCGGTGATGACGAAACGCACGGTCATCTGCTGGCGTTCCAGGCTCCCCGGCTTGACCAGGCCGCCGACCCGGAAAACGCGCTCCTGCGGCGCTTCGCCGGCCTCGACCTGCGTCGGCGTGAAGAAGAAGGCAACGTTGCTCTGCAGCGCATTCAACACCAGCGCGGTCGCCACGCCGAGGCTGGCGAGGCCGCCGAAGATGATCGCGAGGCGTTTTGCGCGGGGCTTCATCGGGTCCCTTCGAGACGGCTCGCGCTCCAGCGCGTGGGTGCAGGGGCGCCTTCGGCGGCGCGGCGGCGACGCAGCGAGTCCTCGACCTGGCGGTGCCGGCGGCGCAGCAGCAGCGGCTCGGCGAGCATCGCCACGGCGCACAGGCCGAAGCTGCCCCATACGTAGGGCGCGTAGCCGCCCATCGCGAAGAACTGGGCCGCGCTATGCCACTGCATGACGCACCCACTCCGAATGGCTTTCGCGCTCGAGGACGATGACGCGCAGCCGGGCCAGCGCAACGGCGATCGAATACATCCAGAAGGCGAGCGCCATGAGCAGCATCGCCCACAGCATCGTCTGCGCCATCGACGCCGACTTTGTCATCGACACCGACGCGCCCTGGTGCAGCGTGTTCCACCAGGCGACCGAGAAATAGATGACGGGAATGTTGACGACGCCGACCAACGCCAGGATCGCGCCGGCCTTGTCGGCACGCCGCGGGTCGTCGATCGCGGCCTGCAAGGCGATGAAGCCGACGTAGAGGAAGAAGAGGATCAGCTCGGAGGTGAGCCGCGCGTCCCAGACCCAGTACGTGCCCCACATCGGCTTGCCCCAGAGCGAGCCGGTGACCAGCGACAGGAATGCGAACAGCGCGCCGGTCGGCGCGATCGCCGAGGCGGCCATCGCCGCGAGACGAATGTTGAACGCCAGCCCGACCGCGGCCCAGAACGCCATCACGCAGTACAGGAACATCGACATCCAGCTCGCCGGCACGTGTACGAAGATGATGCGGTAGCCCTCGCCCTGCTGGGCGTCGGTCGGCGCGATGAAGAGACCGAGCCACAGGCCCAGCATGGCCAGGCCGACGGCCAGCGCCATGAAGAGCGGCTGCAGCCGGGTTGCCAGCGGGTAGAACGTCGTGGGCGACGCGTAGCGGAAGACGCGGACAGGTTCTCGTCGCATGCTCACTCCAGTGCGATCCGCAGCGACGCAGTCGTCGCCCACGGCGCGAAGAACAGCGCCAGCGCCAGCATCGCGCCGAGGATCGACAGGTGCCCGGCAGCGTCGAGCCCGGCCGATCGGGCCTCGACCGAGCCGGCGCCGAAGACCAGCGCCGGGATGAAGAGCGGCAGCACCAACAGCGACAGCAGCACGCCGCCGCCGCGCACGCCGAGCGTCAACGCGGCGCCGATCGAGCCGATCAGGCTGAGCAGCGGCGTGCCGATCAGGAGCGACAGCGTCAGCACCGTGAGTTCGCCCCGATCGAGGCCGAACTGCAGCCCGAGCAGCGGCGCCAGCAGCACCAGCGGCAGGCCGCAGAGCAGCCAGTGCGCGGCAATCTTGCCGGCCATCTGCAGGCCGAACGACTGCGACGACAGCGCCATCTGCTCGAGCGTGCCGTCGGCGTGGTCGGCTGCGAACAGGCGCGGCAGCCCGAGCAACGTGGCCAGCAGCGCGGCGACCCACAGCACCCCCGGGCCGATGCGCTTGAGCAGCACCGGCTCCGGACCGATGCCCAGCGGGAACAGCGTGGTCACGACGATGAAGAAGAACAGTGCGGTCAAGATCTCGCCGCGCCGCCGCCCGGCCAGCAGCAGGTCGCGCTTCATGCCGACGGCAAGCGCGTTCACAGCGCGAGCTCCCGACCCGCGGGCAGCGGGAGTTCCTGGTGACTCGTCATCACGGCGATGCCGCCGCGCTCGAGGTGGCCCGCGATCATCGCGCTCAGCAACTCGATGCCCGAGACATCGAGGGCGCTGAACGGCTCGTCGAGCACCCACAGGTCTGCCGGGCGCAGCAGCAGGCGCGCCAGCAGCACGCGGCGCTTCTGGCCCGCCGACAGCGCCCGATACGGCAGGTCCTCGCGGCCCTGCAGTCCGGTGCGGCGCAGCGCATCGAGCAGTTGCGCCTCCTCGGCGCCGAAGCCGTCGACGGCAAGGGCCAGACGCAGGTTCTCGAGTGGCGTCAGCTCGTCCTTCAACGCCGACAGGTGGCCGAGGTAGACGAAGGCGCGTCGGAACCGGTCTGCGCATTCGCGGGTGTCGATGCCCAGCCAGCGGATGCTGCCGGCATCGGGCGGCGACAGACCGATCAGCGTGCGCAGCAGCGTCGTCTTGCCGGCGCCGTTCTCACCCTTGACGTGGAGCCAGTCGCCGCGCTCGAGCGTGAAGTCCACCGACCCGAACAGGCGCCGTTCGCCGCGGGAGCAGGCCAGGTCGGTGGCAGCGAGCATGGAAGGTGTCATGCCGGGCGGCGGGACATCGTGACACCGGCGAGCCGCGGCGGAACTCATGATCGGTGCCGGCCACATCGGAACCGACACCTTCGACTCGCGCGGTGCCACAGCCCAGCTGCTATCAGAGCGACTTCAGATATTCGACAAGATCGACGCGTTGTGCATCGGTCAGCCCGAGGTTGAGTTCGGTCGAGGCGTTGTAGCGGTTCACCACGCAAGCCAGGTCCTTTCTCACCCGATCCGTTGACCCGGCCAGGCTGCCGATATCGGACCCATCCACGCATTTCCCGGTGGTGGGATTCACAGCGCCCGAGCCGTCATGCAAATAAGGCGGGTGCATCCAGATGCCCTTGAGCGGTGTGGTGCGCCATTGCTTCGTCGCCGAGAACTTGATGTAGTTCTTGTCGAGTGCGACGCTGGCACTGGCCGGGTGCAGGCCAAAAGTGTTCACATCGGTGAATGACGAGCCACTGTGGCAGGTCGAGCACTTCGCCTGACCTTCGAAGACGGTCTTGCCGCGATTGACTGACTGGCTATCGAGGTCAGACGCAACGGCCCATTTCGTTCCGTCTTCGCCAAGTGTCGGCGCTGCGATGGACCATTGGTAGGCCTCCAGTTGAGGCAGGATCGCGGTGATGAGATCGTCTCCGCCCACGCGGTGGTCCACGTTCAGCGGCTTGCCGTTGATGACGAGCCGCTCGTCGGAGAACGTGCCGTGCCCGTGCATTTGCACGACGCCGACATAGCGGTTCCAGTAAGACACCGGGCCCGCCGGTTCGTGGGCGGTGTCGCCATCGCCGGTGTAGATGGACTTGCTCAGGCCGACCAAACCGAGAGCCGCCGGTATCGTCACCGCAATTCCGCCGGCTGCCTTGTAAGCCGCGATGTTGGCGTCGATATCGGGGCCGACCGCGGGATTGGCGCCGGGGTCGGTGTTTACATTGATGCGCGGATCGTAGAAGCCGGGCCCATACAAGGTCGCCCACGAAGCGTATTCGGCCTTTTGTCCTGCCGTGAGTGCCGGCGACAGTGAAATGATGGTGCCGGGTAGCAGATCGCGATTGGGCCAGCCGTCCAGCCGGTTACCCACGATTCCCGCGAGATTGATCGTGGTGCCGCCCGCGCCGGGTGCCGTGACCTGCAGGTCTTTCGAGACAGTGGAATGGCACAACGCGCAGGTGATGCCGACACGATCGAGGTGCAGCTTGCCATCGGTTCCCTTGCTGACTGTCCCTTTGACACCGACAACGGCGTTCAACTGCAGCAACGCAAGCGTCGTTTGCGGGTCGTTCAACGGGATGGTGCCGTCTTCGACCCCCTTGACAACAGCCGCCGGTAGCGCGGCAACGTCAATTTTGAGGCCAACCGATGCAGCGGTCAGCGGATCCACCGCCGCCTCGATCACCGTGTTCATCTTCAGCGTATCGGTCCAGAACGTCTCGTCGCCAAAGGTGTCGAAACGGAAGGTCTGTTGGCCCGCCGCCACCACAGCAGGATCGAGCGGCACTTGTGGAACTTGGCTGGCCGGGCCTGTGTCGTTGGAACCCCCGCAACCGGCAAGGCCCGCGCCGAGCACGACGGACACCGTTACCGGCAACCAGGTTTTGCGTATGAACGTGTTCATCGGATTTCCTCGTCGTTAGATGATCGTTTCGATTCCAGATTCGCAATTCCGGAGAGGACATGGTGCCGAACAGATGCGAGCACCGCTTCCAGCATTTTTGGGTCGGGGTTCCAGCACGTCACGGTTCAGGCAAGCCTGGGCTGATCGAACAGCGCGCCGAGGCTTGCCCGCTCCGGCCCTGAAGGCCGACGGCGCAAGGCCGAAAAGCGACTTGAAAGCGGTGCTGAAATGAGCGTGGCTGGAAAACCCGAGGTCGAGAGCCAGCTTCGTGATGTCTTCACAACGGGGCAGCTCGACGAGCGCGCGGTTGAGCCGCAGTCGCATGTGGTAGCGACAGAGCGGCATGCCTTCTGACCTCGTGAAGGCGTCGGTGAGGTAGGCGCCGGAGACCTGAACTGCCTGGGCGACCTCGTTGAGCGAGATGGGTTGGCCCACGCGCGCGTGAAGAAACTGCTTCGCCAAGTCGACCACTCGCAGCGGCGAGGCTCGAACAACCTTTGGCGTCGGCCCCAGCGCCTCGTCAAGCAGGGCGACCATCAACTCGTCTCTGGCCAGCGGATCGTTGACCGAAGCCTCGAGCCGAAGCAGGCGGTGATTTCGCATGTGGATGCGTGGCGTTGTCGGCTTCGCGACGCCACGGAAGGCGGGATGCCGCGATGGCATGGCGTGCCCGCACAGTTCCTGCAACATGGCGAGGCACGGCGTGATGATGATGCTGTCGTGCCCGCCGTCGGCAACGTGCGCGTCGGCGAAGTCTTCGCCCGCAACGACGAAAAGCACCCGGGTCACATCCAGGAACACGGTCCTGCCGCCAGCGTGCCACTTGAAAGCGCCCGCATACGGCAAGACAAGCTGGTATTCAGCAGAGTGCCCGCGGGGTGGGGGGCAGTCGCCCGGCGCACTGAAGTCTTCGATACGTCCCAGCGAGCTTGCATGCAGGGTACGGCGGCGAATGCCCATCAGCGACATGGCTGCACCCATCCTCTTTTCGCGTCTCCCTGGATCACTGCAACTCGCAGCACCTGCGCATCGTGAAGCGGCGTTCTCATCATCAATCGCCCGCGTTCAGGGGAGCCAGGCAGGCTTGTCGCTCAGTGCGATGAAATCAGGCCGCGCGGCGCGGGTTCGGCACGCACGGTTGACCGGGGCTTCGCAACGCGTGCCGGCGAACTGAAAGCAACCGGCGCCCGCGCTTCGGGCTGCGCCCCGATCATGTTGCGCAACATGGAACGTGCTCGCAGATCGCGGGTCGTCACAAGCGCATCGCTCACCTGCAGGCTGTAGGCCGTCCCGTCGACGCACCGTGAACGCCAGTGCCGCATGTTCCCGGATCTCGTGTGGGCACCTGCGCCGCAGTTCCCGTGATTGCCAGGAACAGGGTCGTCGCAAACAGAAATCCGAGGTTTTCATGGTGTCGCTTCGTGACGATGAAAATCGCGTTGGTCCGAGCCTGAAGCCGTGTGGTCGGCACGTATGTACGACGTCGCACCAACGCGCTTGGGAGCGGTCCCTCGAACAAGCCGTGTGGACCTCGAGTCACCTCGCGGGTTCGCCGCCTTGTTGGTCGTTAGACGTGTTCGACACGCAAAAGGTGACGCGCCACAGCCCCGATCCGCAGGTGCTGCCGGGCTTGTCCGAGACCATTGCCCGGCACATCGACTCCACGCACTCGGTGAGGTCGGCTCTGGCGCCACGCTGGCTCGGGGCGGAGCGTTTGCCCCGGACGCGACCGGTCAATAGCCGATCGGTGACCCAGGCCTACCGCCCGGGCAGGCCCGTGTCGCTTGCGGGACGTTCGGTACGAAACAGAGCCGTCGCGACGCCGGCTGCCAACAACGCCACGATGCCGAATGTGCTCAGCGCCGCGCTGAAACCCAACGCCAGCACCCATTGAAACAGCAAGCTGCCCAGACCGAAGCCGGTGAATAACGTAAAGGCCATCAATCCCACCGCCTGTGCGCGGTTGCCACGCAAGTCTGTGACGATGCCGGCCAGCAGCGGCTGAGTCAGATCAAAACCCAATGACAGGATGATGATGGCCAGCTGCACCGCCACCAGCGGGAGCGGCACCGCCAACAGCAACGCACACACACCAGTCAGCGCGACACCGATGGGAATGATCCGAGCGCGACCATGGCGATCGGCCAGCCCTGGCATGGTCGAGAGAAAG
>CAJDUZ010000101.1_pt1 | contig 23259 bp, 21 predicted proteins | sample 7391221 | NCBI WGS metagenome assembly CAJDUZ01 (sample SAMEA7055692, study PRJEB34461) | soil metagenome | biome: terrestrial ecosystem; feature: Peninsula; material: soil | place: Antarctica | collected 2016
CGGCTCGTCGTCTGCAACAACAGTGGTCCGGCCCACTTGGCGGCCGCGCTCGGCACGCCGCTGGTGGTGCTGTACGCGCTGACGAACCCGCAGCACACGCCGTGGCAGGTCCAGGCGCGCGTGCTGAGCCACGACGTGGCGTGTCGCAACTGCCTGAAGAGCGTCTGCCCCGAAGGCCATCACCTCTGCCTGCTCGGCGTTCCGGCCGAGGCGGTCGCGCAGGCCGCGCTCGAACTGCTGAGCATGGCGCCACGCGCGACGGTTGCGACCGAGGCGCCGGTGTCGCCGGCTGCAGCGCCCGAAGCGCGCCAGACCCGGGAAGGCGCGCCGCTGCCATCCGCGCCGCGCCGTGCGCCAACCCCTCTGATGGAGCTCGACCGATGATCACGCTCGGCATCAATGCGGCTTTTCACGACAGCGCCGCCGCCGTCGTCGTCGATGGCGTCGTCGTCGCCGCGGCCGAAGAGGAACGCTTCACGCGCATCAAGCACGCCAAGCGGCCGCTGCCGTTCAGCGCCTGGGAGCTGCCGTTCCATGCGATCGACTACTGCCTGCAGCAAGCGGGTGTCGCGCTGGCCGAGCTCGATCATGTCGCCTACAGCTACGACCCGCGGCGCTTCCTGCGCGAGCGTGTCAGGGGCGGGATGATCGAGTTGCCGCTCGAGCCGTCGGCGCACGCCGCCGGCGTGTGGGAGAACGTCTGGGACCCGCTCTTTGCCGCCTACATCGTCAACGCACCGCGCCAGTTGGCCGACGGTGCGCCGCATCATCTCGCCGCGCGCTTCGCGCGCAATGCCGGCGGTCCGCGCTACCGCTTCCACTTCGTCGACCATCACCTCTCGCACCAGGCGAGCGCCTTCCTCGCCGCGCCCTTCGAGCGTTGCGCGGTGATGACGCTCGACGGCCGCGGCGAGGACGCGACGACCGCCTATGGCGTCTACCGCGGCAACCGCTACGAGGCCTTCGGCGAGGTCTGCATGCCGCATTCGCTCGGCCTGCTCTACGAGCGCGTCACCTCGCACCTGGGCTTTCTGCACTCATCCGACGAGTACAAGGTGATGGCCCTGGCCGCGCTCGGTCAGCCGCGCCACGTCAAGGCCTTGCGCGAGCATGTGCGGGTCGGCCGCGACGGCCGCTACGAGATCGACGATTTCGACCTGGCGGCGCTGTTCGGGCCCGCGCGGCTGCGCGGCGGGCCGCTCGGCCAGGCGCATTTCGATATCGCCGCGTCCTTGCAGCAGCTGCTCGAGGAGACCGTGCTGGAGCTGGCGCGCTGGCTGCGTGCCGCGAGCGACGAGCCGCGCCTGGCGATGGCCGGCGGCGTCGCATTGAACTGCGTGATGAACGCGCAGTTGCGCGACAGCGGCATCTTCGACGAGGTCTGGATCCAGCCCGCCGCCGGCGATGCCGGCACCGCGCTTGGCGCCGCGCTCTGGATCGATGCCGCCGAGCGCGGCGGCGGCGCCGAGCGCAGTCCGGCGCAGCAGCCGATCGATCTGGGTCCGCGGCGCTGGCAGATGCACGATGTCTATCTCGGCCCCGACTACGACGACGCCGCAATCGAGGCCTTCCTGAAGTGGGCGCGGCTGCCGTACCAGCGGCTGCACGATGCGGAGCATGCGACGGCGCGGCTGCTGGCCGCCGGCAAGGTCATCGGCTGGTTCCAGGGCCGCATGGAATTCGGGCCGCGCGCGCTCGGCGCCCGCTCGATCCTCGCGTCGCCGCTGGAGGCTTCGATGCAGGCGCGCATCAACGAGCTGAAGGATCGCGAAGACTTCCGGCCGGTCGCGCCGGCGCTGCCCGAGGAACACCTGGCCGAATGGTTCACGCCGGCGACGGCCAATGGCGGCATCTCGCCGTTCATGCTGGACCAGCGACGCGACCCCCTGCCCTGGTCGGGCAGGCGCCGCGCATACCGGCCGCCTGCCACGCCGATCTGAGTGCCCGCGTGCAGACGGTGGCCGCCGCCACCAACCCGCGATTCCACGCGCTGTTGATCGCATTCGGCGAACTCACCGGCGTGCCGGTGCTGATCAACACCTCGTTCAACGTGCGCGGCGAGCCCATCGTCTGCAGTCCCAGGGACGCCGTCAACGCGTTCTACAGCACGCCGATCGACGCGCTGGTGATCGGCTCGTTCCTGCTGGAGAAGCCGTGAATCAGCAGCACGGTCCCGAGGGCGACGATCGAAGCCTGCAGCGCGAAGCTCGGCCGGTGACGCCCGCGGTCGCGGTCGTCATGGCGACCTATCGGCGGCCGGCCTTGCTGCGGCGCTGCCTCGAGGCGCTGCTGCAGCAGACCCTGGCGCACGAGGCCTACGAGGTCATCGTCGTCGATGACGGCAGGAGCGCGGAGACGCGCGCGGTCGTCGAAGAACTGGCCACGCGCAGCGCCGCACCCCGTCTGCGCTACCTGCTGCCCGAGGGCAGCCGCGGGCCGGCCGGCGCACGCAACCGCGGCTGGCGCGCGAGCACGGCCGCGGTCATCGCCTTCACCGACGACGACACCGTGCCCGACGCCGACTGGCTGCGGCAGGGGCTCGCGGCGCTGGGCCAGCACGTCGCGGTCTGCGGTCGGGTGATCGTGCCGATGTCCGCGGTGCCGACCGATCACGAGAAGAACACGCACGGCCTCGAGACGGCCGAATTCGTCACCGCCAACGCCTTCGTGCGGCGCGCCGCGCTCGAGGCCGCCGGCGGCTTCGACGAGCGCTACACGCGCGCCTGGCGCGAGGACTCCGACCTGCACTTCTCGCTGCTGCGCGGCGGCTCGGTCGGCGGCGCACCGGCGGCGATCGTGCTGCACCCGGTGCGCGCGGCGCCGTGGGGCATTTCGCTCGCGCAGCAGGCCAATGTCTATTTCGACGCCTTGCTCTACAAGAAGCACCCCGAGCTGTATCGCGAGCGCATACGCCGCCATCCGCCATGGCGCTACTTCGTCATCGTCGGCTGCAGCGCCGCGGCGCTGGCGTGCGCCGTGGCGCGGGCCTGGCCGGCGGCCGGGGTGCTGGCCGGTGTCGCGCTCGCCGGCATCGCAAGCTTTGCCTGGCAGCGCCTGCGCGGCACCGCGCACACGCCCTCGCACATCGCCGAGATGCTGGTGACCTCCGCAGCGATCCCGTTCCTCGCGGTCTACTGGCGCCTCGCCGGGGCGTGGCGCTTCAAGGTGCTGTTTCCATGAGAACCTCGGGCCGCCCGGAGAGCGAACCTCGGAGCGCGCAGCACCAAGCCGATCCGGCGCTCGCGCGCACCGCGCAGGCAGAGTGCTGGCGTGGCGCACGCCGCATCGCGGTGTTTCGCGCCCTGGTGCTCGGCGACCTGCTGTGTGCGCTGCCGGCGCTGCGCGCCTTGCGCCACGCCTGTCCGCACGCCGAGCTCACCTTGGTCGGCCTGCCGTGGGCGCGGGAATTTGCCGGGCGCGTGCCGGAGATCGACGGCTTCATCGAATTCCCCGGTTATCCCGGGCTGCCCGAGCGGGCGCCCGACCTCGTTGCCTTGCCGGGCTTTCTGGCGCGCATGCAGGCCGAGCGCTTCGATCTGCTGCTGCAGATGCACGGCAGTGGCGGCATCGTGAACCCATTGGTCGCCGCATGCGGCGCACGCCACACCGCCGGCTTCGTCGAGCCCGACGGCTGGTGCGCCGACCCCGCATTGCACACGCCCTGGCCGCAGGCGGGCCACGAGATCGAGCGCCTGCTGCAGCTCACCGACCATCTCGGCATGCAGCGCCGCGGGCTGCAGCTCGAGTTCCCGCTCGCGCCGGCCGACCGGGCCGACTTGCAACGGCTCTGGCCCGCGTGGCGTGACGCTCGCTATGCCTGCATCCATGCCGGCGCGCAACTGCCGTCCAGGCGCTGGCCGGCCGAGCGTTTCGCGGCGGTGGCCGACCGGCTGGTCGAGCAGGGCCTGCGGATCGTGCTGACCGGCACGGCAGCCGAAGCAGCGCGGGTGGCGCAGGTCGAGCGCGCCATGGCGGCGCCGGCCGTGAACCTCGCCGGGCGCACCAGCCTCTGGACCCTGGGGGCATTGATCCAGGGCGCGCGCCTCCTCGTCTGCAACGACACCGGTGTCTCGCACGTTGCCGCGGCGCTCGGCACGCCGAGTGTCGTCGTCAGTTGCGGCGCCGACGTCGCGCGCTGGGCGCCGCTCGATCGCGAGCGCCACACCGTCTTGTGGCAGCCGATGCCGTGCCGGCCGTGCAGCCATGCGCGATGCCCCTACGAGCACGGCTGCGCGACCGCCATCACGGCGGCCGGCGTCGTCGATGCGGCGCGGGCGCTGCTTCTCGAGGATGCGCTCGATGCCTAGGAAACTTCGCATCCTCACCTGGCACGTGCACGGCAACTACCTGTACTACCTGACGCAGGTGCCGCACGAGTTCTGGCTCGTCACCGATGCCACGCGCAGCGCACATCACACCGGGCGCAGCGGCAGCCTGCCGTGGGGCGACAACGTCCACGAGGCGCCGGTCGAGCGCATCCGCGAGATGGTGTTCGACGTGCTGCTGTTCCAGTCGCGCGAGGCCTGGGAGCACGAGCAGCACACCTTGCTGAGCACGGCGCAGCGCGCCTTGCCGCGCATCTACCTCGAGCACGACCCGCCGCAGCAGCACCCGACGAACACGCGCCACTGGGCCGCCGACGACGCCGGGCTGCTGCTGGTGCACGTGACGCCGTTCAACGCACTGATGTGGGACAACGGCACGGCAGCGACGCGTGTCATCGAGCACGGCGTCGCACCGCTCGCGCCCGACCGCTGGCGCGGCGAACTCGAGCGCGGCCTGGTCGTCATCAACAATATCCAGCAGCGCGGCCGCCGGCTCGGCCTCGACGTCTTCGAGCAGGTGCGCCGCCAGGTGCCGCTCGACCTGGTCGGCATGGACGCGGAAGCGCTCGGCGGCCACGAGGTCGAACACGATCGACTGCCCGGCGTGATGGCGAGTCACCGCTTCTTCTTCAACCCGATCCGCTACACCAGCCTGGGGCTCGCGATCATCGAGGCGATGATGGTCGGCATGCCCATCGTGGGTCTCGCGACGACCGAACTGGTCACGGTGATCCGCAATGGCGAAAACGGCGTGGTCGACACCCGCCTCGAGTCGCTCGTCGAGGCGATGCGGCGCTTGCTGCGCGATCCGGGCGAGGCGCGCCGGCTGGGCGACGCGGCACGCCGCACCGCGCTCGAGCGCTTCGGCATTGGCCGCTTCGTCGCCGACTGGCTCGATGCCTTGCGCAGCGTGGCGAAGTAGGCGCGCCGCTCGCGCCGTCTGCGCCGTTCGCATCCGCTAGCATCGCCGCGCCCGGCTTGCACAGCCGCGGCACCAACCGAGTCCGACGCATGGATCTGCAACTGCTGCTGGCACGCCTGAAGGCTTTCGACGCACCGCTCTTCACCCTCGGCGGCGCGAGCTTCAGTGCCGCCTCGGTGTTGCGGCTGCTGCTGCTGCTCGCGCTCCTGTTGTGGGTCAGCGGGGCATTGCGCCGGCTGATGGTGCGGCGCGTGCTGCAGCACACGCCGCTGGATGTCGGCACGCGCGAAGCGGTCGGTTCGATCGTGCGCTACCTCGTGCTGGTGATCGGTGTCGCGCTGATCCTGCAGAACGCCGGCATCAACCTCACCGCGCTGAGCGTCGTCGCCGGCGCGGTCGGGGTCGGCGTCGGCTTCGGGCTGCAGAACATCTTCAGCAATTTCATCAGCGGCGTCATCATCATGTTCGAGCGGCCGATCAAGATCGGCGACCGCGTCGAGGTGGCCGGCGTCGAGGGCACGGTGCGCGAGATCGGCGCGCGCCGCACGACGATCTTCTCCTTGGACAACATCGCGATCCTGGTGCCGAACCAGCATTTCATCGTCAACACCGTCGTCAACCACACCTATGCGGATGCGCCGATCCGCTTGCGCGTGCCGGTGCAGGCGGCCGCCGGCACCGACCCGGACGCATTGTGCAAGCTGCTGATCGAGGCGGCGCACAGCCATGCCGGCGTGTTGCGGACGCCGCCTCCGGAAGTGCTGCTGACATCGCTCGGTGGCGGCACGCTGAGCTTCGAGCTGACCGTCTGGCACGATGCGCGCGGGCCCCACCGCAAGCAGCTCGGCAGCGACCTGAACTTCATCATCGAGCGCAGCATGCAGGCGGCCGGGCTGCGCAGCGCCTGAAACGGCGTCGCCCACCGTGCCCGCTGGCGCGGCGTGCGGCCGTGGCGCGCCCACTCAGCGCTTCGGCGGATCGGTCTTCGGTGCGGCCGCATGGTCGGACGCAGCCGGCGCGCCAGCGCCCGCTTCGCCCGGCGGGTGCTCGGCATCGGCCGCCTCGCGCGTACGTTGATAGGTTTCATCGAGCGGCGGCCCGCGGTCGGTGTCGACCAGGCCGCGCTCGACATCATCGTGCGCCTGTTGGATCACGTCGCGCGGCCCGCTCTGCTGGCTGTCGGACGATTCATCGCGCTCGTGCGGCAGGCGCGGTGCCGGCTCACCCTCGATCGAAGGTGTGGTGGTCGATGCGCGCCGCGGCTTGCGCCGCTGGCCCGGCGGACTGGTCATGGCTGTACTCCTTCGAAGCCGTGTTCGAGCAAGAGACGTGCCGAAGGCGCCGATGGCGGTGCAGCGAAAAACTGCGGCACGAGGTTTGCTCGAGCGCTGCAGGCGTCGCAATGCGCGCCATCACCAGGAGACACGCGATGTCGAGTCAACGAACCGAGTCCGGCGAGGGCGAATGAACGCCGCGCCGCCTCACAGCCACGGCCGGCTTGCGTGGTGACCCCGAGCGCTGCGGCGCAGCTGCGGAGCGCGCCGATCCGCTCGTTCTGGATGGCGGGCTTCGAGGGCGCCGACCACCTCAACGGGCACGGCGAGCCGCTCGACATGGTGCGCGCCAGCGGCCATCTGGCACAGCTCGACGCCGACTACGCGCGTGTGGCGGCGCTCGGCCTGTGCACGGTCCGCGAGAGCGTCGGCTGGCGCTTGAGCGAACGGCCGCTCGGGGCTGGGCGCAGCGCGTTCGACTTCACGCGGCTCGTCGGCTGCGCCCGCGCTGCACGGCGCCACGGGTTGCAGGTCTTGTGGAGCCTGATGCACTACGGCACGCCGGCCGATGTGGATCTGTTCGACGACGCGTTCGAAGAGCGTTTCGTGCGTTACGCGGCGGCCGTCGCGACCGCCTTGCGGCCGCTCTCGGACGAGCCGCCTGTCTACACGCCGATCAACGAGATCGGCTTCCTGGCGTGGGCCGTCGCCGAGACGCGGCTGATGCAGCCGTATGCGAGCCGCCAGGGCGGCGAGCGCGGCGGCCGCTCGGAGGTCAGCGGCTATGCCGTCAAGTGCCGGCTGGTGCGCGCGACCTTGGCAGCGATGCAGGCAATCCGCGCCATCGACCCGCGCGCCCGCTTCATGCAGGTCGAGCCGCTCGTGCATGTCGTGGCACCCCGCGAGGCGCCCGAGCTCGCGGCATTGGCCGAGCAGGTGTGCGCCTACCAATGGCAGACCTGGGATCTGCTGGCCGGCCGGCTGCAGCCGGAACTCGGTGGCACGCCCGAGGCGCTCGACATCGTCGGCGTCAACCACTACCACAGTGGTCAGTGGGAAGTCGGCACCGAGCGGCGCCTGGCCTGGCATCTGCACGACCCGCGCCGGGTGCCGTTCGACGCGTTGTTGCGGCGAGCCTGGCAGCGCTATCGGCGCCCGCTGGTCGTCGCCGAGACCAGCCACATCGGCCGCGGCCGCGCGCAGTGGCTGGCGGACATCGCCACCGGGGTCGAGCGCGCCATCGCCGAAGGCGTGCCGGTCCACGGGCTTTGTCTTTATCCGGCGGTCGACCGGCCCGACTGGGACAACCTCGGCCATTGGCATCACAGCGGACTGTGGGACGTCGTCGACGACGGCAGCGACGCCGGCGCAGCGTCGCTGACGCGGCGTCTGCAGCCCGGCTATGCCCGCATGCTGAGGCGCTGGCAGCAGCGCTTGCCGATCGAATCCGGCGCCGCACCGCGCCGTACCGCATTCCATTCCCGCCACGAGGAAGAGCCCCCATGTCGCATCTGATCGTGTTCTCGCACCTGCGCTGGAACTTCGTCTACCAGCGTCCGCAGCACTTGCTGAGTCGGCTCGCGCCCCACTACCCGGTGCTCTTCGTCGAGGAGCCGGTGTACGACGCCGGCCCGGCGCGCTTCGAGTGCTCGCAACCCGCACCGCACGTCGAGGTGCTGCGGCCACACACGCCGATCGAGGCGGCTGGTTTCCACGACGACCAGCTCTCGGTGCTCAAGCCGCTGCTGACCGAGCATCTGCGCGCGCGCCTGATCGATGACTACCTGGCGTGGTTCTACACGCCGATGGCCTTGCCGCTGCTTGCGCAGTTGCAGCCGCGCGCCGTCGTCTACGACTGCATGGACGAGCTCGCGGCGTTCCGCCATGCGCCGCGACAGATGCAGCAGCGCGAAGCCGCGCTGCTGCAGCGCGCGCAACTCGTGCTGACCGGCGGCCCGAGCCTCTACGAAGTCAAGCGACGCCACCACGACCATGTGCTGTGCCTGCCGAGTGCGGTCGATGCCGCGCATTACGCACCGCCGCAGGCACGTGCCGACGCCGGCGCGATGGCCGAAGCCGAGCGGCTGCAAGGCGATCTCGGACGGCCACGGCTTGGCTACATGGGCGTCGTCGACGAACGCATCGATCTCGGCCTGCTCGCGCAACTGGCCGACGCCGGTCACGGCTGGCAGATCGTCATGGTGGGCCCGGTCGTGAAGATCGACCCGCAGTCGCTGCCACAGCGGCCCAACATTCGCTGGCTCGGCCAGCAGCCGTATCGTTTGCTGCCGCAGCTCGTCGCTGGCTGGGACCTGTGCCTGCTGCCGTTTGCGCTGAACGAGTCGACGCGATACATCAGCCCGACCAAGACGCTCGAATACATGGCGGCCGAGAAGCCGATCGTCGGCACCGCGGTGACCGACGTCATCTCGATGTACGGCGACGTCGTGCGCATCGGCCGCGACGCGGCCGGCTTCGTCGAGGCCTGCCGCGCCGCATTGGCCGAGAGCGACTTCAACCGCGCGGAACGCATCGGCCACATGCTGGCGACCGTTTCGCACTTCTCGTGGGACAAGGCCGCGCGCACCGTGCAGGAGGCGATCGAGCCGATGCTCGCGCTGCGGCCGCTGGCCGGTGCGGTGCTGCCGCCGGCCGCGCCGCTCACCTCGATGGCAACGGTCAACGCCGTGGGCTCGGTCGCCTCGGCGGCGCCGCCCGGATCGGTGGCGCTGGCCGCGTCCCCCGGCGGCGCACCGACGGCGAGCGCGCACGCCAATGCAGCCGGCGCTCGCAGCGGGTTGCGACACTGGCCCCACATCATCGTCGGCGCCGGGCCGACCGGCCTGTCAGCCGCCTATCACCTCGGGCTCGGCGCCGACAGTGCCGACACGCTGTTGGTCGAGCGCGAATCGACGGTCGGCGGCTGGTGCCGCTCGGTGCAGGACCACGGCTTCACCTTCGATCACGCCGGCCACATCATGTTCTCGACCGACCGGCACGTGCTCGATCTCTATGAGCGGCTGCTGGGCAGCAACCTGCACTGGCAAAACCGCGAGGCCTGGATCTGGAGCCACGGCGTGCACACGCGCTATCCGTTCCAGGGCGCGCTCTACGGACTGCCGCCCAAGGTGCTCAAGGAGTGCCTGGTCGGTGCGATCGAGGCGCGCTTCGGTTCGCTGCAGGAGGATTGCGCCAAGCCGGCAGCACCGCCAGCCAACTTCGAGGAATTCATCGAACGCGTCTGGGGCCGCGGCATCGCGCGGCATTTCGCCTTGCCGTACAACAGGAAGTTGTGGGCCGTGCCGCTGGCCGAGATGGAGACTTCGTGGCTGGGCGGCCGTGTGCCCTTGCCCGACCTCGAGCAGATGATCGAGGGCGCGCTCGAGCCGGCGCCCGCGCCGATGGGGCCCAACGCACGTTTCGGCTATCCCTTGCGCGGCGGTTTCCAGGCTTTGATGGATGCCTTCCTGCCGCACCTGAAGGCCGAACTGGCACTCGACACCGCGGTCGTCCACATCGCGCCGGCGGCGCGCACGGTACGTCTGGACGACGGCCGCAGCCTGCGTTACGACACCTTGATCAGCACGATGCCGCTGCCGCAACTCGTCGCCGCCTGCGGCGCCGAGGCGCCGCCCGAGGTGCGTGCGGCGGCCGGCGCGTTGCGCCACGTCTCGGTGCGCTGCGTCAACCTCGGTGTCGCGCGCGAGCACCTGACCGACAAGCACTGGATCTACTACCCGGAAGACACGGTCTTCCACCGCATCTTCGTGCAGGGTAATGCCAGCCCGCACAACAACCCGCCGGGCGGCTTCGGCCTGACCTGCGAGATCACCTACGCACCGGGCAAGCCCTTGCCGTGCGACGGCGAGCAGCTCGTCGAGCGCGTCGTCGCCGATTGCCGCAAGGTCGGCCTGCTGCGGGGTGACGACACGCTGATCACCGCGAACCAGGTCGACATGCCATGCGCCTATGTCGTCTACGACCACGCGCGCAGCGCCAACGTCGAGCGCATCCGCGAGTGGCTGCGGCCCTACGGGATCGTGCTCGCCGGCCGCTACAGCGAGTGGGAGTACTACAACTCCGACCACGCCTTCAGCGCCGGCCAGCGTGCCGCCGAGCGCGCGCTGGCCGGTGCGCTGCCCCGGGTTGCGCGAGAGCGCTGAGGTGCGGGCTCGAGCTCACCGAGCCCGGGGTCGGGGCACGGCCCGGGCATCCTCGTCGAGGCGCTCGCCCGCGTCGTCGTCGATGAGTTCGTCCTCGAGACTTTCGGCCTCGGCGGCAAAGTCAGCGACGTCGTCGCTGGGGTTGTCGCCGAGCACCGCGTCGGAGGCCGGAATGATGCGGTCGGGCATGATGTCGGGCGCATCCGGGATGTTCGCGGAAACCGCCGACTCCCGTTCGCCGGTCCCGCCGGCATCGCTCGTGCTTTGCAGATCGGCGGGCACGGCGCCGAGCTGATCGAGCTCGTCCGGGCCGGTGGCCATCGGGCGCTCACCTTGCACGTCGCTGCCGCTGTCGGAGCTGTCGCTCGGACCGAGCGCATCGGTACCGGTGCCGCTCGCTTGCGATGGGACGGCGCTGCCGCCGAGGATGCTGCTGCTTGCCATGATTGCTTTCCTTTTAGTTTGCGCGCTGTGCGGAACGCTCCGAGCCCGTCCGGCTGCCTTGCGCTGCCGTGCGGGCTTGCGCCGCGTTACGGCTTGGCTTGCTCGCATGACCAGATGCTCGGCGCAGGCGTTCGCGGCCGCCAGCAGGCAGCCGAGGGTTCGACTGTCGGACGCGGCCTACCGGCCGCGCTCGCCCAGAAAGCGCTCGAGCTCGTCGAGGCCGCCGATGCGCTCTCCGTTGACAAAGACCTGCGGCACCGTGCGTGCCGCGGCGATCGCGCCGACGGCCTTGCTGCGCACGCTGTGAGGCAGCGGCACTTCGGCGTAGTCATAGCCGGCATCGCCGAGCATCTGCTTGGCTTTCGCGCAATACGAGCAGCCCTGGCGCGTCAACACCGCGACCTGGTCGGGGCGCCGCGCCTTCGGGTCGAGGTAGTGCAGCATCGTGTCGGCATCCGAGACCTCGAACGGATCGCCGGGCTTGTCCGGCTCGATGAACATCTTCTCGATTCGCTTGTCACGCACCAGCATCGAGTAGCGCCAGGAACGCTGGCCGAGGTTGTCGTCGCTCTTGTCGACCAGCATGCCCATTGCGCGCGTGAAATCGGCATTGCCGTCGGGCAGCAGCAGGATGTTGTCGGCCTCCTGGTCGCGACCCCATTCGGCCATCACGAACGGGTCGTTGACGGCGATGCAGACGATGCGGTCGATGCCCGCGCCGCGGAAGACCGGCGCGAGCTCGTTGTAGCCGGGCAAATGCGTCGACGAGCAAGTCGGCGTGAAGGCGCCCGGCAGCGAGAACACGATGACGTTCTTGCCGCTGAACAACTCGTCGCTGGTCAGCTTCGCCCAGTCGTCGTTGCGGCGCACGCGCCAGGTCACGTCGGGCACGAGGTCGCCCTCGCGGAGATGTTCGGGAAGTGGGTTCGCCATGGCGGGCTCCGGTGGCAGAAATCGAATGCAGCGACGTCGGGCCGCAGCAAGACCGGCGCTGCACTGCTGGGGGCAGGCAAGCCGCCGGCGAACTCCTTGCGAGGCAAATCCCGTGCCGCGGCCAGCGCTACCGCCCAGGCGGGCACCGGTCTTGCCCGATGGCAGAAGCAGCGCAACGAACCGAGGATCGAGGAAGACGATGCACACCGTGATCTGCGCCTTCGACGACCGCGCCGATGCCGAGCGCGCGATGGATGGCCTGGCCGAGCGCGGGTTCAGCCGCGAGAGGTGCCGGACGTCTTGGGGCTCGCCAGCGAGAGTGCTGCGAGCGGCTTGCTGCAGCGCATCGCCGGCTTCTTCGGCGAACTGTTCGGCCGTGGCGAGACGGTGGCCGATGCCGGGTTCTACGCCGAGGTGCTCCGCCGCGGTGGCACCATCCTGGTCGTCGATGCCATCGGCGAGCAGGAGGCCACCCGGGCGCGCACGCTGATGGACGGCATGGGCGGCACCGTCGACATCGACGAGCGCGTCGCGCAATGGCGCGGCGGCGGTGGGACGGGTCCGGACGCGCCGGCTTTCGAGGAGCCGCCGGCCGGCCCCGAGCCGCCACAGCGTGCCGCCAGCACGGCGCCGGACGACGCCCGTGTGACGCGGCCGTGATGGCGGCGCGCCCGGCATTGCCTGCAAGCTGCCCTTCGTGCTGGTGCGGCGCGGCGAGGTGCGCGGCGCCGGCAACCCGGGAAGGGATCGCGTTTCGTCCGGAAATTCCCCGCGCGGCCTGCCCGCACCTTAAAATTCGGCCTTTGACCCAGGCGGGAGAACGGAAGAAGAATGCGGAAGCCGCAGGCAAGTGCCGGATCGACCTGGGGCGCTGTTGCGCGCGCGTCAACCCTTCGCGCAATTCTCGGGGCAGTGCTTGCTTGCAGCGGCGCCATCGCGTGGGCGCAGGGCGGCCTCGCCGATCCGCGCGCGAGCACGCCGTTCACCACAGCTGGCAGCCCGGCGCCGCTTGCCGAATCGCCCGACGTCGTGCTGCAGCGCTGGCAATCCAGCTTCGATGCGTTTGCCGCGTCCGACCGCGCGCACCCGCCTTTGCCCGGCGGCGTGCTTTTCGTCGGCAGTTCATCGATCCGTCTCTGGGACGGCCTCGAGACCGAGTTCAGCGCGTTGCCGGTCGTCGTCAAGCGCGGCTTCGGCGGCTCGCTGATGTCCGATTGCACCGCCGAACTGCGCCGCCTGGTCGTGCCGTATCAGCCGCGGCTGGTGATCGTCTACGCCGTTCTGTCGTGGGTGCAGACGCATTCACAGATAACGGTCTTGCTCGCACGCCTGGTGTCGCCATTGTTGCAACCGATCCGACGGCACGCCGATGCTCGGCAGGGACGGCCGGCCGCGTGGCGAACTCTTCCGCGCCGACCGGCTGCACCTCAACGCCGATGGTTACGCGCTGTGGAAGAGCGTGATCGCATCGCACGTGCACTGAGCCTCGTCCACCAGCGCATGCGGCGCCCCCGCGGCAAGGGGGTCGATGACCTCGGCGATGCCGGCGATGTCGGCAAGGTGGACGCCAGCGGTGTCTCGGCCGTCGCGAACGTATCGTGGCGCCGCGCCACCCAGGCCACCAGCGAAAGCACGCTGAAGCTCGTCGCGACGATCATCACGTCGAGCCACAGCGGGTGCGGCGTCGCCGATCCGCCGACCAGCGCCAGTGCGAGCAGCACGATCACGAGATGGGCGCAGAACACCGGCAGCGACGCCATGCCCAGCGACTCGAGGAAGCGCGGCCGTGGCAACCGGGCGCTCAAGCGCGGGCCGAACTGCAAGGCCAGCACCATCAGTGCGAACAAGTCGAGCATCCGCAGCGGCCCGAGGTGCCATTTGTCGAACAGGGGCTGCAGCGCCGGCAAGCCGGGGAAGGGGTTCTGGCCGAGCGCGTGGCGCCAGACGAGGCAGATGCCGCCCCAGACGAGCGCGGCCAGGACGATGCCGCGCGGAAACCGCTCGGGCACCGGTGACGGGATCGGGCCGCGCGCGGTGTTGCCGAGCCACAGTCCCAGCACCCAGAGGAATTGCCAGCCGAACATCTCGAACGACCCGGTTTCGTGAAACGGCACCGGCAGGCCGGTCAGGGAGACGAGGCCGGCATAGAGCACGCCGGAAAGGTCGAACTGGGCCAGCAGCCAGATGCAGGCGCTCGTCAGCATGATGCCGCGCCAGCCGTGGCGCGAGCCGAGCGCCAGCAGCCACGGGCTCGCCAGCATGAAGACGATGTACATCGGCAGGATGTCGAGCAGCGGCGGGTTGTAGATCAGCAGCAGCCCGCTCCAGAGGCCGGTGCGCGGGTGCTGCAGGTAGAACCACATCAGGTTCTTCACGTCGGGCTGGTCGATCTTCACGCCGAGCAGCGCGATGATCGTGAACAGGAACAGGAGCAACGCCGCCTGGCAGGCGTAGACCTTGAGTCCCCGCAACAGGAACGCGCGGCGCATCGCCGGCATGCCTTGGCGGCGCGCGCGTTCGCTGTAGACCAGTCCGGCGGTGAAGGCCGAGAGCAGCACGAAGCCCTCGGCCGCCGACACGAAGCCGAACGGCTGGCCGGCCGGTTCGGCAAAGCGCGTCGGCAGGTGGGTGAGGTTCATCAGCACGAGCATCAGCCCGCGCAGCGCGTCGATCTCCCAGCGTCGCTTCATCGGTGCCTCCGGCGGTGCTGCATCGGCGGCTGCACGGTTCAAGGCCTTGTCAGGCCGTGGCGGATCGCGAAGGCCGCGGCTTCGGTGCGGTTGACCGAGCCGGTTTTGGCGAGGATCGCGCGCACATGGTTGGCCACGGTATTCGGGCTGACGAAGAGCTGCGCGCCGATCTCGCGGTTGCCGCGGCCGCTGGCGACCAGGCTCAGCACCTGCGCCTCGCGCGCGCTCAGGCCGGCCGGATAGCTTGTGCGCGGCACGCCCTGCTGCGGCGCGACGTCGAGCGCTCGCTCGGCCTGGTCGGTGCGCTCGAGCAGCGCGCGCATGCCGAGCCGGTTCGCATCGGCACGGGCCTCGCCCAGCAACGCGCGCGCCGCCTGCGCATCACCGGGCGCGTTGCGCGCGATGCGCATCATCGCAAAACCGTGGCGGCTGTGCGCCAGCGCCGGCTGCGCGCCCTGGCGCCGGTTCAACGCCAGCGCGGCTTCGTAGTGGCGTTCGGCGTCGCTCCAATGGCCCTGCGTCGTGGCGAGCAGGCCGAGCAGCGCGGCGGCCGCTCCGAAGCAGGCGACGGTCGTGCCAGCCAGCAGGTTGCCGCCGTCGTACGGCAGCAGCAAGCGATACAGCACCGCGGCGCGCGGCGCGTCGCCGAGCGCGCCGCAGACCTGTGCCAGATAGGCCAGACTCGCGGCGCGAAGGCCGTCGCGCCCGACGGCAGCGAAGTCGTCGGTCGCCAGCACCTCGAATTCGGCACGGGCCTGGTCGATCTGGCCGATCTCCGCGTGGATCAACGCCAGGCCGGGGCGCCAGATGCCGGCACCGGGCATCGCCTGGACCAATCGGCCCAGCAGCGGCGCCAACGCCGGCAGGCCGCCTTGCTCACGCTGCAGCTCGAACATCTGCATGCCGTAGACGCCGCTCGCGTCCAGCCCCGGCATGCGACGGCCCAGCTGCAGCGCCTGCCGGATCAGTCCTTCGGCCTGCGTGTAGCGGCCTTCGAACAGTGCATGGGCCGCGCGTGACGTGGCGGCGATGTACTGGTAGAACGGCTGCCGCATCTCGGCGGCACGGCGCTCGTAGATGCCGAGCAGCGCCAGCCACGCCGGCAGGTCGCCGCCCTCCATCAACTCGAACAGTCCCCAGCTCAGCGCCTCGATCGCGCGCAGTGCATCGCCCGAGCCCTCGGCCAGCCGCGCGGCCTCGTCGATGTTGCGCAGGCGCTCGTCGCTGCGCTCGGGTTGCCAGCGCGCCGAAACGGTCGCAAGCAAGGTCGCGATCAGCGCCGGTGTGTCGCCGCTGCGCCGGGCCATCGCGAGTGCCTGCTGCTCGACCCGCATCGCCTGATCGTCCTCGCCGCAGAAGATCAGCGCCCGCGCCAGCGAGCTCAGCAGCTGCGCCTTCAGCGCACTGTCGCCCGGTTGCAGGTCGAGCGCCTCGCGCAGCAGCCGGGCCGCGCGGAAGCCCGGCAGCCCGGGCCGCCAGCTCGCCTGCTCGAAGCCGAGCGCGGCGCGGGCCAGCAGTTCGCCCGCGTGCGTGGCCCGCGCAATCGTCGCGGCCGCCTCGAAGGCCTCGCGCGCCTGCAGGTATTCGCCGGCCAGCGCCAGCGCTTCGCCAAGCGCGACAAGCACGCCGCCGCGCGCGCTGCCGTGCTCGACCGCCTGCAGTGCCAGCCGGTAATAGCGTGCCGCTTCCTCGTGCGCGAGCAGCTGCATGGCGCGTTTGGCCGCCTGCTGCGCGACGTCGGCCGCCCGTGTCGCATCGCCACCGGGCAAGGCCGCGGTGTGGTGATGCGCGAGCGCCGGCAGATGGCGTTCGAGATCGCCCGGGTGCGAGGCTTCGATCGCGCGCGCCACCTGCAGATGCAGCCGGCTGCGGCGCGGCAGCGGGATCTCGTCGTAGAGCGTCTCCCGGATCAGTGCATGCGAGAAGCGGAATTCGCCCGGGACCTGGCCCGCCTCGATGAGGCAGGCCTGCAGGGACTCCTCGAGCGCCAGCGGCAGGCCCTCGGCATCGGCGGCGCCGACCAGTTGCTGCAGCAACTCGACCTGAAAGACCCGGCCGATCAGCGCCGCTTGGGACAGCACCGCGTCACTGCGCGCCGAGAGCCGGTTCAAGCGGCGGCCGATGACCTCCTTGACGCCCTCGGGGATGCGCAGCGTGGCCGGGTTCTGTGCGGCTCCGGTGCCGTCCGGGCGGCCGAGCACGCCCTCCTGCAGCAGCAGCCGCGTCATCTCCACGATGAAGAGCGGATTGCCTTCGGTCTGGCTGTACACCGCATCGAGCCATGCGGCCGAGAGTCCGCTGCCACCGGCAGCAGCGATCATCCCGGCCGTCTCGTCACGGCTCAGGCCGCGCAGGCGCAGACGTTCGAATGCCGTCTGCCGCGCCAGCTCGGCCAAGGTCTCCGACAACGGGTGGCGCCGGTTCAGATCGATGTCGCGGTAGGTGACGAGCAGCAGCAGCCGCGCGGCCTGCAGTTCGGCGGCGAGGAATTCCAGCAGCTTCAGCGATGACGCGTCGGCCCAGTGCAGATCGTCGAGGATCAGCAGCAGCGGCTGGCGCGCGGCGGCGCGCTTCCAGAAGCCGGCCAGTGCGTCGAACAGCCGGAAGCGTTGTTGCAGCGGATCGAGTGTCGGCGGCAGCGCGGTCAGCGCGGGCAGGCGCTGCGCGATCTCGGGCGCGATGTCGGCCATTGGCGCAGCGGCCTCGGCCAAGGTCTCGCGCAGCATGGCGTCGTCATGGCCGTCGAACCAGGCGCGCAGGATCTGCAGCCAGGGCCAGTAGGGCGGCGCGCCCGGCTCCTCGTTGCAGCGGCCCCAGAGCACGCGCACGCCGCCGGCGGCCGCGTCCCGCGCCAGGAGTTGCGCGGTGTGCGACTTGCCGATGCCCGGTTCGCCGGCCAGCGCCACGGTGCCGCCGTGACCCTCGCGCATGCGCCCCAGCAGTTGTGCCAGCTCGGCCTGCTCGCGCGCCCGGCCGAGCGCGGCGGCCGGCGCACTTCCCGGCGCCGGCAAACCCGCTCCGCAGCCGTCGCAATACCGGGCGGCAGCGCGATTCTCCAGGGCACACAGCGGACACAACATCGGCGCACGCGGCGGCTCAGACAAAGGCTTCGGGCCGCAGCTGGCTGACCTCGACGACGACGTCGGCCGGCAGGCCGGCGCGTCGCGCGGCCTCGCGGATGGCCTCGACGCTCGGCGCCTCGTAGAGACAGTAGGTCTTCTTGCGATCGGCCGACAGAAACGAGTACAGCCAGTTGACGCCGCTCGCGTCGTTGATCTGCCGGATCAACGCAGCACCGGCCGCGTCGAGTTGGAGTTCATCGGCGAACTGGCGCTCGATCAGGAACAGCGACATCTTGACCCCTTTGGTTCGGTCGGCGGCCGGTTCGGTCCGTCGGCTGTGATTCTGAGGACATGACGACGGCCGGGTCAATCGGCCCGATGCGCGCCGGATCGCGCCGGCCGAAACAGGCGGTTTCAACCGCACGATCGGCGCGCGCGGCGCGCCGCCCATGGTCAAGGTTGACTACCGCCGGTCGCCGGACGTCGCGAACAAATTGATCAAGGCTGTGGATGGCGGCCGCCGCCGCGCACGCCTAGATTCGATCGGCCCGATCCACCCTTCAGGAGTCCACCATGGTCAACGAACAAAGCCTGACGGCCTACCGCGCGCAACTGCGCGGCACCGTGATCCAGCCCGAGGACCCCGGCTACGACGCGGCACGCCGCGTCTACAACGCGATGATCGACAAGCGGCCGCGGCTGATCGCGCGCTGCGCCGACGTCGCCGACGTCATTGCGTCGGTCAATTTCGCGCGCCAGGAAGGCCTGTTGCTCGCAGTACGCGGCGGCGCGCACAACGGCGGCGGCCTCGGTTGCTGCGACGACGGCCTCGTCATCGATCTCGCGCCGCAGCGCGGCACGCGCGTCGACCCGGAGTCGCGCCGCGTGCGCGTGCAAGGCGGCTGCACCTGGGGTGACGTCGACCACGCGACGCATCCGTTCGGCCTGGCCGCGCCGAGCGGCATCATCAGCACGACGGGCGTCGGCGGCCTGACCCTGGGCGGCGGTATCGGCCACCTGACCCGGCACTACGGGCTCAGCATCGACAACCTGCTCGCCGTCGACGTGGTGCTCGCCGACGGGAGCTTCGTGCAAGCCAACGAACGCGAGCACGAAGACCTGTTCTGGGCGGTGCGCGGCGGCGGCGGCAACTTCGGCGTCGTCACATCGTTCGAGTTCCGGCTGCATCCGGTTGCCAACGTGATCGCCGGCCCGACCTTGTGGCCGATGGAGCGCGCCGCCGAGATGATGCGCTGGTACCGTGACTTTCTCGCCACCGCACCCGACGCGTTGAACGGCTTCTTCGCCTTTCTCACGGTGCCACCGGCACCGCCGTTCCCGCCGGCGCTGCACCTGCAGCAGATGTGCGGCGTGGTCTGGTGCTGGTCGGGCGATCCGGCGGCGGCCGAAGCGGCCTTTGCGCCGGTGCGGGCAACCGATCCGGCGCTGTACGGCATCCACGAGCTGCCCTTCCCGATGCTGCAGAGTGCCTTCGACGGCCTCTACACGCCGGGGCTGCAGTGGTACTGGCGCGCCGACTTCGTCGACGCGCTGCCCGACGAGGCCATCGCCTTGCATGTTGCGCACGCGCGCGAGCTGCCGTCGATGCACTCGACGATGCATCTCTACCCGATCGACGGGGCGGCGCACCGAGTCGGCCGCGAGGAGACGGCGTTCAGCTTCCGCGAGGCACGCTGGGCCGCGGTCTTCGCCGGCGTCGATCCGGACCCGGCCAACGGCGAGCGCATCGGCGCCTGGGCACGCGATTACCAGACCGCGCTGCACCCGTATTCGGCCGGCGGCGCCTATGTCAACTTCATGATGGACGAAGGCCAGGAGCGCGTGCAGGCCACGTATCGCGAGAACTATCAGCGCCTGGCGGCCATCAAGCGTCGCTACGACCCGGACAACCTGTTTCGCGTCAACCAGAACGTGCGCCCGGCGTGAGCGGAAGGCGCGCGCAACGGCGGCCTGCCGGCCGCGCAAGGCGGCGTGCTGCCGGTGCAGGAACAAGGTTTGCTGGTCCTCGTCGAAGGTGACGTCAATCGATGCGCCGCGCGCAGGACGCTTGCGTGGCGTCACCGACCAACCGTACCGGACGGGAACGTCCGCGTGCACCCTGAGCGAGGCAGCAGCCATGGCAACTTCCAGCGACGACGAGCGGCCGATGCAGCAGCCCGGCCCGCAAGAGCGCGGCGCCGACGTCGGCGGCATCAGCCGCAACGCCGAGGGCGGGCTCGAGCAGGCGATGGACCGCATGGCCGAGCGCCGCGACGGCGACTCGAGCGGCGCGGCCCGCATTGGCCAGGCGACGGGCAACAGCACCGAGCCGCGCCTGGATCGCGGCGGCCACAACGAACCGGGCGATGGGCCGGCCTCGCCGCGACCGCCCGAGTCTCCCGGCACCGTTGGCGCGAGCCCGCGGCCGTTGGCCTCCGAGGGCGGCGCCGGCGCGGGGGGAGTCGGTCTGCCGATGTCGCCTGCCGGCATCGCACCGGCCGAGCCGGACGCCGGCGTACCGCCGGAGCAGCAGACGGTCGCCGGCAGCGGCCCGCCCGAGCCGTCCGAAGAGGGCCCGCTCGACTCCTTGGGGCGCGCGATCTCCGAGGTCATCATCGGCACGCTCGAGAGCGGGGATGAGGCCGACGACATCGTCCACCCCGAGCATGGCGACGCGAACGAGGATGCGGCGCGCTCTGCGCCGCGCGAGCCGCCCGACTCGAAGCGTTGACGCGCGGCGTAAGACGAGCTGCCCGGCCAACGGCCGCTCGGACTAAAATCGGAACATCATGGAAATCCGAATTTCGTCCACCTCGGTGCCGCTCAAGAACCTTCCCTTGCTGCAGAGCCTGGTTGCGCTGCTGAATCGAACGGCGGCGATGGGCATCCTGCGCGGAACCACCGTCACGCGGATCGATGCCGAAACCGTCGGCCGTGTCATCGACGCCTTGCAGGACGAAAAGCTGCTCGCCGCAGCGCCGCTCGGGCTCGAGCCGCTGTTGCAGCGCGGCCCGGCCGATCTCTCGGCTGTCGAGGCGCGCCGCATGCAGGCGGCGGTCGACGCCATCGTCGAGACGCTCGGCGAATCGCCGGCGCCAGCCACCGAATGGATCGCGATGCGTGATGTCTTCGGCGATGAGGTGCTGAGCCAGCTCGTCGGCGTCTCGGAGTCCTCGCTGCGCCGCTATGGCGCGGGCGCGCGCACAACTCCGCAGCACATTGCCGAGCGGCTGCACTGGCTGGCGATGGTCGTTGCCGATTTGGCCGGCGGCTACAACGGCTTCGGCATCCGGCGCTGGTTCGAGCGCGCGCGCCCCCAGCTCGACGGCCGCAGCCCGCGCGAGTTGCTCGGCCCCGATTGGGGTGTCGACGATCCGGCCGCCGAGCGCGTGCGCGCCCTGGCCGCCACGCTGACCGGCGCGCAGGTCCTGGCCGCCTGAGCCGCGGCCGTGCGGCTCGGCTTTCGTCACTGCGACCCGCGCTTTCCCTGGCTTTGGCGGCAGCCGCACCAGCCGGCCGCGCGCTGGCATGCCGCGGGCGATGGCCCGGCCAATTATTTCGCCGACACGCCGGTTGGCGCCTGGGCCGAATTCCTGCGCCACGAAGGCATCGTCGATGCGGCCGACCTGGCCGGCGTGCGGCGCTCGCTGTGGGTCGTGCAACTGCCCGAGGACGGCTATGTCGAGCCTCACCTGCCGCCCGCCGTGCTGTTCGGCAACGAGTCCAGCTATCCGGCGTGCCAGGCCGAAGCGCAGCGGCTGCGCGCAGCAGGCGCCACGCGGCTCGAAACGCGCGGCGCGGCCTTGCTGCCGGGCGCCGCGCGCGGCTGGCTTGCCGACCCGATCGTGCGGCCGGCGCCGCTTGCGCGCGACGGCTGGGTCTGGGTCCTCTTCGGCCCTTGCGATGCCCTCGGCTGGATCGCCGTCGACGGCGGCGCGCCGCCCGAGCAAGTGCTGCCGCTGGTGCGCCAGCTCTGATTCGCTCGGCCGCCGATCGGCGCTATTTACCGCAGACGCTGCATGCCGGTGGAAGCTTCGTCTGATGCAGGCGGCGGACCGCGTCGACGCCGTCGACTCGGGGCCGGATGTCTGTTGCGCCGTGGCGCGGTTGAGGCAATCGCTGTGTCGCGTCAGAACGTGCCGTGATACAGCGCGCACGAGCGACACACGGCCAGCGGCTCGTCCTCGGCGAGCGCTGCGCGGAACGCTTGAGCCGCATCGCCATGCCAGCGTTCGACGAGTCCGCCGGCGGCGCTCGCGCCGCCCGGGGTGGGGCCTGCGCCCTTGCTTCCAAAGACATTGCCGAAACTCACCCGGTCTGCGGTCGCCACCATGCAGCAGGGCAGCATTTCGCCGGCTGCCGTGAGATAGAGCTGATCCCACGGCCAGCGGCAGCGCGGCCCGTCGCGCGGTTCGGGCGACGTTGCGCGTGGCTGCAGCCGCGGCAGGTGCAGAGCGACGTCGAGTTCGGCCGCCAGCCGCCGCGCTTCATCGAACACCGCGCGCGCATGCTCGAGATCGTCGGCGCGCAGTTCCGCGTCTTCGACATAGTCGCGTATCGCGATGTAGCGCACGGGCAGCTGCGGCTGCGCCAGGTCGTTCGAGAGTCGCTGCACCAGCAACTCCGGCACGCGGTAGGCATGCAGCAGCCGCAGCAGCGCGGGCAGTTCGTCGAGGTTGCTGCGCATCAGCACCATCACGGCGCGCACCGCCAGCGCACTGCCGGCGGCGTCGCGCGCGTCGACGAGTCGGCCGAGGTTGCGCAGCACCTTGGCAAACGAGGCCTTGCGGCGGATCGCCTCGTAGACCGCGGCGCTGGCACCGTCGAGCGAGACCGAAATCGACGCCAGCCCGCTCGTGATGCAGCGAACCGCGCGCTCGGGCGTCAGCAAGGTCAGGTTGGTATTGGTCGAGACGCGGATGCCGCGCGCACTCGCCATCTGCACCATCTCGAAGAAGCTGCGATGCAGCATCGGCTCGCCCAGGCCCTGCAGGTGCAGTTCCTCGAGCCCGGGCATCTGGTCGAGCAGTTCGGCAAAGCGCCCGATCGAGAGTTCAGTCACCGCATCGCCGCGTTCGTTGACGGTGCACATGCGGCAGGCGAGGTTGCAGCGCCCGATCGGCTCGATCTGTGCAAAGCGCGGCAGGGTAGGCGTGAGCGTGACGGGCATGCGCGGCCGGCAAGGGGGCGAGGCCTGAAGGGCAAGCGCTGTACCCGGCGCCGCGTGCCGGGCGGCCCGCGGCCGGGACTCCGCGCCAACCCTGTCGGCGGAACGGCTCTGCACGGGCGGCCGATGACCCCACGTGCGAGCGATCGCAGAATCTTCCCGGAGTCCCTGGGAGGTGGTCTGTTCCGAGCGCCGGCTCACGTTGCTGGCAATGGCGCTGTTGATCCTCCCTGAATTTCTTGATCTCGGCAGCACCTCGGGGTTTCATGCGTCGCGAGC
>CAJDUZ010000053.1_pt1 | contig 22989 bp, 16 predicted proteins | sample 7391221 | NCBI WGS metagenome assembly CAJDUZ01 (sample SAMEA7055692, study PRJEB34461) | soil metagenome | biome: terrestrial ecosystem; feature: Peninsula; material: soil | place: Antarctica | collected 2016
CCGCCGCGCCGGCCGCGGCGGCTGCTGCAGCGGGCGCAACTGGCGCGCCGTCGCCCTCGGCTGAGCCTCCAGGCGCGCCGGCCGCGCTGGCACTCGATGAACATCCTTCGACGCCGGTGCCGGAGCGCACGCCGCCCACCGCAGCACTGCCGCCGGCCGAGCCGCCGGCGCCACGCGGCGCGCTGCCGCATGCATCGCCGAGCATCCGCAAGCTGGCGCGCGAACTCGGCGTGCCGCTTGCCGAAGTGCGTGGCAGCGGACGCAAGGGCCGCATCACGCAACAGGACGTGCAGGATTTCGTCAAGGACGTGATGGCCGGCGGCGTGCAGACCGCGGCGCAAGCGGCCAAGGCGCCGGCGGCCGCCAGCGGCCTGGCCGGCATGCTGCCGTGGCCGCAGGTCGATTTCGCCAAGTACGGCGCCGTCGAGCGGCGCGAGCTGTCGCGCATCCGCAAGATCAGCGCGGCCAACCTGCACCGCAACTGGGTGATGATCCCGCACGTCACGAACCACGAGGACGCCGACATCACCGAGCTCGAGGCGTTCCGGGTGCAGACCAACCGCGAGAGAGAAAAGACCGGCGTCAAGGTGACGATGCTGGCGTTTCTGATCAAGGCCTGCGTCGCGGCGCTGAGGGAATTCCCCGATTTCAACGCCTCGCTCGACGGCGATCAGCTGGTGCTGAAGAAGTACTTCCACATCGGGTTTGCCGCCGATACGCCGCAGGGTCTCGTCGTGCCGGTCATCAGGGACGCCGACCAGAAGGGTGTGCTGCAGATCTCGCAGGAGATGAGTGAACTCTCGAAGAAGGGACGCGAGGGTCGTCTCAGCCCGGTCGAGATGAGCGGCGGGTGCTTCTCGATCTCGTCGCTCGGCGGCATCGGCGGGCGCTACTTCACGCCGATCATCAACGCGCCGGAAGTCGCCATCCTCGGCGTCAGCCGCCACGCCACCGAACCGGTGTGGGACGGCGAGGCATTCCGGCCGCGGCTCATCCTGCCGCTGAGCCTCAGCTACGACCACCGTGTCATCGATGGCGCCGTGGCGGCGCGCTTCAACGCCTACCTGGCCTCCATCCTCGCCGACTTCCGCCGCGTGCTGCTCTGAGCCGCCGCGCCTTCGACGACCCTGCCCGGAACCGATCCATGGCCCTCATCGACATCACCGTGCCCGACATCGGCGACTTCAAGGACGTCGCGGTGATCGAAGTGCTCGTCAAACCTGGCGACACGGTTCAGGCCGACCAGAGCCTGATCACCGTCGAGAGCGACAAGGCCTCGATGGAGATCCCGTCGTCGCATTCCGGCGTCGTCAAGGAATTGCGCGTCAAGCTCGGCGACCGCATCAACGAGGGTTCGGTGATCCTCTCGCTGGAAGGCACCGAAGCGGCGAGTGGCGAGCCGGCCGTCCAAGCCGCGCCGGCAGAACCGTCGGCGCAAGCCGGTCCGTCTGCGCCTGCCGCACCCTCGGCGCCGGCCGCGCCGGTGCCACCCAGTCCCATGCCGCCGACCCGCTCGCCGACCCCGCCCGTTGGCGCGAGCGGAGCGGCTTCGGGTGCTCCGGCGCCGAGTGCCGCGCCGCCAGCCACCGCTCCGCACACCGGCACCGTCGACATCGAATGCGACCTGGTCGTGCTCGGCGCCGGACCGGGCGGCTATTCGGCGGCGTTCCGCGCGGCCGATCTGGGCTTGAAGACGGTGCTCGTCGAGCGCTACGCGACGCTGGGGGGCGTCTGTCTGAACGTCGGCTGCATCCCGTCGAAGGCGTTGCTGCACGTCGCCGCGGCCATCGACGAGGTGCGTCACTTCGATGCGCTGGGCGTTACCTTCGACGCGCCGACCCTCGATCTGGCCAAGTTGCGCGCGCACAAGAACAAGGTCGTCGGCAAGCTCACCGGCGGCCTGGCGCAGATGGCGAAGATGCGCAAGGTCACGGTCGTCACCGGCAGTGGCAGCTTCATCGACCCGCAACATCTGCGCGTCACGAGCGGCGCCGGCGGCAAGGACACGCAGACGATCGGCTTCAAGCGCGCGATCATCGCGGCCGGCTCGGAAGCCGTGCGGCTGCCGTTCCTGCCAGACGACCCGCGCATCGTCACCTCGACCGGCGCGCTCGAATTGCCGCAGAGTCCCAAGCGCATGCTGGTGGTCGGCGGCGGCATCATCGGCCTCGAGATGGGCACGGTCTACTCGACGCTTGGCGCGCGGCTCGACGTCGTCGAGATGCTGGACGGGCTGATGCAGGGCGCCGACCGCGACCTCGTCAAGGTCTGGCAAAAGCTCAACGCGCCGCGCTTCGACCGCATCATGCTGAAGACGAAGACGGTGGGCGCCGAAGCGACGCCCGCGGGCATCCGCGTGCGTTTCGAGGGCGAGGGCGCACCGGCCGAGCCGCAGCTCTACGACCTCGTGCTGCAGGCGGTCGGCCGCGTGCCCAACGGCCGGCGCATCGGCGCCGAACAGGCGGGTGTGGCGGTTGGCGAGCGCGGCTTCATCGGCGTGGACATCCAGATGCGCACGAACGTGCCGCACATCTTCGCGATCGGTGACATCGTCGGCCAGCCGATGCTCGCGCACAAGGCGACGCACGAGGGCCACGTTGCCGCCGAGGTCGCGGCCGGAGAACTGCTCGGCGACGAGGCCTTGAGCCAATCGGCGTTCGATGCGCGCGTGATCCCGAGCGTTGCCTACACCGACCCGGAGGTCGCATGGGCCGGCATCACCGAGGACGAAGCCAGGGCACGCGGCATCAAGGTCAGGAAGGGCCTCTTTCCGTGGAGTGCGTCGGGCCGTGCCATCGCCAACGGCCGCGACGAAGGTCTCACGAAACTGCTGTTCAGCGAGGAGACGCACGCCATCGTCGGTGGCGCGATCGTCGGCACGCACGCCGGCGACATGATCGGGGAGATTGCACTGGCGATCGAGATGGGCGCCGACGGCGTCGACATCGGCCGCACGATCCATCCGCACCCGACGCTCGGCGAGACCATCGGCCTGGCGGCCGAGGCGTACGAAGGCATCTGCACCGACCTGCCGCCGGCGCGCAGGTAGAGCGCAAAGCGCTGCCGACGGCGTTGTGCGCCGGCCGCTTCGCCACATCGGGCGCGGCTGCGCGGTCTCTCAGGCGATGTCGGTGCAGTGGATCTCGAAGCCGCCGCGCCGGCGATCGGCGAAGTAGCACTTCAGCGTCTCGCGCACGGTGCGAAAGGCGATCTCGTCCCACGGGATCTGCTCCTCGCGAAACAGTTGCACCTCGATCGATTCGGGGCCCGGCGCGAATTCGGTGTCGAGCAGTCGCGCGCGGTAGTAGAGGTGCAACTGACCGACGCGCACGACGTTGAGCACGGTGAAGAGGTCGAGCAACTCGATGTGCGCGCCTGCCTCCTCGATGGTCTCGCGCTGCGCGCCCTCGGCACTGGTTTCGCCGAGCTCCATGAAGCCGGCCGGCAGGGTCCAGAAACCATAGCGCGGCTCGATGTTGCGTCGGCACAGCAGCACCTGGTCGTCCCACGCGGGCACCGTGCCGACGACGTTCAGGGGATTCTCGTAGTGCACGCTCTTGCAGACGCTGCAAACCGCACGCTCGCGGTTGTCGCCGGCCGGCACCTGGTACTCGGTGGGCGCTCCGCAGAGCTTGCAGTGCCGGATGCTGCGCGGGGTGTACATCGGGGGCAGTGTAGCGGTGGCCTCGTCGCGATACCGAAGCAGGCGCCATGGCATCATCCGGAGGCAGTGTCTTCAGCATTTTGAAAGGCCACCATGAGTTTTGTGTTTCCCCCCGCCGCGCCGGCGGCGATCCCGGTGCACGGTGAGCCCGACGCACTCTTTCCGGTCCACCGCATCTATTGCGTCGGCCGCAACTATGTCGAACACGCGGTCGAGATGGGCTACACCGGGCGCGAACCGCCGTTCTTCTTCATGAAGCCGGCCGATGCGGTGCTGCCGGTGGCCGAGGGCGAGGTCGGCCGCATGCGCTACCCGAGCCTCACGCAAAGCCTGCACCACGAGGTGGAGCTGGTGGTGGCGATCGGCAAGGGCGGCCGCAACATCGCCGCAGCCGATGCGATGGACCATGTCTGGGGCTATGCCGTGGGGCTCGACATGACGCGCCGCGACCTGCAGGGCGAGGCGAAAAAACTCGGCCGGCCGTGGGACATCGGCAAGGGCTTCGACGAATCGGCGCCGATCGGCCCGGTGCGGCGCGCCGCCGAATGCGCGATCTCCGCCACCACCAAGATCCGCCTCGACGTCAATGGCCAGCAGCGCCAGGCGAGCACGATCGGCAAGCTGATCTGGAGCCTCGGCGAAGTCATCGAACACCTCTCGAAGGCCTGGGAACTGGCCCCTGGCGACCTGATCTTCAGCGGCACGCCCGAGGGTGTTGCGGCGGTCGTTGCCGGCGACACCCTGGTCGCCAGCGTCGAGGGCGTCGGCAGCGTGCAGTTCCAGATCGTGGCGGAGTGAGGGACTGCTCAGGAGACCCAGATGAAGCTCTACAACTACTTTCGTTCGTCGGCCTCCTACCGGGTGCGCATCGCGCTGGCGCTGAAGGGCCTGCCCTACGACTATGTGCCGATCCATCTGGTGAAGAACGAGCAACTCGCCGAGCCGTTCACCCAGCTCTCGCCCGAACGCCTGGTGCCGCTGCTCGAGGACGGCGGCGAGGTGCTGACGCAGTCGATGGCAATCATCGAATACCTCGACGAGATCCATCCCGAGCCGCCTTTGCTGCCCGGTGATGCGCGGGCCCGGGCACGGATCCGTGCCATCGCGCAGGACATCGCCTGCGAGATCCACCCCTTGAACAATCTGCGGGTGTTGCGCTACCTCGTGCACGAAATGAAGCTCTCGGAGGACGACAAGAACCGCTGGTACCGGCACTGGACCGAGACCGGGCTGGAAGCGGTCGAGCGCCAGCTGTCGCGCGCGCCGGCGACCGGACGCTTCTGCCACGGCGACACACCGACCTTGGCCGACTGCGTGCTGGTGCCACAGATCCACAACGCGCAGCGCATGAACTGCCGCACCGATCACGTGCCTACCGTGATGCGCGTCTTCGAAACCTGCATGGCGCTCGACGCCTTCGCTAAAACCCAACCGTCGGCCTGCCCCGACGCCGCGTGACGCGCCGCGTCGCGCATGGCGCGCCGGCCGCCTGGCTGCGCTCCGACTGGCACGCGCCCGGCATCGGCGGCCTGATGACGACGCGTGTCGGCGGCGTGAGCGGCGGGCGCTACGACTCGATGAACCTGGGCAGTGCGGTCGGCGACGACCCGACGGCGGTGGCGCAAAACCGCGCGCGGCTGGCGGCGGCGCTGGGTGCGGCGCCGGTGTTCCTTGCGCAGCAGCATGGCACGCGCGTCGTGCGCCTCGGCGCAGCCGATATCGCCGCCGCGCCGCAAGCGGCCGACGCCAGCATCACCACCGAGGGGGGCATCGCTTGCACCATCCTCGTCGCCGACTGCCTGCCGGTGCTGTTTGCCGCGCCGCGGCAGCGTGCGGTGGGTGCCGCGCACGCCGGCTGGCGCGGGCTGTGCGCCGGAGTACTCGAGGCGGCACTGCAGGCGTTGTGCGCAGCGGGCGATTGCCGACCCGCCGACGTCGAGGTCTGGATCGGCGCCGGTATCGGGCCGGCACGCTTCGAGGTCGGCCCCGACGTGCTGCAGGCATTCGAGACCGCCGGCGATGCGGCGGACGCCGCGCGCTTTCGGCCGCAGCCCGGCAACAAATGGCTTGCCGACCTGCCGCTGCTGGCACGCGACCGGCTGCAGCGTGGCGGCGTGAAGCGGATCACCGGCGGCACCTGGTGCACCGCCGCCGACGCATCACGGTTCTTCTCGTTCCGCCGCGACGGCGTCACCGGCCGCATGGCCGCCGCCGCGTGGATCGAGCGCTGAGCCTGCCGGGTCGCGGCGCCCGGCCTCGCCTTCGAGGTCTTGAAGCACGTTCACCCGCTTGGCGCTGCGGCGGGCGCGCCGGCGCACCACCGCGCGCAGCAAATAGACGGTGATCGCCAACGGCAGCGCGCCGTAGAACAGCAAGATGCCGATTGCGCCGAGCGCGCTGCCACCCGCGCCCGTCGCTTCGGCCGCGGCCATCAGCAGCACGACGTAGACCCAGGCGACGATGAGCAGCAGTACGGCGGGCACGGTGGAATGCGGCGATGCCAAACGTGATAATGGAGACGACGATAGCGCTTGCTGCGCTGGGACGGTCGAAGCGCTTGCAACGAGGAGCCTGAAGTGAAACGCGATGCCGATGCGCCACCTGGCGCGCACGCCGGACTACCGGCGCCGCAGAGTCTGAATACCTCCTTGGCCGAGTCATGGCAAGCAATGACGGGCTTGCAGTTGCCGCCCGAGACGCTGGCGCGCCTGCAGCGCGAGTACCTGGTCGAAGCGGCGCAGCTGTGGAACGAGCTGCTGCAGCCCGCCAAGGCGCCCCCATCGAAACTGTCCGACCGGCGTTTCTCGGCGCCCGAATGGTCCTCGCATGCGGCCAGCGCTTACATCGCACAGATGTACCTGCTGAACGCACGCACCTTGATGCAGATGGCCGAGAGCGTCGAAGGCGACGCCAAGACCCGGGCCCGGCTGCGCTTTGCGGTGCAGCAGTGGGTCGACGCGGCGGCGCCGAGCAACTACTTCGCGCTCAACCCCGAGGCGCAGCGCAAGGCGATCGAGAGCGGCGGGCAAAGCCTGTTCGCCGGCTTGAACCTGCTGCTGCAGGACATGCGCCAGGGTCGTATGTCGCAGACCGACGAGCAGGTCTTCGAGGTCGGCCGCAACGTCGCGACCTCCGAGGGCGCGGTCGTGTTCGAGAACGAGCTGTTCCAGCTGCTCGAGTACAAGCCGCTGACGGCCAAGGTGCATGCGCGGCCGCTGCTGATGGTGCCGCCTTGCATCAACAAGTACTACATCCTCGATCTGCAGCCCGAGAACTCGCTGATCCGCTACACCGTGGAGCAAGGGCATCGCGTCTTCGTCGTCAGCTGGCGCAACCCCGATGCGAGCATGGCCGGCACCACCTGGGACCAGTACATCGAGGACGGCGCGATCCGCGCCATCGACGTCGTGCAGGAGATCGCGGGCAGCGACGAGATCAACACGCTCGGGTTTTGCGTCGGCGGCACGATCCTGGCGACGGCGCTCGCCGTGCTCGCGGCGCGCGGGCGCCGACCTTCGGCCAGCATGACCTTGCTGACGAGCTTTCTCGATTTCGGCGAAACCGGCGTGCTCGACATCTTCATCGACGAGACCTCGGTGCGAACCCGCGAGCTGACGCTCGGGTCGCAGGCCCTGGGTGGGCCGAAGCTGCTGCGCGGCCAGGAACTGGCGACCACCTTCAGCTACCTCAGGCCTACCGAGCTGGTGTGGAACTACGTCGTCGGCAATTACCTCAAGGGCGAGGCGCCACCGGCATTCGATCTGCTGTACTGGAACAGCGACAGCACCAACTTGCCGGGGCCGATGTACTGCTGGTATCTGCGCAACACCTACCTCGAGAACAATCTCGCGGTGCCGGGCAAGGTGACGGTCTGCGGCGAGCCGGTCGATTTCGGCGCGATCGGCGGGCCGAGCTTCATCTATGCCTCGCGCGAGGACCACATCGTGCCCTGGCGCGGTGCCTATGTCAGCACTCAACTGCTGAGCGGGGAGAAGCGTTTCGTGCTTGGCGCCTCGGGCCATATTGCCGGCGTCATCAACCCGCCGGCCAAGGGCAGACGCAGCCACTGGACCGGGCCGGCGGGCCTCTTCCCGCCGAGCGCCGACGCCTGGTTCGACGGTGCCACCGAGCACGCCGGCAGCTGGTGGCCCGACTGGGCACGCTGGCTCGGCGCCCACGCGGGCAAGCAGCTGGCTGCGCCGAAGACGCTCGGCAGCCGCCGCCATCGGCCGACCGAACCCACACCCGGCCGCTACGTCAAGCAAAAGGCCTGATCGCGGACAGGGCGTCCGCCGTGGAGCCACCGCCCGCATCGGCGACGGTTTCCAATCATTGAACTCAAAGGAGTACATATCATGACCGACATCGTCATCGCCGCCGCCGCCCGCACCGCCGTCGGCAAGTTCGGCGGCACGCTGGCCCTGACCCCGGCGGTCGAACTCGGCGCCACCGTCGTCGCCGAACTGCTAGCGCGCGCCCACCTCAAGGGCGAACAGATCGGCGAGGTCATCCTCGGCCAGGTGTTGCAGGCCGGCTGCGGCCAGAACCCGGCGCGTCAGGCGGCGATCAAGGCCGGGCTGCCCAACAGCGTGCCGGCGATGACGATCAACATGGTCTGCGGCTCGGGGCTGAAGGCCGTCACGCTGGCCGCGCAGGCGATCCGCGATGGCGATTCCGAAATCATCATCGCCGGTGGCCAGGAAAGCATGAGCCTGGCGCCGCACGTGTTGCCGCATTCGCGCGAGGGCCAGCGCATGGGTGACTGGACGATGATCGACTCGATGATCGTCGACGGCCTCTGGGACGTCTACAACCGCTACCACATGGGCATGACGGCCGAAAACGTCGCCAAGCAGTTCGGCGTGACGCGCGAGCAGCAGGATGCCCTCGCACTGGCCTCCCAGCAAAAGGCCGCGGCGGCGCAGGACGCCGGGCGCTTCAAGGACGAGATCGTGCCGGTATCGATCCCGCAGAAGAAGGGCGAGCCGGTTTTGTTCGCGGATGACGAATTCATCAACCGCAAGAGCACCGCCGAGGCGCTGGCGCGACTGCGACCGGCCTTCGACAAGGCCGGCAGTGTGACCGCCGGGAACGCCTCGGGCCTGAACGACGGCGCGGCCGGTGTCGTGGTGATGTCCGCGAAAAAGGCCGACAAGCTCGGGCTGAAGCCGCTCGCCCGCATTGCGTCCTATGCCAGCACCGGACTCGACCCGGCGATCATGGGGATGGGACCGGTTTCAGCGTCGCGGCGTGCGCTCGAGCGCGCCGGCTGGAAGGCCGCCGACCTCGACCTGCTCGAAATCAACGAGGCCTTTGCCGCGCAGGCCTGCGCGGTGCACCGCGAAATGGGCTGGGACATGGACAAGGTCAATGTCAACGGCGGCGCGATCGCGATCGGCCACCCGATCGGCGCCTCGGGCTGCCGCATCCTGGTTTCGCTGCTCTACGAGATGCAGCGCCGCGGAGCCAAGCGCGGCCTGGCGTCGCTGTGCATCGGCGGCGGCATGGGAGTGGCGATGTGCGTGGAACGCTGAGGTCTGCGGGCGTGTCGGTGTCCGCCCGAATCGGAAAATCGGAGTCGTGATGAGTCAGAAGATTGCATATGTGACCGGCGGCATGGGCGGTCTCGGTACGGCGATGTGCCAGCGCCTCCACAAGGATGGCTTCAAGGTCATCGCCGGCTGCGGTCCGAGCCGCGATTACGCCAAGTGGCTGGGCCAGCAGCAAGCGCTCGGCTACAGCTTCCATGCCTCGGTCGGCAACGTCGGCGACTGGGATTCGACGGTGGCCGCGTTCGACAAGGTCAAGGCCGAGCACGGGCCGGTTGCAGTGCTCGTCAACAACGCCGGCATCACGCGCGACAGCCAGTTCCGACGGATGACGCGGGCCGACTGGGACGCGGTGATCGAGACCAACCTGACCAGCCTCTTCAACGTCACGAAGCAGGTCATCGACGGCATGATCGATGCCGGCTGGGGCCGCGTCATCAACATCAGTTCGGTCAACGGCGAGAAGGGCCAGTTCGGCCAGACCAACTATTCGGCCGCGAAGGCCGGCATGCACGGCTTCTCGATGTCGCTGGCGCAGGAGGTGGCTCACAAGGGCGTCACCGTCAACACCATCAGCCCGGGCTACATCGGCACCGACATGGTCAAGTCGATCCGCCAGGACGTGCTCGACAAGATCGTCGCCGGCATCCCGATCAAGCGGCTCGGCACGCCGCAGGACATCGCCTCGATGGTCGCCTGGCTGGCGTCGGAGGAATCGGGCTTCGCGACCGGTGCCGAGTTCTCGGTCAATGGCGGGCTGCACATGGGCTGATGGCCAGACGCCGAAGCCTTGCGTTGCGCAAGACAAGACGGCGTCTCGCAGTGTTCACTGCAAGAGGCCGTCGCCTTTCATGTGCGCGTCTGCGCGTCGGTGCGTCAGCGGCTCAGCGAATGGTCGACCGTCGCATCACCGATCTGCGTGTGGCGTTCGGCCAGCGCCCAGATCGACATCACCGCGACGATGATGCCGATGACGATCGCATCGTCGCGCGGCGTGACATTACCCGCGTACTGCAGCACCCAGGGCGAGACGATCATCCAGATGCCCAGGACGAGGTTGACCCATTCTTCCCACAGCGAGCGCTGATTCAGCCCGAATGCGCCAAAGACGAAGAACGCGGCGCCGACGATGAAGAAGTTCCAGCTCATCGCCGGCATCGTTGAATAGAAGCTCAGAATCCACGGCGAGAAGAACAGCCATATACCCAGCACCAAGCTCACCCAATCCTGCCACCGTGTGTTTCTACCCCTTGTCATCAGGTTTGTTGCCATCTTGTACTCCTTTCGGTTGTGCCATCAAATTCACTTGAAGCCAGGCCGCTCGTTTGAAGACGGCCGGCTCCGCAAGCGTTGCTGGCGCTGCATTGGGTAAGACCATTTTGCGAGACGCGGGTTCCGTTGTCTGCGCCGTCCGTCTGAGGTTGGAGCCAGGCGAATGCATCGTGAAGCGATGCGCTTTGGAGCGAGAGACCCAGTCTTCGGGAGTGGCAATGCGCAAGTCATCCCGGCATTGCCGGGTAGCGACTCGAAAGTCGGTGCCGCTTCGGCATCCCGGTCGGCCGCGCGGATAGACTGCGCGCGGCGCGTCCGACGGGCGAGCACCGACGGAGTCTTACATTGGACTGGAATCAGGAGTTCCTGAAGAGCGCCATCTGGCTCGCCGAAGTGTTCGCGATCACCGGGGCGGGCTTCGTGCTGAGCGTCTTGATCGTCGCCCGACACACGCATTGGGGACGCCAGTTCCGGGCGCTCGCGTGGCCTTACTTCACGCCGCGGCGCAGCTGGAAGCCGCTGGCGATGCTCGCGCTGATCCTGTTGCTGTCGATGCTCGCGGTGCGCATGAACGTGCTGTTCTCGTTCTGGTACAAGGGCTTCTACGACACCTTGCAGGCGCTCGACCAGAAGGGCTTCTGGACCTTCCTGGGCATCTTCGGCGTGTTGGCGACGCTGAACGTGCTGCTGGTGCTCATCACCTACTACGTCAGCCAGGCCTTCGACATCTACTGGCGCACCTGGATGAACGACCGCCTGACCGGCGACTGGCTCGCCGGCAACGCCTACTACCGCGGGCAGTTCCTCGACTCGCCGGTCGACAACCCGGACCAGCGCATCGAGATCGACATCTCGACCTTCGTCACCTCGTCGCGGATGCTCTCGATCGGTGCGGCCAATGCCGTGGTCTCGTTGTTCGCGTTCACCGCGATCCTGTGGGCGCTGTCGGGGCCGCTCGACGTCTTCGGCACCGAGGTGCCGCGGGCGATGGTGTTTCTGGTCTACATCTATGTGTTGATTGCAACCTTGCTTGCATTCAAGCTCGGGCGGCCGCTGATCCGGCTCAATTTCCTGAACCAGAAGCTCGGCGCCGACTTCCGCTACGCGTTGATCCGGGTGCGCGAGTACGCCGAGAACATTGCGTTCTACCAGGGTCAGCGCGTCGAGCGCGGCACCTTGCTCGAGCGCTTCGCCGCGTTGATCCGCAACGTCTGGGCGCTGATTTTCCGGACACTCAAGTTCGACGGCTTCAATCTCGGCGTCGATCAGGTGGCCGTCATCTTCCCGTTCCTGCTGCAGGCGCAGCGCTTCTTCAGCGGTGCCATCAAGCTCGGCGACGTGATGCAGACGGCCCAGGCCTTCGGCCAGGTGCAGACGGCGCTGTCGTTTTTCCGCTTGTCATATGACAGCTTCGCGCAATACCGTGCGGCACTCGACCGCCTGACCGGCTTCGTCGCCGCCAACGAGGCCGCGCGCGAGCTGCCGGCGATTCAGGTGAGCGAACTCGCCGATGCGCTCGAGATCGACGACTTGAGCGTGCTGCGGCCCGACGCGACCTCGCTGCTCGACGCACTCAACCTGCGGCTCGATCCGGGCCAGACCCTGCTGGTGCAAGGCGCCTCGGGCAGCGGCAAGACGACCTTGCTGCGCAGCCTGGCGGGCCTGTGGCCCTATGCGCGCGGCCGCGTGCTGCGGCCGCTCGGCCGTGCGGCGCTGTTTCTGTCGCAGCGGCCGTACCTGCCACTCGGGCCCTTGCGTGCGGCGCTGGCCTACCCGGCAGCCGATGCCGACGATGCGCTGCTGCGCGAGGCCTTGCACAAGGTGCAACTCGGCCACCTCGCCGAGCGCCTCGACGAGCCCGCCGACTGGTCACGCATCCTCTCGCTCGGCGAGCAGCAGCGTGTCGCCTTCGCGCGCGTGGTGGTGAACCGGCCGCAAATCGCCTTTCTCGACGAAGCCACCTCGGCCACCGACGAGGGCCTCGAGCACGCGCTCTATGCGTTGCTGCGCAGCGAGCTGCCGCATTGCATGCTGGTGAGCGTCGGGCATCGCAGCACGCTGAACCGCTTCCACTCGCATCGGCTCGAGTTGCTCGGCGAGGGGCGCTGGCGCTTCGGGGTCGTGCCGGCGTCGCAACCGGCTTAGCCTTCGTGAGTGGTGGGTGATCGGTGATTGCGCCGGCCGCCGCCCGCCCTGGCGCGATCGGCCCTTGCACGAGCCCACCGTTTTCAGGCGTCCGGCGTCAGCGCACTTGCAACGATACGTGCAACCGCCGCGTCCAGGCTCGCGTCGCTGCCGTCCCACTCGAGTTGCAGCAGCGGCTCGGCATAGGCGATGAAATTGCGCGGCGTCGAGCGGCCGTAGATCGGATCGTAGTGCTTCAGCAGCAGCTCGCGCACCACCTCGGGCAGCCGGCCGGCGCGTGCGGCTTCCTGCCAGGCGTCGACCGTCGCGTTGCCGCAAGGCGAACGCAGCGCATCGAGCCGCCTGCAAAAGGCGTCGACGTCGCGCGCGAAGTGGTCGTATTCATCCAGCAGCAGAGCGACGCGCGCGTCGAGCGGCAGCTCGAGGCGCAGGCAGGGTGCGGCACGCATGCGCTGGATCAGTGCCTCGGGCACGCGCAGGTCGCCGACCTTCTTGCTCTCGCTCTCGATGAAGACCGGCCGCGCCAGGTCCAGGCGGCGCAAGGCGTCCCAGACGAGCGAATCGAACTGCTTCTGACTCGGCTGGCGGCTGCCGGGCATGAGGCCGAGCACCGAGCCTCGGTGATTGGCCAGCGCCTCGAGGTCCAGCACCTGCTCGCCGCTCGCCTGCAGCCGTTGCAGCAGCCGGCTCTTGCCCGAGCCGGTGGTGCCGCAGATGACGCGAAACGCATATTGCGCCGGCAGCGTCTCGAGCGCCGCCAGCACCGCGCGACGATAGGCGCGGTAGCCGCCGTCGAGCAAGGTCACCCTGAAGCCGATCTGCTCGAGCACCAAGGCCAAGGCGCCGCTGCGCTGGCCGCCGCGCCAGCAATAGATCAGCGGCTTCCAGTCCTTCGGACGCTCGAGCACCTCGTGCTCGATGTGCGTGGCGACGTTGCGCGCGACCAGCGCAGCGCCGCGCTTGCGTGCCGCAAACGGCGACAAATGCTTGTACTCGGTACCGACCTGTGCGCGCTCGAGGTCGCTCAGCGAGGGCCAGTTGACCGCACCCGGCAGCCGATCCTCGCCGTATTCGCTCTCCGAGCGCGCGTCGACGATGGTGTCGAACGAATCGAGCGAGGCCAGTGCGTCGTCGGCCGGGATCTTCAGCAGCATCGGGTCATTTTTTCATGCGACCGCCGTGCGCAGTTCGCGCTGCGGCGTTCAGGCGACGGCATCCAGCAGCTCGCTCTCGATCTGCAGCTGCAGCCGGCTGTTTTGCAGTGCCTCGCCGTCGATCAGGAAGGTGTCCTCGACGCGTTCGCCGAGCGTCGTGATCTTGGCCAGTTGCAGGTTGATCGCGTGGCGCGCGAGCACGCGGGCAATCGCGTAGAGCAGGCCGGCGCGGTCGGCAGCGGAGATGCCGAGCAGCCAGCGCTGACCGCGCTCGTCGGGCCGCAAGGTGACGCGCGGCGCCACCGGGAACGAACGCACGCGCCGCGAAGGGTTCCCGCGACGCGGTGCCGGCAACGGGCCGGCCGTGGTGAGCGTCGCGGCAAGCTCCGTCTCGACGCGCTGCGCCGGTTCGATGCCGGGCACTTCGAGATGCGGGCTGATCACCTGGAAGGTGTCGAGCGCATAGCCGGTCGAGGACGTGTGCACCTTGGCATCGAGGATGTTGAAGTCGGCGCTGTCGAAGTAGCCGCAGATGCGCGCGAAGAGATCGGGCTGGTCGGCCGCGTAGACGAGGATCTGCAGCCCCTCGCCGAGCTCCGACGGCCGCGCCCGCACCACGGGCTGGCATGTCGCGACTTCGCCGTGCAGCGATTCGGCGTGCCAGGCGATGTCGCGCGCGTCGTGGCGCGCGAAGTAGGAGGTGGCGAGCGTGCGCCAGAGCCGCTGCTCGAGGCCCTCGGCGCAACCGCGCTGCCGCAGCAGTTGCCGAGCCGCGGCCTTGCGCGCCTCGACGTCGGCCTGAAGGTTCGGTCGCGCGCCACCGAGCGCGCGCAGGCTGAGGCGGTAGAGGTCTTCGAGCAGCTTGCCCTTCCAGGCGTTCCAGACCTTCGGGCTGGTGCCGCGGATGTCGGCCACCGTCAGCAGGTAAAGCGCCGTCAACCAGCGCTCGGAGCCGACCAGCGCGACGAAGGCCTCGACCACCTGCGGATCGGAGGTGTCTTCCTTTTGCGCGATGCGCGACATCATCAGATGGTTCAGCACCAGGAACTCGATCAGCGCGGCATCGTCGCCGCCGATGCCGTGGTCGCGGCAAAAGCGTCGCGCCTCGCGCGCGCCGAGCGTCGAGTGGTCGCCGCCGCGCCCCTTGGCGACGTCGTGGAAGAGTGCTGCCACATAGAGCACCCAGGGCCGGTGCCAGGTGGCCGCAAGCTGCGAGCAAAACGGATATTCGTGCGCGTGCTCGGGAATGAAGAAGCGTCGCACGTTGCGTACCACCATCAGGATGTGCTGATCGACGGTGTAGACGTGGAACAGGTCATGCTGCATCTGCCCGACGATGCGCCGGAAGACCCAGAGATAGCGCCCCAGCACGCTGGTCTGGTTCATCAGCCGCAGCACATGGGTCTGGCCGTCGGGCGCCTGCAGGATGCGCATGAAGGGCGCGCGCAAGGTGCGCGCCGACAGGGCGTCGATGCCGGGCGTGCGCTGAAAGACGCTGAAGGTCTCGAGGATCGCGTGCGGGTCGCGCTCGTAGAGGTCGTCGCTCGCCACTTCCAGCGTGCCGCCGCGCTCGAGGAAGCGCGCGTCGATCGGCCGCATCGGTGCGTCGCGCGAGCCCTCGACCTGCTCCTCGATGTTGAGCATCAGGATCTGATTGAGCTGGGTCACCGCCTTGGCGGCCCAGTAGTAGCGGCGCATCAGCAGTTCGGAGGCGCGCTGAGTGCCGCTCGAGCGGTAGCCGAAGCTCTCGGCAACGGCGCCTTGCAGGTCGAACACCAGGCGGTCTTCGCGGCGCCCGGCGATCAGGTGCAGCCGTGCGCGGATCAGCTTCAGCAGGCCTTCGTTGTGTTGCAGCTGGCGCACTTCGAACGGCGTGATCAATCCGTTGGCGGCCAATGCGCTCCAGGTCTTGCCGAGCCCGGCGGCGCGCGCGACCCAGATCACGACCTGCAGGTCGCGCAGGCCGCCCGGGCTTTCCTTGCAGTTGGGCTCGAGTGCGTACGGCGTGTCCTCGTACTTCTGGTGGCGCTGGCGCATCTCGAGCGTCTTGGCGCGCAGGAAGGCGCGCGCATCCATCGCTTGCGAGTCGGCGCGGCGGAAGTCGTCGAAGACGGCGCGCGAGCCGCACAGGAAGCGCGACTCGAGCAAGGCGGTGCGCACGGTCAGGTCGGCCGCCGCGACCGCGATGCATTCGGCCACGCTGCGCACGCTGGCGCCGATCTCGATCCCGGTGTCCCAGCAAGCGGTGATGAAGGTCTCGATGGCCGCTTGCGCCAGCGGGCCGTCTTCGGCCGGCAGCAGCACCAGGACGTCGACGTCGGAGTAGGGGAAGAGCTCGCCACGGCCGTAGCCGCCGACCGCGAGCAGTGCCGCCTCGGCCGGCATCTGCGCGCGGCTCCACAGCGCAAGCAAGGTCTCGTCGACGTGCTGTGTGATCTCTCGGAGCAGCCGCTGCGCCGCCGGTGCCGTCGCGCGCGATGCGCGGAAGCGCTCGAGCAGCCGGCTCTTGCCTTCGCGAAAGCGCTGGCGCAAGTCGTCGATGCCGCAGGTCGCGGTCTCGACGATGGCCGACATCGACGGACCCTCAGTCGCCGATGAAGGCCGGCGGTGGCGGCGTGCCCGCCGACAGGGTCAGGATCTCGTAGCCGCTCTCGGTGACCAGCACCGTGTGTTCCCACTGTGCGGAAAGCGAGTGATCCTTGGTGACGATGGTCCAGCCGTCGGGCATCTCGCGGATCTCGCGCCGGCCGGCATTGATCATCGGCTCGATGGTGAAGATCATCCCCGGCGCCAGTTCGTCGAGCGTGCCGGCGCGACCGTAGTGCAGCACCTGCGGCTCTTCGTGGAAGCGCCGGCCGATGCCGTGGCCGCAGAACTCGCGCACCACCGAGTAGCCGTTCGATTCGGCAAAGGTCTGTACCGCCTGGCCGATGTCGCCGAGGTGCGCGCCCGCTCGAACTTTCGCGATCCCCTTCCACATCGCGTCGTAGGTGATCTGGCACAGCCGCTTCGCGGCGATCGAGCCTTCGCCGGCGATGAACATGCGGCTGGTGTCGCCGTGCCAGCCGTCCTTGATCACCGTCACGTCGATGTTGACGATGTCGCCGTTCTTCAGCGGCTTGTCGTTCGGGATGCCATGGCAGACCTGATGGTTGATCGACGTGCAGACCGATTTCGGATAGGGCGTGTAGCCGGGTGGCGCGTAGTTCAGCGGCGCCGGAATCGCTTTCTGCTCCTCGACGATGTAGTCGTGTGCGAGCTTGTCGAGTGCTGCTGTCGTGACGCCCGGCTTCACATGCGGCGTGAGCATGTCCAGCACCTCGGCGGCGAGCCGCCCCGCGACCCGCATGCCGGCGATGTCGTCGGCGTTCTTGATGGTGATCGTCATCGTGGAATTATCACATCGGGGCCTTAAAATCGCTGTTTCGGCCGCCCGCGTCCTTCGGCCGCGCGCGGTACCGCTCCGCGTGCCCTCGCCACCGGCGGCCGCTCATCCTCCGGAGGCCACGCGTGACCGCACCGTCCTGCCATCTCACCTCGTTCGAAGGCGGCAACGCACTGTCGGCGTTTCGCGCCCAGGCCTTGCTCGAGCGGCTGCAGGCGGTGGCCCCGCAGCTGAACGCGGTGCGGGCGCAATACGTGCACTGGGTCTCGAGCGCAGCGCCGCTCGATCCGGTCACGCGCGAGCGCCTCGAAGCCTTGCTGCGTTACGGCGCTGCGTTTGCCGGGCCGGCCGCCGCGACGCGCATCATCGTCGCGCCCAGGCTCGGCACGGTTTCGCCCTGGTCGTCGAAGGCCACCGACATCGCGCACAACTGCGGGCTGGGCGTGCTGCGCATCGAGCGTGTCACCGAATACCACCTCGCCACCCGCAGCGGCTTTCTCGGCGGCACGCAGCCGCTCGGCGACGATGCCTGCGCCGCCGTCGCCGCCTTGCTGCACGACCGCATGACCGAAAGCGTCTTCGCGCACCGCGAGGAGGCGGCCCGGCTCTTCGAGGAGCAACCGGCCGCGGCGCTGCAGACGCTCGACGTGCAGCGCCTCGGCCGTCAGGCGCTGCTCGACGCCAATGGCGAGCTGGGGCTGGCGCTTGCGGACAGCGAGATCAACTACCTCGTCGAAGCCTTTGCCGCGCTCGGCCGCGATCCGACCGATGTCGAACTGATGATGTTCGCGCAAGCCAACAGCGAGCATTGCCGGCACAAGATCTTCAATGCCGAATTCGTCATCGATGGCGTGGTGCAGGACAAGAGCCTGTTCCAGATGATCCGCCACAGCGAGGCCTGTTCGCCGCAGCACACCATCGTCGCTTACAGCGACAACGCCGCGGTGATGGAAGGCGGCATCGTCGAGCGCTGGCTGCCCGATGGCGCCGCGGCGCCGTACCGCGCGCGCCAGGAGACGATGCACGTGCTGATGAAGGTCGAGACGCACAACCACCCGACCGCCATCGCACCGTTCGCCGGTGCCGCGACAGGGGCCGGTGGCGAGATCCGCGACGAAGGCGCGACCGGCCGCGGCTCCAGCCCCAAGGCGGGTTTCAGCGGCTTCAGCGTTTCGAACCTGCACCTGCCGGCGCTGGCGGGCAGGCCCGAGCTCGCGGGCCCGGATCGGCCCGAGCCGTGGGAGCGCGAGGTCTACGGCCGGCCGGAAGCGATCGCCAGCCCTTTGCAGATCATGCTCGAGGGGCCCGTCGGTGCCGCGGCCTTCAACAATGAATTCGGCCGGCCGAACCTGGCGGGCTACTTCCGCGTCTACGAGCAGGGCTTCGCCGATGCGCCGCGGCGCGGTTATCACAAGCCCATCATGCTGGCCGGCGGCGTCGGTGCGATTGCCGCGACGCAAACCGAGAAGGAGCGCTTCCCGGCCGGCAGCCTCTTGATCCAGCTCGGCGGCCCCGGCATGCGCATCGGCGTCGGCGGGGGTGCGGCCAGTTCGATGGCGGCCGGCGCCAACGCCGCCGAGCTCGATTTCGATTCGGTGCAGCGCGGCAACCCGGAGCTCCAACGCCGTGCTCAGGAGGTCATCGACCGCTGCAGCGCGCTTGGCACCGCCAATCCGATCCTGGCGATCCATGACGTCGGCGCCGGCGGCCTCTCCAACGCCTTCCCGGAACTGATCCACGATGCCGGCCGCGGCGGCCGGTTCGATCTGCGCCGCGTGCCGCTGCAAGCGAGCGGCCTGGCGCCGCGCGATATCTGGTGCAACGAGAGCCAGGAACGCTACGTCATTGCGCTGGCGGCCGGATCCCTCCCGCAGTTCGATGCGATCTGCGCGCGCGAGCGTTGTCCGTATGCGGTCGTCGGTGTTGCGACCGAGGCGCCGCAACTGGTGCTGGGTGACATCGAGCTGAAGCCGATCGGAGGCGTCGAGCGCAATGGCGATGCTGCGGCCGATGCGTTTTCCGAAGGCGCCGGCGCGGCCGGCGCGGCCGGCGCACCGCGCGCCTCCAGCGGCGCGCCGCTGGCCATCGACATGCCGCTCGATGTCCTGCTCGGCAAGCCGCCGCGCTTGCAGCGCCAGGTACGGCGCACGCGGCTCGCGTCGGCGCCGCTGCATCTGGATGGCGCCACGCTGCAGCAACTCGCCTTCGACGTCTTGCGCCATCCCAGCGTCGCCAGCAAGCGCTTCCTGATCACGATCGGTGACCGCACCGTCGGCGGCCTGACGCACCGCGACCAGATGGTCGGCCCGTGGCAGGTGCCGGTGGCCGATTGCGCGGTGACCTTGGCCGACTACAGCGGCTACCGCGGCGAGGCCATGAGCCTGGGCGAGCGCGCGCCGCTGGCGGTGCTCGATGCACCGGCGGCCGCTCGCATGGCGGTCGGCGAGGCCATCACCAACCTGCTGGCCGCACCGATCCTGCTCGAGCGCGTGAAGCTCAGCTGCAACTGGATGGCCGATTGCCGCGACGCTGACGGCGGCGACGATGCCGCGCTCTACGACGCGGTGCAGGCGGTCGGCCTGGAGCTGTGTCCCGCGCTGGGCATCGGCATTCCGGTCGGCAAGGACAGCCTCTCGATGCGCACGCGCTGGCGCGAAGGCGGCGAGCCACGCGCGGTGAGCGCACCGGTCAGCCTCGTCGTGAGCGCGTTCGCCACGCTCGACGACGTGCGCGGCACGGCCACGCCGCAGCTGCAGCACGCCGGCACCGATCCGCGGCTCGACACCACCCTGATCCTCGTCGATCTCGGCCATGGTGCGGCGCGCCTCGGCGGTTCGATCCTGGCGCAGGTGCTGGGCCAGTTCGGCAATGAAGTGCCCGACCTCGACGAGCCGGAGATGCTGCAGGCCCTGGTCGGCGCCATCAACCGCCTGCGCGAACGCGGCCACCTGCTTGCCTACCACGACCGCAGCGACGGCGGCCTCTGGGCGGCGGCTTGCGAGATGGCCTTTGCGGGCCATGTCGGCGTGAGCCTGAACGTCGACATCCTGATCACCGAGGGCGACGGCATCCAGGACAGCCGCGCCGACTTCGGCGACGCGAAGAATTGGGCGACGCAGGTGGGTGCGCGCCGGGATGAACTCACCTTGCGCGCGCTCTTCAACGAAGAGCTCGGCGCGGTGATCCAGGTGCCGACAGCGTGGCGCGATGCGGCGCTGCAGACCTTGCGCGAGTTCGGCCTCTCGCGCCACAGCCACGTCATCGGCAAGCCGAATGCCCTCGGCGCCGTCGAGGTCTGGCGCGATGCGCAAAAGATCTTCGGCGCGCCGCTGCGCGAATTGCAGCACACCTGGGACGAGGTGAGCTGGCGCATCGCGCGGCTCCGCGACAACCCGGCCACCGCCGATGCCGAACACGCGGCCGTCGGCCGCGTCGACGACCCGGGGCTGCAGGTGCACACGCCCGGCATCGCGACCACCGCTGCGGCTACGGTGGCGATCCGAGCGACGGTCAGTTGTGTGACGTGGTCGACCTGACCCTTCTTGATTAATTTGCCGTAGATGTCGTGCGAGACCGCGCCGGCGGTCGCGATGACCAGCCCGGACAGTGCCGCCAGGATGGTAGCGAAGGCAACCGCAGAGACGAACGCGAGGAGGAGGTCTCCGCCCACGTTGCCCGCCAACAGTGGCATGGTCAGGTTGCCGCCCGCGTTCTGATTCGGATCCGTAAGGGTGGCTGCGTCGATGAGCAGTTTTGCGCCGTAGGAAAGGATCGGCAGGGTGATCAGGAAGACCGCGAAGATCCAGATCGCCGTTACAGCGGACGTCCGGGCCGCCTTGCCGTCCTTGACGGTGAGAAAGCGGATCATGACGTGGGGCAGGCCCAACACACCGATAGTGACGCCGAAGATGTTCGAGAATGTCTCGATGGGTAGCTTTGGCGGGGTCTTGCCGGCCGCGTAGGCCGCGTCAATGGCCGCTTGCGTTGGCCTGGCAGGGGAGACCGCGGTGCCGTTGGTCGCGTTGGAGACGTCTCGGAAGACCGTCAGCGGGTTCCAGCCGAACTTGGCGATGACCAGAACCAACAGCAGTGCACCGCAGAAGAGCAGCAGACCAGTCTTGATGATCTGTATGTACGTCGTTGCCAGCATGCCGCCGAAGAGGGTGTACACCGTGGTGAGGATGCCAATCAGCAGAGCGGCTAGCCAATACTCGATCTTGAAGAGCAGCACAATGAGAGCGGCGGCGCCGACGAACTGGGCCACCATGTAGAGAAGCGAGATGATGACCGAGGACGTCGCGATAGAGGCGCGCACCCCGTCGCCGCGGAAGCGTGTTGCCAGCACGTCACCGAGGGTGAAGTGCCCGAGATTTCGCAGCGGTTCGGCGACGAGCAGCAAGGCCAGCAGGTAAGCGACAGGGATGTAGACGGCCAGGTAGAAGCCGTTGAAGCCGGTGAGTGCGATTGCGCCGGTCGTCCCGAGGAACGTCGCGGCCGAGATGAAGTCGCCGGCGATGGCGACGCCGTTCTTCCGACCTGAGATGTGGCCACCGGCGACGAGGTGGCTTTCGACGGAGCTGTTCTTCTTGCCTGCCCAATAGGTGATGTACAGGGTCACCGCAACGAGCGCGGCGAAGAGGATACCCGATTCAAGGTTCACGCTCCGTGCTCCTTCCGGTCGAGTTCGTCGATGTGGTGGGCGGCTTCGACGATGTCCTCTTCGTGGTGCTCCCACGTGTCGGGGTCGTCGTAGTGCGCGGCGGTCTCATCGAGATGTGCCGGACGCAACCGGTCTTCGGCGGCGTCCATACGGCGCTGGTAGATCGTGGTCAGGATCACGACCTCGAAGAACAACGCAAAGGAGTAGAGGTAGGCCCAGGTGATCCCACTGAAGGCGATCCCGTCGAGGACTGAGGTGAAGTTGGTGAGCGTGAGCAGCAGGAAGAAGGAGACGATAGTGACGATGGTCAAGGGCACGACCAACGCGTTGCGGACCTTGACCATTTCTGAGAAGTACCGGTGGTTGGCGGCCGCAGCATCACTGTCGGGGGGAGGCGCCATTGCCTAGCCTTTCGTCCTGGGTGGATTTGGTGGGTGGTCGGATCTTTTTGCCTGCCTGGTCCCGCCGACAGGTCTGGCTGCGTGGATACTGTCCCATGCTCGGTAGTGGGAATGGACCCGGTTCACATGTCCATACCGCCGTTCACACTCCACACCTGGCCGGTAATGTAGGCCGACGCGTCGGCCGCGAGGAAGTGCACGACGCGGGCAATCTCCCCTGGCTCGCCGAAGCGGCGGAGCGGGATGTTTTCGGACAGTCTTTCGCGGATCTTGTCGGGAATGGCCTGGACCATCTCGGTCGCAATGACGCCGGGGCTGACGACGTTGATGGTGAGTCCGGGTGACACGTCGAGCTTGCCGCTGCGACCCAGCAGGAAGGCAACCTCAAGTGCGAGGCTCTTGGTCATGCCGAGCAGCCCAGACTTGGACGCTGCGTAGTTGGTCTGGCCGATGTTCCCGGTCTCCCCGACGATGGAGCTGACGTTGATGATGCGTCCGCTGCCCCGTTCGAGCATGTGGCGTAGGGCGGCCTGCGACATGAAGAAGGCGCCGGAGAGATTGACCCCGATGACCTTGTTCCAGTCCTCGTCGGTCATCTTCAGGATCGTGCGGTCGACCGTGATCCCCGCGTTGTTGACCAGGATGTCGAGCCGGCCGTGCTGCTCCAGGACCTCGTCAACGACCCGGCGGCAGTCGTCCGGCACCCCGATGTTGCCCTGGTGCACCGAGATCGGCAGGTTCGCGAACTCTGACCGGAAC
>CAJDUZ010000045.1_pt1 | contig 22477 bp, 22 predicted proteins | sample 7391221 | NCBI WGS metagenome assembly CAJDUZ01 (sample SAMEA7055692, study PRJEB34461) | soil metagenome | biome: terrestrial ecosystem; feature: Peninsula; material: soil | place: Antarctica | collected 2016
TGGCGCTTTGCCGTGGATTGTTCGAGCACACCGGCGCAGCGGCGGGCTTCGATCCGGTGCAGTGGGGCCCGGCGCTGCCGGCTTCGCGGCGCGTTCCGCTCGCTTGAGGCGGATCTTCGAGGTTATCGAGCGCTGCGGTAGCCGGCGGTTGTCCGAGCGTCAATCCAGCGCCAGCAGCCGGCCGCGCTTTTGCGTCAGGTCAATGTAGCGCTGCAGCGCGCGAAGCGCCTCGCCGCTGGCTTGCAAGAATGTGCAGCCCGCGCGCTTGCCGCCCGCTTCGGCGTTCACCGCCGTGACGTGCTGTACCTGCAGGTTGACGTGAAAGCGCGTATCGGCGTCCAGCTCGATCACGACGTTGGGCAATTGCGCGCCCGCCGCGATCGCCGGCATCTCGTCGGGAACGAAGAGCGCACAGCCGCCGATGCTGACATCGAGCACGCGCAGCGCGAGTTCGCGATCGGGCCGCTCGGCGTGGCGCAGCCGCGCCTGCGGGTCGGCCCGCATCAGCGGCCGCACCCGGAACGAGTCGCGGCGCTGAAAGCGAAACATCTCACGCGGCAGCGCGCAGCTCAGCGCACTGGCGCGGCTGCCGCGCACCAGCTCGAGCCGGCGCACGTCGAACTGCAGCTTGATGCTGTCGAGGTAGCCGACGACGACGACCGTGGTTGAATCGAGCAGCGCCTGCGTGATCGGATCGGCGGCGTCGGCAGTGAACGCAAGCATGCCGCGCGACGCATCGAGCGTCCAGATCGTGCTGGTGACGGCGCGGCCGTCGTCGGCGTTGAGGTCGAGCGGCACGCAGCCATCGCACAGCTGCTTGAGCAGCGCGGCGATTTCGCGCGGCGCTGAAACGCGAAACTCGCCCAGCCCGGCGTCGACGCCCGCCAGGCTGTCGAGCGGCATCGGGGCGGTGAGCATCGCGTCCTTCGTACCGGGTCGTTGGCGAGCCCTTGTGGTGCGGCGATCAGTGAATCGTCTTCGGCCGCCCGGCCAGCAGGTTGTCGAGGTCTTCGAGCCACGGTTCGGCAAGCTGCCGGATCTCGGCATCGTTGACGAGGATGCGCTGCATGATGCGCGACTTCAGCTGCGCCTCGTCGCTGCCCAGCGCGCGCTCGGCTGCGCTGTGCTTCAGCTGTGCGATCAGCACTGCGCACGCCCCTTCGAGCTTGACCACGTGATCCCAGTTGCCGACCCGCGCTGCTTCCAGCATGTCCTGGCTGGCGCGCTCGATGGCTTCGTAGTAATGCAAGAGGGCGGTGTTCATGGCATCTCTCGGGGCGGGTGTCGGGTGGGACGGCAGATGGGTGTGCATTGCTGTGGCGGCTCAGGTGCGCTGCTGCACCGCGGCGATACCGGCCCAGGCACTGCGCACGGGCTCGATCAGGCGGGCGCATTCCTCGAGCGCGGCCGCGTCGTTGCGCAGGTTCGCGTGGGTCAGCCGCATCGTGATGTAGTTGTAGAGATTGCGCAGATCGGCGGCGAGCGAGCCGCCATCGGCCAGGTTCAGCGAGGCGTTCAGGCCCTCGTCGACGATGCCGAGGGCGCGGCCGATGGCGCGACCCTTGGCTTCGATCTGGCCGGCCTGCATCGCGCCGCGGGCCTCCGCCAGCGCCGCCAGCAGGCCGTCGAACAGCATCGTGACCAGCCCGTGCGGCGTGGCACTCTCGACGCCGGTGCTGACGTGGACTTGCTTGTAGGCGCCGGCTTGATGGCGGGCAGTAGAGGGGTAGGCGGCAGAAGCCGGAATCACTTTTGGAACAGCTGCGCGCGGCCGCGAGCGCTGGCGGCGTGGCGGGCATTACCCTCAAAGGCAAGGGAGGCGGCTTCCTCATCGAAATCGCCACTCGGAGTGGTCAGGACGCCTTCCCGTCGAAGGCTCGAAGTACCGAGCCGCGCCGCTTCGGCAACTATTTCGGCCATCACGTCATCGGGTTCGAGGCTGGGAAGCGGGTCGTCGATGCGAAGAGCTTCGGCCAAGAGCTTCGGGACAGGACGAAGCCGCTTGCAGGGCAGCAGGAGCTTGGCCGCAAAGGGAGGCCGGGTTTGCATGCCTGGCTGCGTGAGCGGGTTGTGCGTCCGAACTACATCGTCTTCTACCGGGTGCTGGCCGAGGCGCACACCGTCGAGATCCTGAGAGTGAAGCACGCGGCGCAACGGATGCCGTGACGACGCTCAATTCTTGCTCTTGTTCCAGTTCGCGATCTGCTGCGTCATGTAGGTGCTGAGCGCGCTCAGCGTCGACATCTTGGTGTCGAGCGCCGTGTACTGCGCGCGCATTCGTGCTTCGGTGGCGTCGAGCCGGTTTTGCATGGCGGCCTGGCTGTCCCCGTTGGACTTCAGGCTCTTGGCCAGGCCTGCGGTGCGCGCGGTCAGCAATCCATCAGTGCCGAGTGCCGCATCGCCAAAGGCGCGCAGCTTGCGCGCGAAGCCGTCGTTGCCGCCGCCCGCGAGGTCCGCGTCGGAGAAGAGCTTCTTCAGCTCGGGCATGTTGCTCATCGCTGCGGTGAGCTTGGTGTCGTTGATCTTCAAGGTGCCGTCCGACTGCATTTCCAGCCCGGCTTGCGATAAGGTGGAGAAGACACTCGACGCACCGGACGAGGCGGTCAACATGCTGCGCAACTGGCGCTGCAGCGACACCGCGGTGCTGTCGCCCTGCAGCACGCCGGCGCTGGAGGTGCCGCTGTCGTACTTGATGTTGGCGGCGAGGCTTGTCGCGAGCGCGTTGTAGGCGGTGACGAAGCCCTGGATCAGCGTCTTGGTGCTGAACGCATCCTGCGCCACGGTGATCTGCACGGGGCTTGCGCTTTCCTTGGAGAGCGTCAGGGTCAGGCCTTGCACGACATCGGTCAAGGTGTTGCTCGCCGAGCTGATCGCCAGGCCGTTGATCGTTGCGCTGGCATTGGCTCCGGCTTGGGTCAGCGTCGTAGCCGTGCTGTTCGGCGGGTCGTAGGCGAGGGCCGCCAGGTTGTTCGGGTCGCCGGCGGCATTCGTGGCGCTGACACGAAAGCCATTCTCGATGCCGGTTGCGCTCGAACTCAGCACCAGCCGCGCGCCGTTGGCGTCGGTGATGATCGATGCCGTGACGCCGGCACCGGCCGCGTTGATCTTGTCGCGCACCGTGGCCAAGGTGTCGCCGTCTGCCACCGCAATGTCGATGCCGGTGCTGTCGGGTTTTGCGGTGAAGCTGCCCCCGGAAGCCCAGTTGCCGATATCGATATGCAAGGTGCCAGCACCGACGACCGCCGAGCTGCTGGCGTAAGCTGTGCTCGCCACAGACTGGGCGGTGGCGAGCTTTTGGACGGCGATCGAATAGCTTCCCGGCGCCGCGTTTGCAGTGCTGGTGACGCCGACTGCACCTGCATCGGTGGATGTGCCGACAGTGGCCGACCATGCCGATGGATTGGTCAGTGCGAGCGCCGCGTCGCGCAACGTGGCCACGCTGGACTGCAAGGCGCCGAAGGCCGAGATCTTGGTGTTGATGCCCGTCGCGGCCGACTTGAGCAGGCTCAGCGGCCGGCTCTCGATCGACATGAGCTTGGTGACGATCGTGTCGACGTCGAGACCGCTGCCGATGCCCGCGGAGGTAATGGAACCAGTGGAGCCGATGGCGGCCATGGCGTGCGCCTTTCAATCGGTGGCTGTTGCCAACCGCGTTTTGTTGGATCAGTGAGGAGCTGCAACGACGAACGGGATACGCGAGCAGCGGCCCGCATATCCCGTTATCGGCAAGGGAAGGCCGGGCTTGAATCCGCGCCGCACCATTGGCCGCGTGCGAGCGCGGCGGGCGTTACCTGCCGCTCGTTCTCTTCAACCCTTCAGAAGCTGCAGCACCTGCTGGGGCAACTGGTTGGCCTGGGCGACCATGGCGGTGCCGGCCTGCTGCAGGATGTTGGCGCGCGACATGTTGGCAGTTTCCGCGGCGAAGTCGGCATCGACGATGCGACCACGAGCCGCTGCGGTGTTTTCCGCCTGTATCTGGATGTTGCTCACGGCATTCTCGAAGCGGCTTTGCAGCGCTCCGAGGTTCGCACGCGAACTGTTCACCTGATCGAGCGCGCTGTCGATCTGCTGCAATGCGAGAGATGATCCTGCAAACGACGAAACGTCCAGCGTATCGATGCCGACCTTGAGGCTGGCGATCGCGGTGCCCGTGCCCGCGTTGGTGGCCAGGCCAATTGCTGCAAGATCCGTCGCGGTGCCTGTCGCGGCGACGGTGTTGGCCGCGATGGTGCTTTGCGAAGTCAGGACCAGCGTGTTGGCGACCGGATCGACGTAGGCGTTGATGCCGGTCTTGCTGGAGACGTTATTGATGCCCGCAGCGATCTGACCCAGCCGCTCCGCCGGTGAAGTGGCTGTCGGCAAAGCCCCAATCGACACTGCGACGCCCGCTGCGTCCTTGACGGTGATATCGCCGGCCGCGATGGCGTTCAAGTTGGTTGCGGCGCTTGTCGCGAGCGTATCGGATGCAAAATTGGTCGAACCGAGGCTTGCCGTGGTTGCGTCGACGATGCCGCTGGCGGTGATCGTCTCACCCGAGTTCGCGCCAACCTGGAATGTGGCTGCAGTAAAGCTGCCATCGAGAAGTTTGGTGCCGTTGAACGCGGTCTGCGTGGCAACGCGCCCGATCTCACTGCGCAGTTGCGCCACCTCGGCTTGCAGGGCGGTCCGGTCGCTTTGACTGTTCGTCGCGTTGGCTGACTGCACTGCCAGTTCGCGCATGCGTTGGAGCATGTCGCCGATCTTGCCGAGCGAGCCCTCTGCGGTTTGCGCGAGGGAGATACCGTCGTTGGCGTTGCGTGCCGCGACGTTGAGGCCACGAATCTGCGTGTTCATGCGCTCAGCGATCGCCAGGCCCGCCGCGTCATCCTTGGCCGAGTTGACGCGCAGCCCCGATGAGAGGCGTTGCATCGAAGTCGCGAGCGACCCCTGGCTCGAGCTCAGGTTGCGCTGTGCGGTCAACGAATTGATGTTGGTATTGATCGTCATGGGCATGTTGAAATCTCCTTTGAGAATCGATTGATCCTTGGCATCCGTGAGGTTTGCGGACGACGGATCGCCTCTCGATCGAATCCGCTGGGCGTCATGTTTGCATGGTCAAACGGCCGCGAAGCATCAAAAAGAAGTGAGTAACGAGCCCAATTTCAAAAGCCAGATGAAACAAGCCCCGACCGTTGCCGGGCGGGGCTCTTGGAAGAGACGCTGCAGGAGCGTCTCTTGGAGTCGACTAGGAACTCGAGATCAGCGCAGCAACTGCAGCACCTGTTGGGGCAGTTGGTTGGCCTGAGCGACCATCGCGGTGCCGGCCTGCTGGAGGATGTTGGCGCGCGACATGTTGGCGGTTTCTGCTGCGAAGTCGGCATCAACGATCCGACCCCGCGCAGCGGACGTGTTCTCCGCCTGGATCGCGATATTGCTGGCCGCGTTCTCGAAGCGGCTCTGCAGTGCACCCAGGTCGGCGCGCGAGCTGTTGATCTGGTTCAGCGCGCTGTCGATTTGTTGCAGTGCCAGGGCCGAGCCGGCGTATGACGAAATGTCGAGCGTGTCGATCCCTTTCTTTTCCACGGCCGTGAAACCGGCATTGGTGGTCAGGCCGATGTCGGCTAGCGAGGTCACGCCTCCGTTGGTCCCGGTGGTCCCGGCTACGGTGACGGTATCCGCCGCAATTGAATTTTTCGAAGTAAGGACCAAAGTGCCGGCAACGCTGTCGAAGGACGCGTTTATTCCGGTCTTGCTGGAAACGTTATTGATACCAGCCGCGATCTGGCCGATGCGTTCGGCGTTTGATGTTGCCGTGCCAAGTGCGCCGATGGATTCCCCGGCGATCTTGATGTTGCCGTCCGCTACGGCACCGAGATTTGCGTATGCGGTGCCTCCGACAGGTGCCACAGCCAATGTGTCAGACGCGAAGTTCGTCGAACCCAACTGATTGGTGCTGGCATTCACGATGGAACCCACCGTGATAATCTGCCCCGAGTTGGCTCCAACCTGGAAGTTGGCCGCAGTGAAATTCCCGTCGAGCAGATTGGTGCCATTGAAAGCGGTCGAGCCAGCGACGCGGCCGATTTCGCTGCGCAACTGAGACACTTCTGCTTGCAGCGCGGTGCGATCGCTTGCGCTGTTCGTCGCGTTAGCCGACTGTACGGCCAGCTCGCGCATGCGCTGCAGCATATCGCCGATCTTGCCCAGAGAGCCTTCTGCGGTCTGCGCGAGCGAGATGCCGTCGTTGGCATTGCGTGCCGCGACGTTGAGGCCGCGAATCTGTGCGTTCATGCGCTCTGCGATGGCCAGTCCCGCGGCGTCATCCTTGGCGGAGTTGACGCGCAGCCCCGAAGAGAGACGCTGCATCGAGGTCGCAAGCGACCCCTGGCTCGAGCTCAGATTGCGTTGAGCGGTAAGTGAATTGATGTTGGTGTTGATCACGAGTGCCATATATGGCTCCTGAAGGAGGTTGAAGAGACTTGCGGGACTGCCATCGTTGTCGGTGGCCTGCTGCGCCCGGCGTTCGTCTGCCTCAGATTTCGTCGGAGGGGCGTATGGGTTGTGCCCTCCACGAAAAACATAAAAAGCGCGCACCTGACGCTGGCGTGAACTGGTTGGCACCTCAGCTGAGCCGAGGCAGTTCCGTAGGAATTTGCCTGACAGCCGCCATGGAAGAAGCTGGACTCAAGCCACAGAACTGGCCCGATGTCCCGGCGCATCTCCGCTCTTCACAATCCGTTCCACGTTGGTGCTGAACCGAACAGCCGACGCCAGAGACCGAAGAACGAGCAAGCAAACCGAACCCAGGACCGCCGCCATGAACGCCGACCAGATCCTCACCGAAATCCGCGAAGCCAATCTCTCCTACCTGATGCTGGCGCAAAGCCTGATCCGCACCGACCGCGATCAGGCGCTTTATCGCCTGGGCATCAGCGAGGAAAGCGCAGGGCTGATCGCGCTGCTGACGCCGGCGCAGATGATGAAGATCGCCGCCAGCAACACGCTCCTGTGCCGCTTCCGCATGGACGACGACATGGTCTGGGGGCTTCTCACGAACCACGGCAAGAGCGCGGCCAACGATTCGACGAACCGCCTGCACGCCAGCATCCTGATGGCCGGCAGGCATCAGGAAGCCGCCTGACCCTGCCCTGACCGCCGTTCCTCTTTCGATACCGAGACCCACCTCATGCGCACCAAGAGCATCGTCACCGAAGCCAAGCAGATCAACCGGGCGATTGCCTTGATCCACCTCGGCGCACGCCTGCAGGTGCTGGAATCGGAAACCGACCTGTCCTACGAGCGGCTGTTGCGGCTCTACAAGGAGGTGGCCGGCAAGTCGCCGAGCAAGGGCCAACTGCCGTTCTCGACCGACTGGTTCACGACCTGGCAGCCCAATATCCACGCGTCGCTGTTCCTCAACATCCACGAGTACCTGAACAAGGTCGCCGAGATGGACGAGATCGACACCGTCATCAAGGCCTACCAGCTCTACCAGGAGCAGACGACGGCGCAGGGCCTTGAGGCGCTGCTCTCGGTGACGCGCGCCTGGCGCCTCGTGAAGTTCGTCGACAACGGCATGCTGACGATGACGAAATGCTCGAAGTGCGGGGGGCATTTCGTCACGCACCCGCACGAGATCGCCAAGAACTACGTCTGCGGCCTGTGCAACCCGCCGGCGCGCGCCGGCAAGGGGCGGGCGGCGGGCGGGATCCGGATTCACTGATGGTCGTGTTGTTGTCAGAGCGGATTCGCCCCTCAAGTTTTCCGATGGCGCGCCGATAACCGATTCAGTTCACGCGTTCTTGCTTGTCTCCTCCAGCACATTCGACGTGCTTTTCCAACGGGCCCAACGGGCCCGTTTTTTTTCCCCGTTTGCTTTTCCGGCACAGCAGCCGTGCGCCCACGGAGCCGGCCCACTCTCAAGCCTGCCCCGCCGCGGCCGATATAGGGCACACGCTCTGCGCTGCATCCGGCAGCAGCAGTGTCGCCCCGGAACCTCATCCCGCTCATGTTCGTCCTCATCGGCTATGGCGTTGCGCTCGGCTGCATCTTCGGTGCCTACATCCTGCATGGCGGCAACATCGGCGTCATCCTGCATGCGCTGCCGACCGAGCTGATGGCAATCGTCGGCGGCTCGCTCGGTGCCTTCGCGGTCAACAACCAGCCCAAGGTGCTGAAGGCGACCTTGGCAGCGCTGCCCGGGGTTCTGAAGGGCTCGAAGTATTCGAAGGCGCGCTACCTCGAGTTGATGGCGCTGCTCTACGACATCCTGCAGAAGGCGCGCAAGGAAGGCCTGATGGCGATCGAGAACGACGTCGAGGAGCCGCACGAGTCGCCGATCTTCCAGAAGTACGCGACGGTCGGCTCCGACCACCACGTCGTCACCTTCATCACCGACTACCTGCGCATGATGGTCTCGGGCAACCTCAACGCGCACGAGATCGAGAGCCTGATGGACAGCGAGATCGAGACGCACCATCACGAGGCCTCGGGGCCGGTCTCGGCGCTGGCGCGCCTGGCGGGCGCCTTGCCGGCGTTCGGCATCGTCGCTGCGGTGCTGGGTGTGGTCAACACGATGGGCTCGGTGGGCCAGCCGCCGGCGGTGCTGGGCGCGATGATCGGCTCGGCGCTGGTCGGCACCTTCCTCGGCATCCTGCTCGCCTACGGCATCGTCGAGCCGCTCGGCGGCCTGATGGAGCAGAAGGTCGACGAGAGCTCGAAGGAGCTGCAGTGCATCAAGACCACCTTGCTCGCGAGCATGCAGGGCTATGCGCCGCAGGTCGCGGTCGAGTTCGGCCGCAAGGTGCTCTATTCGGCCGACCGGCCGACCTTCGCCGAGCTCGAGAACCACGTCAAGGGCAGGAAGCCGGCGTGACGCGCGCCGCACCACAGGGAGGCCGCGATGGCCGGTGATTCGAAAAAGCTGCAGCCGATCATCATCAAGCGCATCAAGCGTGGCGGCCACGGCCACCACGGCGGTGCGTGGAAGATCGCCTATGCCGATTTCGTCACGGCGATGATGGCGTTCTTCCTGCTGATGTGGCTGCTCGGCTCGACCACCGAGGGCGACCGCAAGGGCATCGCCGACTACTTCAACTCGCCACTGAAGGTCTCGCTCACCGGCGGCAGCGGCTCGGGCGATTCGTCTTCGGTGATTCAGGGCGGCGGCACCGATCTCACGCGCAGCACCGGCCAGGTCAAGCACGGCGAGATCGAATCGCCGAAGAAAATCGTCAACCTGAAGGCGCTGCAGGACGAGCAGCGCCGTGCCGAGGTGACGCGGCTCGAGGCGCTGAAGCAGAAGGTCGAGCAGGCGCTGGCGGCCAGCCCGAAGCTCGCGGCAATGCGCTCGCAGATCCGCGTCGACATGACGCGCGACGGGCTGCGCATCCAGATCGTCGATGAACAGAACCGGCCGATGTTCGACAGCGGCAGTGCCGTCGTCAAGCCCTACATGCGCGAGTTGCTGGCCGAGATCGGGCGCATGCTGGCCGACGTGCCCAACCGCATCACGCTGGAGGGCCACACCGATGCGCAGCTCTACAGCAGCGGCGACCGCGGTTACAGCAACTGGGAGCTCTCCAGCGACCGCGCCAACGCTTCACGCCGCGAACTCATCGCCGGCGGCTTGCCCGAAGATCGCATGCTGCTGGTGCAGGGACTCGCGTCGAGCCAGCTTCTGACGCCCGACGAGCCACAGGGTGCCGCGAACCGGCGCATCAGCGTGATCGTGATGAACCGGGATGCCGAAAATCGCTTGCTTCGGAACGCCGTCGTCGACGCCGACGACGCCGATGGCGTCGGTGTCGTCGCCGCGCTGGCGAAGGTGGCGCGGGTCGTTCCGGCGCCGCGATAGCCGGCCCGGGTCCAGGCGAACACGAGGCGCTGCAGCAGCCAGACCTCGAGCCCGACGACGCGAATCGACGCATGGCGCGCCAGGCGCCCGCCACGCGGCGGGCGCCAGCCCGTTCAAGCGTAGGCGCTGCTCATCACGAGGTCGCCGTTGACGCCGGCCGGGAAGAAGCCGCCCTTGCTCGCCGCGTCCTTGGTGAGATAGACGATGTTGAGCACCTGGCCGGGGGTGCGGCTGAAGGCGATGCCGTTGACGTCGAGCGGCGCGATGTTGGCGATGTCCGGTGTCGCACCGGTGATCCCCTGGTCGTCGTCGGAACTGCCGTCGAGGCTGTCGCGGGCATCTGAGATCGCCCCTGCGGCGCTGCGCAGAGACGGCGTTGCGACGCCCTTGGCATACAAGGTGCTGCGCACCAGACCGGCGTGATAGGCCTCGGCCGCGAGGATGCCGGCGGCGGCCTCGAGGTAGGTCTTGTTGGTGATCAACGGTGCCGCGCCCTTGTACGCGGTGACGCCGACGTCCTCGAAGATGAACGCTCCGAGCAGGAAGTTCTCGTCGCTCGCGTACGGGTCGAAGGCCTGGCCGGCCGCGACCAGGCCGGCGGCGCGCGCCGCGGTCGAGAAGGCCCCGTTGGGATCGGTGCCGCCGACGTCGATGGCCGGCTGGGCCACCGCTGCGGCGCCGAGCGCGGTGCGCAGGAAGGCGACGTGCTCCTGTTCGTCCTTGGCGATCTCCCTGGCGTATTGCGCCACCACCGGGTCACGGAAGCTGACCGCCCGGCCGCCGGTGACTGCGCCCTGCGTGCCGGCGCCAGTCAGCATGTTGGCCGGCAGCCCTGTGCCGAACACGGCGTACTGGTAGAACTGCGCCTCCAGATATTCGAGGTTCAACGCGAAGTTGAGGATCTCGGCGTCGGTCGGGCCGCCGCTCGACTGGCCGATGGCATCGCCCACCGAGCCGCCGCAGGCGCTCAGGATCATGCCTCCGGCCATGCCGACGGCGACGCCGCCGCTCTTGCGGAAGAACTGGCGCCGGTCCTTGCGCTTCCTGGCCTGCTGTTGCAGGACGTCGATCAACACGGATGAGTCGGACATGATGGTTTCCTCTGCGCGGGGCGCGGTGCGTGGGCGTGCCGTCGATTGACGGCGCGCCATGAGGAACCGACCGCTGTGCTCGGTTCGCTGGCACAACTTGCTCGTCGAAGATCCCTCACGGGGGTGCTTACGCGCTCCGGTCGCAACCGGATGCGCGAAAGACCGAAGTCAGCGCCATGTCCTACGAAGGGGACGATCGATGCCTCGTCTGCAGCCTTTCGAGGTCTGCATGGGCGGGGCTTCTCAGAGCGTCAGCTTCCCCGCATAGAGAATCGGCCCGGTCGGTGCGCCGGTCGGCGAGCCGCCGGGCGGCTCGAGGCTGACGGCGAGCGATGCGGCACCGGCGAGCGCCGCGCCTTTCTCCAGGACCGTCGCTGCGTCGGCCGAGATCAGCCCGAGCGAGCGCGGGGCGCCGTGCGCCGGCACGGCCCAGAGTTCGAGCGCGTGGTCGGCAGCGACGCCGACCTGCACCAGCGGCTTCGTGACGAGCGCGCGGCGATCGGCGCTGATGCTGGCGACGAAACTCGCCGGTGCCGCAGCGCCGCCGGCACCGGTGGCCTGCAGCACGACGATGAGCGGCGCCTGCGGGGGCGTCGGGCTCAGCAGCAGCAGGCCGAGGCTGACGGCCACCACGCTCGCCAGGCCCGCAAAGGCGCGCCAGAAGCCGAGTCCCCAGCGTGCGCCGCTGGAGCGCACTGCCATCGGCGTCGCATTGCGGCGCTGCGTCTCGGCAGCGCGCCCGTCGAGGCGCGCTTCGATGCGCTGCCAGACCGCCGCGGGCGGCTGCTGTGGCGGAATCGCCGCGGTCAGCGGCATCAGGCGCGCCTCCCAGGCCCGCTGCGCGTCGCGCAGCAATGGATGCGCCGGCAGCAGCGCCTCGAAGCGGCGCCGCGCGGCACCGCGCAAGGTGCCGGCGACGTATTCGGCGGCAAGCCGGTCGGCGAGTTCCGGTCGGCTGTAGTCCATCAGCGCGGCTCCGCGTCACGCTGCACGGCGTCTTGCAGGCAGCCCTTCAATGCGAGCAGGGCGCGCCTGACCCACGACTTGACGCTTCCGAGCGGCTGGCGCAACTGCTCGGCCACCTCGGCATGGCTCAAGCCGTGGAAGAAGGCCAGAGCGACGCACTGGCGCTGCAGCGCGCTCAAGCCCTGCATGCACGCTTCGAGCGCTCGGGCATCGGCGGCGCGGCTCAGCAGCGCGACCGGCTCGCCCGTGCTGTCGACAACGCGCTCGTACACGTCCTCTTTCTCCTGCCCGGCCTCCTCGAAGCTGCCGGGGTCTTGAAGCTGCGGCTGGGTCGTGGCCCGTCGCAGGCTGTCGATCGCGAGGTGGCGCGCAATGCTGGTGAGCCAGGTGAGCGGCTGGCTCTGCGCGGCATCGAACGTCTGCGCCGCGCGCCAGACCTTGACATACACCTCCTGCAGGATGTCCTCGGCCTGGGCCCGGTCCCGGTTGATACGCAGGATCACCGCGTACAGATGCGCCGCGCTGCGCTCGTAGAGTGCCGCGAAGGCCGGGCGGTCGCCGAGGCCGGTGCGCGCCAGCAGCCGCGCCAGATCGACGCTGCGTGCGCTCCATTCGTTCGGGCTAACGGGCATCGACGGGCCCTGGCTGACACGCTCGCGCCCCGGTCAGCGCACGAGTCGCAACGGCGAAGCGGCCCCGCAAGGCCGCTTCGTGGAGCACGAGTCTAACCAAGACCTGTGACCTGCTGCGCGCCGGCACCGGATGCGCGGCGCAATGATCTCAGGGCATCAGCACCTTGTCCACCACCTGGATGACGCCGTTCGATTGCATGACGTCGGCGATCGTGATCTGCGCCATGCCACCCTTCTGATCAGTGAGCATCAGCTGGCCGCCGGGGTCGGTCACGGTCAAGGTCTCGCCCTCGACGGTCTTCAGCATTGCCTTGCCGCCACCTTCCATGACCTCGTGTTTCAGCTCGGCCGCGTCGAGCTTGCCCGGCACGACGTGGTAGGTGAGGATCTTCGTCAACATCGCCTTGTTGCCGGGCTCGAGCAGGCCGTCGACGGCGCCGGCAGGCAGGGCTGCGAAGGCCTCGTTGGTCGGCGCGAACACCGTGAACGGGCCCGGGCCCTCGAGCGTATTGACCAGGCCGGCGGCCTTGACCGCGGCCACCAGGGTCGTGTGGTCCTTGGAGTTCACCGCGTTCTGGACGATGTTCTTGCGGGCATACATCGGCGCGCCACCGACCATCACCGGCGCCATCGCCGACATCTGGTTGGGTTCTTCCGGCGTGAAGCCGGGCGGGGGTTCGGCGGCCATCGATGCGGTCGAGGCGATCGACAGCAGCAGCGCGAGTGCGATCGAGGATTGTTGGAACGTCTTCATCAGGATGCCTTGGGGAGAGTAGAGGAGGGCTGGGGAGAGGAAACCGTTGCAGCCACCGCCTCGAAGAAGCGAGGGCGGGCACCGGTCCTCCATTCATACGCAAGCCGCACGCCGATGGATGCACCAGGCAGCGAACAAGGCCGGCTTCGCCTCGTTATTCGGGCTCAAGTTTTCAGGTCGGCCCGGAACAATGACGCTGCGCCGCCTGGTGGCGCGACCCCATGGCCGAACAAGCACAAGACCGCAACCTTCCCGCCACGCCACGCAAGCTCGAGAAGGCGCGTGGCGAAGGCCAGGTGGCGCGCTCGCGTGATCTCGGCCACTTCAGCGCCATTGCGGCCGGTGGCGCCCTGCTGTACAGCGCGGCGCCGTGGCTCGGGACGTGGCTGCAGCGGCTGCTGAAAGAAGGCCTGCTCTTCAACCGCGCCGCGGTGCACGACCCGGCCTATATGGGCACGCGGCTGCTCGAACTGACAACCGGGATGCTCTGGGTCGTCGTGCCGTTCGGCCTCGTGATGATGCTCGCGGCGTTCGGTACCGGCGCGGCGATGAGCGGCCTGACGTGGAGCTTCAAGCCGCTCGAGCCGAAGTTCGGCAAGCTCAACCCCTTGACCGGCATCGGCCGGCTCTTCGCCAAGGCACAGTTGATCGATGCGGTGAAGGCGAGCGGCCTCGCGCTGATCCTCGGCACGATCGGCGCGTTCTATCTGCGCAGCCACGTCGACGCCTTCGTCGGCGTGCTGACCGTGCCGCTGCCGGCGGCCATCGCCGATGCCCTGCATACCGTGCTCGGTGGCGTCGTGTTCCTGTTGCTCGCGCTGGCTTTCTTCGCGATGGTGGACGTGCCGCTGCAGCGCTACAACCACGCGCAGCGCCTGAAGATGAGCCACCAGGAGGTCAAGCAGGAGCACAAGGAGCTCGAGGGCAACGTCGAAGTCAAGGCGAAGGTGCGCGCGCGCATGCGCGAGATGACGCAGCGCCGCATGATGGCCGCGGTGCCGAAGGCCGACCTGGTGGTGATGAACCCGACCCACTATGCCGTCGCGCTGAAGTACGACGAAGGCCGCATGGCGGCGCCGCGTGTCGTCGCCAAGGGGGCCGACCTGCTGGCACTGAAGATCCGCGACATTGCCAAAGGCGCCAAGGTGCCCGTGTTGCAGGCGCCGATGCTGGCGCGCGCGCTCTACGCCCATGCCGAACTCGACCGCGAGATTCCGGCCGCGCTCTTCGCCGCGGTCGCTCAGGTGCTCGCCTATGTCTATCAGTTGCGTGCCGCGCTGCAAGGCGCCGCACCGATGCCCGGTGAGCTGCCCGACCTCGACGTGCCGGCCGAGCTCGATCCGCTGCGCAAGGCGGCGACGCCGGGGGCCGCTGAATGAACCCGCTGATGCAGCAGCTGCAAGGCCTGCTCGGCCCGAACGCCAAGGCGATCCGCGCGCTGATGGCGCCGCTCGTCGTCGTGCTGATCCTCGCGATGATGGTGTTGCCGTTGCCGGCGTTCGCGCTCGACCTGCTGTTCACCTTCAACATCGCGATGGCGCTGATGGTGATGATGGTGGCGGCCTACATGATCAAGCCGCTCGACTTCGCGGCGTTCCCGTCGGTGATCCTGCTGACGACCTTGCTGCGCCTGTCGTTGAACGTCGCGTCGACCCGCGTCGTCCTGCTCGAAGGCCACGGCGGCACCGGCGCGGCCGGCAAGGTGATCGAGGCGTTCGGCCACTTCCTGATCGGCGGCAACTTCGCGGTCGGGCTGATCGTCTTTGCGATCCTGGTCGTCATCAACTTCATCGTCGTCACCAAGGGCGCCGAGCGCATCGCCGAGGTCGGCGCCCGCTTCACGCTCGACGCGATGCCGGGCAAGCAGATGGCGATCGACGCCGACATGAACGCGGGGCTCATCGACGAGAAGGAGGCCAAGCGGCGGCGCATGGAAGTGGGCGAAGAGGCCGAGTTCTTCGGCTCGATGGATGGTGCCAGCAAATACGTGCGCGGCGACGCGATCGCGGGCCTCCTGATCCTCTTCATCAACCTGATCGGCGGCTTCGTCATCGGCGTGGCGCAGCATGACCTGAGCGCCGCGCAGGCGGCCGACAGCTATGTGCTGCTGGCGGTCGGCGATGCGCTGGTGGCGCAGATCCCCGCGCTCCTGATCTCGGTCGCGGCGGCGATGGTGGTCTCCAGGGTCGGCAAGGCCGAGGACGTCGGCAGTCAGATCACGCGCCAGGTGTTCTCGTCGCCACGCTCGCTGGCGATCACCGCCTCGGTGCTGGGCTTGCTCGGCTCGATCCCGGGCATGCCGCACGTCGTCTTCCTGTTGATTGCCGCGGCGCTGGGCTACGGCGCCTGGAGTCTGCGGCGCCGTCAGCAACGCGCCAAGGATGCGCCGCCGGCGCCCGCGCTCGCGCCCGAACCCAACGCCGAAGCCAGCTGGGACGATCTGCAGCCGGTCGACACGCTCGGCCTGGAGGTGGGTTACCGGCTGATCGCCTTGGTCGACAAGGCGCGCCAGGGCGATCTGCTCGCGCGCATCAAGGGCGTGCGCAAGAAGTTCGCGCAGGACGTGGGCTTTCTGCCGCCTCCGGTGCACATCCGTGACAACCTGGAACTCAAGCCCAGCGCCTATCGCCTGACCTTGCGCGGCGCGGTGGTCGGCGAGGGCGAAGCCTATCCCGGCATGCTGCTCGCGATCAACCCGGGCGGGGCCACGACGCAACTGATCGGCACCGCGACGACCGACCCGGCGTTCGGGCTGCCCGCGGTCTGGATCGAGGAGCGCCAGCGCGAGGCGGCGCAGATGGCCGGCTTTACCGTCGTTGATTGCTCGACCGTCGTCGCGACCCATCTTTCACACTTGATGCAGGTTCACGCAGCCAAGCTGCTGGGCCGGGTCGAGACCCAGCAACTCGTCGAGCACGTGACTCGGCTGGCCCCGAAACTGATCGAGGACGTGGTTCCGAAGATGGTCGGCATCGCCGCATTGCAGAAGGTGCTTCAGTTGCTGCTCGAAGAGGGCGTGCACATCCGCGACATGCGTTCCATCGTCGAGAGCCTGGCCGAGCATGCCGCGACCGTCACCGATCCGCAGGAGCTGGCGCGTCGCATCCGCGTGCACCTGGCGCCGGCGATCGTGCAGCAGATCTATGGGCCCACGCGCGAGCTCGACGTGATCGCGCTCGACCCCGAGCTGGAACGGCTGGTGACGCAGGCGCTCAATTCGCCGCATGGCGCCGCGCTCGACCCGGGCGTGGCCGACACGCTCGCCAAGAGCGCCGCCAGTTCGGCCAAGCAGCAGGAAGACCTGGGCCACCCGGCGTGCCTTCTGGTGCCCGACCTGATCCGCGCGCCGATGGCGCGGCTCTTGAAGCGCGCCGCGCCCCGGCTGCGCGTCTTGAGCCACAGCGAGATTCCCGAGACGCATTCGATCCGCATCGGATCGGTGATTGGCGGTGCCGCGTGACGCGCGCCACCGCATCGGCGGCGGGCGCCGCACGGAACCCGGCCTGCGGCCGGGCCGCATCCATCAGAACCGCTTGCCTTACCGGAGACACCCCATGAATGTCCGACGCTTTACTGCCCGCACCTCGCGCGAGGCACTGAGCCAGGTGCGCGAGGTGCTCGGCGAAGACGCCGTCGTGCTTTCGACCCGTCCCGGCGTCGACGGCGTCGAGATCCTGGCGATGGCGCCCGACAGCCTGCTGCAGGCCGAACGCCTGGCGATGGCGGGGCCGCCGGCGGGCGCGGTGCAGGCCGCTGCGCACGACCGGGGGCGCCAGCAGCCGGCTGCGGCCCACGCAAGGCCGGACGGCGTCACGCATGCCGCGGTGAGCAGTGCTGCTGATCCCGGCGCCGAAGCCGGCGCTCGATCCGGCGCCGGTGACGTCACCCAGGACGTAGCGACGCTTTCGATGAGCACCTTGTCGTTCCAGGACTATGTGCGCGAGCGGCTGCTGCGCCGGCGTCGCGCCGCGCTCGGCAACGATGCCGCGCTGCGCGCCGAAGCCGAGTCAGCGCCCGGCGCACGTGCAGCCCCACCGCGACAGGATGTGGTGCAGCCGCACGCCTTGCCGGGAATGGTGGCTGCGTCGGCAGTGTCGGCTGCAGCGGCGGCCGCCACGAGCCTGAGCCGCACGCGCGACGATCGCGGCATCGACCGGCCGACCCATCCCGCTCATGGTGCCACCCATGACGCGGTGCAGCGGCATCCTGTTCTGCACGATGCGGCCGAATCGGCCGGCGACCCGACCCCGCCGCCACGCGGTCTGCTCGACCAGCGCATGGCGGCAAGCGACATCGACCGCAGCCTGCGCGCTACCCGGCAGGCATCGCCGGCGAGCGTGCCCTCGCTGCACGATCGCCTGGAAAGCGAGATCCACGTGCCGGCCGCGGATGCCGACAGCGCCCGGCGCGATCACGACATGCTCAACGAGCTGCGCCAGGTCAAGGGCCTGATCGAGGAGCGCTTCGGCGCGCTGGCCTTCATCGAGAAGCTGCAGCGCCAGCCGGGCCAGGCCTTGCTGGCGCAGAACCTGCTCGATTGCGGCTTCTCGCCGGCGCTGATCCGAAAGCTCACCGAAGGGCTGCCGCACGATGCCGGCGACGAGGCGGCCTGGGCTGCCGCGGTGCTCGAGCGCAACCTGCTCACCGCCGATGCAGCGCTCGAGGATCAGGGTGGCGTCTATGCGCTGATCGGCGCCACCGGCGTCGGCAAGACCACGACGACGGCGAAGATCGCCGCGGCATTTGCAACGCAGTACGGAGCGGCCAACCTCGGGCTGATCACACTCGATGCCTACCGTGTCGGCGCGCACGAGCAGTTGCGTGCCTACGGCCGCATCCTCGGCGTGCCGGTGCACACCGCGCACGACCGCGCATCGCTCGAAGACCTGCTCGATCTGCTGACCGCCAAGAAAATGGTGCTGGTCGACACCGCCGGCATGGCGCAGCGCGACACGCGCACGCGCGAGTTGCTGGAGATGCTGTCGCACCGCGCGATCCGCAAGCTGCTGGTCGTCAACGCGGCTTCGCAAGGCGAGACGATCGAGGACGTGTTGGGCGCCTACCGCGCAGCGAGCTGCTCGGGTGTCGTGCTCTCCAAGCTCGACGAGGCCGTGAAGCTCGGTCCGGCGCTCGATGCCCTGATCCGTCACAAGCTGCGGCTGGTGGGCGTCGCCAACGGCCAGCGTGTGCCCGAAGACTGGCATCGGCTCTCCGCCAATGCCCTGGTGCACCGCGCGCTGCGCGGCGGCGGCGGCAGCGCCTGGAAGCTCGACGCGAGCGACGTGAGCCTGATCTTCACCGCGGCGCACGGGGCGCGTGCCCAGGGTACGGCGCTGCACGTTTGAGCGCCGGATCGTCCGACCCCGCCGCAATGCCTTCTGCCTTCCGCCTCTCGCCGCCTCCTGATGATGCCCCCGAGCTTTGATTCTTCTGCGCACGCCGTGGACCAGGCCGATGGCCTGCGGCGGCTGTTCTCGCACACCCGCACGCGCTTCGTGCCGGTGGTCTCCAATCCGCACATCGCCTTTGGCGGCGTGATGCTCGAGCGCCTGTGCACTGGCTTTGCCGAGCACGGTCTGCACACGCTGGTCGTCGATGCCGCCGAGCGTGCGAATGCGCCGGCCGAAGTCGCACTGTTCGATCTCGCCGCCTGCATCGAACCGCTCTCACCGCAGGTCTCGTATCTCGCGGCGCGCGGCCTGCCGTTGCGCCATGTCGACGCGCGCGGTTCGACCGAAGGCTTCCTGCAAGCGCTGACCGATGCGGCGCCGCGCTGCCAGGTGATGCTGATCCACGCGCCGGCCGGCGATCTTTGCCGCCTGTTTGCGCGCAGCCACGCGACCCGACCCGTGTGCCCGCTGCTGCTTGCCGACGACCGTCCGGCCAGCGTGACGCATGCTTACGGGTCGATGAAGCTGCTGGTGCAGCGCGCCGGGCTGATGGTGCACGACCTGATGCTCGGCGCGGCCGCCAGCTCGCCGCGCGCCGAGCGCATCGCCGTGCAGCTCGCGATGACCGCGGACGATTTTCTCGGCGCCGTGCTGCGCGAATGGGCGCCGCTCGACCCGGCCACCGACGCCCGCGAAGCACCGGCTCCGGCCTTGCGCCGCCTGGTGCGTACGCGCTTGTGCGCCGAAGGCGATCTCGTACCGTTCGCCGCCACGTCGCGGCACGAACCGCTGGCCGCCGCACAGCCGCGCCGCGTCGCCGCAGCGCCGTCTCGCCACGGCGCCGCGGCCCTGAACGGAGCCCTGAATTGAACCGCCTGCCCGGAGCGCCTTGCATGTACACCGCCAAAGGTCAGCTGGACCTGAACTCCACCTTGAAGCTCTACAGTTCGCTGGTGCGGCGCCTGGCGCACCAGATGATCGCCAAGCTGCCGGCCAACGTCGAGCTCGATGACCTGATCCAGGCGGGCATGATCGGGCTGGCCGATGCGCTGTCGCGCTTCGACGCCGCCCAGGGCGTGCAGTTCGAGACCTTCGCGACGCAACGCATCCGCGGCGCGATGCTCGACGAATTGCGCGGCAACGACTACCTTTCGCGCGGCACGCGCAAGCAGCAGCGCTCGATCGAGGCGGCAGTCCACAAGCTCGAGCAGAAGATGGGCCGTGCGCCGGTCGAGAGCGAGATCGCCGCCGAGATGGGCATGAGCCTGACCGAGTACCAGGAACTGCTCGGCAAGGTGCGCGGCACGCAGCTCGTCTATCTCGAGGACATGTCGGGCGCCGACGGCGATGCCGACTTCCTCGACCGCCATGTGGCCGACGAGAACCTGAATCCGCTCGCGCAACTGCAGGACCATCGCATGCGCCAGGCGCTCGTCGATGCGATCAAGCTGTTGCCCGAGCGCGAGCAGTACGTGATGAGCATGTACTACGAGCACGACATGAACCTGAAGGAAATCGCCGCGGTGCTGAAGGTGACGGAGTCGCGCGTCTGCCAGCTGCACAGCCAGTCGATTGCGCGGCTGCGGGTGAAGTTGCGCGAGTACTGACAGAGGAAGGGAATGCCGATGTTGTCGGTCTTCAAGCGCAGTCGCCCGGCGTGGCAGCCGCTGGACAGCGCGGTGCACCGGCCCGGCGATGCTCCCGATCTGCATGCGGCTGTTCAGGGCATCAGTCGGCGCGCCGAGAACATGGGGCGCGATGCGGCCGAGGTCAACGGCATGATCAGCGACACGCGAGCGGTCTCGCAGCGCCAGGCCGCGGCGATCGTCGAGCTTGCCGGCCAGCTCGGCGAAATCACGCGTGCACAGGAGGCGATCGGCCGGGTCACGACGCAAAGCCTCGGATCGGTCGAGCGCGCTCGCGCGGCGGTGGAGCAGGTCGGCGCGGGCGTCGCCGGCATCGTCGCGACCTTGCAGGCGGTCTCGCAGGCCGCGGCCGGCATCACCCGGATCGCCTTGCAGACGCGGCTGGTGGCCTTCAACGCCTCGGTCGAGGCCAAGCGCGCCGGCGACGCGGGCCGTGGTTTCGGGGCCGTCGCCGATGCGGTGAAGGACCTGGCGGCGCAGGTCGATGCTTCCTCGCGCGCCATCGTCGGCACGGTGGCCGATCTCGGGCGGCGCATCGACGGGCTGTCTGCCGAGATCGTCGCCAGGCCCCGTGAATCGTCGGGTGACGGCCGCGCCGGCGTGCCGCGCGAGGCCGGGCAGGGCGCGTTTCATCGCGCCGTCACGGCACTCGAATCGGGCGTGGCAAACATCAGCTCAGCCGCGGGCCAGAGCCGCGCCGTCTGCGATGTGCTCAACGGGCAGATGGCTTGCATCCAGCACGAGATGCACGCCACCGGGCGCGCGCTCGACACCGCGACGTCGCGCAGCGAGGCGCTGTTGCGCCTCTCCGAGCAGCTGATCGAGTTGGTCGCGGACTGCGGCATCGAGTCGGTCGATACGCCCTACATCGAGGCCGCGCGCCGCGCCGCGGCCGATGTGGGGGAGCTTCTCGAGCAGGCGCTGGCCGATGGCGCGACCGACTGCGACGTGCTGTTCGACGAGCAGTACCGGCCGGTGCCCGGCACCCACCCGCCGCAATTCCTGGCGCGCTTCGGCGAACTTGCCGAACGCCTCTTTCCGCCGCTGCAGGAGCGCGTGCTGAAGCTTTCGCCCAAGGTGGCGTTCTGCATCACGGTCGACCGCAATGGCTATGTTCCGGTGCACAACCTGAAGTACTGCCTGCCGCAACGCGGCGACCTCGCCTGGGACACGGCACACAGCCGCTGGCGCCGCGTCTTCGACGACCGCACCGGCCTTGCGGCTGCGCGCAGCGAACGCCCCTTCCTGCTGCAAACCTATCGCCGCGACATGGGCGGTGGCCAGCACATCGTGATGAAGGATGCCTCGGCTCCGGTCACGGTGGCGGGACGACACTGGGGCGCGGTGCGCATCGGCTTCGGCTTCTGAATCTCCGTAGGCTGCGTCCGACGCCAGCGTGCGGTGCGCGGCCGGCTCGCGCGCGGCAAACGGCCGATGGCGCTTCGTACTCCTCCTTCGTAGGCTAGGACCGTGCTGTGCATTCTGCGCACGGCAGCCTTCCAACTGATGAGGAGATACGACACATGGCGCTTGAACGAGAGATCAAGGACCGCGACGCGAATCGCGATCCGCTCAGTGGTGCACCGGGTGCCCATCCGGTCGGCACGGGCATCGGTGCTGCCGTCGGCGGCGCGCTTGCCGGTGCCGCGACCGGCAGCGTCGCGGGGCCGGTCGGCACCGTCGTCGGCGTCGCCGTGGGCGCGGTTGTCGGCGGCCTTGCCGGCAAGGGCGTGGCCGAAACGATTGACCCGACGCGCGAGGACGCGTACTGGCGCGACCACTACAGCACGCGTCCGTATGTCGATCGAGAGGCGAGCTACGAGGAGTACCGCCCCGCCTACGGTTACGGCGTCGATTCTTACGCGCGCTATCCCGGGCGTCCCTTCGACGAACTCGAGCCCGAGCTCGGGGCTGGCTGGGAAACGGCGCGCGGTTCGTCGGCCCTGGATTGGCAGCGCGCCCGCGGCGCGACGCGCGACGCCTGGGAACGCCTCTCCGACGCGGCCGAGCGCGCAGTGCCCGGCGATTTCAATCACGACGGCAAATAAGGAAACATGATGACCCCCTCGAAAACCACCCGCAAGACCGTTCCGAAGAAGTCGAATGGCCAGAAGCCCGATGCGATCAAGCTGCTCAAGGACGACCACGACGAAGTCAAGGCGC
>CAJDUZ010000018.1_pt1 | contig 22014 bp, 19 predicted proteins | sample 7391221 | NCBI WGS metagenome assembly CAJDUZ01 (sample SAMEA7055692, study PRJEB34461) | soil metagenome | biome: terrestrial ecosystem; feature: Peninsula; material: soil | place: Antarctica | collected 2016
ATCTACGGCGGCATCTTCACACCCACCGAAGCGTCGGCGGTCGCCGTCTTCTACGCGCTCGTCGTCGGCTGCTTCGTCTATCGGGCGATCGACCTGCGCAGCTTGCAGGCCGTGCTGCGCAAGTCGGCGATCTCGTCGGCGGTGATCATGTTCATCATCGCCAACGCGGGGCTGTTCGCGTTCCTGATCACGCGCGCCGGCGTTCCCGAGGCGATCGGCCAGTGGCTGCGCGAGGTGCTGGGCACGCCGATGCTGTTCCTGCTCGGCATCAACGTCGCCCTCTTCATCATCGGCATGTTCATCGAGACCTCCGCGGCGATCATCGTGCTCGCGCCGATCCTCGCACCGGTGGCGCTGCACTTCGGCGTCGATCCGGTGCACCTGGGCGTGATCATGGTCGTCAACCTCGCGCTCGGCATGATCACGCCGCCGTTCGGCGTCAATCTCTTTGCCGCCTGCACCGTCGCGCGCATCTCGGTCGACCGCATCGTGCCGCAGCTGCTGCCGTTCGTGCTTGTCGTGCTCGGCTGCCTGGCCGTCATCACCTACTTCCCGCAGCTCTCGCTGGCGCTGCGTGACGCGGTCTACCCGCAGGCGGCGCCGCCCGCGGCCGCGGTTTCGCTGGTGGCGCCGCCGGCGGCCAACTTTCCATGGGTCGCGCCGCCCGCCGCTTCGCTACACTGAATTCGCGGGCACAACCACGCGGATGGCCCCCGACACGCGAACGCCCCGCGAAGGAGAACAGCATGAATGACGAACTTGCGCAAGCGATCCCTGACCTGCGGGGCAAGGTCCCTGCCGAGGAATGGCAGGTCCGGGTCGACCTCGCCGCGGCCTACCGGCTGGTCGCGCTCTTCAAGTGGGACGACCTCGTCTTCACCCACCTGACAGCACACATCCCCGGCACCGAGCACTACCTGATCAACCCGTACGGGATGATGTTCGAGGAGATCACCGCCTCGAGCCTGGTGAAGATCGATCTCCAAGGCCAGGTGCTGCAGGAGACGCCGTTTTCAATCAACCCGGCCGGCTTCACGATCCACAGCGCCGTGCACGCCGCGCGCCCCGACGTGCAGTGCGTGATGCACACTCACACGTTGAACGGCATCGCGGTCTCGGCACAGCAAGCCGGCGTGCTGCCGATCTCGCAGCAGTCGATCTTCGTGCTGGCGAGCCTCGGCTATCACGGCTACGAAGGCGTGGCGCTGCGCGACGACGAGAAGCCGCGCCTCGTCGCCGACCTCGGCGACAAGACCTTCCTGATGCTGCGCAACCACGGGCTCCTGACAGTCGGCGTGACCATCGCCGACGCGTTCCAGGCGATGTACATCTTCGAGGCGACCTGCGCGATCCAGCTGCGTGCGCAGGCCGGCGGCAGCCTCGCCGACGGCACGCTGACGGCGGTGCACCCCGAGATCATCCGCAGTGCCGGAGCACAGGCGCGCGCGGTGACGCGCGGGGCTGGCGCCTCGCTGATCTGGCCGGGGTTGCTGCGCCGACTCGACCGGATCGACACCGGCTATCGGAGCTGAGGCGCCAGGGTCGTCCGGTCTTCGGCCCGGCGGTCCAGGCGCTCGACCGCCGCTGCCCCTGCCGTCTCTGCCGACGCTACGCCCCGTGTCGTTCTGCTAGCGTTTGACGGTGGCTTGCTGGCCGGCGAGGCGCTCGCACGCATAACGCAACGCCATCGCATAGCCGGCCGCGCCAAAGCCGCACAGCACGGCCTCGGCCACCGCCGAAAGGTACGAGTGCTGGCGAAACGGCTCGCGCCGGTGGATGTTGGAGAGATGCACCTCGACGAACGGGATCGCGACCGCGGCCAGCGCGTCGCGCAAGGCGACGCTGGTGTGCGTCAGGCCGGCGGGGTTGATGATGATGAAGTCGACGCCTTCGCTGCGTGCCGCCTGGATGCGATCGATCAAGGCACCTTCGTGGTTGCTTTGCAAGCACGCGAGCGTGGCGCCGCGCGCGGCCGCCTCCGCCGCGAGTCCGGCCTCGATCTCGGCGAGCGTCGTGTGCCCGTAGACGTCCGGCTCGCGCATGCCGAGCAAATTGAGGTTGGGACCGTTGAGCACGAGTAGTTTCATCGAAGTCGCTTCCTGCAGTGCAAGCGCAGCCGGTGCGCCGGCGGCGGCCAAGGTTAACGCAACGCAGCGCTGCGCCCGCCACGGCGTCGCGTATTCTTGCCGGACCGCGGCGCGCGCCGCACGCAGCCCGACCCGAGACGCAAGCTCACGACCCTTCGGCTTTCGTTCAGCATTTCTTCAACCGCCCAGCCGACCCGCCCGATGAACCCGGATCAGCCGCCAACCCACCCCCCCGAGGAATGCATCCTCGTGCTGCAGGGTGGCGGCGCGCTCGGTGCCTATCAGGCCGGCGTCTTCGAGACGCTGACCGAACGCGGCCAGACTCCGGATTGGGTCGCCGGCATCTCGATCGGCGCGATCAACGCGGCGCTGATCGCCGGCAACCTGCCCGAGCGGCGACTCGAACGCCTGCGCGAGTTCTGGACCGGCGTGTCGCCGACGTGCGTCACGCCGCTTGGCTGGCCGGACCGGACCTGGTCGAACGAAACGAGCGCCTTGCGTGCCCTGCTGTTCGGCGTGCCCGGCTTCTTCACGCCGCGCGTGCCGCCCGCGCCGCTGCAAATGCCCGGCAGTCGCGGCGCGCTCAGCTACTACGACAGCGAGCCGCTGCGCCGCACGCTCGAGGGCCTGATCGATTTCGACATCCTGAACGACGGCGGCATGCGGCTTGCGGTCGGCGCGGTCAACGTGCGCAGCGGCAATTTCGCGTACTTCGACAACGCCGAGCAACGGCTCGACGTGCGCCACATCATGGCCAGTGCCGCGTTGCCGCCAGGGCTGCCACCGATCGAGATCGACGGCGAGTTCTATTGGGATGGCGGTATGGTCTCCAACACGCCGCTGCAGCACGTGCTGGATCATCCGGGCTGCGGGCGCCGCCTGGTGTTCCAGGTCGACTTGTTTCCGGCACGCGGTGCGTTGCCGAAAAACCTCGCCGAAGTTGGCGAGCGCAGCAAGGAAATCCGCTATTCCAGCCGCACGCGGCTGAACACCACCTACGAGTTGCGGCGCCAGGTGATTGCGCAAGCAGCGGAACGTCTGCTGGCCAGGCTGCCGCCCAAGTGGCGCGATGATCCGGATGCGCAACGGCTCACCGGGCTGCACGCCGAGGCCGAAGTCGCGGTGGTGCACCTGATCTACCGCAGTCAGCACCACGAAGGCGCATCGAAGGACTACGAGTTCTCGCGCCTGTCGATGCAGGAACGCTGGGCGGCCGGGCGCGACGACACGGCGCGCACGCTCGACGACCCGCGCTGGCGCGAACGCCGCCGCGGCCGCGCCGGCGTTCGCGTCTATGACCTGACCTCGGACGACCGTGCACCCAGCCCGTTGAACGTCGACGGCCCGCCGTCCGGCCGCAGCCTGAAGTCCCGCTCCTCCAGATAGCCACTCCAACCGAAAATGACCATGAAACTCAAGGACAAGATCTGCCTCGTCACCGGCGCTGCCAGCGGCATCGGCAAGCAAATCGCGCTGACTTTCGCCCGCGAAGGCGGCCGGGTCGCGATCGCCGACCTCAACGCCGAGGCCGCCGCCAAGGCGGCCGAGGAGATGACCGCCGCGGGCCTCACCGCGATAGCCGTCACCGCCGATGTCACCGACGAGGCGCAGGTCGATGCGGCGGTGGCCAAGGTCGTCGCCGCGTGGGGCGGCGTCGACGTGCTGGTGAGCAACGCCGGCATCCAGATCGTCCATCCGCTGGAGGCCTTCCCGTTTGCCGAGTGGAAGAAGATGCTGGCCATCCACCTCGACGGCGCCTTCCTCACCACCAAGGCCTGCCTGCCGCACATGTACGCCTCGGGGCGCGGCGGCAGCATCATCTACATGGGCTCGGTGCACTCGAAGGAGGCCTCGATGTTGAAAGCGCCCTATGTCACCGCCAAGCACGGCCTGATCGGCTTGGCCAAGACCGTCGCCAAGGAGGGCGCCAAGCACGGCGTGCGCGCCAACGTCGTCTGCCCGGGCTTCGTGCGCACACCGTTGGTCGACAAGCAGATTCCCGAGCAGGCGCAGGCGCTCGGCATCAGCGAGGACGACGTGATCAGGAAGGTCATGCTCAAGGACACGGTCGACGCCGAATTCACGACGACGCAGGACGTGGCCGAGATCGCGTTGCTGTTCGCGAGCTTTCCGTCGAACGCGCTGACCGGCCAGTCGCTGGTCGTCAGCCACGGCTGGTTCATGCAATAGGCACGGCCACCATCACGGACCCTGCACATTTCGCCCGCAGCCGGTCGGGCCAGTGGCGGGGTGGCCGGCGGAGTGAATGAGAATTTGCTGAACGCAGCCGGCCAACCCGCCACCGGCTCGACACGGTCGCAGAAGCTGCGCTGACCCGAGCGACAACCGTACGCGCGCCGCAGCCATGGTCGCGCGGTACGATGCAAGCAGTGCGCAGCGCAGCGCAGCGTGGCGCAGTGCGCGGTGCGCCGCAGCGTGTCGTGCTGTAGCACGCGGTGGCCGCGACAGAATCGGGAGCAAGCACAATGGACAGTCTCGACCTTCAAGTCCTGACGCAGGCACGCGACTGGCACGCTGCTGGCAACGCCGTCTGGCTCGTCACCGTCATCGAGACCTGGGGCTCGGCGCCGCGCCCGCCCGGCGCCTTGCTGGCGATGCGCGGCGACGGCCAGGTGGCCGGCTCGGTCTCCGGCGGCTGCGTCGAGGACGACCTGATCGACCGCGTGCGCCACGGCGAGCGCGTCGGCAAGCCTTCGCTGATCACCTATGGCGTGACCAAGGAGGAAGCCGCCCGTTTCGGACTGCCGTGCGGCGGCAATCTGCGGCTGGTGCAGGAGCCGCTGATGGACACCGCCTGGATCGACGAGGTGCTCGCCCGCACCGCCGCGCACGAACTGGTGGCGCGCCGCGTCGATCTGGAAACCGGCGCGGTCACGATCACGCCGGCCAGTCGCGGCGAGGCGTTCCGCTTCGACGGCCGCTCGATGCGCGCCCTGTTCGGCCCGCGCTGGAGGATGCTGGTGATCGGCGCCGGCCAGCTCTCGCGCGCCCTGGCGCAAATGGCGCTGGCGCTCGACTTCGAGGTCATCGTCTGCGACCCGCGCGAGGAATACCATTTGAGCTGGGATGTGCCCGGCACAATCTTCAGCAAGGCGATGCCCGACGACCTCGCGCTCGAACTGCGGCTCGATCCGCACAGCGCGGTCGTCGCCGTCACGCACGATCCCAAGCTCGACGACCTGGCGCTGCTCGAGGCGCTGAAGTCGCCGGCCTTCTACGTCGGGGCGCTCGGCTCGCGGCTCAATACCGCGCGGCGCAAGGAGCGGCTTGCCCTTTTCGACCTGAGCGCTGACGAGATCGAGCGGCTGCACGGGCCGATCGGCCTGGACCTCGGCAGCCGCACACCGGCGGAGATTGCCGTCGCGATCCTGGCCGAGGTCATCGCGGTACGCAACGGTGTCGGCGTCACGCAGAAGAAGGCGCCGCTGGCGGCGCCGGCCGAGAGTTTTCCGGGCTGAGCCCGCGGTCGAGCCGTGGTTCCGTGGCTGAGCAACGCCGACGACCCTCTGCCCGACACCGGGTTGGCGCTCGCGCCGGCCAGTGATGCGCCGGGTCTCGTCGCCGCAGGCGGCGAGCTGACACCCCGGCGCCTCGAGGAGGCCTACTCCAAGGGCGTCTTTCCGTGGTACAGCGAGGGCCAGCCGGTCTTGTGGTGGTCACCCGACCCGCGCATGGTGCTGTTCACCAACGAGTTCCGAGTCTCGCGTTCATTGCGCAAGACGCTGGCGCACTTCAGCCGCACGCCGGGCTGCGAGATTCGCATCGACAGCGCCTTCGGCCGCGTCGTCGAGGCCTGCGCGGGCACGCCGCGCGAGGGCCAGAGCGGCACCTGGATCGTCCCCGAGATGATCGCCGCCTACAGCGAATGGCATGCACTCGGCCGGGTGCACAGCTTCGAGACCTGGATCGCCGGCGAACTCGTCGGCGGCCTCTACGGCATCAGTCTGGGACGCATGTTCTTCGGTGAATCGATGTTTGCATGGCGCACCGATGCCTCCAAGATCGCGCTCGCGGCGCTGGTGTGCTTTTGCACCGAGCACGAGGTGCCGATGATCGACTGCCAGCAGCGCACCACGCATCTGGCCTCGCTCGGCGGCCGCGAATTGCCGCGCGCGGCGTTCGAGAACCGACTGCGGCAAAGCCTGCACCAGCCGGGGATACGCGACTGGTCCTATGATGCTTCGCTCTGGAGCCATCTCGGTCTGCATCCCCGGTGACACATCCCAAAGAGCTCCCGCTCGCGTCGCTGCAGTTCTATGCGACGGCACCCTACCCGTGCAGCTACCTGGCCGATCGCATGGCGCGCTCGCAGGTGGCGACGCCGAGCCATCTGATCCACGCCGACGCCTACTCCGAGCTCGTCTCCAAGGGCTTCCGGCGCAGCGGCCTGTTCACCTACCGGCCGCACTGCGACGGCTGCAAGGCCTGCGTGCCCTTGCGCATCCCGGTCGAGACGTTCCGGCCGACGCGCAGCCAGCGCCGCGCGGCCCATGCCCACAGCGGGCTCGAATCACGCGTGCTGCGGCTGGGGTTCGTGCCCGAGCACTACCGGCTCTACCTGCGCTACCAGGCCGGGCGCCACGTCGGCGGCGGCATGGATCACGATAGCGTCGACCAGTACACTCAGTTTCTGCTGCAAACTCGCGTCAACTCGCGCCTCGTCGAATTCCGCGAGCCTTCGGCCGACGGCCGCGGCGTGCTGAAGATGGTCTCGATCCTCGACATCCTCAACGATGGTCTCTCGGCCGTCTACACCTTCTTCGAGCCCGAGCCGCACACGAGCTTCGGCACCTACAACATCCTGTGGCAGATCGAGCAGGCGCGCCTCTTGAAGCTCGCCCACGTCTACCTTGGCTACTGGATCGAGGCCAGTGCCAAGATGGCCTACAAATCGCAGTTCCGGCCGCACGATTTATTCATCGACGGCGTCTGGCAGCGCTCGGCGCCTTGAAGGTGCCGCGGCCGGCGCAGCCGGAACCAACATTGGCGCGAATCGGCACGGCGTTGCAGGTCGCGCGCGAGCGCACCATGCCGCCACGCTGGCTGCAGGTGCTCTGGCTCGCGGCGGGCGCGGTGTTGCTCGGCATCGGCATCGTCGGCATCTTCCTGCCGCTGCTGCCGACCACCCCCTTCGTGCTGCTGGCGGCACTCTGCTTCGCGCGCGGCGATGCGCGCGTCGAGCGCTGGCTGCTCCGGCACCGCCTGTTCGGCCCGATGGTGCGGCAGTGGCGCGAACACCGCGCTGTGTCGCTGCGCACCAAGCAGGTCGCGACCGTCTCGATGGTCATCGGCTGCGCCATCGGCGCCTGGCTGGTGCCGCTGCCATGGAGCACGCTGCCACCGGTGCTCTGCCTTGGCACGGCCGTCTGGCTGTGGCGATTGCCGAGCCGGGCATCACGCCTCGATTGAGCACGCGATGCGCCGACCCGAACATCTTCTTCCCGCCGGTACCACGCAGCAATGACGCGCAAGCTGAAGATCGGCCTGGCGCTGGGCAGCGGATCGGCACGCGGCTGGGCCCACATCGGCGTGCTCCAGGTGTTGCGCGAGGCGGGCTGGGAACCCGACATCGTCTGCGGCACCTCCATCGGCGCCCTGGTCGGCGCTGCCTATGTCGCCGACGACCTCGACCGCCTGCAGGCCTGGGTCGAATCGCTGCGCTGGCAGACAGTGGTGCGTCTGCTCGACATCCGCGGCAGCGGCGGCCTGATCAAGGGGGCGCTGATCACCGACTTCCTGCGCTCGCACTTCCACGACCGTCGCATCGAAGACCTGCCGCGCCGCTTCGCGGCCGTCGCCACCGAACTCGCCACCGGCCGCGAGGTCTGGTTGCAATCGGGCTATGTGGTGGAGGCCGTACGCGCTTCGATCGCGATCCCCGGCGTGTTCGCGCCGACGCGTCACGAAGGCCGCCTGCTGCTCGACGGCGCGCTGGTGAATCCGGTGCCGGTGTCGCTGTGCCGGGCGCTCGGTGCGGACATCGTCATTGCCGTCGACCTCAATGCCGATCTGCTCGGCAGCCACCTGCGCGAACGCGGCCGCGCGCCCGACCGCCGCTCGGAAGATGTCACGACCACGGAACCGAGCCAGGTGGCCTCGGTCTTCGCCCACCTGCAGCGCGGCCTGCTGCGCTTCCGGAGCAAGCCGGCGGCACCGGAAGCACCCAATCCTTCCATCGTCGACGTGATCGCCAGCAGCGTGAACATCATGCAAGTGCGCATCACTCGCAGCCGCCTCGCCGGCGAACCGGCCGACGTGCTGATCCGGCCGCACCTCGCAAACGTCGCCTTCATGGACTTCCACCGCGGCGCCGCCGCCATCGAGGAAGGCCGGCGCGCGGCGGCCGAGGCGGTACAGGCGTTGCAGGCGCTGGGCCTGGCCTGAGTGCGAATGATCAACGCACGGTTGCCTGCGAGGATCGGCGCAGGTTCAGGTCGTAGAGGCGGTCGGTTCCCAGCGCATGCTGGCGGCAGGCCGGTCGGAGCGCGGCTTCCAGCGTGCCGATCTGCGGCAATGACAGCGCCGGTCTCCCCGATCCCAACAAGATCGGAGCCACCACGATGTGCAGACGATCCACGCAGCCGGCTTCGAGAAAGTGCGAGATGGTCACGCCACCGCCTTCGACCAGGATGCGCCTCAGACCGCGTGCGGTCAACGCGCCCACCAGTTGGCGGATCACGTGATGAGGTTCTGTATCGGTCAACCGTACTGGAATGGCGCCGTGAGCGGCGCGCTCTGGACTGCACACCGCGTGCAAACTGGGCGCAGCGCCATCCGTGAACACATCCCGGTCATGCGGCACCCGGCCATTTGGATCCAGCACCACGCGGACCGGGTTGTCTCCGGCAACGTTGCGCACCGTCAACTTCGGGTTGTCGAGAGCGGCGGTAGCGGCCCCGACGACGACCGCGTCGACGAGCGCACGCAGGCGGTGCAGATGAACCCGACTGGTGGAACCCGTCACGTAGCGCGAGTCGCCGTTCCACGTTGCGATGCGTCCATCGAGGCTCTGGCCTATCTGGGCGATGACGTAATCCGGTTTGCTGCAGGCAACCGGCAGAAGTGTGTCGAAGAGCATGGCCGCAGCAGGGCTGACGACAGCCGACGTTGACCACTGGCCATCTGGCCCGATCGTCAACGCGCCCATTCGCAGCCACCCGCTCGAGGGCGGCGTGTGCCGCGACTCGCGAATGATGCGCCAGGCCGTGGCTTCGTCGATCGACACCATAGGGTCGAAGATTAACCGTGCGCGCCGAGTCAGCGCCGCTGTCGCGGCCGAGTTTCAGGTTGGTTCGTGCTCCGGTGTCGCCACGGCGGCGGCCCGTTGCACGATTCTGTGGCAATCCGGCGAGATCACCAGATTTTGAAATGGGCATCGCGTGACGCGGCGCCGTCCGTGACAATGACCCGCGACTCGTCGGACACGAAAACATCCAGCGCAATCGAGTATTGCTGGCGGATGGACGGCCACATCGAATGGGTGCCGGAGCCATCCCACACAAACGAGAGCCATATGACCTCAGGGAATCCTCATGGCCTTTGGCCTCGGCGCTTTGTGCAGCAGGCCGAGCGGGCCGCGCTCGACTTCCGATGCGGCCGGCCGGTGTGGGTGCGGGGCGCCGCCGACGCATGGCTGGCGGCACCGATCGAGGGCATGAGTTCCTGTCTGTTCGATGAAATGCGTGCCGGAACATCCGGCCCTGTCCATCTCGCATTGACCGCCCACAGGCTGCCCTATCTGGGGATCATGGGGCTGGCGAAGCCAGCGTCGCTCGTCTTGCAGCCGCGCGATGCCCTCGAGGATGTCGTCCATTGGGCCGCAGATCCCACCGCTCGATGGTCGGCAGACCGCGCGCTCGCACCCGCGAGCAACGCAGGGATTGCCGCGCTGGCCTTGGCGCGGCACGGCTTGTTGATTCCGGCTGCACTTTGCGTCAAGCCGGACGATGCGTTTGTCGACACCATCAACGCGCGGATCACGAGCACCGAGTGGTTGGCGGTCGACGCCGACGACGTGCTGGCCCACTGTGAGATGGCACCGCGTCTGCGTCGCGTCGCCGAAGCCGATGTGCCCCTGGACTCGGCGCCCTCGCGCTTCGTGGTCTTTCGGGAAGCCAGCGCCATTCGAGAACACGTCGCGGTTCTTATCGGCGACGCCAACACCTGGGCAACGCCGCTACCCGTGCGTGTGCACTCATCCTGCCTGACCGGGGACCTGTTCGGCAGCATCCGCTGCGACTGCGGCTCGCAGCTCCGACGCAGCGTTGCGGCGATCAGTGGCCGTGGCGGCGGGATATTGCTGTACCTGCAGCAGGAAGGTCGGGCGACCGGCCTGGCCAACAAGATGCGGGCCTATCAGATACAGGACGATGGACTGGATACGGTGGACGCGGATGCAGCGCTCGGCTTCGATCAGGATGAGCGTGATTACGCGATCGCGCGCGAGATGCTGTGCGAGCTCGGCGTCAGCGAGATCGATTTGTTGACCAACAATCCGGCGAAACTTGCCGGCATCAACCGCGATCCGATCCACGTGATCGCGCGCAGCAGCCTCCACGGCGAACTGACGGACCAGAACCGGCGCTACCTGCAAACCAAGGCAAGCCGCTCCGGACACTGGCTGGAAGAACTGATCGCACCGTCAGCGAGGCGAAGCGCACAGCGCTGAACCCCTTCGCACTCCCGCCGCCGAGTATCGCGCTCGCAAACAGGGCTGCTACCGATCGCGGCGACCCAGCAGATTCAAGTCGAAGCGTGCAACCGCGCAAATGCTGTCGGCAAGCCGGCAGCCATAAAAATGCACCAAACGAGCACCCAACACAGGGTCGGCAGCAGCCGCATTGCCGGCTACGCCGTCTGGATGAAGATCCTCGGCCAGCCACGCAAAGCCGACTTCACCTTCCGGGACGAGCGGGTCTGACGGCGGGAAGAGCGTACCGCCGCCAGCGAGCGGTCGATCGACCAGCGCGGTGTGGCGTACCGAGTGGGGCGCGAGATGCAGCATCATCGATGTCTCGAGCGCACCGCCGTGGATCTCGCGACTGAGATGCTGCGGCAGGTCGGGCGGCAAGGCAAAGTGGAAATAGTGGACCTTGGCCACCAACAGGCGCGCCGCGGCACGCAGTTGCAACGCCGCGGCGTCGATGGCCGCCACGTTGCCGCCATGGCTGTTGAAGATCAGCAGGCGCCGGATACCCGCCTGCGCCACCGCAAGACCAAGCGTGCGGATCTGCAAGATCATCTGCTCGGCACTGAGGCTCAAGGTACCCGGGAAGTGGCTGTGCTCCAAGCTCGCGCCGGGAGCCAGGCACGGCAGTCGCAGCACATCGCGTCCGAGGTCCCGATCGGCCAGTTCGGCTGCCGCAGCTTGAATGATGCCTTCGCCGATCGTTACATCGGTCGACAGCGGCAGGTGCGGACCGTGCTGCTCGATCGCGGCGGTGGACAGCAGCACGATCGGATCGTGTGTGGCGAGTTCGGCCAGCTCCGGACTGGTGAGCTGCGACCAATGTTGAATTCCTGCCATGGTCTCTTGCGATCGTTGCCGTTGCGCCGCGCTGACTGCGTGCGCGCGGTCAGTTCGCGTGGTGGCTTGACGCCGACGACGTCATCGTGGTTCCTCAGGACGGGTGCCGTCCACCCCGTCGGACAGCAGGTGGTATTCGGCCGCGCTCATGCCGGGCTGCTTTTGCAGGTAGCCCACGAGCGACCAGATCGTGTGATCGTCGAGGGTCTTGCCCCAAGCCGGCATCCCCGACATCTTGAAACCGTGCTTGATCGACCAGAACGCGTATTTCGGGTCTGGACGGAAGCGGGTCAGGTTGGGCGGCTGCGGATACAGGTTGTCATGGATGGCCGAGTTCCCCGATCCGGGTGCCAGGTGGCAGGTGGCGCACAGCTGTGCGTAGTGTTGCGCGCCCACACGAACCATGGCCGGATCGTCCAAGGACGGAACCTGCAGGCCTTCGGTGCGGCGATCGACCGCGCGGTCGCGCGCCACGCCAATCAGGTACGCCGTTGCGGACCAGTGCGGTACGTCGGCACCGAACGGGTAGGCGCCGCTGTAGATGAAGGCGACCGCGGCGGCGACTGCGATCACGATCCAGAGAATCAGCGCATGGATGACTCGCATGACGGCCCTCGCAGTTGCGGGTCTGATGGTCCCGAAGGGTACTCTTTCCGTTGCGCACCGCTCAGTTCGCGCGCCGTACGGAGTGCATTGGCTGGCCGCGTGAATTGCTGCCAGTGGTGCAGTCGGGGCTGAAGGCGCCCAGGAAGCGGTTGCGAAACGCGCTCATGTGCCATACCGGTGCTGTGGTGCCGGGCAGCATGCCGGGCTGCCAATTCCATTCAGCAATTCGCTCGAGCACTGCGGGATCGTGCGCGATGATCGAGACGGGAACATCGTGGCCGGGAGCGTTGCCGGAAACGATCTTCCACGGCTGGTGGTCGCCAAGCACGATCAAGACCAGGTTTGGATCGGGATAGGTGGTGAGGAACGAGAACAGCGCATTCATGCTGTATTCGATCGACTGCCCGTACAGGGCGCGCACGATCTGGTCGCTCTTGAACGCGAGGTTCGGGGACAGGCCCTCGGCGGGCTGCGGCGTGAAGATCGTGCCGTCGTCGATCCGGTCCCAAGGCACCAGATGGGGCAGCGGAGTCCACGGGTCGTGGCTGGACACCAGATCGATTTCGGCGAACACCAACGGACGATCCGGCCTCGTCAGCTCCAGTCGGCGGAATGCCGCGAGCGTGTACTGGTCGGGCATCGGCGCGTAACTGAAGCGCGGACCGCGGTAGCCGACGTTGCTGCCGTTGTAGAGCTGGTCGAAGCGGTAAAACAGCTTCCCCTGTCGCCACTCGCCCGTATCGGCCGGGACGTCGGAGACCGTGCGCCAGCCGGCACGCTGGAAGGCGCTGGCAAGGGTCGTCCGGTTGCTTGCAAGCAACTGGTTGTAGCGTTGCTCGGTGTCGATCCAGAGTCCCGATTCCAGAGTGGAGTGAGCGAGCCAACTCGCGCCGCCAAAGGTCGGCGAGACGAGAAATGCGCTGCGTGCGCCGTAGCCGTGCGCAAGCATCGCGCGGGTGCCCGCTGCGAGCACGCTGTCGACACCGGGCGCAAACGAGGAACCTTCGACGGCGACGCGGCCATAACTTTCCACGAAGATCAGCAGGACATCCTTACCCTCGAGGGCCGACAGCAGGCAGGCCGCGGGCATCTGTGCCAGCGGATCGTCGGCGATTTGCGTGGCGAAGACACGGTGATCGGCAAGACCGCGCCATACGGCATCGAACCGCTGATGCACCATGCGGAGCGCGGCATGCGAGGCGACGTTGCCAGGGACCCCTGGAGCCTGCACCTCGGTCACCGCGCAGACGAGCCAGACAACGCCGAGCGCGCCGACCGCACGTACCGACCAGCGCCGCGGACACTGCGCGACCGCGCGCAGCAAACGCAACGTGGCCCACGGCAGGACCGTCAGGATCACGGCGATGCAAAGAGCCGCGACGACGAGGATCGCGCTTGCGCGCGTGCGGCCGAACGTATCGATCAACACGCCCAGGCCAGGCGAAAAATAGGTCCAGTCGGTCAACAGGTTGACGGGGCGGTTGAAGGCTTGGAAAAACGCCATGTCGAGCAACTTCACCAGCACCAGCAGAGCCAGGAGAATCCCTATCACGGCGCCCGCCAAGCGACGCGCCACGGGCGGCAGCAGCGTCGCGAGTACGACGACGATCAGCCAAGTGGCCGGAATGCGCACGAAGGCGGTCGCCGACAACAGGTGGATCTGGTCAGGCAGGACCAACGCCACCCACAGCAGCAGCCCCGCCAGCACAGTGAGGCTCGCGGAGCGCCAGCTGCCGGGACTGCGCTGCGCCGGTGGCAAGGTTTCGCCACGCCGTTGTCGCCACAACCATGCGACCTGATGACCGAACGATTCAGTCAGCAGCGCCGCGGCGATGATGAGCGCGGCCTCGATCGCCGCACGCGGCAGGACCTGGGCCGCCGCCACCGTCAACGTAACGCCCTGGATTGCCGCGACGGCCTTGTTCCAGTACCGCGGCGGCGTGTCCGCGCGCAGCCATGGCAGCAGCAGGCTGGCCGCGGCGAAGGTGTAGCGCGCCAAGCCGATCGCGAGCACCCAGGCGCCTGCAAAGCGGACGGCGTGGATGCTCAGGACCAGGATCAGCCAGGCGTCGACTTCCATGTCGAAGCGCGCGCCCAGACGCGTTGCGGTATGCGTCCGTCGTGCCACCCGACCATCGACCCCGTCCAGCACCAGTGCGAGTGCTGCGAGCGTGACCAGGGCCGGCGTCGACGTCGGCCGAACCAGACCATCGGCGACCAGCGCGGTCACGCCACCGACGAATGTCGCGCGCAACAGGGTGACCCAATCTGCAGGTGTCGGCGCGTGCCGACCGCTGCGCACGAGGCCGCGCGCCAGCGCCACATTGACCGCGCAGGCAAAGACGATTCCCGCCACCCAACCCGCGGCGCTCAGTGCGACGGTCTGCGCGAGCGCAGCGAGCAACACCGCCTGCGCCGCGAGCCCCGCAATGGCAGTCCCGGCTGGGCCCTCACATGCTCGACGCATACGACGACCTTTACCCCACCCACCTGCGGCAACCAAGAAGGCAGTCTAATTCTTCGATCGGTGGATCCGAGACGATGAATCAAAAGAGCACATTTTTCATTCGAGGTCGGCAGATGCAACCGCAATGAAATCGGTCGCGCGCGGTGTGCGGGCCTACTGGCTGCGGGAACCGGGTGTCGGAGAAATCCGCAGCATGCCCCGGCTGGTGCAGTCAGCCGCGGACGTCCGCGTGCGCACGCTGTATTCCGCAGTCAGCCGTGGCACCGAGTCGCTGGTCTTTCGCGGCGGGGTGCCACCGAGCCAGTATGGCGTGATGCGGGCGCCATTCCAGGAGGGCGACTTTCCGGGGCCGGTCAAGTACGGCTATCTGAATGTCGGCATCGTGGAAGAGGGTCCTGCGCCGCTGCGCGGTCGCACGATCTTCTGCCTGTACCCGCACCAGACCGCTTATGTGGCCCCGGCAGCCGCCGTTGTGGCGGTGCCGGAGGACGTGCCGGCGCGGCGCGCGGTGCTGGCCGGCATGCTCGAAACCGCGATCAATGCGCTGTGGGACGCGGCGCCGCTGGTGGGCGATCGCATTGCGATTGTGGGCGCGGGGGTGCTCGGTTGTTGCGTCGCGCGGCTCGCGACCTCTTTGGCAGGCGTGCAGGTCACGCTGGTGGATATCGACGCCGGGCGCGCCGCCGTCGCGCAAACACTCGGAGTCGAGTTTGCGCGGCCGGCCGATGCGCCGCGGGAATGCGATGTCGTCTTCCACACCAGCGCGACAGCAGCGGGGCTGCGGTTGGCGCTGGATCTGCTGCGCCCCGAAGGTACGGTGATGGAACTCAGCTGGTATGGCGACGCCGACGTCAGCCTCGCGCTGGGTGGCGACTTCCATTCGCGTCGGCTCGCGATCCGCGCGAGCCAGGTCGGTTGGGTGTCGCAGGCGCGGCGCGGCCATCGCACAGGCCACGATCGCCTCGAGCTGGCGCTGCGGCTGTTGCGGGATGCCGCGTTCGATGCGCTGCTCACCGGCGTGTCTCACTTCGACGAGTTGCCGCGCATCATGCCGCGCCTCGCTGACCGCAGCCTGCCGGCGCTGTGCCACCTGATCGCATACGACGAGGAGTAGCCGGCATGTTCAGCATCACGGTCCGGGATCACATGATGATTGCGCACAGCCTGCGCGGAGCGGTGTTCGGCCCCGCCCAGCGCCTGCACGGGGCGACCTTCGTCGTCGATGCGACGTTCAGGCGGGAAGCCCTCGATCCCGAGGGCATCGTCATCGACATCGGTCGAGCGAGTGCCGAACTGCACTCGATCCTCGCAGACCTCAACTTCCACAACCTCGACGAACTGCCCGACTTCACCGGCCGCAACACCTCCACCGAGGCGCTGGCGCAATACGTGGCCGATCGACTGGCGCAGCGCGTGCATGACGGCGCCCTGGGCGAGCATGCGCGCGGCCTGAGTGCGCTCGCAGTCACGCTGCACGAGTCGCACATCGCATGGGCATGCTTTGAGCGCTCGCTATGAACGCCGTGCACTTCGTCGTTCCCGAGGGCATCGACGATCCGCGGCACCCGAGCGGCGGCAACATCTACGACCGCCGCCTCGCCGACGGTTTACGCGACGCCGGCTGGTCGGTTCATGAATATTCAGTGCCCGGCGATGCGTCGCGGACGAACGCCGCGATACGGCAGGGGATGGCCAGGGTATTCAGTGCCGTGCCAGACGGAGCGATGGTGCTGATCGACGGCTTGACAGCGACGGCCGCACCGGAGGTGCTGGTCCGTGCGACGCGGCGCCTGCCCATCGTGGTCCTGCTGCACATGCCGTTCGGTGAAGCGACACCGGCGCTGCGGGATGCCGAGCGCAAGGTTCTCACCGGTGCAACTGCCGTGATCACCACCAGTGCGTGGACGCGTGCTTGGGTGTGCGCGCACTACGCGCTCCCTCAAACGCGGGTCCACGTGGCAACGCCCGGAGTGGATGGCGCTGCACTGGCGACGAGCAGCGCCGAGGGCAACAAGCTGCTCTGTGTGGCGGCGGTGTCGCGGCTCAAGGGCCACGACGTGCTCGTGGCCGCGCTCGGCTCGATTCGGGATCTCGCGTGGCAGTGCCGTTGTGTGGGCCCGATGCGCGGGGAGCCGCAGTTCGTGGCGGACTTGCAGCGGGCGGCGCGTGCAAACGGCGTCGACACGCGGATGCGGCTTGCCGGCCCACTGCGCGGAGCGGAGCTCGCCAGTGCGTATGCCGCGTCCGATGTGCTGGTGCTGGCATCGCGCCGCGAGGCGTATGGCATGGTCATCGGCGAGGCGCTGGCGCGCGGACTTCCGGTGATCGCGACACGGGTCGGTGGCGTCACCGAGGCGCTGGGCGACAGCGACGACGGCGAAGTCGCGGGCCTGCTGGTAGCGCCGGATTCGACTACCGCGTTCGCTGCCGCCTTGCGCAAGTGGTTGACGGATGCGGCATTGCGCCAACGCTTGCGCGTGGCGGCGGCAGGCCGGCGTGCGCGGCTGCTGCCGTGGTCTGTGACCATCAGGAGCGTTGCCGGTGTCCTCGTCAGGGCGGTGGCGTGAACACGCCGGCACGTGGCAAGGCATGGCGCTACGTACGGCTTGCCGGAAGCGTCATCGTGGTGGCCGGCGTGGTGCACGTTGTCGGTGGCGAACCCTTCCTGGCCGGAGTGCGCGCCATCGATGTGTCCTCGATCCTGGCCGCAGCGGCCATCACCGCGCTCGCCACACTCTGCTGTGCCTGGCGCTGGCGCTTGGTGGCGGCCGGGCTTGGCGCCCATCTGAGCTTGCGAACGGCATTCAGCGCGTATTACCGCTCTCAGTTTCTGGATGCCACGCTGCCCGGTGGCGTGCTCGGCGATGTCTACCGGGGCGTACAGCGCGGGCGCAGCGTCCACCACGTCGGCCGCGGCTTGCGCGTGGTGTTCTGGGAACGCCTGCTGGGCCAACTCGTGCAGTTGGCCATGGCGCTGGCCGTGCTGATCGCACTCCCGTCGCCGTTGCCGCGCGGGCTGTCGATGCTGACGGCAGCGGTGCTTGCGCTCATCGTGATCCTGGCGTGGATGATCGGCCGCCGCGGACCGGCGCGCTGGTTGCGCAGCACGGCGAACGCGACCGCCGAGTTGCGTGGACTCTCGCGCCGCGCGTGGTTCGGCATCGCGTTGGCTTCGTGCGGCGCCGTCGTCGGTTACGTGACGATTTTCCTGATCGCGGTGGATGCGGTTGGCGCGGCGACACCCCTCGTGCAGGCGCTGCCGCTGGTGCTGTTGATCCTGGTCGCAGCCGCCATACCGGTCAATATCGCCGGATTCGGCCCGCGCGAAGGGGTTGCCGCGTGGGCCTTTGCCGCGGCGGGACTGGGTGCCGACCAAGGCGTCGCGGCGGCAACCGCGTACGGGGTGCTGGGCTTGATTTCCTGTGTTCCCGGGGCGGCCCTGCTGTTCCTGGACTGGATGCGCTCCAAGCCAAGCCGGTGTTCTCGCTGATTTACGGCCGACCAGCCGACGTTGCCGGCGCGGTCGGCACGCAGCCGCTCAAAACATCCACCCGCCAATCGTCAGAGCGGCACCGACTGTCGAGATGGAGGCGACGATGGCACCGAACCGCTGCAGATCGATGAGTCGACCGCGGCGTCTTCGGAAGTCTCGAGAACGGTCTTTTTCTCGACCGCGGGGCTGGCGATGAAGCGTCGTGTTGGCGGCAGCCCATCACCGCCAAGTTCCTCACCGACAACAACACCATGCACGGCCCCGTGCCGTTCGACAAAGAAGCCGGTCCATGATCTGTGGGCTGGCATGGGGTGCTCCGTTGGGTGGTGACGCTGGATGTCCCGGCAGACGCTGCAGTCTTACTTCTTGGGCGGGAGACCAGGCTCTTGTTCGCCCGACGTTATCTGGCCCGCCTTCTCGGCTGCGACTGCCTTTGCCTTCACGCTGGCCCGCGTCACCGTCGACTTCTCGGTCTTCGCTGGCGGGACGACGTTGCGTTCGTTCGTCGTGTCGAGCTTGCCTGCCTTTTCAGCGGCGCGCATGTTGGCCTTTTGCTCGGCACGAGTCTTCGACGAGGGGGTGGCGGCGTTGGGATTCCACTCCGGGCCGTGGCCGACGCCTGGCGGCGTCAAGGTGCCGGCCGCCTCGGCGGCACGCGTTTCCGCTTTGACGTCCGCTCGGGAAGTCGATTGCGCGAACGAGACCTGGGCCAGCATCGCCAAGGAAGCAGCCGCGGCGATTGGCAGGATGTGTTTCATTCTCATGGGGGTCTCCTGGAGATTAAAGAAGTGCGTGATCGTGAAACGTCAATCAACGCGCGCCGACCTCTTGATCCACGTGTGACGGACGCGTCGGGCCGACAATTTCTGCTGGACCGACCGGCGGTATCTGTCGCCTGAAATCAGTGTAGTGCGGGGTGTCGACGATGTCTGTTCGATCACGTACTTTCGCCATACTTTTCGACGCGCCATGACGCGTCGCACAACGGGCATCGGGATCAGATGCAGGCGGTGGCAGCGAAGCGCTTCCGATGCGTATCCAGGCACGTGAAATGCTTCAAGGCCTGCCTCACGAACGTGATGACGCCGTAAGGCCTGCCACCGTCGTGGAGCGGCGTCCAGGCTCGAGTGGTCGTCTGACGCTGCGTCGAGCAACCATCTATCGATCGGAGGCTGAAAGTGAAAATCGATGACCTTGACCCGCTTGAAACACAGGAGTGGTTCGAGTCGATCGATTCGGTGTTGATCAACGAAGGGCCTGATCGCGCTCGACAATTGCTTGCAGGAGTGATCGAGAGGTTTCGCAAGTCGGGCGGCTGGATTCCGCTCGAGGGCACGACCCCGTATGTCAACACGATTGCGCCCGAGATCGAAGAGCGCTCGCCGGGCGATGCGGCGATAGAGCATCGGCTGCGCTCCTACGTGCGCTGGAACGCGCTCGCGATGGTGCTGAAGGCCAACCGGATCTCCAGTGAACTGGGCGGCCATATCGCCACCTTCGGGTCGGCGGCGACGCTTTATGACGTTGGCTTCAATCACTTCTTCCACGCGCCGACCGACTCGCGCGGAGGAGACCTGGTTTATTTCCAGGGCCACTCGGCGCCAGGCTTCTACTCCCGGGCCTTTCTGGAAGGGCGCATCAGCGAGGACCAACTGCTCAAGTTCCGCCAGGAGGTCGGTGGCGGCGGGTTGCCTTCTTATCCACATCCGCGGCTGATGCCCGACTTCTGGCAGTTCTCGACCGTGTCGATGGGGCTCGGTCCCATCCAGGCCATCTACCAGGCGCGGTTCATGAAGTACCTGAAGTTGCGCGGTCTGGCCGATACCGCCGGCAGCAAGGTCTGGGCATTCCTCGGTGATGGCGAAACCGATGAACCCGAATCGCTCGGTGCACTGCTGCTGGCCTCGCGCGAGTCGCTCGACAACCTCATCTTCGTCATCAACTGCAACCTCCAGCGTCTCGACGGCCCCGTGCGCGGCGATGGCAAGATCATCCAGGATCTCGAGGGACTCTTTCGCGGCGCGGGCTGGAACGTGATCAAGCTGGTCTGGGGGTCGTACTGGGACCCGCTGCTTGCGAAGGACCGCGACGGCTTGCTGGTCAAGCGGATGAACGAGGCGGTCGACGGCGACTACCAGAACTACAAGGCCAGTGACGGCGCCTATGTGCGCGAGCACTTCTTTGGCAAGTATCCCGAACTGCTCGACATGGTGGCCGACCTGTCGAACGAGGATCTCTGGCGGCTGAACCGTGGTGGGCACGATCCGCACAAGGTCTATGCAGCCTATGCAGCAGCAGTGAGGCACAAGGGTCAGCCGACGGTGATTCTTGCGCAGACGGTCAAGGGCTACGGCATGGGATCAGCCGGTGAGTCGCAGAACATCACGCACGCTCAGCACAAGATGACCGCACCTGCGCTGAAGGCGTTTCGCGACCGCTTCTCGATCCCGATCCCCGATGAATCGCTCGATGCGCTGCCGTTCTACCGGCCAGCCGAGAACAGCGTCGAAATGCGCTACTTGCGCGAACGGATCGCGGCCATGGGTGGTTCAGTGCCGAGCCGACGCAGTCATGCAGATCCTCTCGAAATCCCCGATCTGGAGACGTTCTCGACCTCGCTGCGCGGCAGCGGCACGCACGAGATGTCGACCACGATGGCTTATGTGCGCATCCTGTCGACGCTGCTGAAGGACGAGAAGATCGGTCGGCTGGTGGTCCCGATCGTGCCCGACGAGGCTCGAACCTTCGGCATGGAGGGACTGTTCCGTCAGATCGGAATCTATTCGCCGGTGGGACAACGCTACGTGCCACAGGATGCCAGCCAATTGATGGTCTACCGAGAGAAGGAGGATGGTCAACTGCTCGAGGAGGGCATTACCGAAGAAGGCGCTTTTTGCTCGTGGATTGCCGCGGCCACCGCCTACAGCACCTACGGCGTCAGTCTCGTGCCGTTCTACAGCTACTACTCGATGTTCGGCTTCCAGCGCTTCGGCGATCTTGCCTGGGCCGCCGGCGACATGTGCTGCCGCGGTTTTCTGATGGGCGGTACCGCCGGGCGCACCACGTTGGCCGGCGAGGGACTGCAACACCAGGACGGTCACAGCCACGTGGTGGCCTCGACGATTCCCGCGTGCGTTGCCTACGACCCAAGCTTCGCTTGCGAGCTCGCGGTCATCATTCACGCCGGGCTGCGGCGGATGTTCGTCGAGCGCGAGAACGTCTTCTACTACATCACGATGATGAACGAGAACTACCCGCATCCGCCACTGGTCGCGGGCAGCGAAGCCGGCATCATCAAAGGGATGTACCTGTTCTCAAAAGGCTCTGGCGACGACACGCGGCGGGTCCGGCTGCTGGGCAGCGGCACCATCTTGCGTGAAGCCATCGCTGCGGCTCAGTTGCTGCAGAAGGATTTCAACGTCGCAGCGGACGTCTGGAGCGTGACCAGCTTCACCGAACTGCGTCGCGATGGATTGAAGCGCCAGCGCTGGAACATGCTGCATCCCATCGAGACACCACGCGCGAGCTACGTCGAGCAATGCCTGGGCGGATGTGATGCCCCGGTGATTGCGGCTTCCGACTACATCAGAGAGTTTGCCGATCAGATCCGCGCCTTCGTGCCGGGTCACTACACGGTGCTCGGCACCGACGGCTATGGACGCTCGGACACTCGCAAGCAATTGCGTAAGCACTTCGAGGTCGATCGTCGTTTCATTGCGGTAGCGGCACTCAAGGCGCTGGCCGTCCAGCATCGCCTGCCAATGAAAACCGTGGCATCGGCGACCCATGATTACCAGATCGATCCGGAGCGGCC
>CAJDUZ010000019.1_pt1 | contig 21814 bp, 19 predicted proteins | sample 7391221 | NCBI WGS metagenome assembly CAJDUZ01 (sample SAMEA7055692, study PRJEB34461) | soil metagenome | biome: terrestrial ecosystem; feature: Peninsula; material: soil | place: Antarctica | collected 2016
CGTGCTGCCGTTCAGCCGTGCGCAGTTCGAGGCGACGATCGAACGCGGCGGCGTCGGCGTGCAGCCGAGCCTGCGCGCCTTTGCCGATGCGTTCGAGCGGGCGCAGGCGCCCGACGACGCGGCAGGCGACCTGCGGGCGCAGCAGACGGCGGCGGCGAGTGAGATGCAGGCATTGCCGGTCGCGCCGCCCGCGGCAGCCGGCGCTGCAGCGGCGGCATCGCGCGCACCGGCGACTCCGCTCGATGCGCTGCAGACGCACGACCCGCAGGTGCAGGCCTTGCTCGAGCGCATCCGCGCCGGGTTCGCGCCTCGCGCCCATGCGATGCTGATCGAAGGCGTGCGCCGCACCATCGACTATCAGGATCCGGCCTACGCGGCGCTCTACCTCGACCGCATGGAAGCGCTGGTGGCGCATCCGGGCGGCGACCAGCCGCGCCTCGTCGACGAGACCGCAAGGCATCTGGCGCTCTGGATGAGCTACGAGGACACGATACGCGTGGCAGCGCTGAAGACGCGGGCGACCCGCTTCGAGCGGGTGCGCGACGAGGTCGGCCTGAAGGACGATCAGCTCGTCGCGATCAGTGAATACATGCACCCGAGGCTGCAGGAGATCATCGAGACGCTGCCCAAGCCCTTCGGCCGCTGGCTGCAAGGCAGCGCCTGGGCGCGTGCGCTGGTCTCGCGCTTCACGCAAAAGGGCCGTGTCGTGCGCACCACGTCGCTGCACGGTTTCCTGATGCTCTATATCGTCGCCGGCCTGCGGCGCTGGCGCCGCAGCACCCTGCGCTACGAGGCCGAAAACGCCGCGATCGAACACTGGCTGGCGACGATCACCCGGGTGGCCGCAGCAAACCCCGAACTTGCCGTCGAGGTCGCGCGCTGCCAGCGGCTGGTCAAGGGCTACAGTGACACCTACGAGCGCGGCGTGCACAACTTCAAGCTGCTGATGGCCGCGATCGAGCGCGGCGGCGTCAGGGTGGCTCCGGCGACCTTGAGCGAACTGCGCGACGCCGCGCTGGCCGACGAAGAGGGCGCACAGTTGCGCGCGCTGCTCGCGCGCCACCAACTGGGCTGAACGATGAGCGCCACCAAGCGAACCCTGACCCTGCGCGTCGCCGAGGTGCGCGACCTGAACCCTGTCGTGCGCGAGTTGCTCCTGCGATCGAGCGATGGCCGCGCCTTGCCCGGCTACAGCGCCGGCGCGCATGTGCGGGTGCAGGTGGCGCTGCCGGGCGGCGACGATTGGCGCGACTATTCGCTGATCAACCTGTCGACCGAGCGCGACACCACCGTTGCCGTCGACGAATACCGCATCGCGGTGCTGAAGGAAGCCGAGGGGCGCGGCGGCTCGGAGTTCATGCACCACGTGCAGTCCGGCGACGAACTGGTGCTGGAGGTGCCGAAGAACGATTTCCCGCTGGCGCCCGAGGGCCGCGCGGTGCTGGTGGCCGGCGGCATCGGGGTCACGCCGCTGCTCAGCATGGCGACCGAGCGCAAGCGTACCGGTGCGCAATGGCGCATGGTCTATGCCGGGCGCAACCGTGAGCTCATGGCCTTCCTGCCCGAACTGCAGGCGATGGCCGGCGACGCGCTCGAGTTGCACGTCGATGCCGAGCGCGGCGGCCCGCTCGACGTCGCGGCGCTGCTGGACGGCTGCAGTGCGCAAGACCGGCTCTACGTCTGCGGCCCGAAGCCGCTGCTCGACGCGGTGCTCGCCGCCAGCGAGGCACGCGGCTGGGAAGCCGGACGGGTGCACTTCGAGCTCTTCACGACGCCGCTGCCGCAGGCCGGCGACCACGCATTCGAAGTGGTCCTGGCGCAAAGCGGGATGACGCTGACGGTGCCGGCCGACCGCACGATCCTCGATTGCCTGATCGACGCGGGCGTCGACCCGCTGTACGACTGCCAGCGCGGTGAGTGCGGCGTCTGCACGGTCGCCGTCATCGAAGGCGAGATCGATCATCGCGACTACTTCCTGAGCGACAAGGAAAAGGCCAGCGGCAAGCTGATGCAGGTTTGCGTTTCGCGCTGTCGCGGCGATCGCCTCGTGCTCGATTTGTGAGACCTGGCAAGGAGGATTGCGATGAGCCGCTACCGAAACAACCCGGACGCCGTGCGCGCATTGGTGCAGCCCGGCCGCGTGCACCGCGATCTCTACATCGACCCGGAACTGTTCGCGCTGGAGCAGGAGCACTTCTTCGCCAACACCTGGAACTACCTCGGCCACGAGAGCCAGATCCCCAAGACCGGCGACTACCTGACGGTGAAGGTCGGCGGCCAGCCGTTGATCGTCGTGCGCCACGGCGACCGAAGTGTCCGCGTCGTGATGAACCGCTGTGCGCACAAGGGCTCGAAACTGGTCGGCGAGGGCTGCGGCAACACCGGCAAGTTCTTCCGCTGTCCCTATCACGCCTGGACCTTCAAGACCGACGGCTCGCTGCTGTCGATTCCGATGAAGAACGGCTACGAGGGCACGGAGTTCCTGGATTGCGAGGCCGCGCGAGGGCTGACCGCGCTGCGCCACGTCGAGACCTACCGCGGCTTCATCTTCGGCAAGATCAACGACGTGGGGCCTGATTTCAAGGCGTACTTCGGCGACTCCCTGTCCTCGATCGACAACATGGCCGACCGCTCCCCGGAAGGCGAGCTGGAGATCGCCGGCGGTGTCTTGCGCTTCATGCACAACTGCAACTGGAAGCAGTTCATCGAAAACCTCAACGACACGATGCATCCGATGGTGGTGCACGAGTCGTCGGCCGGCACCGCGAAGAAGCTGTGGGCCGGACAGCCGGAAGACGCGCCCAAACCGATGGCGGTCGAGCAGTTCGTGCCCTTCGTCTCCGACTACAAGTTCTTCGACGACATGGGTGTGCGCGTCTTCGACAACGGGCACAGTTACTCGGGTGCCAAGTTCAGCATCCACTCGAAGTACTCGGGCATGCCGGAGTACGAGGCGCAGATGGTCCGCGCGTATGGCGAGCAGCGCGCGCACGAAATCCTCGGACTGACGCGCCACAACACCGTCTATTTCCCGAGCCTGACGATCAAGGGCGCGATCCAGACGATCCGCGTGGCGCGGCCGATTGCCGTCGACAAGACTTTGGTGGAGAGCTGGAACTTCCGCCTGAAGGGCGCACCGCCGGAGTTGCTCCAGCGCACCGTCACCTACAACCGCCTCATCAACGCGCCGTTCTCGGTCGTCGGCCACGACGATCTGCGCGCCTACCGCGGCATCCAGGAGGGCCTGCGCGCGAGCGGCAACGAGTGGATCGACCTGCATCGCAACTACGATCCGTCTGAGGTGGGCCAGGCCGACCTGACGACCAACGGGCTCAGCGAGATCTCGATGCGCAACCAGTACCGCGCCTGGGCCAAGTACATGACGCTGACGATGGCGGCGCAGCAGGCCGACGGAGCCACCGCATGAAGGCGACCGACGTGACGCGCGAGCAGTTGGTCGAGTTCGTCTATGCCGAGGCGCGGCTGCTCGACGCCAAGCGCTTCGACGAGTGGAACGCCCTCTTCACCGACGCTGCCTTCTACTGGCTTCCGGCCACGCCCGAGCAAGCCGACGGCGACAACTGGGTCTCGCATCTGTACGAAGACAAGCTGCTGCGCGACGTTCGCATCGAGCGGCTGAAGAGCCCGCGCGCGTTCTCGCAGCAGCCGCCGAGCCGCTGCCACCACCTGCTGCAGGCGCCGCACATCGAGACCTTCGAGCCGGCCGAGAACCGCTTCGTGCTGCGTACCGAGTTCCACTACACCGAGGCGCAGGCCGACGAATTGCTGTTCCTGGTCGGCACCGTGCTTCATCACCTGACGGTGCACGATGGCGCGCTGCGCATGACGCTCAAGCGCGTGAACCTGCTGAACTGCGACGCCGCGCTGCCAGCGGTGCAGCTCTTTATCTGATGACCCGCATGGAGTTGCGCCATTGCTCGGTCTACCAGGCGTTCTGCGAGGCCCCGACGCTCGCCGCCGATGGCGACGCGGCCGACTTCCTCTATACCGAGCCCGTGACTGCGCAGGCCTACGGCATCCCGGCCGGACCGACGAGCTGGGGCGAGGCGCGCGCCGAGATCGAGCGGCTGCGCGCCGCCTACGCGGCGGCTGGCTGGGGCCACGGGCATCGCGTCGGTCTCTTGCTCGAGAATCGGCCGGCGTTCTTCTGGCACTGGTTTGCGCTGAATGCGCTGGGCGCGAGCGTCGTGCCGATCAATGGCGAGATGCGTGCGGCCGAGCTCGAATACCTGATCGGTCACAGCGAGATCGGTCTGGCGGTCACGTTGGCGCAGCGCGAGACCGATCTACAAGCCGCTGCGCACAAGGCCGGTATGCCGATGGCGACGTTGAAACACGAAGCGGTGGCGGGCGACGTGGTGATGCAGGGCGCGGTCGTGCACGATGCGGCGACGCTGCAGGCCGGTTGCGGATGGGTCGGCGAGCCGGTGCCGGCCATCCCTGTGCCGCCGTCTCCTGCTCCGAAAGCCGGCCAGCCGATCGACGAGACCACCGAGTGCGCGCTGCTCTACACCTCGGGCACGACCGGCCGCCCCAAGGGCTGCATGCTGAGCAACCGCTATTTCCTCGGCTCCGGCCAGTGGTATGCCGGCTTGGGCGGGGAGATCGAGGTGCGCGCCGGCCAGGAGCGCGTGCTGACGCCGCTGCCGCTGACGCACATGAATGCGATGGCGAACTCGACGATGGTGGTGCTGCTGACGGGCGGCTGTCTCGTGCAGCTCGACCGCTTCCACCCGACGAGCTGGTGGGACAGCGTGCGCGCGAGCCGCGCCACCATCGTGCATTACCTGGGCGTGCTGCCGGCGATGCTGCTGGGCGCACCCGCGGATACGCGCGACCGCGAGCACCACGTGCGCTGGGGCTTCGGCGCCGGTGTCGACCGTCGCCATCACGCATCGTTCGAGGCGCGTTTCGGTTTCCCCCTGATCGAGGCCTGGGCGATGACCGAGACCGGGGCGGCCGCCTGCGTGATGGCAAACCGTGCGCCGCGCCATGTCGGCACCGGCTGCTTCGGACGCGCGCCGGATTCGATGGAACTGCGCCTCGTCGACGACGCGGGCGTTGACGTGCCGGATGGTCAGCCCGGCGAACTGCTCGTCCGCGCGACCGGCGACGATCCGCGCCGCGGATTCTTCAGCGGCTATCTGAAGAACGACGAGGCCACGGCCGAGGCCTGGGCCGGCGGCTGGTTCCACACCGGCGACCTGGTGCGGCGCGATGCCGAGGGCGCGCTCTATTTCGTCGATCGCAAGAAGAACGTGATTCGGCGCAGCGGCGAGAACATCTCGGCGGTCGAAGTGGAGAGCGTGCTGAATCAGCACCCGGCGGTGCGGAGTTCGGCGGTGGCCGCGACACCCGACGAGGTACGCGGCGACGAGGTGCTGGCCTGCATCATCCTGCGCAAGCCGGTTTCGACGAGTGACCGCGAACGGCTTGCACACGAGATCGTCGCGCACGCGCTCGCGCAGCTTGCCTACTACAAGGCGCCGGGCTATGTCGCCTTCGTCGAAGCCGTGCCGCTCACGCCATCGCAGAAGATCCAGCGTGGGCAGCTGCGTGATCTTGCGCGTGAGTTGCCGGGGCATGCGCATTGCATCGATACGCGTGGCTTGAAGAAGCGGCAACGTTCATCGGAATGACGACTTCGCGTCAAGATCTCGCGGTTGTCGGGCTGAGCGAGTCGAGCCATTGCCGGTGTGCGCGTCGTCACTCGACCTTTTGGGGATCGAGCGAGTCGAGCCATTGCCGATGTGCGTATCGTTATTCGACCTGTTGGGGACCGAGCGAGTCGAGCCGGCGGCGGGGTGGCCGGCTGCGTTCAGCAAATTCCTATTCACTCCGCCGGCCGCCCCACCACCGGCTCGACCGCCATCATGGGTTGCATTCGAACGAGTCGTGGCGTGCGGATGCTTCGAGCGTTCCCGACTCGGCCGGGAGCGCGGCCGCCGGCGCAGTGAACAAGAATTCCCTGAACGGAGCCGGCGGCCCCGCTTCCGGCCGCGCGCGCCACCCCCGCGCCCACGCCAAGCGCGCGAACGATACCCGCGCGTATTCCAACCGGGCGCACCACGGCCGCTGATATGCCACGCCAACGCAGCTCCTACGAAGGCGTGGCCGTTTGCGTGCCGGTCACGGTCCCCTACGTGCGCTACTCGACCCAGGGCGCGCACTGGTTCATCGGCCAGGCGCTGCGCGCGCTCCTCGATGACTCCGGACTCGAGAAGGAGCAGATCGACGGCCTGACGATCAGCAGCTTCTCGCTGGCACCCGACACCGCGGTCGGCATCACGCAGCACATGGGCGTGTCGCCGCGCTGGCTCGATCACATCCCGACCGGCGGCGCCTCCGGCGTGATGGCGCTGCGGCGTGCGGCGCGTGCGGTGCAGGCCGGCGATGCGGAGATCGTCGCCTGTGTCGGCGCCGACACCAACCACGTCGATTCGTTTCGGCAGACCCTCGGCGGCTTCAGCCACTTCGCCCGCGATGCGAGCTATCCGTATGGTTCGGGCGGCCCGAATTCGATCTTCGCCTTCATCATGGCGAACTACATGCGCGAATTCGGCGCGACGCGCGAGGATTTCGGTCGGATTGCCGTCGCGCAGCGCGCCAACGCGCTGCAGAACCCTAACGCGCTCTTCAAGAGACCGCTGACGCTCGACGAGTACGTGGCTGCGCGGCCGATCTCTCCGCCGGTGCACTTGTTCGATTGCGTGATGCCATGTGCCGGCGCCGATGCCTTCCTCGTGATGCACGAGAGCAAGGCGCGCGAGCTGGGATTGCCGCACGTCTTGGTGCGCGGCGCCATCGAGCGCCACAACGCATATGCCGAGGATCCTGTCATGGTGCGCGGCGGCTGGCGCGTCGACCGCGACGAGCTGTACGCGCAGGCCGGCGTGCAGCCGCAGCAGATGGACTTCGTGCAGACCTACGACGACTACCCGGTGATCGTCATGATGCAGTTCGAGGACCTGGGCTTTTGCGAGAAAGGCGAGGGCGCGGCCTTCGTGCGCGAGCAGACCTTGACGCACGACGGCAGCTTTCCGAACAACACCGGCGGCGGCCAGCTCTCGGTCGGCCAGGCGGGTGCGGCCGGCGGCTTTCTCGGCATGGTCGAGGCGATCCGGCAGTTGACCGGCCAGGCGGGCGAGCGAGAGGTAAAGAGCGCGCAACTGGGTCTCGTGACCGGCTTCGGCATGGTGGTCTACGACCGCTGCCTTTGCACCGGTGCGGTGATCCTCGGGAGGTCGACATGAAAGCTGCGCCTGCGACGAGCGCAGAACGGAAGGCCACCCGATGACGATGCCGCTGATGCGCCCGAAGCGCAAGAACCCGGTGATCCGCACGCGGCAGATGAGCCTGCCGCCCGGCGCGCGCAGCCGCGTCGGCCTGGGCATGACGGCGGCAGCGGCCGAAGGCGTGTTCGCCTTGCAGCGCTGCCAGGACTGCGGCAGCGTGGTCTATCCGGCGCGCGAAGCCTGCCCCGCGTGCCTCTCGCCGCTTCTCAAGTGGACGCCGCAATCGGGCGAGGGCCGCTTGCTCGCCGCGACCACCTTGCACCACAGCAACGATTTGTTCTTCCGCGAACGGCTGCCGTGGCGCCTGGGGCTGGTGCAGCTGGATGCGGGGCCGAGCTTGATGGTGCACCTGCATGGCGAGGTGCCCGACCCGACCGACGCGCCGCTGCCGGTGCGCGTCACCGCCCGCCTGGACCGCGCCGGCCAGGCTGTGCTGATTGGCTTTCCGGTCGAAGGGAGTTTGCAGATGGCTGACGACAAGATGCTGCGCGAAATGACGAGCGACCCGAAGTTTCGCAAGGTGCTGATCACCGACGGCAAGACCGCCGTCGGCCAGGCATTGGCCGAGGCGTTCGTGAAAGCCGGCGCCGACCTGATCTGGGTCGGCCATGCCGAGCCGTGGAAGCGCCTGCCCGGCTGGAGCGACCTCGCGAAAATCCCGCAAGTCACACTGGTGCCGCTGGACCTCACCAACGGCAAGGCGGTGGACGAGCTCGCCGGCTCGATCGGCGGCAAGGTCGACATCGTCGTCAACAACGCCGAGGTGCACCGCACCTATGGCATCGCCGCGCGCCGCGGCATCGACGTGGCGCGCGACGAGATGGACATCAACTACTTCGGCGCATTGCGCCTCGCGCAGGCCTTCGGCGGCGCGATGAAGAGTCGTGCGGCCGACGGCGTGACGAGTGCGACTGCCTGGGTCAACCTGCTGTCGATCTACGCCTTGGCGAACTTCCCTCCGCACGGCACGTATTCGGCGTCGAAGGCTGCGGCGTACTCGCTCGCGCAATGCCTGCGCGCCGAGATGCGGCCCTCGGGCATCCGAGTCGTCAACGTCTTCCCGGGCCCGATCGACGACGAATGGAACCAGGCGATGCCGCCGCCCAAGGTCTCACCCAAGGCTCTTTCCAGCGCGATCGTCAAAGCCTTGCACGACGGCGTCGAGGACGTCTACCCCGGCGACGTGGCCCAGGAGTGGCTCGAGCGCTGGCGTGACAACCCCAAGGTGCTGGAGCGCGAACTGGCTCTCGGCGGAAGTTGAAGAAGGTGTGAACGAAGCCGCCGCGGCGGACTCGACCACCGCTCCCTGAAGGACCCAACACATGGACATGAAGGCCTTCGACGCGCAAGCCGCGCTCGCCAATCTCGTCGCGGGCCTGGCCACGGGCCGCATCCGCATCGTCGACCTGACGCAGACCCTGTCGCCCGACTTCCCGCAGATCGCGCTGCCGCCCGAGATGGGGCAGTGCTGGCCGTTTCGCATCGAGGAGGTGTCGAAGTACGACGAGCGCGGGCCGGGCTGGTACTGGAACAACTTCTCGTGCGGCGAACACACCGGCACGCACTTCGATGCGCCGATCCACTGGGTCTCGGGCCGCGACTTGCCGAACAACTCGGTCGACACGATCCCCGTGCAGCACTTCGTCGCACCCGCCTACGTGATCGACAAGTCGAAGGAGTCGGGCGAGAACCCCGACTATCTGCTCACGGTCGACGACATCCTGCAGTTCGAGGCGCAGCATGGCCGCATCCAGCCGGGCGCGTGGGTGCTGATGCGCAGCGACTGGTCCAAGCGCACCGACCCTGAGGCCTACCAGAACTTCGACGAGGAAGGCCAGCACACGCCGGGCCCGGGGACCGACGCGGTGCGTTTCCTGGTCGAGGAGCGCGACGTGCTCGGCTACGGGTCGGAGTCGATCGGCACGGATGCCGGCCAGGGCTATCACCTGCGCCCGCCGTACCCCTGCCACTACTTCATGCACGGCGCCGGGCGCTACGGCCTGCAGTGCCTGACGAACCTCGATTTGTTGCCGGCGACCGGCGCGGTGCTGATCTGCCCGCCGCTGAAGATTCAGCAGGGCAGCGGCAGCCCGCTGCGTGTGCTGGCGCTGGTGGCGTCATGAGAGGCAGGGCATGAGCGCGGCACCGAAGGTCGCCGTCGTCACCGGCGGCAGCGCCGGCATCGGCAAGGCCATCTGCGAGCGCTTCCTGCAGCAGGGCTACGAGGTGGTGTCGATGGCGCGCCGCGCCTGCGACATCGCGCACCCGAAGCTGCACAGCGTCTGCGTGGATCTGATGGACCGCGCCGCCACGAGCGAGGCTGCGCGCGCAGTGGCGCAGCTCCATTCGCCCACGACGCTCGTGCACAACGCCGGCGTGATCCGCGCCGCCGTTCTGCCCGACGTCCGGCTCGGCGACCTCGACGCCCTGGTCGAGCTGCACCTGGCTTGCGCGATCCAGCTGGTGCAGGCCGCGCTGCCGTCGATGCGTGCGCAACGCTTCGGCCGCGTCGTGCTGATGTCCTCGCGCGCCGCGGTCGGCCTGCAGACGCGCACCAGCTATTCGGCGACGAAGGCCGGCATGATGGGCATGGCGCGCATTTGGGCGCTGGAGCTCGCGGCCGACGGCATCACCGTCAATGTCGTGGCGCCCGGCCCGATCCGCACCGACATGTTCCACGACGTCGTCGACGCCGGCAGCGAACAGGAACGCAAGCTAGCCGCGTCGATCCCGGTGCGGCGCCTCGGCGAGGCTGACGACGTGGCGCGCGCCGTGAGCTTCTTCGCCGATCCGGCCAACAGCTTCGTCACCGGCCAGGTGCTGTATGTCTGCGGCGGCACCAGCGTCGGGAGCCTGGCGCTGTAGCTGCACCCTTTCATCCACAATGTCTTTCAATCCCAATCGGAGAAGTAAGCCCATGCGCATCCAGCACCTGATCCCCGTCGCTGCCCTTGGCCTCGTCCTGGCGAGCGGCGCCTGGGCGGCCGACATGAAGGTCGGCGTCATCTCGTCGGCCACCGGCGCCACCGCCGTCGTCGGTATTCCGCAGAAGAATACCGTCGCGCTCCTGCCGAAGAAGATCGGTGACATCAACGTCAAGTACACCTTCTACGACGACGCGTCCGATCCGACGCAAAGCGTCGCGCTGGTGAAGAAGCTGCTGAACGAAGAACACGTCGACGCCGTCATCGGGCCGTCCGGCTCACCCAATGCGATGGGCGTGCTGCAGTTCATCGCCGAGGCCAAGACGCCGCTGCTGGCGCCGGTCGGCTCGCCGGCCGTGGTGTTGCCGATGGACGACCAGAAGCGCTGGGTCTTCAAGACGACGCAGAACGACAGCCTGATCTCGGAGGCGCTGGTCGGCCACATGGCCAAGCACAACGTGAAGACGGTCGGCTTCATCGGGCTCTCGGACGCCTATGGCGAATCGTGGTATCGCACCTTCGTGCCGATGGCCGAGAAGGTCGGCATCAAGATCGTCGCCAACGAGCGCTTCCAGCGCAGCGACCAGAGCGTGCTCGGCCAGGCCGTGAAGATCCTCGCCGCGAATCCCGATGCAGTGCTGGTCGCTGCAGCCGGCGGCCCGACGGTGCTTCCGCAGACGACCCTGGTCGAGCGCGGCTACAAGGGTCAGGTCTACCAGACGCACGGCGCGGCCACGCCCGACTTCGTGCGCCTCGGCGGCAAGAACGTCGAGGGGACGGTGATGGCGGCCAGCCTGATGCTGGTGCTCGACCAGATACCCGACAGCAACCCGTCCAAGAAAGTGGCGAGCGACTACATCGCGGCGTACCAGAAGCTCTACAACGAAAAGCCGGCGACCTTCGGCGCCAACGTCTACGACGCCGGGCTCTTGCTGCAGCAGGCGGTCCCGGAGGCGGCGAAGAAGGGCCAGCCCGGCACGCCCGAGTTTCGCTCGGCGCTGCGCGATGCGCTCGAGAAGACCCACGAACTGGTCGGCACGCAAGGCGTCTACAACATGACGCCGCAGGATCACGCCGGCTTCGACAAGCGCGGCCGCGTGCTGATGACGTTGAAGAACGGCGCCTGGCAGTTGCTGCCGGAATGAGGCGTTCCGGCGCGGGACCCGAGCGGCCCTGCGGCGTGGCGGAATGTCCCGGGCCCCGCACCGCTGCCTCGTCTCGATGGCTGCGCGCGCTTGCTAAGCTCTCGACATCCAAGGACCGGAGGCCGAAGCCATGCCCGTGATTTCCGTGACCCTGCTCGCCGGCTATCCGGCCGAGGTGGAGCAGCGCCTGATGGACCGACTCGCCACGGCCACCCGCTCGGTAGTCGCCGCATCGGCCGCCGGGACGACGGTGTACGTACAGCATGCGTCGAGCTACCAGCGCGACGGCCGCGCCTACACCGGCGGCGCCGGAGTGCGGCCGGTGGCGAGCGATGTCGTTCGCGCGTTCCTGCAGCGCATGCAGGAGCGCGACCTTCCGGGGGCTGCTGCCCTGCTTGCGCCCGGGTTCACGATGTGCTTCCCCGGCGGCGCGGTGATGCACCGACTCGATGAACTGCTCGAGTGGGCGAGCGGGCGCTATCGCCACGTCGCCAAGGACTACGAGCGCTTCGACGAATGCTGGACCGGCGAAGGCGCGGTGGTCTACTGCTCGGGGACCTTGCGCGGTGCCTGGAACGACGGCCGCGACTTCTCGGGTATCCGTTTCATCGACCGTATCGAGGTCGCCGACGGCCTCATCGTGCGCCAGGACGTCTGGAACGACCTGGCCGAGGCTGCGGTGCGCGCGGCGCGCTGATCGCGCACCTGCGCCCCGCCGTGGCCACCGTTCATGGTTTGTCCTATTGACGGAACAAATGGACAAAACTAGTGTCGCGTCCCATGTCGTCGCCGCTGCCGCTGCCGAAGTACCACCGGGTCTACCTCGTGCTGCGCGAGCAGCTCGACGAGGGCCGCTTCGATGCAGGCGTGCCGACCGAGGCGGCCTTGATGCAGCAGTTCGGAGTCTCCCGCGTCACGGTGCGGCGCGCGCTGGAGCGCCTGGTGCTCGAGGGTCTCATCGAGCGTGCACCGGGGCGCGGCACCACGCCGGTCAAGCGGGCCACTGCGCTGACGCCGCCGCCGGTCGAACTCCCAGGCCGCTTGAGCGGCCTGCTCGAGAGCATCGTCAGCATGGGACTGCGCACCTCGGTGCAAGTCGTCGCGCTCGAGCGCATCAAGGCCTCGGAGGCGGTGGCAAACGCTCTGCGTCTCACGCCCGGAGTGCCGGTGCACAAGACGGTGCGCGTGCGCAGCACCTCGGAAGGGCCGGTGTCGCACATCACGACCTACCTTCCGCATGAACTCATGCGCGGCATCGGGCGGCGCGAGCTGACGAGAAAGCCCGTTCTCGTGCTGCTCGGCGAGGCGGGGGTGCGCATCGGCCGCGCCAGCCAGATCATCTCGGCCAGCCTCGCCGACGGAGCCGTCGCCGGACACCTCGACGTGGCGGTGGGCTCGGCCCTGCTGGCGGTGCGCCGGCTCGTCTACGACGCCGACGAGCGCCCGGTGTTGTGGCTGCACGGCCTCTATCGCCCCGACCGCTATCAGTACGAGCTCGCGTTGTCGCAGGTCGGCGACATCGACGCCAAGGTCTGGGTCCGCAAGGACCCGTCTCGTTTTCACTGACCCATCCGCCCATCAGCCCACCCGAGGAGACAAGCATGAGCACGCGCCGCACCTTCCTGTATCAATCCACGGCCGCCGCTTCGGCGCTGGCCTTCCCGCTGGTCGGCGGGGCCCAGCCGCAGCCGGTGAAGATCGGCGTGCTGCACCCGGTCACCGGCGCCGTCGCGCTGTCGGGCTCGCAGTGCCGCGTGGGGGCAACGATGGCCATCGAGGACATCAACGCAGCCGGCGGCATCAAGTCGCTGGGCGGGGCGAAGATCGAGCCGATGCTCGGCGACGCGCAGTCGCGTCCCGAAATCGGCGTGGCCGAGGTCGAGAAGATGAACGCGGCCGGCGTCTCGGCCATCATCGGCGCCTACGCGTCGGCGATCTGCCTGGCCACCACGCAGGCGGCAGCCAAGTACGACCTGCCGCACGTCGTCGATGTCGGCGTGGCCGACCAGATCATGGAACGCGGGCTGAAGAACACCTTCCGCTTCGGCCCCGGCTACGACACGATCGCCAAGGTAGCGGTCAACAACCTGTTCGCGCTCAACGCCGCGGCCGGCAAGCCGGCCAAGACGGTGATGATCATTCACGAGGAATCGCTGTTCGGCACCGGCAGCGCGCAACTGCTGTCGCGCGAGTTGCCCGGTTTCGGCTTCGAGGTCAAGGAGGTCATCAAGCACGCCAACCCGACGCGCGACTTCAACAACATCGTGCTGCGCATGAAGGCGTTGAACCCGGACATCGTCATCCCGGCCAATTACTACAACGAGTACGTGCTGCTGGTGCGCACGATGCGCCAGCAGAAGGTGCACCCGAAGGCGATCTTCTCGATCCTCGGTGGCGCAGCATCGAGCTACAAGTTCGTCAAGGAGTTCCCGGAGGCCGCCAACGGCATCACCGACGTCAACCACTGGTTCAATCCCAAGGACAAGCGTGCGCATGCCCTGCGCAAGCGCGTCGAGGCGAAGAAGCTGTTCTTCACCTACGAAATCTTCAACACCTACAGCACGATGATGATGCTGGCCGACGCGATCGAGCACGCGAAATCGACCGATCGCGCCGCGATCACGCAGGCGCTGGCCTCGAGCACCTTCAGCGACCACTTCATGCCCTACGGACCGACCCGGTTCGTCAACGGCCAGAACACCGGCGCGCAGCCGCTGATGCTGCAGGTGCTGGCCGGCGACATCCGCGTCATCCTGCCGCGCGACTACCGCGAGACCGAGCCGCAGTTCCCGTTCAAGGCCTGAAGGTTCGGCGCCACGCGCAATGTCGCTGCTCGATTTCGACGTCCTGTTCCCGGCGGTCCTGAACGGGCTGACGATGGGCGCGGTCTACGCGCTCATCGCGCTCGGGCTGACCTTGATCTACGGCGTGCTGCACATCATCAACTTCGCCCACGGGGCGGCGTTGATGGTGGCGATGTATGCCGTGTTCCTGCTCAAGGACCGGCTCGGCATCGACCCGTACCTGGCACTGCCGCTGGTCGTCCCGGCGATGTATGCGTTCGGCTACGCGCTGCAGCGCGGCATCATCAACCGCGCGAGCCACGGCAAGGACGAGAACATCCTGCTCGTCACGCTCGGCCTGGCGATCGTGCTCGAGAACCTGGCGCTGCTGTTCTTCACCTCCGACACGCGCAGCATCGACACGCCGTACGCCCTCAGCACCGTGGCGATCGGCCCGGCGATGCTGTCGGTGACCAAGCTGGTCGCTTTCGCCGGCGCCTTGCTGATGTGCGCGCTGATGCTGCTGATCATTCGCCGCACCGATCTGGGGCGGGCAATCCGCGCGGTGGCCAAGCAGAAGCACGGTGCCAAGCTGATGGGCATCGACGTCGAGCACGTCTATGCCGTGGCCTTCGGCCTGGGCCTGGCGTGCCTGGGCGCGGCCGCCTGCCTGCTGCTGCCGGCCTACTACGTCAATCCACAGGTCGGCAACGGCTTCGTTCTGGTGGCGTTCACCATCGTCGTGCTCGGTGGCATGGGCAGCTTCGCCGGCGCCTTGCTCGGGGGCCTGCTGATCGGTGTCGTCGAGGCGCTCGGCGGGCTGTTTCTCGGCGAGTCGCTGGGGCAGATCGGCATCTTCCTCATCTTCATCGCCGTGCTGCTGTTCCGGCCCGAGGGCCTGTTCGGCGCCCGCGCCTGATGCCATGACGCCGCTCAAGGACACGCTGTCGATCTTCGCCTTTGCGGTGCTGGTGAGCATCGCGACGCTCGCCGCAGATTCCGGTGTGATCCTCACCTTCGTGATGATGGCGCTCTATGCCACGCTGCTGGCACAGTCGTGGAATCTGCTCGGCGGCTACGGCGGACAGTTCTCGTTCGGTCACGCGCTGTTCTTCGGCACCGGCGCCTATGCGCAGGCCGTGCTGCAGATGAGCGGAGGCGTCAACGCATGGCTGGCGTTGCTGCTGGCCGTGGCGATCGCGGCGGGCGTCGGCCTGTTCGTCGGTGCGCTGACTTTTCGCTACGGCCTGAAGGGTTCGTACTTCGCGCTGGTGACGCTGGCCTTTGCCGAAGTCTTTCGAATCCTGGCGGTGTCGGTCGATTTCACCGGCGCCGGCGTCGGGCTGATGCTGCCGTTGCACGAGTCGTTCGCCAACCTGCAGTTCGGCTCGCGGCGCGGCTATGTGTTCCTGATCCTGGCCGTTGTCGTCGCCGCGCTGGCGGTCACGGCCTGGCTGCGCCACTCGCGCTTCGGCGCCTGGCTGCAGGCGGTACGCGACAACGAGGATGCGGCGCGCGCCATCGGCGTCGATCCGCTGCGCATCAAGCTCGGTGCCATCACGCTGTCGGGCGCGTTCATGGGCGCGGCCGGTGCCTTCTACGTGCAGGTATTCCAGTACATCGACCCCGGCATTGCCTTTGGCCTGAATGTCTCGGTCGAGGCGCTGGTCGGCGCCATCGTCGGCGGCATCGGCACGCTCTGGGGCCCGGTGCTGGGCGCGCTCGTGCTGCATGCGCTGGGCGAAGGCACGCGCAATCTCTTCGGTGAGTTGCCGGGCATCAGCATGGTGATCTACGGCACCGTGCTGGTGTTGATCGTGATGTTCCTGCCACGCGGCATCGCCGGCGCCGGCCGTTCGGTTCGGCTGCTGTGGCAGCGCAGCGGAGGCTCGAATGGCTGAGGCCGTGCCGCCGCTGCTGGCGTTGCAGGGTGTGTCGGTCGCCTTCGGCGGCCTGCGCGCCGTGCAGGACGTGTCGCTCGCGCTGCCCGCCGGCTCGCTCGGCGCGCTGATCGGTCCGAACGGTGCCGGCAAGACGACGCTGTTCGCGTTGATCTCCGGCTTCCTGCGTCCCGGCAGCGGCCGCGTCTTCTTTGACGGCCGCGACATCACCGGACAGGCACCGCAGCTCAATGCACGACTGGGCATGGCACGCACCTTTCAGATCGTGCAGCCGTTTGCCGCGCAAACCGTGCGCGAGAACATCGCGGTGGGCGCGCATCTGCATCTGCGGCCGCGCCGCGACGCGTTGGAGGAGGCAGAGCGCGTGGCGCGCCGGGTCGGGCTCGAGGCGCAGCTCGACAAGCCCGCGGCCGACCTGACCGTGGGCGGACGCAAGCGACTCGAGCTGGCGCGGGCGCTGGCCACGCGGCCGCGTCTGCTGCTGCTCGACGAGGTGCTGGCCGGCCTCAACCCGCAGGAGATCGCCGGCATGATCCCGGTCGTGCGAGGCCTCGCCGAAAGCGGCGTCACGGTGCTGATGATCGAGCACGTGATGCAGGCGGTGATGAACCTGGCGCATCACGTGTGGGTGCTGGCGCAGGGCCAACTCATCGCCGAAGGCTCGCCGCAGCAGGTGACGGCCGACCCGAGGGTGATCGAGGCCTACCTGGGCCGCGGCACGGCGCAACGCCTGCAGCAAGCCGCACAGCGCGAGGTGCCGGCGTGAACGTGCCGCACCCAAATGCCGGCTGCGCAGCTCGCAGCTCCGAGAGCGTCGCGGCGAGCCCACTGCTCGAGATCCGCGGTCTGCGCGGTGGCTATGGCCGTGTCGAGGTGCTGCACGGCGTCGACCTCAGCGTGGCGGCCGGCGAGATCGTCGCGTTGCTGGGCAGCAATGGCGCCGGCAAGACGACGCTCAACGACACCGTGTGCGGCATCCATCCGGCCTGGAGCGGGCAGGTGCGATTCGACGGCCACGATCTGACGCGCGCGCACTATCGTCGCGTGGTCCAGGCCGGACTGATCCAGGTGCCCGAGGGCCGCAAGATTTTCCCGAATCTCTCGGTGCTGGAAAACCTCGGCCTCGGCTCGTTCACGCGTGCGCGGGCGCAACGTGCGCAGAATCTCGACAAGGTCTTCATGATCTTTCCGCGCCTGGCTGAACGCCGCGAGCAACTCGCCGGCACGATGAGCGGCGGCGAGCAGCAGATGCTCGCGATCGGCCGCGGACTGATGGCCGAGCCGCGCCTCCTGATCCTGGACGAGCCGTCGCTGGGCCTCTCGCCCCTGCTCGTCGACGATCTGTTCGCGCTGATCGGCCGCTTGCACGCCGATGGCCTCTCGATGCTGCTGGTCGAGCAGAACGTGGCGCAATCGCTCGCGATCGCCGACCGGGCCTATGTGCTGGAGAACGGCAGCCTGCGCTTCCACGGCCGGCCCGATGAACTGCTCGCCAGCGCCGAACTCAAGCGCGCGTATCTGGGTATCTGAAATGAGACCGACCCCACGCTTGCTCCCTGCGCTGCCCCGGTGGCGTCCCGGTCGCTGCGAGCGGCGTCCTGAAGTGAAACGGCTCCGACGCTCACTGCGTTCGCTGCCCCCCGAGGGGGCGGCTCAGTGGCTTCGGGCGGCCGGAGGCCACTGAGATGGCGCAGACCCTGGCCCAGAAGTTGATTGCGCGCGCCGCCGGGCGCGAGCAGGTGGCCGCGGGCGAGATCGTCACCGCGCGTGTCGATCTCGCGATGTTCCACGATTCGAGCGGACCACGGCGCCTGAAGCCGATGCTGGCCGAACTCGGTGCGCGCATCTGGGATCCCTCGCGCGTCGTCCTCGTGATGGACCACTACGTGCCCGAGCGCGACGACGAGTCGCGGCGCATCGTCGGCATCGCGCGCGACTGGGCCGGTGAGGTGGGCCTCGAGCATGTCTACGACAGCCAGGGCATCTGCCACGTCGTGTTGCCCGAGCGCGGGCACCTGCGCCCGGGGCTGTTCTGCGTCGGCGGTGACTCGCATTCGCCGACCGGCGGCGCGTTCGGCGCCTTCATGTTCGGCATCGGCAGCACTGAGATGCTCGGTGTGATGGTGACCGGCGAGATCTGGATCAAGGTGCCGGAAACCATCCGCATGCGCTGGGACGGGCGTCTTGCCGATGGCGTCAGCGCCAAGGACATGATGCTGCACATGATCGGCCGCTTCGGCATGAATGGCGGCCAGTACCAGGCGGTCGAGTACACCGGCGACGCCGTGTCGGCACTGACGATGGCCGAACGCATGACCTTGTGCAACATGACGGCCGAGCTGGGTGGCCAGACCGGTCTGATTGCGCCCGATCGCATCACCCGGGCGTGGCTGGCGGGCGTCGGGGTCGAGCTCGCTGATGACGACGTCGAGCGCTGGCGCGGCGACGCGGACGCCGCGTTGCTGGGCGAGCACGTCTTCGACGCGGCAACGCTCGCGCCGCAGGTGGCCTTGCCGCACAGCCCAGCCAATGCGCAATCCGTCGAGCGCTGCACCGGGCAGCCGATCGACGTCGCCTACATCGGTGCCTGCACCGGTGCCAAGCTCGACGACCTGCGCGCGGCGGCACGCGTGCTCGGCGGTCGCCGCATCGCCGATGGCGTCGAACTGATGGTGGCGCCGGCCAGCCTGCGCGAGCAAGCGGTGGCAGAAGAGGAGGGCGTGATGCAGGCGCTGCGCGACGCCGGCGCCCAGATCCTGCCGATGGGCTGCGGCGCCTGCGCCGGTTACGGCAGCCGCTTCGCTGCGGGCAGCCGTGTCATCTCGACCACCGCGCGCAATTTCCGCGGCCGCATGGGCGGCACCGACACGGCGGTGTTCCTGGCTTCGCCGTATACGGTGGCGGCCTCGGCGTTGCGGGGTGCGATTCACGATCCGCGGGAGGTGCTCGGATGAGCGGCACGGGCACACACCGCGTCTGGTGTTTGCCGGCAGACGTCGATACCGACCAGCTGGCCCCTGGCTCGGTGATGCAGTTCGGCGTCGATGTCATTGCGCGCCATTGCCTGCGCGCGCTGCGTCCCGATTTCGCCGGCGAAGTGCGGCCTGGCGACGTGGTCGTCGCGGGATCCAACTTCGGCATCGGCTCGTCGCGCGAGCAGGCGGCCGCGGTCCTGGTGCAGCTCGGCGTGGCGGCCGTCATCGCACCGTCGTTCGCGGGCCTTTACTTCCGCAATGCGTTCAACGTCGGACTGCTGCTGCTCGTCTGCCCACAAGCCGAGCGCTTGCAAGAGGGCGAACGCATCGGCTTCGATGCGCGCCGTGGAAGGGTGGTGGCCGGCGACGGCCGCGAGCTCGGCTGCGAGCCGACGCCTGGCTTCCTGCTCGAGATGGTCGAGGCAGGCGGCCTGCTGAACCAGTTGAAGCGCCGCCATCTGAGCACAGAAGAGGTCCACCGTGTCTGAGAACGTCATCGACCCCGTCACACTGGCTGTCCTGAAGGGTCGCCTGGAGCAGATCGCCGACGAGATGGACGCAACGCTCTACCGCAGCGCGTTCAATCCCATCATCGCCGAGGCGCACGATGCCTGCCACGGCCTGTACGACGCTGGCAGCGGCGACACCCTGGTGCAAGGCAAGTCGGGGCTGCCGGTGTTCGTCGGCGCGATGGCCTTCGCGGTGCGGGCGGCGATCAAGGCTGCGTCCGGGCGCGGCGGCATGGTCGATGGCGACGTCTGGCTCTTCAACGACCCTTACGAGGGCGGCACCCACGCCAACGACTTCAAGCTGGTGCGGCCGGTGTTCCGCGGCAAGACGCTGTTTTGTTTCCTCGCCTCGGCCGCGCACTGGCACGATGTCGGCGGCAACGTGCCGGGCAACTACAACCCGGTGGCCACGGAGTGCTGGCAGGAGGCGGTGCAGATCCCTCCGGTGCGCATCGTGCGCGGTGGCATCTTGCAAGACGACGTGCTGGCGATCCTGTGCGCCAACACGCGGCTGCCCGACAGCCTGTTCGGCGATCTGAACGGCCAGTTGTCGGCGCTCGAACTCGGCGAGCGTCGCCTGCAGGACCTGCTGGACGAATACGGCGATGCCACCGTGCGCACGGCCCTCGCGAACCTGCGCGAGCGTGCGGTGCGACTGATGCGCGCCAACATCGCGGAGTTTCCGGACGGCCGTTATCGGTTCGACGACGTGCTCGACAACGACGGCGTCGTCGATGCGCCGCTCGCCATCGCGCTGGACATGACGGTGCAGGGCGAGCGGCTGACGCTCGACTTCTCGCGCAGTTCACCGGCCTGTGCCGGTCCGGTCAACATCTCGCGCGCCACGGCGGTCGCCGCTTGCTACGTCGCGCTCAAGCACCTGTTTCCCGATGTCCCGGCCAATGCCGGTGTCCTCGATGCGGTCGATTTCGTGATCCCCGACGGCCTGGTGATCTCGGCGGAACGCCCGCGCCCAGTCGGCGGCTACACCGAGACCATCCTGCGCATGATCGACGTGATCTTCAGCGCCGCGGCCCTGGCGCGTCCGCAACAGGCGATGGCCCAGGCTTACGGCACGATCAATGCGCTCTCGATCGCCGGCCTGCGCAGCGATGCGGCGCGGCGCGGCCAGCGCTGGGTGATGTTCAGCTTCTTCGGAGGTGGCCATGGTGCGCACGCCGAAGGCGACGGCCTGAACCACGGCAATGCGCCGATCTCGATGGCGACGATCCCGCCGCTCGAGATCCTCGAGGCCGCGTATCCGGTGCGTTTCACCCAATGGTCCTTGCGCCCGGGATCGGGCGGTGCCGGACGCCAGCGCGGCGGGCTCGGCGCCATCTACGAGATCGAACTGCTCGAGGAGTCGGCCGAGGCCTTCATCTTCGGCGAGCGCGGCCGCGCCGCGCCCAAGGGCGTGGCCGGCGGCTCGGACGCGGCCTTGAACCGTTTCAGCTATCGGCAGGGCGGCGCGTGGCACACCCCCCCGATGGCCTCGAAGATGATCGGCATGCGGCTCGCGCGTGGCGATCGCGTTCGACTGGAGACGCCAGGCGGCGGCGGTTACGGCCTGCCGGCCGAGCGAAGCGATGCGGCACGAGCGCGTGACGTGGCGCTCGGCTATGTCGGCGCGGAGGGATCCTGATGGGCGCGGCACGGCCTGAGCGGCCTGCGCCGGTTCGATCGCGGCGGCTGCGATGGAGACAAGCATGAGCAAGACCGCGCGGCAGGCACCCGGTGCATCGCTGATCGTCGGCGTCGATGTCGGTGGCACCTTCACAGACCTGTTCGTGCTCGACGAGGCGAACGCCACCGCGCGCGTCGTCAAGGTGCCCTCGACGCGCGGCGCCGAGGCGCGCGGCTTCATGGACGGCATCGTGCGCGCCTCCGGCGCATCGGCCAGCGATGGCGGCGCCGCGCAGGTCGATCTGGCCAGCGGCATCGCCACCATCGTGCACGGCACGACGGTCGGCACCAATGCCTTGCTCGAGCGCAAGGTCGCGCGCACCGGGATCATCACCACGCGCGGGTTTCGCGACGTGCTCGAGATGCGCCGTCGCGACCGGCCGCAGACCTGGGGCTTGCGCGGCGGCTTCGAGCCGCTGGTGCCGCGCGACCTGCGCCTGGAGGTCGACGAGCGCGTGCTGGCCGACGGCCGCGTGCTCGAACCCGTGGATCTGGCGCAGGTCGAGGCGGCCGCGCGCCAGTTGCTCGCTGCCGGCTGCGAGGCGGTGTGCGTCTTCTTCATCAACACCTACGCCAAC
>CAJDUZ010000089.1_pt1 | contig 20718 bp, 24 predicted proteins | sample 7391221 | NCBI WGS metagenome assembly CAJDUZ01 (sample SAMEA7055692, study PRJEB34461) | soil metagenome | biome: terrestrial ecosystem; feature: Peninsula; material: soil | place: Antarctica | collected 2016
TGGTGGGAGCCGCTGGCCGGCCGCCTCGTGCATCTGGCGATGAGCCTGGGTTCTTTTTACGTTCTACGTATTTATGAAAATCGAAATCAGCACTCATGTTTCCTCACAATGCGTGGGGTGACCGACAATTGCATGTGTAACATCTTACACCATGCGATTCATTTCCCGGTGACGACCAGGGTTTCCGTCGTCTTACGATTTCCAGCGTCAGACGCTGAGATGACCAGTGTGAACTCGCCGTTGCAAACTAAGGGTGGCGTGAACTCCACGGGTGGCGTCCACGAAAACCTGCTGTCGCCGTCCGGGTCTTCCAGCACGGCGGCGCCGGCACTTCGGCCCGCTGGAACTTCATGCCACTGCGCTCTGCGGCGGAACCTTCAGCGAATCAACAGCACCGGCGTCGAGCAACGCGCCAACACCTTGGTCGCCACCGAGCCGAGCACGAGGTTGCGCAGAGCACCTTGGCCGTGCGAACCCATCACCAGCAAGTCGAAGCCGCCTTTTTGCGCCAACGCTGCGATGTGCTCGGCCGGGTCGCCGACCTTGTGGACGAATTTCGTCTCGATGCCCTGGCGCTTCATGAACCTGCGGATCGGCTTGAACACGGTCTCGGCATCGGACTCGTAGAAGCCACGAACGACGTCCAGATCGGCGAACGCCGCCGCCCGATGCGGCAACGCCGGGATGGCGTGAAACGCCGTGTAAGCGTGCGCCGGATCGAACCAGGTGTCGTGCGCGGCCAGGTAATCCAGCATGCGCTTGGTGTACGAACTGCCGTCCACGGCAAGCAAAATCTTCATCGTTGCGCCCCTTCATCCAATGCGTCGCGCCGGACGACCGCGGACTCGCGGTCGGCGTCGGCGCGTGCCGGATTATCTGGACTGCCGGCGCGGGCGTGAACTGGGGCTGCGCCGGGTCGGCGTTTCGCGCATGCGTCGACGCGCTCTGATGAGGAAAACGCCGCCGGCACGCGTGTCATGGTTGCCGGCGGCCACGCGCTTCAGTCGCGCTGTGCGTCGTCCCGCTGGCTCGACAGAGGCTCGTTGGTCTGCCACGCGCTTAAGGCTCGCTTCAGCCAGACCCTCCAAGATGTGAGCGTGCCGCGTGATCGGCGCGGTAACGGCCGGCCGCGAGAAGGGCGAGCGGCAAGCCGCTGAGGCAGGACCGTCCACCGCGCCGACCGCACACGCACACGATTTCGACATCCCGAGGAAACATGATGAACTGGAAGAACACGACCGAGCGCTACAGCGCGCTGTCGATCGGCATGCACTGGCTGATGCTGCTGTTGCTGGCTGGCGTCTACGCCATGATCAACCTGCACGACATCGCGCCCAAGGGCAGCGAACTGCGCGCCGACCTGAAGACCTGGCACTACATGCTCGGTCTCAGCGTCTTCCTGCTGGTTGCATTGCGCCTGGTGATCCGATTGTTCTCGGGGCTGCCGCCACGCATCGCACCCGAACTGCCGCACTGGCAGGAACGGTTTGCCAAGGCCATGCACATCGCGCTCTACGTGTTCATGATCGCGATGCCACTGCTCGGCTGGCTCGCGGTCAGCGCCAAGGGCAACGCGGTGCCGTTCTTCGGCCTCGACCTGCCGCTGTTGCTCAGTGCGAACAAGTCGCTCGCCCACAACCTCAAGGAGATCCACGAGACGATCGGCACCGTCGGCTACTACCTGATCGGACTGCATGCGGTTGCAGCGCTGTTTCACCACTACGTGATGCGTGACACGACGCTCACTCGGATGCTGCCGGCGCGCTGAACGACTCCGGCCGGCGTGGACCGGGCAGCCCCAGCGAGGCTGGTTCAGCCGTCGCCGGGTCCCTGCGACGAGCCCGCTTCAACCGCCCATCGCCTGGTACCAGGCAACGCTGTTGGCGAAGCGGCGGGCATCGACCGCGAGCAAATCGATGCGCACCTGTTGCGCCTGTTGCTGACCTTGCAGCAGCTGCAGATAACTCGCCGCACCGAACTCGTACTGGTGCTCGAGCAACTGCAACGCCGCCTGCGCGGTGCGATCGGCCGCGCCGAGCGAAGCCTGCGCCTGAGCATCGCTCTCCAGCGTGCGCAACACATCGGCAACGTTGCGCAGCGCCTGCAGTACGGTCTGCCGGTAATGCGCATCGGCCGCCTCCAGCCCGGCCTCGGCAGCGCGCGCAGCCGGGCGCAGTCCGAGGTTGAAGACCGGTTGCGCCATCTGCCCGGCCAGGCTCCAGATCAGCGCGCCGGGACCGAACAGGCTGGCTCCGCTCAAGGCCTCGGAACCGAGCGCAGCGCGCAACGTGAGCTGCGGGTAGAGCCGCGCGACCGCAACGCCGACCTGCGCGCTCGCCGCATGCAGCAGGGCTTCCGAAGCACGGATGTCGGGACGCCGGCGCACCAGCTGCGACGGCACGCTGAGCGGCAGCTCGCCCGGCAACGCGAAATCGGCGAGCGTGAAGCTGGGCAGTTCGGCGGCCGCCGGTGACTGGCCACTCAGCAGCGCGAGCAGATGGCGCGTCTGCTCGAGGCGGTTGCGCAGCCCCGGCAAGGTCGCGTTCAATTGTTCGAGCTGCGTCGCGAGCGCCAGGGTGTCGTTCGGCGACGCTGCGCCGGCGGTGACGCGGGCCTGCGCGATCTCGAGCAACTCGCGCTGCGCGCGCACGATGTCCTCGGTCGCGGCAATCTGCGCCGCGAGCTGGGCTTGCGAGATCGCCGCGAGCGCAACGTTGGCGGCGAGATCGAGGCGCGCCGCCTCGAGCTGGAAGCTCTGGTAGTCGACCTGCGCCGCGAGCGCCTCGAGGCCGCGGCGCGCGCCGCCGGCGAAATCGAGATCGTAGGCGAGCACGACGCCGCTGTTCGTCCCATCGAGACTGGCGTCGCCGGCCTGACCCGGCGCCGCGGCGTTCGTGCGCTGCTCGCCGAGGCTGGCGCGCACCTGTGGCAGGTTGGCTCCGTGCTGCGCAAGCCGGTTCTGTTCGGCCTGGCGCAAGGTGGCCTGCGCCGCCGCCAGGGTTGGGCTGGCGTCGAGCGCGCGCGCGATCAGCGCGTCGAGCGCGGTGGAGCCGAACCCTTTCCACCACTCGGCCGGCACTGCGGCGGCCACCAGGCGCTGCGCGTCGGCGCGCTCGATCGTGGCGGCTGAAGGTGCCGATCCATCCGCCGTGTAACTCGCAACCGCGGGCGGCGCGGGAGACCTGAAATCGGGGCCGCTGGCACAACCGGCCAACAGCACCGCGATGGCCGAAACGGCGCCGCTGCCGATGCTCCTGCTCCTGCTCCTGCTCCTGCTGCCGCTTGCACGCTTCGAACTCATCGCCCTGCCCTCGTTCATTCGAAGCCGCGGCCTTCGCCGGCTTCCTCGTAGGTGACACCGTCACGGATGTGATAGATGCGCCGGAACGTCGGGATGATCTTCTCGTCGTGCGTGACGACGATGATCGCGGTGTTGAACTGGCGCGCCATGCGGTTGAGGATGCGGATCACCGCCAGCGCACGCTCGCTGTCGAGCGGCGCCGTCGGCTCGTCGGCGAGGATCACCGGCGGCCGATTCACCAGCGCCCGGGCGATCGCGACCCGCTGCTGCTCGCCGCCGGAAAGCCGCGACGGCATCGCGCCGGCGCGGTGCGCGACGTCGAGCGCCTCGAGCAGCTCCATCGCGCGCCGGCGGGATTCGGCGTTGCGCCGCCCGGCCAGCATCGGCAGCAAGGCGACGTTGTCGGTGACATCGAGGAACGGGATCAGGTACGGCGCCTGGAAGACGAAGCCGATGCGGTCGCGGCGCAAGGCGCGCAGGTCGCGCGTCTTCCAGCCGTCGTCGTAGATCACCTCGTCGGCAAGCTGCATGCGCCCGGCGCTCGGCTCGATCACCGCGCCCAGGCACTTCAGCAAGGTGCTCTTGCCCGAGCCCGACGGGCCGATCAGGCCGACGACCTCACCGGCGTCGACCGTCATGTCGACACGCCTCAAGGCATCGACTGCCGTGTCGCCGCTGCCGTAGCGCTTGCTCAGTCCCTCGATGCGGATGCCGCGCGTCCTCACGTCAACCACCGATCGCCTCCGCCGGGTCGACCGCCAGGGCGGCGCGGATCGCCAGCACGCTGGCGAGCACGCAGATCACGACCACCGCCACCAGGCCGCGCGCGGCGTCGCCGGGCTCGAGCAGCACGTACTTCGGAAAGATCGGCGCCCAGACGGTCGCGGCGATCTTGCCGACGACGAAGCCGATGAGCCCGAGGCCGACCGCCTGCTGCAGGATCATCCAGGCGATCGTGCGGTTGCGCGTACCGATGAGTTTCAGCACCGCGATCTCGCGGATCTTGCCGAGTGTCAAGGTGTAGATGATGAAGGCGACGATCGCGGCGCTGACAATGGTCAGGATGACGAGGAACATGGCGATCTGGCGCGCAGAGGTCGCAATCAGCTTGGCCACCAGGATCTCGCGCATCTGCGCTTTCGTGTAGACGGCGAGCCGCTGCCAGCGCCGGATCGGCTCGGCCACGGTTTCGGGGTCGGCGCCGGGTGCGACCTGCACCAGCACCGCGTTGACATACGGGTTGGTGCTCTGCGACGCGAGCACCGCATCGAGGAGCCCCGGCACGCCCGGGCGGTTGAGCGCCGGGTTCTGCGCGGTGCGCGCGCGCTGCTGCCAGATGGCGTCGTTGTCCTTCAGGAACTGCGCCTCCTGCGCGTCCTTCAACGGGATGAAGATCATCGGGTCGCCCCCCGACGAGACCATGCGCCGCGTCAGCCCGACCACCGTGTATTCGTTGCGCCGGATGCGGATGCGCTCGCCGATGGCGAAGCCCGTGGCGAGGTCGGCGACCGCCTCGTAGTGACCGCGCGTCAGCCGCCGGCCTTCGACCAGGTAGCCGGGTTGGCCCGGCTCGCCCGGGCCGCCCGGCGTGATGCCGACGATCATTGCGCGCACGTCGCGCGCAGTGCTGGCGTGGCCGGTACGGCGCACCTGCATCGTCAGGTAGGTGATGTTGGCGGCGCGCAGCACGCCGGCGATGCCGCGCACGCTGCGGTAGCTGTCGTCGGGGATGCTCGAGGATTCGGCATACGGGCCCTCGGTGTCCTGCTGCACGACCCACAGGTCGGCGCCGCTGTTCTCGAGCAGCACCTCGGCGTCGTCGACCATGCCGCGGTAGACGCCGGCCATCGTCAAGGTCACGCCGATCAGCAGGCCCAGTCCGATGCCGGTGAGGACGAAACGTCCCCAGTCGTGCAGGATGTCGCGCCCGGCGAGGCTGATCATCGCGGCGCGCCGACCAGGCGGTCGACGACCTCGATGCGGCTGTCCGGGCCGAGCGCCTTCAGGCTGTGGCTGACGACGCGCTCGCCGCCGCTCAGGCCTTCGAGCACTTCGACCCGGCCGTCGATATCTCCGACGCCGATGCGCACCGACTGAAAGCGCAGCCGGCTGCCATCGACGAGCCAGACGCCGATCCGGCCGGCGTGGCGCTGCACGCCGGTGCTCGGCACCACCGGCAGCGCCGGCCGCGCGGCCAAGACGACCGTGACTTCGGCAAGCTCGCCGATCGGTGGCACGTTGGCCGGCGCGCGTTCGAACTCGACCTTCGCCAGGACCTCCTCGGTCACCGCATCGGCCAGCGGCTCGATCCGTGCGACGCGCGCTGCCAGCGCCGCGCCGCCCTGGGAACGCAGCACGACCTGCGCCGCGAGTCCGGCCGCGAGGCCGAGCGCGCGCTGCTGGTCGAAGCGCACGTTGAGCCAAAGGCTCGTGGGCTCGACGATGTCGACCACCGCCTGGCCGGCGACCACCGTCGTGCCGGGGTCGGCATCGCGCCGCGTCACCAGGCCGTCGACCGGCGCCACCAACTTGAGGCTGGTGCGCTGGCTCTGCAGGCCCTGGCGTTCGGCGCGCAATCGCGCCGCCTCCTGGCGCGCAACCTCGAGGTTGGCGCGGGCCACGGCCCAACCGGCCTGCGCGACCTGCTGTTCCTGGCGCCGGCTGTCGCGCGCCTCCGCGCTGACCCCGCGCAGGGCCAGCAAATCGTCGTAGCGCTTCGCCTGGGTCTCGGCAAAGGCCTTGCGCACGCCGGCCTCCTCGAGTTGGGCCGCGGCAGCGCCGATGGCGGCATCGGCACGCTGCGCGGCGGCGGTCTGTGCGGCGATCCGATCGTCGAGGTCGACCGGGTCCATCTCACCGAGCAACTGGCCGGCGCGCACGTGTTCGCCCGGCTGCACCCCGACGCGTGCGAGGCGACCCGCGAAGGTCGGCCCGATGCGGTGCGTGTAGCGCGCCTCGACGGTGCCGATGCCGAACAGCGCAGGCGTGATGGACTCGACTTCGACCGCCGCAACCGTCACCGGCACGGCAGCGAGCGGACCCGAGCGCAGCCCGACCCAGGCAAATACGACGAGCAGCGGCAGCAGCACGCCGAGCAGCGCGAGTGTGCGGCCATGCCGCGCGAGCCAGGCCTTCATGCTGCGATCCCGCGCCGAATCAGCGCGAACATGCCCGGCGCGCCGCTGCGCACCCGCTGCAGCCGCCCCGAGAGCATCGACTGCATCACCAGCCCCTGGACGCTGCCGATGAAGAGTGCCGCTGCGGCCTGCGGATCGACATCGGCGGCAATCTCGCCGCATGCCTTGCCGGCGTCGATCTGGGCTCGCACGCGCTCGGCGTAGCGCTGCATCAGGGTCTCGGCGACGCGGCGCGCCGGCGTCGGCTCGGCGTGCTGCAACTCGCTGAACAGCATGCGCGGCACGCCGGGGTGTTCGACAACGAACGCGACATGGCTCATGAACATCGCCTGCAGCGCCGCCAGCGGAGAGGCCTCGCCGGCGGCGGCACGATCGAGCCGCGGCAGCAACTGCTCGGCGACCCAATCCATTGCTGCCTGCAGGATCGCCTCCTTGTTCGGGAAGTGGCGAAAGAGAGCGCCTTGCGTCAGGCGCATGTGGCTGGCGATGGCCGCGGTCGTGATGTCGCTCGGGTTCCGCATCCCGGCCAACTCGATGACCGCGCCGACGGTGAGCGCGCGGCGCTCGTCGGCCGGCAGGTGCTTGCGTGTTTCCAAGATCGATCCCGATAGAAGTGAGTAACTAATTACTAGCTTACCAGCGGTGAAGCCGGAATGCAAGGCGATGACGCAAAGCGATTCATTCAGGCGCCGCTCGGGAAGGCGACATGCACGGCCAGCCCGCCGAGCCGCGCCGACGGCTCCACGCGCAGCTCGAGCCCTTGCACCACGGCAATGCGGCGCACGATCGACCAGCCGAGTCCGCTGCCGCTCTCGCCGCTGTCGCCAACCCGGAAGAAGCGTTCGCCCAGCCGCGCGCGCTGCGCGAGCGTCAGGCCCGGGCCGCTGTCCTCGACCGTCAACACGACGCGCCCGGCATCGCGCCGCACGCCGACCTCGATGCGTGCGGCCGTCGGGCTGTAGCGCACGGCGTTGTCGACCAGGTTGCGCACGAGCACCGCAAGCAGCACCTCGTCACCACCGACCGCCAACGGCGCCGCGGCATCGAAGGTGATCTGCTGGCCCTTGGCAAGTGCCTTCGGCGCGATCTCGGCGACGACGCGGCGCGCCAGCGCAGTCAGGTCGAGGCGAACGGCGAGCGCCGCGCCGCGCCCCGCCGCCTGCGTTCCGGCGGCCGGCGCGCGGCTCGAGCTGTCAGCCGCCGCTTCGTGCGACGCCGCGGCCGCTTCGAGCCGCGACAAGGTCAGCAACTGTTCGACCAGCCGGGTGGCGCGATCGCAGCCCTCCAATGTCGCCTGCAGCGCGTGGCGGCGCAAGGCATCGTCGCGCTCGGCCAACGCCACCTGGGCCTGCGCGCGGATCGCCGCGATCGGCGTGCGCAGTTCGTGTGCGGCGTCGGCGGTGAAGCGGCGCTCGGCCTCGAGCAGCACGCCGATGCGCGCGAACAAGCCGTTCAGCGCGTCGATCATCGGCAGCATCTCGGCCGGCGCATCGGACAGATCGAGCGGCTCGAGCGCATCGGGCGGCCGCAGCGCCAGGACGGGGCCGAGCCGGCGCAGCGGCGTCACGCCGCGGTGCACCGCCCACCACAGCGCCAGTGCCAGCAGCGGCAACGCGACCAGCAGCGGCCACAGCGTGCTGCGCAGCACCGCCCAGAGGATGGACGTGCGCGACGCCGTCTGCTCGCCGACATAGACCTGCACGTCGCGCTCGGCGCCGTAGGCGGCGAACACCCGCCACTCCGTGCCATCGAGCCGTACCGTGCGAAAGCCGGTCTTGAAGCGCTTGCCGGCCGCGTTCATCGGCGTCGCCGGTGCATTGCCCGAGCGCAGCACCATGCGGCCCTTGTGCAGGACCTGGAAGGCAACCTTGGGCGCATAGCGGTGCAGGATCGGCGCGTCGACGTGGCGCTGCTCGTCGAGATCCGGCACCTGCTGCACCACCAGCAGCGCAGCAGCTTGCGCCAGGTGGCTGTCGAGCAACTCGTCGAGCTCGTGGCGCGCGTCGACCCAGGTCATCGCCGCGGTCGCCAGCCACACTGCCGCCACGGCGGCCAGCACCCAGGCCAGCAGGCGGCGCTGCAGCGACGGGGCGCGCGCGCTCACGCGACGCCCCCCGGCGCGACCTGCCCCGAGGGAGGTCGAGCGCTCCCATCGGGCAGCGGCGCGGGAGCGCTCACGACACCGGCGGCTCGCGCTGCAGCAGATAGCCGACGCCGCGCACCGTCTGGATCAGCGCTGCGCCGAGCTTGCGCCGCAGGTGATGAATGTGGACCTCGATGGTGTTGCTCTCGACCTCCTCGCCCCAGCTGTAGAGGCGCTGCTCGAGTTGCTCGCGCGACAGCACGCGTCCAGCGTTGAGCATCAGCGCATGCAGCAGGTCGAATTCGCGCATCGACAGCGCCACCGGCTCGCCGGCGCGCGTCACGCTGCGTCCTGCCGGGTCAAGCACGACGTCTTGCGCGCTCAGCCGCTCCAGAGGCTGGCCGTGGGCGCGGCGCACCAGCGCGCGCAGCCGCGCCGCGAGCTCGTCCAGGTCGACCGGCTTGACGACGTAATCGTCGGCGCCGCAATCGAGACCGCGGATGCGATCGGGCACCGCGTCACGCGCCGTCAGCACCAGCACCGGCAGGCGAACGCCATTGCCGCGCAGCGCCGCGAGCACGTCCAGGCCGTCGCGGCGCGGCAGCCCGAGGTCCAGCACCGCCGCGTCGTAGGAGCCGGCACGCAACTCGCGCTCGGCAGCCTCGCCGTCGCGCACCCAGTCGACCTGCATGCCGAGCTGGCGCAGCCCGGCGCGCAAGCCGTCACCGAGCAGCGGGTCGTCTTCGGCGAGCAGGATGCGCATCGGGCAGCGGGTCGTTGCGGGTTGGGGGCGGATCACGCGGCAGCGGCGGCCACGTGCGTCGGTGCCGATGCTGCGGCCAGTGCCTTAGGCCTTTCTTAAGTGCAACAACCCCAAGCGCGTCAAGCCCGAGCGCGTGAGCGCGTGAGCGCGCGGTCGCCATGCCGCCATGCTCGCGCGTTCACGCGCGCGCCGCTTGCGGAAGATCAAGCCACATCCCGTCCGAGCAAGGAATACGCATCCGATCCGAGCAAGCAACATGTACGGTCCATTTGTATTGGTGCTCGTTCATCAAGCCTCACACACCACCCAACAGACCCGGTATCCGGGAGCCCGCCATGACCTGTCGCAGCTTGCTCCTCCTCCGTGGCGTTCCCACGTCGATGGCGGCGCCGGTGCCGATGCCGATGCCGCGTTGAGGCGAGCATCGGTCCGGGCGCGCGTTCCGACTCAGTGGGCATGCCCCTCGCTCACCGCAGCATGCGCGTGCGGCGCGGTCTTCTCGCTCGCGTCGTAGAGCGCTTCGACGTAGTGTATGTACTCCACATACGCGGCGACGTAGGCGCGACCCGCCTCGACGTCGTGCGGGTCGAAGCCCTGCTTCGCCATCACGTTCGCGTACTGGCGGCGCGCTCCGTTCTCGACCGTCTGGCTCAGTGCCTTCAGCATCGCGTCGCCGCTGCGCCTGGCCAGCGCCTCGTCGGCGGCATGGATGCCGGGGTTGGCGTCGTCGTCGGTCGCCTTCAGCCCGTTGTAGGGCGCACCTTCGCCCTGACGGTGCACTCGCACCAGGGTCTCGAAGAAGTAGCGGTCGGCCAGTTCGCGTGCCGCCGGGCTCAGCGTGCGGATCTGGCGGGTGGCGTCGAACGCCGCCTTGATCTCGTGCTCGTCGCCCTTCTGCACCCAAACCAGCACCGGGTCGGCGCTGCCGGCATCGAGCGCCTGGCGGGCCGCCTGGACGACCGGGCCGTCCAAGGTGTCGCAGTGCGCCGAAGCCATTGCCGGCGCCAGCGCCAGCGCCAGCACGGCGGCCCACGGCGCGGCCGTGCGGGGGGTAAATTTGCGGGTCTTCATGGTCTTGCTCCTGAGGTGGGTCTGGCGATGCGGCTTGCATCACCCGGGCCACTGTAGGCAGTGCGCCTCGTCGCCGCGGTGAGCGGCTGATGACAAATCCGTAACGTTGCCCCGCAAGGAGTCCTGCATGCGCATCCTGGTCATCGAAGACGAACGCAAGCTCGCCGACTACCTGCAAAAAGGCCTGAGCGAGAACGGCTACGTCGTCGATGTGGCGCGTAATGGCATCGACGGCAAGCACCTCGCGCTCGAAGGCGACTACGACCTCGTGCTGCTCGACGTGATGCTGCCCGGCATCGACGGCTTCGGCGTGCTGCAGGCGCTGCGCGCCACGCGCAACACGCCGGTGCTGATGCTGACGGCGCGTGACCACGTCGAGGACCGCGTGCGCGGCTTGCAAGACGGTGCCGACGACTATCTCGTCAAGCCGTTCGCGTTCTCGGAACTGCTGGCGCGGGTGCAGGCGCTGCTGCGCCGCGGTGCCGCACCGCTTGGGGCAACGCTGCTGCGGCTCGGCGATCTCGAGCTCGATCTGGCGCGCCGCCGTGCCACGCGCGCCGGCCAGCGGCTCGACCTGACGAGCAAGGAATTCAAGCTGCTGTCGCTGCTGCTGCGGCGCAAGGGCCATGTGCTGTCGCGCACGGTGCTGGCCGAGCAGGTCTGGGACATGAACTTCAACAGCGACACCAACGTCGTCGAGGTCGCGGTGCGGCGCCTGCGCGCCAAGCTCGACGAGCCGTTCGCCGAGAAAATGCTGCACACGGTGCGCGGCATGGGCTATGTGCTGGAGTTGCGCACGCCATGACGATCAAGCCGCTGCAATCGATCGCCTGGCGGCTGACCTTGACGCTGGGGCTGATCGCCCTCGTCGTCTTCGCGACCGCCGGACTGCTGCTGCATGGCGCACTCGAGCGCGAACTGGCGCGCAACGATCGCGAGGAGCTCGCCGGCATCGCCGAGGTGGTGCGGCACTTCATCGACGAGGCGCGGACGGACGGCAATCTGGCCACGTTGGCGCGTCACCTGGACGACGTGCTGGTGGCCCACGCCAACCTGCAACTGCGGCTGTACGCGCACCACTGCCGATCGTGCGCATGCGCGTGACCCTCGACACGGGGCGACGCCAGCGGCTGCTGGCGCTCTACCACGGTGCCCTCCTCGGGGTCGGCGCGCTCGGCGTGCTGCTCACCGTCGTGCTTGGCGGCCTCGCCACCTGGCGCGGGCTGGCGCCGGTGGCGCGACTCTCGGCGGCGGCCGCCGGCATCACGCCGGAGGCCTTGTCGAACCGTTTGCCGAGCGCGGGTGTCGATCACGAACTGGTCGGGTTGGTGCAGGCGTTCAACCGGGCCCTCGACCGGCTCGAGGCGGCGTACCGCCAGATGGAGGCATTCAACGCCGACGTCGCGCACGAACTGCGCACGCCGCTCGCGACGCTGATCGCCGGCACGCAGGTCGTGCTCGCACGCCCGCGCGACGCGACCGAACTCGACGCGACGCTGCGCTCACACCTGGAAGAACTCGAATCGCTGGGCGCGATGGTCGACGACATGCTGTTCCTCGCCCGCGCCGACAGCGGCGACCGCGCTCGCAACCGGGTGCCGCTCGAGTTGGCGCAGCAGGCCGACCAGGTGATCGAATACCACGAGGCGCTGCTCGCCGAAGCCGGCCTGCACGCGGTGCGCCGGGGTTCGGCACGGACTCTCGGCAACGCCGCGCTGATCCGGCGCGCGCTATCCAACCTGATGTCGAACGCGATCCGCCACTCGACTCCCGGCGCGACGATCGAGATTCGCATCGAGGCCGATCCCGAGCGGATTCGGGTCTCGGTCCACAACCCCGGCGCCACGATGCCGGCCGCGGTCGCCGCCCACGTCTTCGACCGCTTCTTTCGCGCCGACGCCGCACGCGAGCGCTCCGCCGAGAGCCACGGCCTGGGCCTGGCGATCATGCGCGCGGTGGCCCTGATGCACGGCGGTGAAGTCTGGGTCGAGAGCGCGAGCGACGGCAACCGCATCGGCTTCACCTTGCCTGGCGCCGGCCTGCGTCTCGCGTGATGCCGCGGATGAGGAGGCTCTGCAGGCGCGTCGGCCCGGACAGCGCCTGCAAGGACGCAGCCACCTGCTCGAGCGCCTCCCGGAGCGCTGCAGACCCGGTGCAGGCCGTTCAGGCGAAGCGCCCGGCCAGGTAACGCTCACCGCAGGCCTGCGGCCACCAAGCGCTGCAGCGGTTCCTCGAATCCACGGGCGACCCGCTCGGCGGCCGCGAAGCCAGATGTGCACCCATCGCGCGGCAGTCATGTCGACCGGTGAAGGAAAGGAGCTGCCACCGTCGCAGCTCGCGGCTCTGTGCGATCAGGGGCGTACATTTCGATCATCTTGCCGTCCACGCTGATGCGGTCGAGGGCGGCGGCGAGCACACTCTTGAAGGCGCGCCACGACCCTCATGTCCATATCCATGTATCAGGCCAGCGTGCCTCGGCTGGCGAACATCCTCGGCAACCTATCCGGCATTCTGGACAAGGCACAGGCCCACATCGACGCGCGCCGGATCGACGTTTCCGTGCTGATGAATGCGCGGCTGTTTCCCGACATGTATCCGCTCTCGAAGCAGGTGCAGATCGTTTGCGACAAGGCCCGCAGTGTCGTGGCGCGACTGGCCGGCATGGAGGTGCCGTTCTATGAGGATGATGAGCTGACCCTGGCCGAACTGAAGGTTCGGATTGCCAGAACCCTCGCGTTCATCGAGAGCGTCTCGCCGGAGCGGATCGACGGCACCGAAGACAAGGAGATCGTGCTGCCCGTCACCGGCAAGGAAGCCCGCTACACGGGCATGCAATTGCTGCTCGGCCACTCGATGCCCAACGTCTATTTTCACGCCACCACTGCCTACAACATCCTGCGCCACAACGGCATCGAAGTCGGCAAGCGTGATTTCCTCGGTAATCCCTAGATCGACACGAGAGCGCGGCTGATATCCGTCAACGTCGGACTTCCCAGGACATCCGATGGCACGATCCACCTGCAGCGCCTATGAGCCGGATCAAAGGTGGCTGGGCGGCTCCTCGAGATCGCCAACCGCGTGTCGGGCGAGGACGTAAAGCAGGTCGCCAGCGCGGTTGAGCCAGGCAATGACCTCGTCGGTCACCACCTGTCCCCGGCCGCGGGCCGCGATGGTGTGCCGTTCGGCACGCCGCAGCACGGCACGTGCCAGATCCAGCGCGGCCGACGCGCGCGTGGTACCCGGCACGACGAACACCGGGCGCAAGGGCCGGCGCTCGACCAGCGTGTCAATGGCCCGCTCCAGGGCGTCGGTGAGGTCGGCCTCCACCAGCGAGATGCCCGGCACCAGTTGCGCGCGAGCATGCGGGTTGGCCATCAGATCGGCTGCCACCACGAACAGCTGCCGTTGCAGCTGCAGCACACGTGCAGAGAGTTCCGTGACCTCGGTGCTGCCATCGCGCACCCGGGCCGCGTCGTCGAGCGCTTGCCGCGCCACGCCGAGTGCCGCGACCGCCTCGTCGATATCGCCGCAGGCGTCGACGAGTGCGTCGCTCTTGGAGATCCGTCCACCGAACAAGCGTCCGGTCGTGCCGTCGTCTCCGGTCTTGGTGTAGATCGTCGTCATCGTCGCACCTCCGGTTCTGCCGCGAACCACGGCTGCGGCTCGGCAAAAAATTCTTCGGTGTGCAGGCACCCGGGAGGCGCGCCCAGCGCGCGGGCCGTGCGGGCACAGTCGCGCACGAAGGCCGGATCACCTGCGATGCACACCTGGCAGCGCGTCAGATCGGGGTGAACCTGGTGCAGGATGCCCGGTATCCTGCCTGTCGGCGGTTCTCCGGCCTGGCGGGTCAGCGTCCGGTCGAAGCGCAGGTGCGGGTACTGGCGAGACCAGGCGCGCCATCGTTGTTCGTCGATGACGTCCGCCGCGGTGCGCGCCGAGAACAGGACCGAGAACGGCTGCGGGACGCGGCGTCGGACCGCATCTTCGGCCAGCGCGAGCATCGGTGCGATACCCGACCCACCGGCAAGGCAGAGCACCGGATCTGTCTCATTGGCTGCAAGGCCGGCCGCGAACATGCCATACGGGCCAGACAGCAAGACATTCGTGCCGACACGCAGCACATCGTGCGCCCACGCCGACATCACTCCGCCCGGCACTCGCGTCACCAACAGGCGGACTTCGCCATCCTCGCGCGCCGCATTGCCGATCGAATATGAACGTATCGGCACGCCATGATCGATGTCGCCGAGTTGCACGTATTGACCTGGGCGCCACATCGGGATGGGTGCACGCAAGGGCTGTAATCGCAGATCGACTATGGCCGGGGTGGCGAGCACACGGCCGACCACTCGATACTCGATATCGTCGAACGGAACCGGCAAGCTCGTCATGCCCGTCTCTCAACTCGCCAAGCGCATCTCAGGCCGTTCGTCGGCACGGTGTGCTTCGAGATCTCGATCCTCGAAGGCCTCCGCAAACGGGCGGACGTGAGACCATGCGCGCGATCGAACTCGCCATCGGACGACATGAGGCCGGGAATCGGCACGGGCAGCGGTTGCGATGAGGGGCTGCGGCGCAGCTCTTTGCGCCCTCCTCATCTTTCGTCCTTCTTCGGTCGGTCCCTATCCTTCAACGCCTCGAAGCCGATGATCACGTCCAGCAGTTCGGTGGTGATGTCGTCTTGCCTCACGGAGCGCGTCTCGGCGGTCAGGGCTTCCAGCTGCTCGTCGACCGATTTTTCGGCCTGCTGCATCCGCGCCAGGCGCGCGGCGTTCTCCGTCACCAAAGCCTCGGCGCCGGCGCGAAACAGTTCGGCAAACAGGTAGCCGCGGATCAGCCCCGCCAGCAGCGTTGGCGCCGGCAGACTGAACTGCGGCAGGCTGCGCGAAGTCCAGGGGCGTTCGGCAAGCGAGCCGAACAGCTCGGGATCGAGGGGCAGCAGACGTTGCGAGATGGCGGATTGCAGACCATGATCGGCGCGTTGCGTGAAGACCAGGGATACCGTGATGGCTTGCGTGGCCGCGGCGTGGCTCAACGCATCGAGTCGCGTGATCAGGCTTCCCGCCAGCCGCCGCAAGCCATCGGCCGTCGCGGGAGGAAACAGCGTGGCTTCGGCGGCAATGTCCAGCCCCGCCAGCGCATCTGCCATGCGCACGCCGACACAGATCACGCGGGCAGCCGGCACATCGGCGCGCGCGGCCTGTGCCACCCTGGCAGCCACGACCTCGTTGTAGTTGCCGCACAAGCCATGGTCGGACCCGAAAGCAATGACCACCGGCGCTGCGCGCGGCGGACGGGAGTCGACCGGCAGCGCGCCGTGGCAATGCACGAACGCGTGAAAGCCGTCGAGCACCGTCTGCCGGTATGCATCGATGGCGCGAGCAGCCTGCTCGAACGGCAGCGCGTTGATCGCCGACATGGTCTTCATCGTCCGCACGATGCCGCGGATGCTGCGCATCGTCTCGGTGCGGTGGATCAGCGCTTCAAGCGTCTGCGCCATCGTGCTCGAGGGCCGCGGTCATCGCGCGGCGCGCCGCGTCCACGATGTGCGCGCGATCCGCGTCCGTGAGTGTCTCGTCGCCGGCGACGCGTGACGCCAGACCGCGATCGTCCGCCCGGATGGCAGCGCGGATGGCGCTCATCGCCACGCTGGCGTGCGCCTCGGACATGCCGTCGAACAGACCCTGCATGGCCGACACCAGCACCGCCAGTTGCTCGGCCGCCGACATCGGATCGCGCTCGGCCTGACGCAGCGCGGCGCGCACCGCGGCGCCGCGCGCCAGTCGCGCCCGCGTGGCCTCGTCCAGCCGTGTGCCGAAGCGCGCGAATTCCTCCAGCTCCTCGAACTGCGACAGTGTCACCCGCAGATTGCCGGCCACCTCGCGGAACGCGCGGCTTTGCGCCTTGCCTCCCACGCGCGACACCGACACACCCAGATCGACGGCGGGAAACTGGTTCTTCTGAACCAGGCGCGGCGAGAGATAGATCTGCCCGTCGGTGATCGAGATCAGGTTGGTCGGGATATAGGCCGACAGGTTCTCGGCCTCCGTCTGGACCACCGGAAGCGCCGTTATGGAGCCGCCGCCGATGGCCGGCGCAAATTGCCCGGCGCGTTCCAGCAGGCGCGCATGCACATAGAAGATGTCGCCCGGAAAGGCCTCGCGTCCGGGCGGGCGGCGCAGCAGCAGCGACAGCTCGCGATAGGTGTGCGCATGGTGGGTCAGGTCATCCATGACCACCAACACGTCGCGCCCGGTGGCGGCAAAGCTCTCGGCCACGGACATGGCGGCATAGGGTGCGATATAGGCCAGCCCCGGCGCGTCTTCGTCCCCGGCGGCGATGATCACCGACTGCCCCGTCATGTCGCCGTCGCGGATGGCGCCGATCACCTTGGCCACCGCATCGCCGCGCTGGCCGATGGCGCAATAGATGCAGATCACACCGGTGTGTTTCTGGTTCAGGATCGAGTCCACCGCGATGGAGGTCTTGCCGGTCTGGCGGTCGCCGATGATCAGCTCGCGCTGGCCCAGCCCGACCGGCACTGCCGCGTCGACCGCCTTCAGTCCGGTGGCCAGTGGGCGTGCGACGGGACGGCGGTCCAGGATGGCCGGCGCCTCGGCTTCGACCGGGTGCCGGGTCGTCGCATCGATCGGCCCCTGGCCGTCAAGCGGACGGCCCAGCGCATCGACGACGCGGCCGAGCAATGCCTGCCCGACGGGAACACTGACGACCTGGCCGGTGCGACGCACGTCCTCGCCCAGCGCCAGCTGGCCCGCGGGACCCAGCAGCACGACCCCGAGCCGATCCGGCTCCAGGTCGAAGACGATGCCGCGTACGCCGGACGCAAAGATCAGCAACTCGTCAGACAGCGCCCGCGCCAGACCGGTGACGATGGCCACACCATCGCCCGCCGAGACGACGCGGCCGATCTCGCTGATGTGCGGCACCGGCGCCGGGCTGTCCAGCAGCGCCTGGAGCAGATCCGCGGTGCTGAAATCGGCCGCGGCGTCAGCGGGCATCGGGCGATTCCACCTTGACGGCGCGTCCGGCGCGGTCTTCCAGCACGGCGTCCAGGCCATCGAGGTAGCTGTCCACCGTCCAGGCGACCTGCGCGCCACCGAGCCTCAGGGTCAAGCCGGGCGCGAGCGAAGGATCGCTATCCACGCGCAATGCGACACCCGGCAGCGCGGCAGCAATCGCGTCCCGCAGCTGCGCGGCCACATCAGGCGGCAATGGGTCGCGGGTCAGCGCCACGGCGTCGCGGCTCTCGCCGCCGGCCGCGCGCAACTCGTCTGCCACCGCACCGAGCCGCGTTGCGCAATGCACGGCGATGCGCTGCTCGAGGGTCTCGTCGGCGAGATCCGTCAAGGCCTTGCGGGTGAGCGACAGCAGCGCCTGCGCGCCGCGGCGGTGCAGCTCGGCGCTGTACCTGCGCGCTTCCTCGACACGCTGCTGCTCACGCTCGGCCTGTTCTGCGGCCAGCCGCGCGCGTGCCTCGCGCAGCAAGACGTCGCGCTCGGCTCGTGCGGCCTGGCGCACGTCTTCCAGCGCTTCGGCGCGACTGGCACGAAGCGTGGCGATCTCGGCCATGTGCTGCGCCTCGGCAGCTTGAGCCGCCTCGCGGATCGTCGCTGCCTCGGCCATCCGGGTGGTGATTTCCTTTTCGCGCGCGTCGATGCCGTCGAGTATCGGCCGATACAAGAAGCGCTTGAGCAGCCACACCAGAACCAGAAAGTTGGCGACTTGCGCGGCGACAGTGATCCAGTCGATCGACATGTCCGGCCGTTCCTAGCCGCCGGTGGCGTGCCTAGTCGCCTCCAGCGCCGCATTCCAGAACGGATTGGCGAACAGCAGAATCAGTGCGACGACGAAGCAGTAGATGGCCGACGATTCGATCATGGCCAGGCTCACGAAAAGGGTCCGGGACAGCGTCGAGGACGCATCGGGCTGCTGTGCGATGGCACTCAGCGCGGCTGCCGCCGAGCGGCCCTCGCCAAACGCCGCTCCGACCGCGCCCACGGCGACGGTTAGGCCGGCCATGACGATGGATACGGCCGCGATGATGGAGAGCTCTGTCAAGGCGGATCCTTTGCAGTTGGGTTGGGGGTCGCGGCCGAAGAGATGTAGACGGTGGCCAGGACCGCGAAGATGTAGGCCTGGACGATGCCGGTCAAGAGGCCCAGCATATCCATGACGACGGGGAAGAAAAAGGGTGCCACGCCGAGCAGAATGGCGACGATCACCGCCCCGCTCATGATGTTGCCGTAAAGCCGGATCGACAGCGAGATCCCGCGCGAAAACTCGCCGATGATGTTGAACGGAAGCATGATGACCGACGGTTCGATATACGAGCGCAGATAGCCTCCCGGGCCGCGGCTGCCGATGCTGAATACCGGAACGGCCACCAGCACCGCCAAGGCGAGCGCCACGGTGGTGGACAGCGACGCAGTGGGCGGATCGAAGCCGGGCACGACCAGCAGCAGGTTCGACGTGACGATGAACAGGAACAGGGTGCCAACAAAGGCCAGCAGCCCCCGGTCGCGGCGCTTGGTGATCTCGGCAATCTGGTCTTGAATGCCGTTGACGATGACTTCGAGCATGGTGCGCCAGCGACTCGGCGGTACATCCGGGCGCAGCTTGCGAGTGATCAGCATCGACACACCGGTCAGCAGCGCCATGATCAGCCAGGTATTGAAGATCGTGCGGTTGATGACCAGGTCGCCGATCATGAAGACGACACGCTCGTCGGGGGTCAGTTGCATCGCGACACCTCAGGCTTGGCGGCAGGGCGCGCAAGGGCCACGGCAATGAAACGCACGGCCAGGAAAGCCAGTGCAAAGCCCGCCAGCACCATGGCGCCTTTCTGTGCCACGAGCCACCCGGCGGCGAGCAACGCGGCAATGCGCAGCACGCTGCTGGCCAGAAGCACCGCTGTCGGATGCGCCGACTGCAGTGCCCGGCGCATGCCCAATGCCAGCCCGGCAAAGAACAGCGCGCCGGCCACTGCGCCGGCGATGGCGCCGAGTCCGAGGCCGCCCCAATCGATGGCAATCATTTCCCTTCTCCTTCCTTGTCGATCCAGGCCCAGGCCATCAATGCACCCACCACCACCCCGCCAACCATGAGCGCGAGCGTCCACGAAAAACCTTGAGGCGCCACGCGATCGAGCCAAAGGCCGAGAAGCGCACCGCCGACCGTGGGCACCACGATCGACCAGCCGATCATGCCGAAGGTGCCGATGCCGCGCAGCGGACTGGGGCCCGGATCGTCGCGCGCGGCCTTCATGCGGCGGGCACGAGAGCCGATGTCCGCCGCGGAGCGATCAGGGTCATCGCTCATGGTGTGGCCTGCGCAGGCTGGCAAAGCGTCGCACCATGTCGGCCTCGAGACGCGACAGCGCGGCCCGCGCCGCGCGCTCGTCATCCTCCATCCCGGCAAAGTGCCCGGCCACGGTCTTGCGCAGGCTCTCCAGATCGTCGCTGGGCACGCCGCGGCGAACCGCAATCTCGACCGTGTGAGCCTTTTTCACCAAGAGTCCCTCGTCGATGCCGAAAATCCGCTCCGGCCCGTCGGGCGGTGTGATCAGTAACACCGAGGGCACCAGCGCGGTGACGAAATCGACATGGTTGGGCAGGATGCCGAAGCTGCCATTGGCAGCCGTTGCGTTGAGCCGGACAGCCGGCCCTTCGAACAGCACACTGGAAGGCAGCAAGACACGCACCTGCATCTGCGCGGCCATGCTCACTGGATTGCCTTCAGATCGGACAGGCCGCCGATCATGTAATAGGCGCTTTCGGGCAGATCGAAAGCCGTCTGCTCGAGGATGGACTCGCAACCGTCCAGCGTCTCGGCGATCGGCACCAACCGGCCCGACGTGCCGGCGGCAGCCGTCACAGTGAAGAACGGCTGCGTCAGGAACCGCTCGAGGCGGCGGGCGCGTGCGACGACGGCGCGGTCGTGCGTCGACAACTCCTCGATCCCGAGCATGGCGATGATGTCGCGCAGTTCCTCGTATTCGGTCAGTGTGCGGCGCACCGCACGGGCGATGTCGTAATGGCGCTGTCCGACCACGGCGGGCGTCAGCATGACCGACGTCGAGGCCAGCGGATCGACGGCCGGATAAAGCCCCTCGCTGGCCCGCTTGCGCGACAGCACGACCGAGGCCGACAGGTGCGAGAAGATCTGCGCCGCTGCCGGGTCGGTGAAATCGTCGGCCGGCACATACACCGCCTGGATCGAGGTGATGGAGCCGCTGCGCGTCGAGGAGATCCGCTCCTGAAGGGCGGCCAGCTCGGTCGCCAGCGTCGGCTGGTAGCCCACGCGCGACGGCATGCGGCCGAGCAGACCCGAGACTTCCGCACCG
>CAJDUZ010000035.1_pt1 | contig 20610 bp, 15 predicted proteins | sample 7391221 | NCBI WGS metagenome assembly CAJDUZ01 (sample SAMEA7055692, study PRJEB34461) | soil metagenome | biome: terrestrial ecosystem; feature: Peninsula; material: soil | place: Antarctica | collected 2016
CGCGCCAGGTGCGCCAGCATCAGCTCGTGGTCGAGCTCGGAGTCTTCGAGGTGCAGCACCCGAATCGGGCGTTCGTTCGAGGCGGCCGGCATGGAGCGAAGTATGCCTGCGGACGGCGTGTCTGCGACCCGACGGGAGGTTGGCCCCAGTGCAGGATTGCATGCCGGGGCCGGGCTGCGAGCGGACCGCCACGCGGCATTGCGCGCTCGAGCGCCGATCGCTAAACGTCCGCCGCCCGCCGCAAGGTCTCGATGACCGGCCGGCCGAGCACTTCGCGCAGGCCCCACCAGCCGGCGGCGAGCGCCAGCAAGGCACCGGCGGCCGCGCCGGCGAGCGGTACCCAGGGCGACGGGTTCCAGCTGAACTGGAAGGCATAGCGCGCCAGCGCCCAGCCGATCGCCAGGGCGGCGAACGACGCGAGCAGGCCGGCCAGCGCGCCGACACCGAGCAGTTCGGCGCGCTGCACCTGCGCGAGCAGCCGGCTGCTCGCGCCCAGCGCACGCATCACCGCGAACTCGCGCGCACGCGACTCGCGGGTGGCGCTGACGGCGGCAAACAGCACGACCAGGCCGGTGGCAAGCGTGAACGCAAACAGGAATTCGACCGCGCGCACGACCTGGCCGAGCACCTGCTGGACCTGTGCGATCGACGCCGTGATGTCGACGTTGGTGATGTTGGGGAATTCGCGCGTCAGGGCGTTGTCGAAGCCCGCTTGCGGCGGCGCGCGATAGGCCGCGATGTACGTCACCGGCACGTGCGCGGCCATCGTCGCCGTCGGGAACAGCACGAAGAAATTGACCCGCATCGAACTCCAGTCGACCTTGCGCAGGCTGGTGATGCGCCCCTCGAGGACCGTGCCGCCGGCGTCGAAACGCAGGCTGTCGCCGAGCTTCAAGCCGAGCGTCTGCGCCAGCCCGTCCTCGACGCTGACGGCGTCGGGCTCGTTCGGCGTCCAGCGACCGGCGCTGACGATGTTGTGCGCCGGCAGGCTCGCGCTGTGGCTCAAGTTGAACTCGCGCTCGAGCAGGCGCCGGGCGCGCGAATCCGCCATCTCGGCCGGCTGCGTCGGCCGGTCGTCGATCGCCACCAGCCGGCCGCGGATCATCGGGTACCAGTCGTACTGCGCGACGCCGGCACGCTGCAGCGCGGTGCGAAACGCCGCGCTCTGATCGGGCTGGATGTTGATGACGAAGCGGTCGGGTGCATCGGCCGGCGTCGCTTCACGCCAGCTGCTGATCAAATCGGTGCGCAGCAGCACCAGCAGCACCAGCGCCAGCAGGCCGACGCTGAGCGCCGAGACCTGCAACACCGCAAACGCCGGTCGGGAGGCGATCTGCCGCGTCGCCAGCACCAGCCAGCGCGGCGCGTGTGCCTCGGGCACGGCGCGACGCAGCACCTGCACCGCCAGCCACGCCAGCAGCGCGAACACCACCACCGCCGAGGCAAAGCCGCCGACCGCGATCAGCCCGAGCTGCACGTCGCTCGCGACCACCAGCAGCAAGGCCGCAAAGCCGAGCGCGCCGGCCGCGAGCACCGCGAGCGAGGCGGGCTTCAAGGCCCCGACGTCGCGCCGCATCACGCGCAGCGGTGGCACGCGTGCCAGCTGCAGCACCGGCGGCAGGCCGAAACCAAGCAACAAGGTCATGCCGACGCCCAGGCCGAGCAAGGCCGGCCACGCGCCGGGCGGCGGCAACTGCGCCCCGAGCAGCCCGGCCAGCAAGCGGACGAAGACGAAGTGCAGCGCAAAGCCGAGGACGACACCGACGCCACTGGCGAGCAGGCCGACCAGGCCGAACTCGATCAGGTAACGCTGTGCAATCGCACGCTGCGGCTGCCCGAGCACGCGCAGCATCGCGCAGTCGTCCAGATGGCGGCTGGCGAAGTCGCGCGAGGCGATGCCGATGGCCACCGCTGCGAGCAAGGCGGCCAGCAAGGCGACGAGGTCGAGAAAACGCGCCGCGCGATCCAGCGTCTGGCGCATTTCGGGCCGCCCACTGGCGAGCGTCTCGACACGCAGCCCGCGCAAGCTCTGCGACCCGACCTGGCCCTCTGCCCAGCTGACGAAGCGTTGCACGGCGGCCTGGTCGTGGTTGCGTGAGGCCACCGCCAGGCGCCAAGTCATGCGGCTGGCGGGCTGCACCAGGCCGGTCGCGGGCAGGTCGGCGAGGTTCAGCATCACGCGTGGCGCGAAGCTGAGGAAGCCGGCGCCACGGTCGGGTTCGATGACGATGACGCGTTCGATGCGCAGGCTCGCGTCGCCGAGCAGCAAGGTATCTGCATCGGGCGCCCGGCCCATGCTCGGGAACACCGCGGTGGTCGCCGTCTTCAGGCCGAGTTGCTCGGCCTCGGCGACGAAGGCCGGCGGCGTCGGCTGGTCGCTCGCGACGACGGCGTCGCCGCCCAGCATCTGTGCGGCGTCGCGCGTCAACCCGGTCTCGAGGCGATCGGCGAAGAAGCCGACGGCGCTGAGCGCGGCCACCGCGAGCAAGACCGCCACCAGCAGCAGCCGCAGCTCCCCTGCGCGAAAGTCGCGCGCCGTCTGCTGCCAGGCAAGGCGCCAGATCGAGGGCTTGCGGTGCGTGATGCGGCTGCTCATGACCGCACGGTACACGAGCCGGGCAGGACGCACGGCCGTCCTCGCCCGGCAATCACGATCACTGTGACAGTGGCGCCGGTTGCAGTTGCAGTTGCAGTTGCAGTTGCAGTTGCAGTTGCAGTTGCAGTTGAAGTTGCAGTTGCAATTGCGGTTGCGGTTGCGGTTGCGGTTGCGATCCTGCGGCTCAATGCGGCAAGCTGCCGACCACGCCGTCGACCAGCCAGTTCATCCGGGCGATCGCCGCGTCATCGAGCCGGCCGTGCGCCAGTTGCAGCTGGCCACGGTTGTCGACCAAGGGCGCGCTGAACGGCGCAAAGCGCCCGGTGACGATGTCCTGACGACGTGACACGACGAGCCTGCGCAAGTCCGGGTCGATCTTCGGGTCGATCGCACCGAGGTCGACCATGCCGTCGCCGATGCCGCCCCACACCTGCTGCGGCTGCCAGTACCCGGCCAGCACCGCCTCGGCGGTGCGCGTGTAGTAGGCCCCCCACTGCGCGACCACCGCGGCGAGCTGGGCATCGGGCGCGAAGCGGCGCATGTCGCTCTGGTAGGCGATGAAACGCACGCCGCGCCTGGCAAAATTCGCCTGCGCCACTTGCGCGACGGCCGGCGATGCGGTCTGGTTGGCCAGCACGTCGGCACCCTGGTCGACCAAGGTCTGCGCCGCATCGCGCTCGCGCGCCGGATCGAACCAGCTCTCGAGCCAGACGACGCGCACCTGGGCCTGCGGATTGACCGCGCGCATGCCCAGCGCAAACGCGTTGATGCCCTGCACGACCTCGGGCACCGGAAACGCTGCGACATAGCCGGCGACACCGCTGCGGCTGGCCTTGCCGGCGAGCAGGCCGGACAAATAGCGGGCCTCGTAGTAGCGGGCGTTGTAGGTGCCGAGATTGGCGGCGGTCTTGTAGCCGCCGGCGACCTCGAACTTCACCTCGGGATGCTCGGCGGCGACGCGCAGCGCCGGCTGGAGATAGCCGAAGCTCGTCGCAAAGATCAGGCGGTTGCCCTGGCGCACCAGGTCGCGGATGACGCGCTCGGCATCCGCGCCTTCGGCAACCGAGTCGACGCTCTGGGTCTCGACGCGCGCACCGAGCGAGTGCACCATCGCGCGCCGGCCGAGATCGTGCTGGTAGCTCCAGCCGGTCTGGCCGATCGGCGTGACGAAGACGTAGCCGATCTGCAGCGGCGTCGTCCCGGCGGCAGCGGGGGCGCAGGGCAGCGCAAAGGCGCCGAGCGCGGCCAGTGCGAGCGCGCCGGCGCGGATGAGGTTTTGCAACATGGTTGACCTCGACATGGCCCCGAAAACGAAGGCACCGACTGCGGGAGCACGCAAGCGGGCGCTAGCGAATTGTCGCATCCGGCACGAAGCCGCCCCTGTCGCGGGAGACGACCCCAGTCGGGCTGAGAGCGACCGAGATTCAGCGCCTTCGCCGGCTCCGCATCAACATTGCGCAGCAAGCCGGGCGATGTCCGCCGCAGGCGCGTGGCATCGGCCGTGTCTATCGTCCAGCCGACGACGCGCCGGCATCGACTCGCGGATTCGTTGTGCCATCTGGCTTCGCACCACTCTCGTGGTTCTCGAACAGATCGGCATGACTTGCGGCGATTTCGACGAGCACGTCGATCACCGTTGCCAAGTGCGCGCGCATGGCCTCGGCGGCGCCAGCGGCATCGCCGGCGCTCACCCGGTTGGCGATGGCACGATGCTCGCGCACCGTATCGCGCGGTCGCCCGGGCCACGCCATGCCCAGGTGCCGCACGCGATCGTGCTGAGCCTTGGCACTCTGGATCACGCCCCAGGCGTGCTGGTGCCGCGCGAAGCGGGCCAGCATCTCATGCATTGCTTCGTCGGCCCGGAACACCGCGGCGCGATTGTCGGCGGCCTGCGCGGCCGCCAGTTCGCGGATATTGCGCGCCAGTTCGGCCCGCTCACTGTCGACAATGCGTCCGGCGGCCAGTTCGGCGATCCGGCATTCGAGCGTTTCACGAACGAAATGGCTGTCGCGCACGGCCTGCAAATCGATACGCGCAACGAAACTGCCGACTTGGGGAACGACCTCGAGGAAACCGTCTTCGGCGAGCCGCTTGAAGGCTTCGCGCACCGGTGTGCGGCTGACACCGTAGCTCTCGGCGATGCGCGCCTCGGACAACACGACACCGGGTCGCAATGCAATCGAAACGATCTTCTCACGCAACTCGGCATAGATCTGCGAGACTGCGATCCGACTTCTGCGATGAACCGGCGTGCCGCCGGCGACGACCGTCATGAGCACTAGTATACTAGTGCGCCAGCGTGCTAGCATCCGCAAAAATCAGGGGACCGCGATGCTCCAAGGCAAGGTTCACGGCGCTAAACACCTGCGAGGTCTCCGGGATCGTCGCGGCGGTGGACCGTGGCGTCAGCCGCGTGAAGGCCAGTCGGTGCTGATCATCGGCAGCGTCACGATCGGTGCCTGCGGATGATCGCCTGCCGGCTGGCGGGCGCGACGCGAATCACCCTCACCGACATCATCGATCACCCCTTACGGTCGCGATGGCCAGCGGGATCGACTTGCGCGGCTGGTTCCGATTCGGCAACGTATTCGAACTGGCGGTCAGCGATCGCCCGTCGCAGGGTCGACGTGCGCCCGGTGGTCAACGGCGTGTGGCCGCTGCAAGAAGCCGCCGAGGCAATCGAGACCGTACGCGACAAGACCCGCAGCATGAACGTGCAACCGGTTGCAGCTTGAGGGTCGCGACTTGAGCTCGCAGCCTGAACCCACATCGATTTTCACAGGAGGAGTCATGAAACTGATCGTATCCCTGCTGGCCGTCGCGGCCGCCTTCAGCGTCGCCGCCCCGGCGAATGCGCAGACCAAGCTCAAATGGGCGCACGTCTACGAGACCTCCGAGCCCTTCCACACCGAGTCGGTGTGGGCGGCCGAAGAGATCAAGAAGCGCACCAACGGCAAGTTCGACATCACCGTCTACCCGGCCTCATCGCTCGGCAAGGAAACCGACATCAACCAGGGTCTGCAACTGGGCACGGTCGACATGATCATCTCGGGCCTGTCGTTCGCCGCGCGCAGCTTCCCGCGCATCGGTGTCGGCTACTACCCGTTCACGTTCACCGACGGCGACCACATGGTCCGCTGGTCCAAGAGCGACGCCTTCCGCGTGCTGGCCGACGGCTACGCGAAGAAGAGCGGCGGCGTGCATATCACCGCGATGACCTACTACGGCGCCCGCCACACCACGTCGAACAAGCCGATCACCGATTGCGCGAGCATGAAGGGCCTGAAGATCCGCGTGCCTGACGTGCCGGCCTACATGGCGATGCCCAAGGCCTGCGGCGCCAACCCGACGCCGATCGCGTTCGCCGAGGTCTACCTGGCGCTCGAGAACCATACCGTCGATGCGCAGGAAAATCCGCTGCCGACGATCGAGGCCAAGAAGTTCTTCGAGGTCCAGAAGTACATCATCCTGACCGGCCACATCGTCGACGCGGTCGCCACGCAGGTCGCCCCGCACGTCTGGAACAAACTCAGCGACGAGGAGAAGAAGATCTTCACCGAAGTCACGCTCGAGGCCGCTGCCCGCGGTACCGCCGAGGTGAAAAAGCGCGAGGCCGCGCTCGTCGACGTGTTCAAGAAGCGCGGCTTGAGCGTCACCGAGGTCGAGCGCGACGGCTTCCAGAAGGCGGTGCTGAAGAACGTGCCGATGGAAACGATGGGCTACGTCAAGACGGACTGGGACGCGATCCAGGCCCTGAAGTAAGTCCCCGCAGTCGTCAGTCCCTGAAGTCGACGCCAGGCCGGGCCTGGGCCGGCCCCTGAACGGGCCCGAGCCCGGCCTGCCTTGCGCGTCGGCGCGACGCTCTCGCAGCCGGTGGCGCTGCGGCAGCTTGCAGGAACGACGCGAATCGACTCGAGCTCCGGGCAGCGCAGCGGTGCCGGCGGAAGACCGGAACCGCGCTCCCCTCGATGCAAGGCAAGGATTCAACGATGAACACGACTGCCCCCACCCTCGCCGATGACGAAGCGCCAGTCTTCGACGAAGACGGCTTTCATGCCGTCGACGAACCGATCGACCTGTCGGTCTACCGCTGGGAAGACTGGCTCACGTTGGCGCTCTTCTGGATCCTGGCCTACACCGTCTTTCATCAGTTCTTCACCCGATACGTGTTGTCGGACTCGGCCTCCTGGACCGAGGAGATCGCGCGCTACCTGCTGATCGTGGTGACCTTCCTGGGCGGCTCGATGGCGGTCCGGCGCAACACCCACATCCACGTCGAATTCATCTATCGCTTCCTGTCGCCGGGAGTTGGCCGCGCGCTGTCGACCTTCGTCGACCTGGCCCGCCTCGCCTTCCTCGCCTACGCGACCTGGCTGACGATCGAGCTGGTGCCGAAGATGCACAACCTGGGCATGACGGTGGTGGACTTGCCGATGAGCTACGTCTACGTGTTCGTGGCGCTGGGCTTCGGGATGATGAGCTTTCGCGCCGCACAGGTCAGTGTGTTGCACTGGAAGCAGGGCTGGAGCACGCTCGAGCGGCCCGGCGAAGAATACTGAACACGGATTGGCGCAGCCATGAACACGCTTTTCTTCGGAACCTTCCTCGCGGCGATGGGCACCGGCATCCCCATCGCGATCGCGATGGCTCTGGGCTCGCTCGTCTACATCTGGCTGACCGGCACGGCGCCGACGCTCACCGTCGTGCACCGGATGGTCGGCGGCGTCGACAGCTTCCCGCTGCTGGCGGTGCCCTTCTTCATCCTGGCCGGCAACCTGATGAACTCCGCCGGCATCACCAACCGGATCTTCAGCTTCGCGCTGAACCTGGTCGGCTGGATGAAAGGCGGACTGGGCCACGTCAACGTGGTCGGCTCGGTCGTCTTCGCCGGCATGTCGGGCACCGCGGTCGCCGACGCTGGCGGCCTGGGTACGATCGAGATCAAGGCGATGCGGGACAACGGCTATCCGACCGACTTCGCGGTCGGCATCACCGCCGCCTCGTCCACGCTCGGACCGATCATCCCACCCTCGCTGCCGCTGGTGATCTACGGCGTGCAGGCCAACGCCTCGATCGGCAAGCTGTTCGCCGGCGGCTTCCTGCCCGGCGTCGTCATGGCGCTGTTCATGATGATCATGGTGGGCTGGTATTCGCACGTGCGCGGCTACGGCCGGGACTACAAATTCTCATGGCGCGGGCTGGGCGGCGCCTCCGGCGAACTGATCGCGATCGCGATCGCCTCGGTGGTGCTCTACAAACTGTGGGGCAATGAGGAACTGGGCGGCCTGGTCAAGTTCGGCGTGCCGTTCGCAGCCATCCTGATCGCCGACCGGCTGGTGAAGTTCGACGCCTTCATGGCGCTGATGACGCCGGTGATCCTGATCGGCGGCATGTCGACCGGGCTATTCACGCCGACCGAGGCCGCGGTGGCCGCCGTGGCCTGGGCGCTGTTCCTGGGCCTGGTCTGGTACCGGACGCTGAACCTGAAGATGCTCGTCAAGATCTCGATGGACACGATCGAGACCACCGCGACGGTGTTGTTCATCGTGGCCGCGGCATCGATCTTCGCCTGGGTGCTCACCACCACCGACGTCACCCAGTCGATCGGCGACTGGGTACTGGCGGTCAGTTCGAGCCCCTGGGTCTTCCTGCTGCTGGCCAACGGCTTCCTGCTGTTCATCGGCTGCTTCATGGAAACCATCGCCGCGATCACGATCCTGGTGCCGGTGTTCATGCCGATCATCGCCAAGCTCGGCATCGATCCGGTTCACTTCGGCGTGATGATGGTGCTGAACCTGATGATCGGCCTGCTGACGCCGCCGGTGGGCATGGTGCTCTTCGTGCTGGCCAAGGTCGCGAAGATATCGTTCGACCGCACTGTGAAGGCCACGCTGCCGTGGCTGGTGCCGCTGCTGCTCGCGCTGGGCCTGATCACCTTTGTGCCGCAGATCGTGCTGTGGCTGCCCAACCTGATCTTCCCGGACTGAAACCATGATCCAGGAGCTTCAAATGTCCGTCGTATCCCTTGTGCGCCGTCCCACCTTGCGCCTGAACCCGGCCGACGACGTCGTGATCGCCGCCCGGCCACTGTCGGCCGGCACCGTCATCGAGGCCGAAGGCGTGACCTGTGCCGAGGCGATCCCGGCCGGCCACAAGCTGGCCGTGCACGCCGTCACGAAGGGTCAGCCGGTGCGCCGCTACAACCAGATCATCGGTTTCGCGACGCAGGACATTGCGGTCGGCCAACACGTGCACACGCATAACCTGGCCTTCGAAACCTTCGAGCGTGAATACGCGGTCGGGATCGACGTGAAGCCGGTCGAAAAGCCGGCCGTGCAGGCCACGTTCATGGGCATCGTGCGTGCCGATGGCCGTGTGGCCACGCGCAACTACATCGGCGTGGTGTCGACGGTGAACTGCTCGGCCTCGGTATCCAAGTTTGTGGCCAGCTACTTCACACCGGAACGGCTCGCGGAGTTCCCGAACGTCGACGGCGTCGTGCCGATCACCCATTCGTCGGGTTGCGGCATGGCCAGCGTCGGCACCGGCATCGACATCCTGCGGCGCACGATCGCCGGTTACTGCCGGCATCCGAACTTCGCCGGCGTCGTGATCATCGGCCTGGGCTGCGAGGCCAACCAGATGGACGCGTTGTTCCAGGCTCAGCAGATGCAGGAAGGCTCGCTGCTGAAAGCGCTGGTGATGCAGTCGGTCGGCGGCACCCGCAAGACCGTCGACGCCGCGGTCGAGGCGGTGAAGACGATGCTTCCCGAAGCGAACAAGGCCACGCGCCAGCGCGTGCCGGCCAGTCACATCACGATCGGCCTGCAATGCGGCGGCTCCGACGGTTATTCGGGCATCACCGCGAACCCCGCCCTGGGCGCGGCGGCCGACCTGCTGGTCGCGCACGGCGGCACGGTGATCCTGTCCGAGACGCCCGAAATCTACGGTGCCGAACACCTGCTCACGCGCCGCGCCGTCTCCAAGCAAGTCGCCGACAAGCTGATCAGCCGGATCAAGTGGTGGGAGGACTACACCGAGCGCAACCACGGCAGCATGGACAACAATCCGTCACCGGGCAACAAGGCGGGCGGGCTCACGACGATCCTCGAAAAATCGCTCGGGGCGGTCGCAAAGGGCGGCACGACCAATCTCGTCGACGTCATCGAATACGCCGAGCCGCTGACGACGAAGGGCTTCGTCTTCATGGACAGTCCGGGCTACGACCCGGTCTCGGCCACTGGCCAGGTCGCCAGCGGCGCCAACCTGATCTGCTTCACCACCGGGCGCGGCTCGTGCTATGGCTGCAAGCCCTCGCCCTCGATCAAGCTGGCCACCAACACGCCGATGTACGAGCGCATGGTCGAAGACATGGACGTCAACTGCGGACAGATCGTCGACGGCACGGCTTCGGTGCAAGACAAGGGTCGCGAAATCTTCGAGACGATCCTGCGCGTGGCCAGCGGCGAACCGAGCAAGAGCGAGGAACTGGGAATCGGCGACGACGAGTTCGTGCCCTGGTCGGTCGGCGCGGTGATGTAAGCCTGCTCGTTGCGCGTGCGGCCCCAGCATCGGCTCGAGCCCTGGGGCCGGCTTGCAGTGCCACTCGTCGGCTCGGAACGAATCGTTCGCCGCGACGCGTTCGACGCGACGCAGCACGACTCGCTCACCCTCTAAGCCGGTGAAGCGCCACGCCGGCCGTCAGCGCGGATGCGCAAATTCGCCGAACACCGCGTCCAGACGATCGATCATGCGCTGCTTCGCCGCGGCGCCGACAAAGCTGGCCTCGAAGCTGTTGCGCGCCAGGGTGTAGGCCTCGCGCGGGCCGAGCTGCGGCAGCGCAGCAAAGATTTCGACGAAGTTCTGGTTGATGTAGCCGCCGAAATAGGCCGGATCGTCGGAATTGACGGTCGCCTTGATGCCGGCACCCAGCAGCCGCGCAAGCGGGTGCGCGCCCAGATCCGGTACGACGCACAGCTTCAGGTTGGAGAGCGGGCAGACCGTCAGTGCAATGCCGGCCCGCGCCAGCCGCCGCATCAGCGCCGGATCTTCGATGCAGCGCACGCCGTGATCGACGCGCTCGACCTGCAGGACGTCGAGCGCGCTTTCGATATAGGCTGGCGGGCCTTCCTCGCCGGCGTGCGCGACGCGGTGCAGGCCGAGCTCGCCGGCACGCGCGAAGACGCGCGCGAACTTCTCCGGCGGGTGACCGCGCTCGCTGCTGTCGAGACCGACACCGATGAAGTGCTCGCGCCACGGCAAGGCCGCATCGAGCGTCGCCAGCGCATCGGCCGCGTCGAGATGGCGCAGGAAGCACAGGATCAGGGCGCTCGTGATGCCGAGCTCCCGCCGCCCACGCTCGCAGGCCTGCGACAGGCCTTTGATGATGCTTGCCATCGGCACGCCGCGCGCGGTGTGCGTCTGCGGGTCGAAGAAGAGCTCGGCGTGCAGCACGTTGTCGGCCGCGGCGCGTTGCAGATAGGCCCACGCCATGTCGGCGAAATCCTGCTCGTGCAGCAGCACGCTCGCACCGGCGTAATAGATGTCGAGAAAGCTCTGCAGGTCGCGAAACGCATAGGCCGCGCGCAGCGCCTCGACACCGGGCCACGCCAGCGCGACGCCGTTGCGCTCGGCCAGCGCGAAGATCAGTCCGGGCTCGAGCGAACCTTCGATGTGAATGTGCAGCTCGGCCTTGGGCATGACGCACAGCAGTTCGGGCAGGCGTTCGCGGGGGATGCGGTCGAAGTCCATGGTGGGTTCCTGGGGAGTTGCAGCGCGCGTGGCGGAGGAATTGAAGAGGGCCGCACGTGGCGGCCCTGCTGCCATCGGCCGCCGCAGCGGCCCTTGTCCGCCTACTTCTTCTCGCCGCCCGGCACCTTGCCTTCGACGCCCTTGACGTAGAAGTTGATGCCGCGCAGGAAGTCGTCGTCGGCGACCTTGTCCTTGCCCAGCACTTCCTTGCCGTCGGAGCCGATGATCGGGCCCTTCCAGATGTGGAAGCTGCCGTCCTTCAGGCCGGCCTTGACGCTCTCGACCTTGGTCTTGAGGTCGGCTGGCACCTTGTCGGAGATCGAGACCAGGTCGATCGAGCCTTCCTTGACGCCCCACCACGAGTGCATCTCGCCCTTCCAGGTGCCGTCGAGCGCCTGGCGCGTGGAGTGGATGAAGTACGGCGCCCAGTTGATGATCGCCGAGGCGAGGTGCGCCTTCGGGCCGTACGACGACATGTCGCTGTCCCAGCCGAACGCGTACTTGCCGGCCTTCTCGGCCGTCTTCAGCACCGCACTCGAATCGGTGTTCTGCATCAGCACGTCGGCACCCCCGTTGAGCAGCGACTGCGCGGCCTCGGTTTCCTTGGGCGGATTGAACCAGTCGTTGACCCAGACGACCTTGGTCTTGATCTTCGGGTTGACCGACTGCGCGCCGAGCGTGAAGCTGTTGATGTTGCGCAGCACCTCGGGGATCGGCACCGAGCCGACGACGCCGAGCGTGTTGGTCTTGGTCATGCCGCCGGCGACGACGCCGGCCATGTAGGCGCCCTGGTAGGTGCGCGCGTCATAGGTGCGCATGTTCGGCAGCGTCTTGTAGCCGGTGGCGTGCTCGAACTTCACGTTCGGGTAATCGGGCGCGACTTTCAGCATCGGCTCCATGTAGCCGAAGGTGGTGCCGAAGATCAGGGTGTCGCCCTGGCTGATCAGGTCGCGAAACACACGCTCGGCGTCCGGCCCCTCGGGCACGTTCTCGACGTACTGCGTCTGGATCTTGTCGCCGAACTCCTTCTCGAGTGCCTTGCGGCCGTTGTCGTTGGCGAAGGTCCAGCCGCCGTCGCCGATCGAGCCGATGTAGACGAAGCCGATCTTCAGCGGCCCGGAGGCCGCCGCCGCCGGCGCAGCCGCCGTCTCGGCCGAGGCCGCCGGCGCAGGCGCCGCGGCGACCGGTGCCTCTTCCTTCTTGCCGCAGCCCACCAGCGCCGCGGCCGTCGCCAGCGAGCCCCAGCCCGCCAATCTGATCAGAGTTCGTTTCGAGAGGCCGGTCATAGTGTCTCCAGGTTGAAAAATCGGTGCGTCGCGAATTATCGAGCAAGCCGCAAGCACTAGCCGTTGGGGAAGAACGGCTTGCCGATCGAGGCCGGCATGTTGATGCGGATGAACGACGCATTGCGCGAGATGAGCACCAGCACGACGATGGTCGCCAGGTACGGCAGCATCGTCAGGAACTGACTCGGAATCTGCACGCCTTCGCTTTGCAGGAAGTACTGCAGCATCGTCACGCCGCCGAACAGATAGGCGCCGAGCAGCACACGCGCCGGTCGCCACGTGCCGAAGGTGGTGAGCGCGAGCGCGATCCAGCCCTTGCCGGCGACCATGCCCTCGACCCACAGCGGCGTGTAGACGATCGACAGATATGCGCCCGAGACCCCGCAGAGGGCCCCGCCGACGATGACCGCGAGCAGACGGATGCGCCGCACCGGGTAGCCCAGCGCGTGCGCCGACTCCGGCGATTCGCCGACCGCGCGCAGCACCAGGCCGGCGCGCGAGCGGTAGAGGAACCAGGCGAGGAGCGCCGTCAGCGCGATGGCCGCGTAGACCATCGGGTGCTGGCGAAACAAGGCCGGGCCGAGGAACGGCACATCGGCGAGATACGGGATGCGAAAGTGCGGCCGCTCCGGGAGGCGCTGCTGCGTGTAGGCAATGCCGACGAAGGCCGAAAAGCCCGCGCCGAAGAGCGTGAGCGCAAGCCCGGTGGCGTACTGGTTGGTGTTGAGCCAGATGACGAGCACACCGAACGCCGCGCCGAGCAGCGCACCGGCCGCGGCGCCGGCGAAGAACGCCAGCGTGTCGCTGCCGGTCGTGACGCCGGCGGCAAAGCCGGCGATCGCGGAAACCAGCATGATGCCTTCGACGCCGAGATTGACGATGCCCGAGCGCTCGGCAATCAGCTCGCCCAGCGCCGCGAACGCGAGCACCGTGCCGGCGCTGAGCGTCGCGGCAATCAGCAACGCGGCGGAATTCATCGGGCGCCTCCCTTGGACGCCACATCGGCGCGCGAGACCACCGTCTTCAGCACGGTGGCAATCGTCGCCCCGGGCGTTGCCGCGCGAACCGACTGCCAGCGCACGCGGTAGTAGATCAAGGTGTCGCAGGCCAGCAAGGTGAACAGCAGTAGTCCCTGGAACACCCCGGTGACGGACTTCGGCAGGCCCATGCGCGACTGCGCGAGTTCGCCGCCGATATAGAACATGCTCATCAGGATCGACGCAAAGACGATGCCCACCGGGTGCAGCCGGCCGACAAACGCGACGATGATCGCCGCAAAGCCGTAGCCGGCCGGCACATAGGGCGTGAGTTGCCCGAGCGGCCCGGCGATTTCCAGCCCGGCAGCCAGGCCGGCCATGCCGCCCGACAACAGCAAGGTGGTCCACAGTGCCTTGCGCGACGAGAACCCGGCGTAGCGCGCCGCCGCCGGCGCCAGGCCGCCGACCTGCAACTGATAGCCGGCATAGGTGCGAAACAGCAGCAGCCAGAACATGAGCACCGCCAGCAACGCGACGAAGACGCCGACATTGACGCGCAGCCCGGTAAACAGGCGCGGCAACTGCGTCACCTTCAAGAAGGTGATGGTCTGCGGAAAGTTGTAGCCGTGCGGATCCTTCCAGGGCCCGTAGACCAGGTAGGCCAGCACGCCCTCGGCCACGTACACCAGCATCAGGCTGACGAGAATCTCGTTGGCGTTGAAGCTGTCGCGCAGCCACGCGACGATGCCGGCCCACAACATGCCGCCGATGACACTTGCGGCAAGCAGCGCGACGACGATCCAGGAGCCGGTCGTCTTGTCGGCCATCATCGCGACACCGCTGGCCGCGATGGCGCCGATCACGTACTGGCCTTCGGCGCCGATGTTCCAGATGTTGGAGCGAAAACACACCGCCAGGCCGAGCGCGATCAGCAGCAGCGGTGTCGCCTTGACGGCGAGTTCGCTGAGTGCGTAGCCGCTCTTGAGCGGGTCGTAGAAGAAGATCGTCAGGCCGCGCACCGGGTCCTTGCCGAGCGCCACGAACAAGAGCGTGCCGATCAGCACCGTGATCGCCAGCGCCAGCAACGGCGAGACGACCGACATCAGCCGCGACGGCTCGGGCCGGGTTTCAAGCTTGAGCACGTTGCCCCCCCGCTGGGCCGCGCTGCCACAGCCCGCTCATCCATTCGCCGATCTGCTCGACGCTGGCATCGCGCGCGGCCACGGGCGGCGAGACCTCGCCACCGGCGATGACGACCAGCCGATCGCAGATCTCGAACAACTCATCGAGCTCCTCGCTCACCACCAGCAGCGCACAGCCCTTGTTGCGCAGCGCGAGCAGTTCGCCGCGGATCTGCGCCGCGGCGCCGACATCGACGCCCCAGGTCGGCTGCGAGACGATCAGGAGCTTGGGCTCGGCATCGATCTCGCGGCCGACGAGAAACTTCTGCAGGTTGCCGCCGGAGAGGCTCTTGGCCGCGGCATCGGGGCCGCCCGCCTTGACGTTGAAGCGCTCGATCAGCCGCACGGCCAGGCGCCGCACCTCGCCCGTGCGGATCCAGCCCGAACGCCGCACCGGCCCCGTGCGCGTCAGCAAGGTGTTTTGCGCCAGCGACAGGGTCGGCACCGCGCCGCGGCCCAGACGCTCCTCGGGCACGAAATGCAGGCCCTGGTGGCGCCGGCGGCGTGGCGACGCGCCGGCCACGTCCCGGCCGAAAAGCACGATCGAGCCGCGCGGCGCGCGCGTGTCCTCGCCCGAGAGCGCGGCCATCAGCTCTTGCTGGCCGTTGCCCGAAACGCCGGCAATGCCGAGGATCTCGCCGGCGTGCACCTCGAAATCGACGCCCTTCAAGTCCATGCCGAACTGATCGGCCTTGGGCAGGTCGAGCCGCTGCACCCCTAGCACCACGGCGCCCGGGTGACCCTGCAGGTGCTGCAGCTGCGGCGGCTCGGCGCCGATCATCAGCCTGGAGAGGCTCGCATTGCTTTCCTGCGTCGGGTCGACCTCGCCGGTGACGCGGCCGGCGCGCATCACGGTGCAGCGGTGGCAAAGCGCCCGGATCTCGTCGAGCTTGTGGCTGATGTAGAGGATCGAGCAGCCTTCGCTGGCGAGCTGGCGCAAGGTGACGAAGAGCTTCTCGACCGCCTGCGGCGTCAGCACCGAGGTCGGCTCGTCGAGGATCAGGAGCTGCGGCCGCGTCAGGAGTGCGCGCACGATCTCGACGCGCTGACGCTCGCCGACCGATAGCGTGTGCACCGGGCGCAGCGGATCGACCGCCAGGCCGTAGTCGCCGGCCACCTGCGTGATGCGCCGTGTCACCTCGGCAAGGGTCAGCGAGCTCTCGAGGCCGAGCCAGACGTTCTCGGCGGCGGTCAAGGTATCGAACAGGCTGAAGTGCTGGTAGACCATGCTGATGCCGAGCTCGCGCGCCTGCGCGGGGCTGGCGATGCGCACGGGGCGGCCGTTCCAGCGGATCTCGCCTTCGTCGGGGCGAACCGCGCCGTAGATCATCTTCATCATCGTCGACTTGCCGGCGCCGTTCTCGCCGAGCACCGCGTGGATCTCGCCGGGCTGCACACGCAGGCTGACGCGGTCGTTCGCCTTGACCGCGGGGTATTGCTTGCTGATGTCGACCAGCTCGAGCCGCAGTGCGGTGCGGGTGTCGGCCGCCCGGGCCGCGGCACCGGCGGCGTCGGCCGCAACGGAGCCGGCATCTGCCGTGTGGGGTGTCGGCTCTTGCCTCATGGCGTTCGCTCGTAGCGTGTCGCGCCGGCGACGACGGTCTTGCGCAGGTTGCGCTCGTCGGCCTGGATCATCCAGGCGAAGACGCGTTCGTGCAGGTCGCGCGCTGCCTGCTGGCGATGCTCGGCGACGGCGCCATGCGCCCAATCCCAGATGCAGAAATCGGCCGCGCGTCCGGCGTCGAGCGTGCCGATCTCGGCTTCGAGTTGCAAGGCGTGGGCCGCGCCGCGCGTCGCGGCATGCAAGGCGGTCCATGCGCTGAGGCGCTGGCCGTTCAGCGCCTGGACTTTGTAGGCATCGGCCATCGTGCGCAGCAACGAAAGGCTGGTGCCGCCGCCGACATCGCTCGCCAGACTCACGGCGACGCCGGCCGCCTCGGCCTCGCGCCAGTCGAAGAGGCCGCTGCCGAGAAAGAGGTTCGACGACGGGCAGTGCGCCAGCTGGGCCTGCGCCGCATGCAGCGCCGCGCGGTCGGCGGCGTCGAGCCAGATGCCGTGGGCGAGGATGCTGCGCGCATGCAGCAGGCCGGCGCGCGCGTAGACGTCGAGATAGCTGCGCGCGTTGGGGAAGAGTTCGGCGACCCAGCGCACCTCGTCGCGGCTCTCGGCCACGTGCGTCTGCATGTAGAGGCTCGCGTCTTCGCCGCAGAGCCGGCCGGCCAACGCAAGCTGCGCCGGCGTGCTGGTCGGCGCAAAGCGCACCGTGACGGCATACGCAAGCCGGCCGCGGCCGTGCCAGCGGGCGATCAACTCTCGGCAGTCGCGCTCGGCCGCGTCGAGATCGGTGTCGCGCAGGTCGTCGGGCGCGTTGCGATCCATCAGCACCTTGCCGGCGATCAGCCGCATGTCGCGCGCCTCGGCCGCCGCGAACAAGGCCTCGGTGGCGACCTTGTGCACCGTCGGATAGACCGCCGCCGCGGTCGTGCCGTGGGCATGCAGCGCATCGAGAAAGCGCGCGGCGCCGACTGCGGCATGCGATGCATCGGCATAGCGCGCCTCCGCCGGGAAGGTGTGGCGCGCGAGCCAGTCGAGCAGCCCGGTGCCGTAACTCCCGATGACCTCGAGCTGCGGGCTGTGCACGTGGGTGTCGATGAAGCCCGGCACGATCAGCCGGCCACGCTGATCATCGAGGCGCCAGCCGGGATCGGGCGCCTCGGCCTGCACCGCGACGATGCGACCCGCGTCGACCAGCAGCCAGTGATCGCCACGAAAGCGCACGGCGGGAGATGCGGCATCGCCCCAGTCCGGGGCGGCGGTGAAGTCGAGCAGGTCGCCGCGCACGGCGAAGCGGCTCGCATCGTTCGGGGTCGGCATGCGTGGGTCGTCAGTGCAGGGCGGCATCGGCGGCCGCTGCGGCATGCGGCACGCGTCGCGCCGCGAGCCCGCGGGCCACGTCGCGCACCTGCTCGCGCAGCCAGCGCACCGAAGCCGAAGTGTGACTCAGCTCGTGCCAGAGCTGGTAGTAGCTGAGGACCGGAAACGCGACCGGGCAGCGCACGATGCGCACCGGCAAGGTCTCGACATAGCGGCTGCAAAACAACCGCCCCGTCGTCAGCACCAGCCGGCTGCGCGCCACCATCAGCGGAATCAGGCTGAAGTGCGCCGTGCGCACCGCCACGTCGCGCGCCAGGCCCAGGGCAGCCAGGTGTTCGTCGATGACGCCGGGCGCGGCGCCCTGGTCGCTCGTGTGCAGCGGCGTCGGCGCAATGTGCTCGGCGGCCAGATACGTGTCGACGTTCCAGGCCTCGCCGCGCGCTGCCGGATGATCGGCCGCGACCAGGCAGACGACCTCGTCGGCGAGCAGCCGCCCGAGGTGCAGTTCGCCGGGCGGCTCGAGCCAGTTGCCGATCACCAGATCGACTTCACCGGCGCCCAGGCTGCGGCGGTAGTCGTAGCCCTCGGAGAGCGGCAGCAGCACCAGGCGCGCCAGCGGCGCGGCCTGCTTCAGCTGCACCACCAGTTCGGGCAGGAACCAGGGGTCGAGATAGTCGCTGGCGGCAATGCGAAACGTCGCGGTGCTGGTCTGCGGCTCGAAGACATGCTCGCGCGAACGCGGGCCGAACAGTCGATCGGCACCTTGCAGGATCCGGCTGGTGGTGCCGAGCATCTGCAGCGCCGCCTCGGTCGGCATCATGCTGTTGCCGGTGCGCACGAGCAGCGGATCGCCGGTCAGTGCGCGCAGGCGCTTGAGCTGTGCGCTGACCGCCGGCTGGGTGCTGTTGAGGCGCATTGCGGCTCGCGAGACGCTGCGTTCGGTGATCAGGGTCTGCAGCACACGGACCAGGTACACCTCGATCTTGTCGAAATCGGCGCGTCCGCTCATAAGCCGCGCATCATACGGACTATCGCACTTGATGTATGCCCTCGAGCGCCGCGAAACGCTAAGGTGGGGTGTCCGAACCGCTGTCTGTCTGCTTTATGCAAAACCGCCCGATCCGCTTTGTCCACCGCGGCCGCGTCGTCGAGATCGATGCCGCCATGCCGACCCGCACCGTGCTCGAATGGCTGCGCGAGGACGCGCGCTGCTGCGGCACCAAGGAGGGCTGCAACGAAGGCGACTGCGGCGCGTGTACCGTCGTCATCGGCGAACTCGCCGGCGCCGATGACACGAACGCCGTGCGCGGCCTCGTCCTGCACAGCGTCAACGCCTGCATCCGGCTGCTGCCGACGCTCGACGGCAAGGCGCTCTTCACGGTCGAGGATCTGCAATCGATCCAGGCGCAGCGCGCTGCGACCGATGGCGCATTGGCGGCAAGCCGCGTCGCGGCGCCGAACGACACGGTGGCAACGAGCGGCGCTACCGCCGCACATGCCGGCACGGCGGCGCACGGCCTCGCGGCCGACCACGCGGCCGTCGCCGACCCGCTGCACCCGGTGCAGCGCGCGATGGTCGAGTGCCACGGCTCGCAGTGCGGCTTCTGCACGCCGGGCTTCGTGATGTCGATGTGGTCGCGCTACGAGCGCGACCGGGCGGCCGGCAGCCGCGCGACACGCCAGCAACTGGCCGACGAGCTCTCCGGCAACCTGTGCCGCTGCACCGGCTACCGGCCGATCCTCGACGCCGGCGAGCGCATGTACGAGCTCCCGCCCGCGGTCCTCGACACCGCCCCCGTGGTCGCGGCGCTCGCAGCCTTGCGCGACGCCGCGCCGCTGCAAAGCGACGCCGAAGGCGCGCGCTATGCCGCGCCGCGCAGCCTCGACGAACTCGCGCGGCTGCGCGCCGAGCACCCGCAGGCGGTGCTGCTGTCGGGCGCCACCGACATCGGCCTGTGGATCACCAAGCAGCTGCGCGCGCTGCCCGAGCTGATCTATCTCGGCGACGTGGCGGAGTTGAAGCGCATCGAGAGCGACGGCCACAGCTTGCGCATCGGCGCCGGCGCCTCGCTCGAGAACGCGTGGGCGGCGCTTGCATTGCAATGGCCGGCCTTGCGCGAGGTCTGGCTGCGCTTCGCGTCGGTGCCGGTGCGCAATGCCGGCACGCTGGGCGGCAACATCGCCAACGGCTCGCCGATCGGCGACGGCGCGCCGGTGCTGATGGCCCTGGCCGCGCAGATCGAATTGCGCCGCGGCGAGCGGCTGCGCTCGATGCCGCTGGCCGACTTCTACGTCGACTACATGAAGAACCGCCTCGAGCCCGGCGAATTCGTCGAAGCGCTCGTGGTGCCGCTCGACGCCGGCCTGCAGGTGCGCGCCTACAAGATCTCCAAGCGCTACGACTGCGACATCTCGGCGGTCTGCGCCGGGCTCGCCATCGAGCTCGACGGCGACATCGTGCGCCGCGCGCACTTTGCCTTCGGCGGCATGGCCGCGACGGTGCGCCACGCGACGCGCGCCGAGGCCGCGGTCATCGGCCAAGCCTGGTCCGGGGCGACGCTCGCCGCCGCACAGCACGCCCTCGCCGACGACTACACGCCGCTCACCGACATGCGCGCCAGCGCCGCTTACCGGCTGCAGGTGGCGCAAAACCTGCTGCACCGCTTCTGGCTCGAGACGCGCCGCACCGACGCGCTGACGCTCGGTGAGCTGAGCGTCTGGAGCGGCATGGCCGAGGAGACGATCCGATGAACAAGCCACTCGACGCCGGCAGGCTGCAAGCCGCCGAACCGAATCCGCCGGCACCGCCGCCGCCGCCAACCCAGCCGACGCCACCGGTGCCACCGACGCCGCTCGACCCGGCCGGGCGACCGCCGCCGATTGCGCGGCAAACCACCGCAACGCCGGCCTCGATCCATGCCGCCGAGCGCACCGACGCCCGGGTC